>Ga0299914_10001698_pt1 | contig 14766 bp, 11 predicted proteins | sample RVTome_10_FD_201361 | JGI IMG/M metagenome (GOLD analysis project Ga0299914, IMG submission 201361) | Soil microbial communities from uranium-contaminated site in the Upper Colorado River Basin, Wyoming, United States - RVT153D57 (version 2) ...
CTCCGGCGTGGACGGGAGCTGCGCTGGCACCCGCCGCACATGCGCGTTCGCTACGAGACCTGGGTCGAGGGCCTCAGCTCCGACTGGTTGATCAGCCGCCAGCGGTTCTTCGGGGTGCCCTTCCCTCTCTGGTACTCCATCACCGACGATGCAGAGGTCGAATACGACCACCCGCTGCTCGCCGAGGAGTCGGCACTCCCCGTCGACCCCTCGAGCGACGTGCCCATCGGGTACCGCGAGGAGCAACGAGGGCGGCCGGGCGGCTTCCTGGCCGAGCCGGACGTGATGGACACCTGGGCGACGTCGTCGCTGACACCGCAGATCGCGACCGGATGGGAGGACGATCCCGACCTCTTCCAACGGACGTTCCCCATGGATCTCCGACCCCAGGGGCCCGAGATCATTCGCACCTGGCTCTTCGACACCGTCGTCCGCGCTCACTTCGAGCACGACACGCTGCCGTGGAGCGACACCGCGATCAACGGCTGGGTGCTCGATCCCGACCGCAAGAAGATGTCGAAGTCGAAGGGCAACGTCGTCACGCCGCTGCCGCTCGTCGAGCAGCACGGTGCCGACGCGCTCCGGTATTGGGCCGCGAACGGCCGTCCGGGGACCGACACCGCGGTCGACGTCGGTCAGATGAAGGTCGGGCGACGGCTCGCGATCAAGATTCTCAACGCCTCGAGGTTCGCGCTGGGGGTGCGGGGGGAACAGGTCGGCGGAGAGGTGACCGCACCGCTCGACCGGGCACTCCTCGTCGCGCTCGGCGATCTCGTCGACGACGCAACCGCCGCGTTCGACGCCTACGACTACGCGCGCGCGCTCGAGCGGACGGAGCGGTTCTTCTGGGGGTTCTGCGACGACTACCTCGAACTGGTCAAGCAGCGCGCCTATGGAGCCTCGAACGACCCCGGAGCCATGTCGGCGGCACGAACCCTCGAGCTGGCGCTGTCGACGCTGCTCCGACTGTTCGCCCCCCACCTCCCGTTCGTGACCGAGGAGGTGTGGTCCTGGTGGCAGGAGGGCTCGGTGCACCGATCACGCTGGCCGGATGGGCGGGAGCTACGTGACGGCGGGGGCTCGGCGGACCCGGCGGTCTATGCGGTCGCCGCCGCGGTGCTCGGCGCGGTGCGCAAGGCGAAGACCGAAGCGCAGCGGTCGCTGCGGACCGAGGTCGACGTCGTCACCGTGTCGGACCGTGCGCAGCAGTTGCGGGCGCTCGCCGAGGTCGAAGGCGACGTGTGCGCCGCGGGCCGCATCCGACAGCTCGAGACCAAGGAGACTCCGCAGTTCGACGTCGAGGTCGTGTTGGTCGATGCGGACTGACGCGATGAGCATCGGAGAGGCCCTCGCGTGGCTCGATGCCCACGTCAACCTCGAGGTGCACGGGGCACCGCCTGGGCGTCGGATCGCGGCGCCGACTCTCGACCGCATCCGAGCGCTCACCGAGCTCCTCGGTTCCCCGGAACTGTCCTACCCCGTGATTCACTGCACCGGGACCAACGGCAAGACGTCGGTCGCGCGGATGACGGCGGAGCTGCTCGGAGCGGTGGGCTTGTCGGTGGGCACGTACACCAGCCCGCATCTCGAACGCGTCCACGAGCGACTCGTGTGGAACGGCGATCCGATCCCCGACGGGGACCTGGCCGAGCAGTTGACGATCCTCGCCGAGGTCGAGTCCCATCTCGACGACCGCTCGAGCTACTTCGAGCTCCTGACCGCGGCGGCGTTTCGGTGGTTCGCCGACTCGGCGGTGGAGGTCGGCGTCGTCGAGGTCGGCCTCGGTGGGCGCTGGGACGCCACCAACGTCGCCGACGGCGAGGTGGCGGTCGTCACCAACGTCAGTGTCGACCACGTCGAGTTCCTCGGGGCCGAGCGGGACGCGATCGCCGAGGAGAAGGCCGGGATCGTGAAGCCGGGCGCGACGCTGGTGCTCGGCGAGACCGACGCCGACCTGGTACCGGTGTTCGCCGACCGCGGACAAGGCGTGACGATCGTGCGCAGCACCGACTTCGGTGTCGGGGAGAACCGGATCGCCCACGGGGGGCGAGTCGTCGACTTGTACACGCCCGGAGCGAGCTACCACGAGGTGTTCCTCTCGCTTCACGGCGCCCACCAGGCCGACAATGCCGCGATCGCGCTCGCCGCGGCCGAGGCGTTCCTGGGCCGAGCTCTCGACGCCGACCTGGTGGCGGACGTGTTCGCGAACGCCCGGTCGCCGGGCCGGCTCGAAGCCGTTGCCCGCGAGCCGCTCGTCCTGCTCGACGGCGCGCACAACGTGGCCGGCGCACATGCGCTGGAGGCGGCATTGGCCGAGGAGTACTCCGAATCGCCGCGCACGCTCGTCATCGGACTCCTGCGCGAGAAGGATCCCCACGAGATGCTCGCTGCGCTCGGCGCCCGTGACGCGGCCCACGTGGTGGTGTGCCGGCCCCCGAGCCCACGCGCGCTCGACCCCGGGGTCGTCGCGACCGCGGCACGCGAGCTCGGCGTTCCGCACGTCGAGACGATCGACGACGTGGTCGACGCCATCGACCGGGCTCGCGTGCTCACCGACGACTCGGGTCAGATCGTCGTGACCGGCTCGCTCTACGTTGTCGGCCTCGCCCGTTCCCACCTCGTCGCTTCCTGATGATGCGTGCGTGGCGAGCGATAATCGCTCGTGATGCACGCATCTCTGTCGGGGTCGAATAGGGTGCGGCGCCGATGAGCGATCGGACGCTGGTCTTGTGCAAGCCGGACGCGGTCGAGCGCGGGCTCGTGGGCGAGATCGTGGCGCGACTCGAGCGAAAGGGGTTGCGGATCGTCGCGATGGAGCACCGTGCGATCGACCAGGACCTTGCCTCCGAGCACTACGCCGAGCATCGAGACAAGCCGTTCTACGGTGAGCTCGTGGCCTTCATCACGGGCGGGCCACTGGTCGCCATGGTCGTCGAAGGGGGACCGGAGGCCTGGAAGACGGTCCGTACCCTGATGGGGGCCACCAACCCGCGAGAGGCGGCGCCGGGGACGATCCGAGGCGATCTCGCGCTCGAGACCGGCGAGAACCTCGTTCACGGCTCGGACGGGCCGGAGAGCGCGGCACGGGAGATCGCGTTGTTCTTCCCCGACCTCCAGACCTGAGCCTCCCGCGGGCGCGGGTGGCTGGACCAGCCCGTTCGATGGGCTCTAGCCTCGCGTCCTTCGGACACGTGAGGGGAGTACCGCACCCGTGACCGAGCCCTGGTTCTCGTCGATCGTCGGCCGCGACATGGCGGTCGATCTCGGTACCGCCAACACCCTCGTCTACGTACGTGGCCGCGGTGTCGTGCTCAACGAGCCGTCTGTCGTCGCGATCAACGTCAAGAACGGCCAGGCGCTGGCGGTCGGCAGCGAGGCCAAGCGCATGATCGGACGTACCCCCGGGCACATCCAGGCGATCCGACCGCTGAAGGACGGTGTCATCGCCGACTTCGACATCTGCGAGAAGATGCTGAGGTACTTCATTCAGCGCGTGCACCAGCGTCGTTGGGCAAAGCCCCGAATGGTGATCTGCGTGCCCTCGGGGATCACGGGTGTCGAGCAGCGTGCAGTGCAGGAAGCGGCCGAGTATGCGGGCGCACGCAAGCCCGCCTACATCATCGAGGAGCCGATGGCCGCGGCGATCGGTGCGCGCCTCCCGGTGCACGAGCCCGCGGGCAACATGGTCGTCGACATCGGGGGTGGTACGACCGAGGTCGCCGTGATCTCTCTCGGCGGGATCGTCGCGAGCGAGTCGATTCGCATCGGGGGCGACGAGCTGGACGAGGCGATCATCTCGTTCGTGAAGAAGGAGTACTCGCTTGCGCTCGGTGAGCGCACCGCCGAGGAGATCAAGACCCAGATGGGAAGCGCGTACCCCCTTCAAGAGGAGCTCTTCGCGGAGATCCGGGGCCGCGATCTTGTCACCGGGCTGCCCAAGACCATCGTCGTCTCCACGGCCGAGATCAGGGAAGCGATCGAGGAGCCGGTCGCGGCAATCGTCGACGCGGTCAAGTTCACGCTCGACAAGACGCCGCCCGAGCTCGCGGCCGACATCATGGAGAAGGGGATCGTGATCACCGGTGGCGGTGCGCTCCTCCACGGACTCGACACCCGTCTGGAGGCCGAGACGGGGATGCCGATCAAGGTCGCCAGCGATCCGCTCCACTCGGTGGTGAACGGCTCCGGGCAGTGCCTCGAGGAGTTCGACGCTCTCAAGCAGGTCCTGATCTCGTCGCAGCAGCACTGACCCCGGCGGCGGGCGTCCGAGCGTCGTGGCATCCCAGCGCGGCAAGCGCCGACGGACGATCCTCATCCTGTTGCTCCTCACTGCCCTCACGCTGATCACGCTCGACCAGCGCGGCGATGGCGAGGGCGTCATCGGGACAGTTCGTGGCGGTGCCCGTGACCTCCTGGCTCCGGTCCAGGACGGGTTGCGCGGAGTCACTGATCCGATCGGGGACTGGTTTGACGGCGTCTTCGATGCGCGCGCCCTGAAGCAGGAGAACGAGGACCTGAAGCGCGAGCTCGCGGAAGCACGCGGTGAGGCCGTCGACGGGGAGGCCGATCGTCTCGAGAACGAGGAGCTCCGGGACATCCTCGATCTCGAGTTCGTCGGGGACATCCCTACCGTCACGGCCGAGGTCGTGACCGCGTCCACGGGCAACTTCGAATCGACGGTGCAGATCGACCGGGGAACCGACGACGGCGTCACCGTCGACATGCCGGTCGTTGCCGGCGACGGCCTCGTGGGGCGGGTCAGCGAGGCTTCCGGGCGTCGCGCCACGGTGATGCTCATCAGCGACGCCAACTCGGGCGTCGGCGCGCGCCTCGCCGAGAGCCGCATCCCCGGGGTGCTGCTCGGCGAAGGAAACCCCGACGAGTTGACGCTCGAGTTCATCAACCCGGAGGTCGAAATCGCCGACGGCGAGCTCGTCGTGACGTCCGGCGTCCAAAACAGCACCTTTCCCGCCGATCTCCCGATCGGTCGCGTCGTCGACGCCGAACGAGGTCGGGGCGATCTGCAGCAGGAGATCGTCGTCCAGCCGCTCGTCGATCTCCGCCGGCTCCAATTCGTGAAGGTGCTGCGCTGGCCGACCGTGGGGAGCGCCTGATGGCGATCGTCGGCGTCCGACGTCGCGTCAGGCGCTCGCCGGCGAGGGCGTTCCGGCTCGCGCTTCTCGTTGCGGTCACGGTCCTGGCACAGACCCTGGTGTTTCCCCACTTGCGGGTCTTCGGGGTCGTCCCCGACGTCGGGCTGGTGCTCGCGGTCGCGGTCGCGTACACCGACGGCCCCGAGACCGGCGCCCTCTTCGGATTCGCCGAGGGGCTGGCGATCGATCTCTTCGTGAACACACCGTTCGGCTTGTCGGCATTCGCGTTCGCAGTGACCGCCTACCTCGTGGGCGCCCTGGAGGCCGGGCTGGTTCGCACGTCGCGGTGGATGCCGCTCGGGCTCGCGGCGGGCGCCGGCGTGGTCTCGGGCGCCATCTTCGTCGTGGTCGGTGCCATCTTCGGCCAGGAGCAGCTCTTCGAGCTCGATTCCGTGCGGATCGTCGCGATCGCCGCGGCCTACGACGCGGTCATCGCACCGGTGTGCTTCCCGCTCGCACGGTGGGCGCTCGCGCCGCCACGCCCGTGATCAGCTTCGGCGGGCGGGCTCGCGCTCGGATCGGATGGCGTCCGTGCGCCACCATTGGGGCTCCGTCCGTGGAGCTGGGGATGCACGTCGTGGTCGAGGGCAATCGTGGTTGAGGGCAATCGGCTCCGGATCAACATCATCGGTGTCGTCGTCGTGAGCCTCTTCTGCGCGCTGTTCGCGAGGCTCTGGTACCTGCAGTCGACCGCCAGTGAGGGCCTCGTTTCGGTCGCGCAGGCCAACCAGGTGCGGTATGTGGACGAGCCGGCGCTGCGCGGCGAGATCCTGGATCGGCAAGGTCGTGTGATCGCGACGAACCGGGTCGTCGACGCCGTCACCTTGGAGCGAGGACTCGACGAGGAGGAGCTCGAGTCGGTCGTCGGTCGACTCGCGGAGCTCCTCGCGATCCCCCCCGACGAGATCCACGAGCGGCTCGACGATCCTCGCATCTCGCCGTACACGCCGGTCGTGATCGCGACCGAGGTGCCGATCGAGACGATCACGTACCTCGAGGAGCACCGTGCCGCGTTTCCGGCCGTCGAGGCGACGCGCGTTCCCGTACGTGAATACCCGAACGGCCCCCTCATGTCCCACGTCGTGGGCTACACGGGCGAGATCAACGACGAGGAGCTCGAGTCGCGGGGTGAGCAGGACTACCAGCTCGGGGACACGGTCGGAAAAGCGGGGATCGAGGCGAGCTACGAATCCGACCTTCGTGGTCAGCCGCGCCGAGTACGCATCGAGGTCGACAGCCAGGGACGGCCGGTGAGCTCGGAGGTCGAGCGCGAGCAGGTTCCCGGGCACGACGTGGCGCTCTCGCTGGACCTCGACGTCCAACGGGTGGCCGAAGCCGCCCTGCAGCAGGGCATCGAGACGGCCCGCGACCAGATCGACCGGTCAGGTGGTACCGGCTATTTCCGCGCACCGGCAGGCTCGGTGGTCGTCCTCGACGCGCGCGACGGCGCGGTCGTCGCGATGGCGTCGAACCCGACCTACGACCCGCGCGAGTTCACCGAGGGCATCCCTACCGATCTCTGGGACCGCCTCAACGACCCTGCGAATCACTTCCCGTTGATCAACCGCGCGGTCCAGGGCCAATACGCGCCGGGTTCGACGTTCAAGCTGATCTCGTCGATCGCCGGTCTCGAGTCCGGCATCGTCTCTGCGGGGACCGGCGTCAACGATCCCGGCGAGTACCAGTGCGCCGACACGACCTTCGAGAACGCCGGTGGTGTCGCCAACGGAACGGTCAGCATGCCGGAGGCATTGCGCGTTTCGAGCGACGTCTACTTCTACAAGCTCGGGTGCGACCTCTACCGACGGGGCTTCGATCCCGCCACGGTGCAGTACACGGAGGGGATCGGTGGCGACGCGATCCAGGACACCGCCCGGAAGTACGGCTTCGGGTCGCCGACCGGCGTCGCGCTGTCGAGTGAAGCCGGAGGGCGGGTGCCCGACGCGACTTGGAAGAAGTCGGTCCACGAAGAGCGTCCCGACGCCTTCCCGTTCGAGCTCTGGCTCCCCGGTGACAACGTCAACCTCGCCGTCGGGCAGGGCGACTTCCTCACCACGCCGCTCCAGCTCGCCGAGGCATACGCGGCGTTCGCGAACGGCGGCACCGTGTACCAGCCCCGCCTCGTCGATCGGGTGCTCGACGATCCCGGGAGGGGAGGGCAGCCTACGGTCGTGCGCGACGAGCCGTCGACGGTCAAGGGGCCGACCGATCTCAATCCCGAGCACCGGGCCGCGATCATGAGCGGGCTCGCACAGGTTCCCGCGAGCGGAACCGCGGCGTCGGCGTTCTCGGGGTTCCCGATCGAGGAGTTCCCGGTCGCGGGCAAGACGGGCACCGCGCAGGTGACGGGCAAGCAGGACACGTCCCTCTTCGTCGGGATCACGCCGGTGGACGCGCCCCAGTTCGTCGTCGTCGCGGTGATCGAGGAGGCCGGATTCGGAGCTTCCGTCGCCGCCCCGACGGTCCGGGCCGTGATCGAGCACCTCGTGGGCTTGAGCCCGTCACCGATCGACTATGCGCCCGCGACGGTCGACTGATGGCCAGCGTCACCCGCGCCCGGCGTCCGAGCAACGTCGTCCTGTCGGATCGACGGGCCCGGATCCAGACGAGCCCCTACCGTCACCTCGACCTCCTCCTCGTCGCGACGACGATCGCGATCGCGCTCCTCGGGCTCCTGATGATCTACTCGGGGACCCGAACCCGTCTCGAAGCCGCGGGCGACGACCCGTTCACGTTCGTGAAGCGCCAGGCCGTCTGGATCGGGCTCGGCGTGGCCGCGATGTTCGTCGTCTTGGCGATCGACTACCGGAAGCTGCGGGAATGGGCGCTCGCCGGCTACGGCGCAACCGTGCTCGTGCTCGTTGTCGTGCTCACATCCATCGGAACGAACGCCAAGGGAAGTCAGTCGCGCTTCGAGCTCGCGTCGTTCCAGTTCCAGCCGGCCGAGTACGCGAAGTTCTTCCTCATCCTTATGCTCGCCGCGTACTGCGCGATGCACCGCGGGGATCTCGGCCCGCGGCGGGCGGTGTTCGCGCTCGGGATCGCGGGCGTTCCCCTCGCACTCGTCATGCTCCAGCCGGACCTCGGGACCGGGCTCGTGCTCGGGGCGATCACCTTGGGGATCCTCGCGGCCGGCGGGCTCAAGGGTCGCTACATCGCGGCGCTCGCCGCCATCGGATGCATCGCCGCCGTCGGGGCGATCGAGCTCGGGGCCCTCGAGTCGTACCAGGTCGACCGGCTCACGGCATTCGTCGACCAGTCGGGTGACGGCCGGGAGTCCACGTACAACCTCGAGCAGTCCAAGGCCGCGATCGGGAGCGGCGGGCTGACCGGGAAGGGGCTGTTCGAGGGCACCCAGACCAAGGGTGGCTTCGTCCCCGAGCAGCACACCGACTTCATCTTCACCGTCGTCGGCGAGGAGCTCGGCTTCGCGGGGGCGGCGACGCTGCTGGCGCTGTTCGCGATCCTGGTGTGGCGGACCTGGCGCGCCGCACTGCTCTCACGCGACTTCTTCGGCACTCTCGTGTGTATCGGTGTCCTGGCCATGCTCGTGTTCCAGATCTTCGAGAATGCCGGGATGACGATGGGCATCATGCCGATCACCGGCTTGCCGCTCCCGCTGTTGAGCTACGGGGGCTCCTCCGTGATCGTGACCTTCATGTGCGTCGGCCTCGTCGCCAACGTGCACATGCGCCGCTTCGCGTAGCACCCATTGCGGGTGACGGTCTTGCGCGCACGGGCTGCTCCTTGCCGAAACCGTGCCCGAACGGTGCCGGCCGCCTTGGCCGGCACGCGGCGGCCCGGTAGCCTCACCTCCTTCATGTCGCACCAACGAGCTCGACTCGCGGCCGCCGGCCTCCTTGCCGCGGTCTTCCTCGTCGCTTGCACCTCGAGCGCCGGCGATGATCGGGTCGCGCCCTACAGCGAGCCCTCCCGAGACGCGGTCACGTCGACATCCACGACCGTGCCCCCGCCTCCGCCGCCGCCACCGGTGTACCGGCCGGGCGCCGAGGGTCCGGAAGTCGCGGGCATCCAGCAGCGGCTCGCCGATCTGAAGTACGACGTCGGGACCGTCGACGGGCGATACGGCGACGCGACCGCGCAGGCGGTGATGGCGTTCCAGAAGGTCCACGGTCTCGGTCGTGACGGACACGCCGGCCCCGAGACGATGGGCGCGCTCGATACGGCGGCCGGCGACCCGGCGCCGCTGGTGCCGGACGGCGAACCCGACCGAGTCGAGGTCGACCTCGGGCGCCAGGTGCTCTTCCTCTACCAAGGTGGCACGCTCACGAAGATCGTCGCGGTGTCCACCGGCAACGGCGAGCACTACTGCAGCGAGGGCAGGTGTCGCAACGCGGTCACCCCCACCGGCGCGTTCACTGTCGGGCGTCGCTACGCGGGCTGGCAGCGGAGCCCGCTCGGGCGTCTCTACAACCCGCTGTACTTCAACGGCGGGATCGCGCTGCACGGATCGCTGTCGGTGCCGGCCGGACCCGCGTCGCACGGTTGCGTACGCGTCGCGATGCACACCGCGGAGTGGTTGCCGATGGCGGTCCCGACCGGCATGCGCGTGTATGTCGTCGACGGGCCGACCGACGCGGCGGCGCTGGGTGCCGCGCCGAGCCCGCCTCCGCCCGAGCCGGCCCCGCCGCCGGAGACGCCGCCACCACCGCCGCCGGCACCGCCCGCCCCACCACCGCCGCCCGCTCCCATGCCACCACCACCGCCGGCTCCGGCGGCGCCCGAGGCGCCGACGAGCTGACGCCAGCGCGGGCGTAGTGCCGATCGGCCCCGGACCGTTGTCCGGCCCGTGTAGGCTGGTCGAGCAGATGTCCAACCTTTGGCCGCGGATAGAACCGCTCCTGGCCAGGGTCCAAAAGCCCGCTCGCTACATCGGGATGGAGCAGGGCAGCCTCCAGCCGCAACCGCGGCCCGACCAGGTCTCCTGGCTGCTCGTCTATCCGGACACCTACGAGATCGGCTTGCCCAACCAGGGGCTCCAGATCCTCTACGAGATCCTCAACGAACGCGACGACGCGTGCGCGGAGCGGTCCTACGCGCCGTGGACCGATCTCGAGGCCGAGCTGCGCAAGCAGCGCGTTCCGCTCTTCTCGGTCGACACCCACCGCGCCGGCGCCGATTTCGACGTCGTCGCCTTCAACCTCTCCGCCGAGCTGGTCTACACGAACGTTCTGAACTGCCTCGACCTCGCAGAGATCCCGGTGCGAGCCGAAGCGCGATCGGCCGACCAGCCGATCGTCGTCGTCGGCGGGCACTGCGCGTTCAACCCCGAGCCGATGGCCGACTTCGTCGACGCGTTCGCGATCGGCGACGGCGAAGAGGTCGTCGGCGAGATGACCGACGTGATCCGAGCCTGGAAGCGTTCGGGACGGACGAGCCGCGAAGGGGTGTTGCGGGAGCTCGCGACGGTGCCGGGCGTGTACGTCCCCGCGATGTACGACGTTCGGTACGACGGGCAGTCTGTCGCGTCGGTCACCCCCCGGTTTCCCGACGTTCCGGAGACGGTCGAGAAGCGGACGGTGGCCGATCTCGGCGAGTTCCCCTACCCGAAGCGCCAGCTGGTTCCGCTCGTGGAGGTCGTGCACGACCGGCTCAACGTCGAGGTGTTCCGGGGGTGCACGCGCGGCTGCCGGTTCTGCCAGGCGGGCATGATCACCCGCCCGGTGCGGGAGCGCCCACCCGACCAGGTCCGCACCATGGTGGAGGACGGACTGCGGCGCACGGGGTACGACGAGGTCGCGTTGACCTCGCTGTCCACTGCCGACTTCTCGGGCATCGAGGGTGTGGTCGCGGACCTCGTCAACGAGCAGTCCGGGTGCGGCAACGTCAGCCTGTCACTCCCGTCGTTGCGGGTCGACGCCTTCACGGTTGGGATCGCCAGCGAGATCCAGAAGGTGCGCCGCACGGGCCTCACGTTCGCGCCGGAAGGTGGCACCTGGCGCATCCGTCAGGTGATGAACAAGCTCATCACCGAGCAAGATCTCTACGCCGCCGTCGAGGGCGCCTACTCCCAAGGGTGGCGTCGCATGAAGCTCTACTTCCTGACGGGGCTTCCCACCGAGATGGACGAGGACACGCTCGGAATCGCGGAACTTGTCCGCAATGTCGTCGCGATCGGTCGCCGCTACGACCACAAGGCCAGCGCGACCGCGTCAGTCGGTGGCTTCGTACCGAAGCCGCACACGCCGTTCCAGTGGTTCGGTCAGAACAGTGTCGTGGAGCTCGATCGCAAGATCCGCCTCCTCAAGGGGGCGTTCCGCAAGAGCGGCGCGAAACTCCGTTGGCACGACCCCGAAGCGACGTTCGTGGAGGGGATCGTGAGTCGCGGTGACCGTCGGATCGGTCGGGTGATCGAGCGCGTCTGGCGCGCGGACGGCATCTTCCAGGAGTGGGGCGAGCACTTCGACCTCGGGCGCTGGATGGACGCGATGGTGGCCGAGGGACTCGATCCCGACTGGTACGTCACTCGTCACCGCACCGAGGAGGAGATCCTGCCCTGGGACCACATCCGCGCCGGACTTCATCGAGACTTCCTCTGGCAGGACTGGAGATCGGCCCTCGCCGAGCACGGGCTGCCCGATTGCCGCTGGACGCCGTGCTACGACTGTGGCGTGTGCACCGACTATGCCCTCGAGCACGTGGTCGCCTCTTCGGTCGCGCCCGCAGGCGGGAGCCAGGGGACCGGTCAGGATCTGAGCCGGGGTGGCGACATACCGGTGCGATTCCGGGAGCGCGTCGGTGCGTCGTGACGCGGGATTCCCGATGCGGCTTCGGTTCTGCAAGCGCGGTCGGGTGCGGTTCATCTCGCACCGTGACGTGGCGCGGGCGTTCGAGCGCGCGTTCCGCATCCAGCGATTGCCGCTCGTGTTCACCGAAGGGTTCTCGCCACGTCCCCGGGTCAGCTTCGGGCTCGCGCTCTCGGTCGGGCACGAGAGCGACGCCGAATACCTCGACGTCGAGCTCGCCGAACCCGTCGATCTCGTGACCCTCACCGCCCCGCTCAGCGCCGCGCTTCCCGACGGGATCGACGTGACCGGCTCGGTCCGTTTGACGATGCGAGCTGCTGCGCTCCAGGAGTCGGTGACGTCGGTTGCGTATCGGATCGAGATCGACGGCGACGGAGCGTCGCGGGAGCCGGTTGACCTGACCGCGGCCATCGACCAGGCGATGAGCGCGCCCACTGTGCTGGCGGTCCGCCGGCGGAAAGGCGTCGAGGTCACGGACGACGTGCGTCCGGCCATCCGTCACCTGGAGCCAATCAACTCGAGCGCGCTCGAGCTCGAGGTTGCCACCCAACCCCATGGAGTCCGCCCGGAGTCGGTCGTTGCCGCCCTGCCCGGCGATTGGTCGACGCGGTCGGTACTCCGTACCCATCAATGGATCGAGCGCGACGGCGCGCGGCGAGAGCCGCTCGACGCCGACGCGCGCCCGCACGTGCCGGAGGCTCGTGCGTCGTGAGAGAAGGAACTCATGTCCGACGACACCACCCGGGCGCCCGAAGCGCCCAGCACATCCGACTCGGCGACACCGTCGCGCGACGACGGGTCGAGCACTAGCGCTGACGGCGCGCCCCGCCGCCGAAGGCGGCGCGGCTCGCGCGGCGGTCGCAACCGTCGCAAGCGCAGCGGCGCCCAGACCGACGATCCGACCGGCCGCGGTCACGACCACACCGACGCGGAGGCCGATCGTGGGTTGACGGCCGACGACATCGCCGCCGACGCCAAAGCGGAAGCCGGCATCGGAACGCCGGAGCCGGGCGACACCCGAGCGCAGGCCAGGCCGAAGATCGGCGACACCCGGCCCGCTCCCAAGGGGGAATCCGCGGAGGCGGGCGAGGCCCCGCCGAAGCGACGACGCCGGCGGGGCGGACGCGGGCGCGCACGTGGTGGGGGAAAGGGCCGAGGACCCGACGGCGACGTCGTCCGCGCCGAGGTCGGGGCGGACACGCCGATCGACCTGGAGTCGCTCGACGAGGAGATCCTCGAACGGCGTCGCGGGCGTACACGCAAGGGCCGCCCGGCCGGTCGGTACACGATGTGCGTGCACGTGCGCGACAACAAGGAGACGCACATGGCGGTCCTCGAGGGCCGCAGCCTCGTCGAGCACTACGTGAGCTCCCCGGAGACTGCAAGCAGCTCGATCGACGGCAACATCTACCTCGGCAAGGTGCAGAACGTGCTCCCGGGCATGGAAGCGGCGTTCATCGACTTCGGCACTCCGAAGAACGGCGTGCTCTACCGCGGAGACGTCGCGTACGACCCGTCCGACGTCGAGGAGAGCCGGCCGCGGATCGAGCGGCTCCTGAAGAACGGCCAGTCGATCATGGTGCAGGTCACGAAGAACCCGATCGGCGCGAAGGGCGCCCGCCTCACGCAGGAGGTGAGCCTCGCCGGGCGCTTCGTGGTGATGGTGCCGAGCCAACCGGACACGTACGGGATCTCGAAGCGGTTGCCCGACGACGAGCGCAAGCGCTTGCGGCAGGTGCTCGACGCCGTGCGACCGGACGACGCCGGGCTGATCGTGCGGACCGCGGCCGAGGGTGCAACCGCGGACGAGCTCACCCGCGACGTGCGACGGCTGAGCGACCAGTGGCGCCAGATCTCCGATCTCGCGAAGCGTTCGAAGCCCCCCAAGCTCCTGTACCAGGAGCCCAACATGGTGGTGCGGATCATCCGCGAGGAGTTCACCAAGGAGTATCGGGCCGTCGTCATCGACGATCGGGCGCTCTACGACGAGGTGCGTGCGTACGTCGAGGCAATCGCACCCGAGCTCCTCGACCGGATCGAGCTCTACGACGGCGACGAGGAGCAGCTGCACATCTTCGAGCGGTTCCACGTGCACGAGCAGCTGCACAAGGCCCTCGACCGAAAGGTGTGGTTGCCCTCGGGCGGATCCCTGATCATGGAGCGCACCGAGGCGCTCACGGTGATCGACGTCAACACGGGGAAGAACGTCGGGAAGTCCAACCTCGAGGAAACCGTCTTCCGGAACAACCTCGAAGCCGCAGAGGAGGTCGCGCGTCAACTCCGACTGCGAGACATCGGTGGGATCATCGTCATCGACTTCATCGACATGGAGATCAAGCAGAACCGCGAAGAGGTGCTCCGTGTGTTCAAGGAGGCGCTTGCTCGCGACAAGACGCGGACCCAGGTGTTCGAGATCTCGGAGCTCGGCCTCGTCGAGATGACGCGCAAGCGGATCTCGGAAGGACTCGTCGAGGCCTTCAGCGAGACGTGTCCGACGTGCAACGGCCGGGGCATCGTCGTCGACCAGTCGTTCCTCGACGAGATGGACTAAGGTCACAGGGCTTCGAAGGACCTACCAGGCCTCCGTGCCCGCACACCTCGGGCGCTCCTGCACACCGGAACGGACCCGGAGATGTACGCAGTCATCCACACCGGCGGCAAGCAGTATCGCGTCGAGGAAGGCCAGCGCCTCGAGGTCGAGCGTCTCGACGCCGAACCGGGTGACGACCTCCCGCTGAAGCCGGTGCTGATCGTCGACGGCGACCGGGTGCTCGCCACTCCGACCGAGCTCTCCAAGGCGGAGGTCACGGGTCGACTCGTCGGTGAGACCAAGGGTGCCAAGATCA
>Ga0299914_10001699_pt1 | contig 14765 bp, 18 predicted proteins | sample RVTome_10_FD_201361 | JGI IMG/M metagenome (GOLD analysis project Ga0299914, IMG submission 201361) | Soil microbial communities from uranium-contaminated site in the Upper Colorado River Basin, Wyoming, United States - RVT153D57 (version 2) ...
CGCGCCGACGTCGATCACGGCCCCTGCCGCCTCGGCGAGCGCCACCGCCCGGCGCTGCGCCTCGCAGCTCGTCTGGCCGAGTCCGTACACGAGCGGCGCGCGCGCCTCGCGGAGGATCGCGGCCGCGGCGCCGGCGGCCTCGTCGAGGCTCACCTCGCGGCCGTCGATGCGGGCGATCGGGGGCCGGTCGCCGCTGCGCTCGGCGAACCACCGGTCGCCGAGCGGGCACGTCCGCACGAGCCCGTCTGCCGTTACCTCGATGTCGTCGCAGACGCAGCCACACCCCGCACACGTCGCCTGAGCCTGGGTCCACCGATGACCCGTGGCGCCGCCGGGATCGGTGGATCCAGGCTCAACCACCCGCCGCCACCTCCACGCGCAGCTCCGCGCGCAGCCGCGCGGCTTCTTGCTCGAGCTCGGCCAACGCCTCGTCGGGCGTCGCGGCGGTGGTCACGACAGTGCAGATGGGCCGGTGCGCGGCGATTCGCTCGCCGGGGTGCGGGACGTCCCGCACGCCGCGCTCGAGCCAGCGCTCGCTGTCGCCGACGACCACGTCCTCGGTCGCGAAGAGGACGGCCTTGCCGGCCGCGCGCACCGGCTCGGCCTCGGTACGAGGCAACTCGCCGGCGCACCCGCGGACATGCACGTCGAACGCCGCAACTCCGTACGCCGCCTCGATCGCCTCGAGCGACGCGGTCGCACGCGGGTTCACCTCGACCGTCCACGCGCGCTCGCCGTCCCAGACGAAGTCGACGCCGAACAGCCCGCGCAGCGCGAACGCGGCCGCCAGGCGGGAGCAGATCGCCTCCGCCTGGTCCAACGGCACCGGCGTTCGCGGCGGGACGAGGTTCCCGCACCAGCGGTGGCCGCGGACGCCGAACGCGCGCTGCCCGACAAGCTGCTCGGTGAGTCCGAGCACGACGGCGTCCTTCCCGTCGCCCACCGCCGCCGCCGAGCACACGACCCCGTCGACGCGCTCCTGCAGGAAGGTGCCGGCCGGCAGCGCACCGTCGCGCCACTCCTGCACGCGGATGCCGCCGCCGCCGCGCAGCGGCTTGCGCAGCCAGCGACCGGAGGACGGGCGTGTGAGGGTCGTGCGCGGGTACGGGAGGTCGCCCAGCGCGGCGCCGAGCCGTACGGGATCGCGCACGGCGCGCAGCGCCGCCGGCGGGTTGCCCAGCAGCGCGTGCCGCTCGCTCAGCCGCTCGACGAGCGCGGGGTGGTTCTCGAAGCTCGCGCCGTAGACGACCGCGCCCGGCGCCTCCGCCACGGCGGCGTCGACGAGCGCGGTCAGGCCGCCGCGCTTCACGACGCGCGCCGTGCGTCGCAGGTCGAGGTCGCCGAACAGGTCGAACGCGATCACGCCGTCGCGCCTCGCCAGGTCCGCGAGCATGCGCGCGCTCAGGGCAATCAGGAGGAGTGGCTCACGCGGTGCGACGGCGCGAGCATACCCTCGACGAGCGCGACGAAGAGGGTCGCGGTGACGAGGTCGGCGGTGGTCCCGGGGTTCAGCGCGTTGCCCGCGTTTCGCAGCGACGCGTCGAAGCTCCGGAGCGCCCGGCGCCCGCCTGCGGAGCGCACGCCGCCCGCGGCGAGGACCTCGCGCGCGCCGGCCGACGCCCGCGCCGCAGCGTCCGCGCCGGCCTTGCGCGCGATCAGCGTGTCGGGAGTACGGTCCATCAGCCGCAGGTGCAGCTCGACGATCGCGTCGCGCACGGCCAGGCCGTCAGCGAGCGCCCCGACGAGCGCGGGCAGCCCGACGTCGAACGTCAACGCGTAGTCGGTCACGTACTCCGCGGCGACCGAGTCCCGCTCCGCTGCGCTCGCCATCGCCTCGCGCAGGTCGACGGTCGGCTCCGAGCGCACGTCGTGCTCGACGCGCTCGTCCAGGCCGCCGGCGCCGGAGAGGCGGATCGCCGCGTAGGCTGCGCGCGCGTCGGCGACGTCGAGCGCGCGCAGCGTCTCGCCGAGCCGCGCCCGCAGCAGGCCGGCACCGGGGCTGAGCGCGGCCTTCGCCAGCGGCGCCAGCAGCAGCGCGATCCCGAGGTTCGTGTTCGCCGGCACGGCGCGGCGGGACGCCTCGACGACGGCGCGGACCGTCTCGCCCACCCCGCGCTCGCCGGCGCGGGCCAGCTCCGGGCCGACCGCGATCGCGCTGCGCAGCATGTCCTCGTAGGAGGTGTCGTGGAAGTCGTGGCTCGGGGTGATGTTGCCCGGCTTCTCCGCGCTGACCTCGAGCACGCAGGCGAGCTGGGCGGCACCGGCGACGCCGTCGGCGGTACGAACGGTCGTGGCCGCCGAATGTACGGGATCGGCTTGACCCTCCTCGGCGACAGTAGTTAGAGTCGCCGACCCGTTCCCTGATTTCTCAGGCATACCGACAACCATAGGAAGGACGGGTCATGGCCGCGACGTTGCTGGTCGGAGAGTCGCTTGTCGGCGAGGGCAACGAGGTCGCGCACGTCGACCTCCTGATCGGCTCGAAGAGCGGGCCGGTCGGCGAAGCGTTCGCGAACTCCCTCGTCAACCAGAAGGAGGGTCACACGAACCTCCTCGCGGTAGTCGCGCCGAACCTCCCCGCCAAGCCCGACACGATCATGTCCAACAAGGTCACGATCAAGGGCGCCACACAGGCGGTGCAGATGTTCGGGCCCGCCCAGGCGGCTGTGGCCCGCGCCGTGGTCGACTCCGTCCGTGAGGGCGTCATCGGCGAGGGCGACGTCGACGACCTCTGCATCATCGCCGGCGTGTTCATCCACTGGGAGGCCACGGACGACAAGAAGATCTTCGACTACAACTACCAGGCGACGAAGGAGGCGATCGCGCGCGCCCTCGCCAACGAGCCGAGCGTGAGCGCGATCCTCGAGTCTGGGGCCACGGCGCGCCACCCGTTCGCCTCGGGCGTGGAGGGCTAGCCGGCCACGGCTCATCCGACTGAACCGGCCCGCCCGGGCCGGCTGGACGGCGTGCGCGCCGTCGTGACGGGCGCAAGCAGCGGGATCGGGCGTGCCATCGCCGAGGCGTATGCCGCCGAGGGAGCCGTCGTGCTGCTCACGCACCGCGCGTCGTGCGAGCGCGCACAAGAGGTCGCGGACGCGATCGCGGCGCGCGGCGGCCGCGCGCTCGTGCGCCAGGCCGATCTCGCGACGCGGGACGCCTGCGAGCGCCTGGTCGCCGAGGCGCGCGAGGAGCTCGGCCGGGTCGACGTCTGGGTCAACAACGCCGGCGCGGACGTGCTCACCGGCGAGGCCGCTGCGTGGGAGTGGGAGCGCAAGCTCGACCTCCTGCTCGCGGTCGACCTCAAGGGCACGATCGCGTGCTCGTACGCGATCGGCGAGGTCATGCGCGAGCAGGAGCGCGGCGGCGCGATCGTCAACATGAGCTGGGACCACGTGGCGACCGGCATGGCCGGCGAGAACCCGCAGCTGTTCTCCGCGGTCAAGGGCGGCGTGCTGGCGTTCAGCAAGAGCCTGGCTCGCAGCCTGGCGCCTGCCGTGCGCGTGAACGTGCTGTGTCCTGGCTGGATCGAGACCGCCTTCGGCGAGCACGCCGACCCGGAGTTTCACCGCGCGGTCGCGGACAGCACGCCGCTCGGGCGCTGGGGCCGCCCCGACGACGTGGCCGGCGCGGCCGCCTACCTCGCCTCACCCGAGGCCGCGTTCGTCACCGGCCAGGCGATCGGCGTCAACGGCGGCGTGGTGATGTAGCGCCGGGCGTGCTGTAGTCAGCGGAGACCGCGAAGGAGGCAAACCATGGAGGCAAGCGCCAAGCCCACCACCTACGAACCCGACGAGGTCGAGGCCAAGCTCAAGGAGCACGGGCTCGACGACTGGTACCTCGAGGGTGACTGGATCCGCCGCAAGTACAACACCGACGGCTGGCCGACGACGCTCATGGTCGTCAACGCCGTCGGCTTCGTCTGCGAGGCGGCTTACCACCACGCCGACCTCTCGGTGACGTGGGGCAAGCTGTGGGTCAAGCTGATGAACCACGCCGCCGGCGGCATCACCGACAAGGACTTCGCGGTGGCGCGGCAGATCGAGGACACGGTGCTGTGGCGGCCCGGCGACGACAGCCCGCTGGAGGGGACGCCGAACAAGTTCGTGTACAGCAAGGGCAGCCGCTAGCCCTGGCGCCGCGGGCGCCGCGATGGCCGATCGATACCTGTTCGTGACCGGCAAGCTCGCGGCGCCCGCGCTGCGCGAGACGCTGCGGCGGGCCGACCTGCCGTTCGACTACGAGGTCGCGGTCATGCGGATCACGGTCGCCGCGCTGATGACCGCCGACTGGATCGCCCGCCGGCTCGAGGTCCCGCCCGGCGTCACGCGGATCATGATCCCGGGCTCCTGCCAGGGCGACGCGACGGTGCTCAGCGAGCAGTTCGACGTCGCGGCCGAGAAGGGGCCCGCCGACCTCAAGCGCCTGCCGGCGTTCTTCGGCCAGGCCGACGCGCGCTCCCGCTACGGCGGGCGCGACATCCTCGTCTTCGCCGAGATCAACAACGTGCCGCACCTCGACCGCGAGCAGATCGTCGAGGCGGCGAGCTACTACCGCGAGAGCGGCGCCGACGTCATCGACCTCGGGCTCTCGCTCGACCGCAACTGGCTCGACGAGGGGCCGGAGGTCATCACTGACCTCAAGGCGCGCGGCTTCACGCTCAGCATCGACACGCTCGACCCCGACGAGATCCTCATGGCCGATGCCGCGGGCGTGGACTACGTCCTCAGCCTCAACGGGCAGAACCGCCACGTGGCGCACAAGCTGCGCGCGACGCCCGTGCTTATCCCCGACACACCCGACGACCTCGACAGCCTCGACGCGACGATCGCCCACCTGCAGGAGCTCGGCAAGCCGTTCATGGCCGACCCGATCATCGAGCCGATCGGCTCGGGCTTCGCCGCCAGCCTCGGCCGCTACCTGGAGGTCCGCCGCCGCCATCCCGACGTCGAGATGTTCATGGGGATCGGCAACCTGACCGAGCTCACCGAGGCCGACACCACCGGCGTGACCGCGATGCTGCTCGGCTTCTGCCAGGAGCTCGGCATCCGCAACGTGCTGACCACCGAGGTCATCGACTGGGCGCGCGGCGCGGTCCGCGAGGCGGTCTTGGCCGCTCAGCTCATGCACTTCGCCAAGCAGGAGGGCACGCCGCCCAAGCACGTCGACGGCCGGCTGCTCACGATCAAGGACGAGGAGGTCCGGCCCTACACCGAGGCCGAGCTGCGGGAGCTGCACGCCACCATCACCGATCCCAACATCCGCATCTTCACGGACGCGGACTGGATCTACGCGTTCAACGCCGACCGCTTCGTCAAGGGCACCGACATCAACCAGATCTTCGACGAGCTCGGCGTCGACGAGCACACGCACGCCTTCTATCTGGGCAAGGAGCTCATGAAGGCGGCCATCGCCCGCGGGCTGGGCAAGAACTACCGACAGGAGTCCCCGCTCGACTGGGGCTACCTGACCTTCGACGAGCCGCGCCGCGAGCGCGTCCGCCTCACCGCCCGCTCTCGCAGGCCATCCGACGAGGAGGCATCGTGAAGAAAGTCCTGCTCCAGCTCGACACCGAGCAGCACCCCAGCCCGTTCGACGCGATCGTCGCGCACGACGCCGGCGTGGACGTCCTGCTCTCGCATAGCGGCGTCAAGGCCGAGTCCGCGCGCGCGCTCGCCCAGGACGCCTTCTTCACCCGCGGGGTGGACGACCTCGACACCATGGCCGTGTGGGTCGGCGGTAAGAACGTGGCTGACGGCGAGGAGATCTTCGCCCAGGTGCAGAAGGCGTTCTTCGGCCCCTTCCGGGTCTCGGTGATGCTCGACTCGAACGGCTGCAACACGACCGCGGCCACGACGATCGCGCGGATCGCGAAGGCGCGCAGCCTCTCCGGCAACCGCGCGGTCGTGATCGGCCTGGGTGCCGTCGGCCTGCGGTCGGCCGTGCTCCTGCGGAACGAGGGCTGTGAGGTGTTGGTGGCCGCGCTCCCGTCCGACCTGTTCGGCGACGATCGCCCCTATCACCGCCCGCGCGGCCTCGCGGTCGCGCAGCGGATCGGCCTCGACGCCCGCGAGCCGGCCGACCGCGCCGAGCTCGAAGCGCTGCTCGACGACGCGCAGATCGTCCTCTCCGCCGGGCCGGCCGGCGTGCCGGTGCTGCGGCGCGACTTCTGGTCGCAGCACCCGACGATCGAGCTGCTCGCCGACTACAACGCGGCCGAGCCGCTGGGCATCGAGGACACGAAGGCGACCGACGACCTGGCCGAGTACGAGGGCAAGCTCGTGCTCGGCGCGCTGGCGATCGGCGGCCCGAAGATGAAGGTGCACAAGACCTGCGTCCGGCGGCTGTTCGAGAGCAACGAGGCGGTGCTCGACACCGACGAGGTGTACGAGATCGCCAAGGAACTCGTTTGACCCGCGTCGCCGGCGGCGACGCGGACCGTTCGGGCCGTCGCGGCCCGCGTGTCGCCGGTGTCGATCCGGGGACGGTCTCGTTCGACGTCTGCGTGTTCGACGACGGCGATGTGGTGGCGGAGCGCAGCTTCTCGACCGAGGCCGTGGGCGCCGATCCGGGGCCGCTGGTCGAGACGCTCACCGGCCACGGCCCGTTCGACCTCGTGCTCGGCCCGGCCGGCTACGGGCTGCCGCTCGTTCGCGCCGAGGAGGTCGGCGAGCACGAGCTCTCGCTGATGGTCCTGGTGCGCGCCGACGAGCCGGAAGGCCGTGCCGGCGTCGCCGGGATGCGCACGATCATCCGCGCGCTCATCGCCGCCGGCCTCCCGCTCGTGTTCGGGCCGGGGGCGATCCACCTGCCGACGATCCCGGCCCACCGGAAGTGGAACCGCATCGACCTGGGCACCGCGGACAAGGTGGCGAGCGCAGCGCTCTGCATCGCCGACCAGTCACGCCGGCTCGGCGTCGCCTGTGCCGACACCTCGTTCGTGATGCTCGAGCTCGGCGGCGCGTTCAGCGCCGCCCTCGCCGTCGACGGCGGGCGCATCGTCGACGGGCTCGGCGGCTCCGCCGGGCCGATCGGGGCGCGGGCGTGCGGGGCGCTCGACGCCGAGGTCGCGTACCTCCTCGGCGGCGCGCTGTCGAAGCGCACCGTGTTCAGCGGCGGCGCGCTCGAACCCGCCCGGTCGGAGGCGGGATGGCTCGCGCTCGAGGAGGGCGCAGCCAAGGCCGCGCTCGCGCTGACGGTCAGCGCGCCGGCCCCGCGCGAGATCCTCATCACGGGGCGCAACGCCCCAGGCGTGCTCGATGCGCTCGGCACGCGGCTCGCGCACGTGGCGCCCGTGCGGTCGGTCGGCAAGGCCGCCGCCCACGGCGCCGCGGTGCTGGCCGACGGTCTGGCGGGCGGCCGCCACGCCGCGCTCGTCGAGCGCCTGGGCGTGCGCGATGCGAGCGGCTCCGCGCTCGACCACCTCAGGCTCCACGGCGCCGACCAGATCCGGCTGCGCTGATCAGCCGTCGAGCCACTCGCGCATCGTGGTGTGTTGTTGCGCGGGCCGGCCGCCATCGAGCTCGCGGCGAAGCTGGCCGAGCAGCCCGAAATGCTCGGCGACGACGTTGTGCTGGTGGATCGTCTCGAGGTTCTCCTGGCGCGCCGACACGAAGGCGTCGTCGCGCAGGTCGCCGAAGCGCTCGATCGCGCCGCGGATCGCCTCGCGCACGCAGTCCTCCACGAACCTTGGGCGGCGTGCGGCCTTCTCGACCACTGCACCCTCGTCGGAGCGCTTCATCAGCTCGTAGATCTCACTTGACATCGAGTCCTCGACGATCGCGAGCAGGTCCGCCGCGTCCACGTCGGTGCCGCACTCCTCGGGCAGCCCGAGGTGGAGCGTGCCCACGCCACGTTGGTTGTGCGTCGCCACCGGCACGGCCTCGAAGACGGTGGCGATCTGATCGTCGCTGAAGCCATCGGCGGCGAGGCGCTCGCGCGAACGCCCGGCGACCAGCTGCTGCGCGCACGGACATGCCGTCATTCCCTGCGCGGCGACGCCCACCAGCCGGCGCGTGCCGCGCTCGGATGCAACCGCCGAGCCGAGCAGCGTGTAGATCTCCTGGGTGGGGATCCCGGACACCGGCGCGGGCTTGTGCTCCGGATAGCGGGCGGCGATCGTCACCTCGGCGCGGAGGGCGCCCTGGCGCTCGCGCACCTCGACGGCGATCCGCTGGGCGAGCTGCTCGGCCTTGAAGCCGCCGGCGCCGAGCACGACCTCGCCGATGACGTCGTTGACTACCTCCTCGAAGCGCGACATGTGCGCGCCCTTGTGCTCCGGTCCGAGCTCGACGAAGCAGTCGAGCTTCGCGTAATAGAGCTGCTCGGCACCGCGGGGGCCGATGCGGGTGACCTTCTCGATGTTCGTCACGCCGACGCGCGACGGCGACAAGGGGATCGCCGGGGCCGATGCCTGCACGTCGTGGACCCGGGGGAGACGTGTCGGCTCCATCGACTCCGGAGCGTAGCGGGGGGTGCTTCGCGCGCCGCGACGATCAGCCGTTGCCCGTGTGATCGACTCGATCCTGCGGATCAGGCGTGATTCCCGGCGTCTGGGACACTCTCGCGAAGCCCGAGAAAGGAGCGTCATGGCCGGACTCACGCTCGGCTCAGGAATCAAGCGGATGGTCCAGACGGGCAGGTGTGTCCAGGCTCGCGGGGCGGCCCAGGTGACGCACCGCCGGCACGGCCGCAACGACGAGGCTGCGACCGACCGCCGGCCAAGGGGCTGACATGGCCTACACCAGGTCGCAGGTCCGTGAAGCCGTGGAGCGGGCCGGAGACGAACACTGGCAGGCCCTGATCCGGCATCACGAGGATGCCTATCCGGCGAGCCGGCCCACCCCAGGGGATGTCTGCCGGGCGGAAGCCGAGCGGCTCGATCGGCTCGGGCTCGGCGATGCCGAGGAGCTCACGCTGGTCGAGACCCGCGTCGAGCGCACCGACCCCACTGTCCGCATCGTGCACGTCTTCGAGTACGGGCCGATGAAGGCTCGTCTGCTGACCGAGCCATTCGAGGGATACGGAGACGAGTGATCCGCTCGCGCGGCTAGCCGCCGTTGCCGCCGGCGAACCGCGGCAGGAGCGCGAGCGAGCTCTCCGGCCCCGGCCAGTGCTCGCGCAGCAGCTCGCCGCCGGTGCCCCGCAGCACGGCGCGCAACGTCAGGGCGACGACCAGCGCGTCGTCGAGGTACCCGGCCACGGGGATGAAGTCCGGCACGAGGTCGAACGGGAGGGCGAGGTAGCCGACGAGCGCTCCCAGCAGCAGCTTGTGTCGCCGGGGAACACGCGGGTCGCGGAGCAGGCGCCCGACGAGCACGATGCAGTCGGGGATGAAGCGCGCCACATCGCACAGGCTCGGCCGGCGCCCGGCGACGATCAGCGTCACGACGAACCCGGCGTAGACGACCAGGATGCAGGCGGCGACGACCAGCAGCCAGTGCAGGAAGCTCACGACAGCAGCTCTACCAGCACCCGATGATCATCGGCGCAGACCATGTAGTACGGACCAGGACGCCACCGGTAGTCGTCGTCAAGATGCCACCGACCCTCGACGCGTTGCACGGGTGCGCCGCATGCGTGGCAGGGCGGCGAGGCGAGCGCGATCAGCTCCGCTCTGGTCATGGCGCCATCGAGGCGGTCGAGAGTGGGCAGGCGAAGGGCGCACACGTTTCTGGATAGCCCAGCTCGACCTGCTTGCAATCCGTGCATCCCAAGTCCATGCGCTTCGTCCTCGTTTCGGGATCCTTCCCTGGTTATCGGCAGTTTCCGCGCGGTGCGCAGTTCGCGCAATGGACCTTCTGTCCATGATCCGCGCGCGTCGGTCATGAAGCTCGTCGGCGCCAGGGACAGCCTTGACCTGCCGTGGGACGACGACGTGCTTGCCGCGGCTCGGTCTTGGTGGACGGCCATCATGGGCTTACAACGACAAGAGCGCCGCCACGCGGGGGTTCGCTCTGAGCGCCGGAGAGGACTCGAACCTGCACCCGGTCATCCCGGACCAGGCCCTGAACCCGGTGACCCGGGTGTCATATCCGCCCGAATCGCGCCAGAACGTCTGTATCGTCCCGGCTCGTGGACGATCCGGACGCAACGGACGATCTGGACATTGCCACGGCTCAGGGCCTCCTCATCCAGCGGGGGCTATCGACCAGCCGCCGGCGGATGGTCCTTTGACCGCCGGCTTGACTCTGCTGGAACGGCGTGGTTACGGTAAACGGCACCGTCGGCGCCACGTGGCGCGACCACTGGGGGCGGGGCCGCCGCTGAACTCGTGGAGGCGGAGTACACCCATGCAACGCGAGATCCCGCTCTACACGCTCGGGCACGACCCCCTCACTGAGGAGCGGGGGGCGGTCGCGGCGCCGTCGGCCCGCGTCGAGGTCGGCAGGTCTGAGCCGAACGAGGGAGTGTCTGGGCGATGACGTCCCCGGCAGAAGCGGAGCCCGGGGCGGCAACCGTCGACGAGGACACACAGCCCACGACCACCGCGCTGGTCACCGGGGCGTCGTCGGGCATCGGCGCTGCGATCGCCGGGGAGCTCGCCCGCCGGGGCCGTGCGCTCACCCTGGTGGCGCGCCGCGCCGACCGCCTGCGCGACATGGCGGACAAGATCGGCGGCGAGCACGGCGTCCGCGTCGAGTGGATCTCCTTGGACATCGCCGACGCGTCCGAACGGGACCGGCTCCCGGCCGAGATCGCCGCGCGCGGACAGGTGGTGGACCTGCTGATCAACAACGCGGGAATCGGGACCAATGGGCCCTTCCAAGAGCTCCCTGTCGCGCGGGAGATCGAGCTGGTCCGGCTCAATGTCGAGGCGTTGGTGGCGCTGTGCGGCGCGTTCGTGCCGCGCATGGTCGATCGCGGCAGCGGTGGGATTCTCAACGTCGCGTCGGTCTCCGGTTTCATGCCCGTTCCGCAGCAGGCGACCTACAGCGCGTCGAAGGCGTTCGTGCTCACGTTCACGGAGGCCCTGACGCTCGATCTCCACGGCACGGGCGTCACCGCCACCGCGCTCTGCCCCGGGCCGGTCAAGACGGAGTTCGCCGGGATCATCGAGGGCATGCCTTCCGCATACTTCGTCGACCCCGACCGAGTGGCGCGCGAGGCGATCGACGGCCTCGAGCAGGGCCGCCGGACGGTGATCCCCGGCGCCCTCAACAAAGTCAATGCCGTGTCCGGCCGGCACGCCCCGCGAGGGGTGTTCCTGCCGCTCGCACGGCGCTTCTGGCCGACTTGAGCGGTCGGCGCCGGAAACCGGATCGCGCCCACGGGCGGCAGCGAGGGCTCGCAGAGTGACCGTCCTGGTCACGGGCGCGACGGGCCAGGTCGGTCACGCGATCGTGCGACGACTCGCCGCCGACGGGGTCCAACCGCGTGCGCTGGTGCGCTCGCCCGAGCGCGCACGGGTGCTGCCGGACGGCGTGCAGCCGGTGTTCGGCGACGTGACCGACGCGCCGTCCCTGCGTGCTGCGCTCGACGGCTGCGCCACGGTGTACCACGCAGCCGGCATACCGGAACAGTGGCGCCAGGACGCCGGCGAGTTCACGCGTGTGAACGTCGAGGGGACGCGCAACGTCGTCGAGTCCGCGCTCGCGGCGGGGGTCGAACGGTTCGTCTACACGAGCACGGACGACGTGCTGGTGCAGGCGCCCGGCGCGTCGTTCGACGAATCCGTCATCAATCCGAACCCGGGCGAAACGCCGTACCAGCGTTCCAAGCAGGAAGCCGACCGGATCGTCACCGCGGCCCTGGACCGCGGCCTCCCCGCCGTGTTCCTGCACCCCGCGGGCCTGTACGGACCGGCCCCGTTCCTCGTGAAGGGGCTCAACGATCTCCTCATGCAGCTCGCGAAGCGGAAGACCCCTGCCCTGCTGCCCGGGGGCATGGGGGTCGCCTACAGCGACGACGTGGCCGACGGCCACCTCAGAGCGGCGGCTCAGGCTCCGGTCGGCGCGCGCTACATCCTCGCGGAGTCGTTCCAGTCGCTCCCGGACATCGCACGAGCGGTGGCCGCCGATGAGCCCCGCGCGAAGGTGCCACGGGTCATGCCGCTCGCGATCGCCAGGGCCGTGTCGATGGCGGGCGAGCGGGTGGCACACGTCACCGGCCGTCCGCCGATGATCCCCCGAAGCGTGCTGCAGTTCCTCGAGCGCGGCGCTCGGCCCTCGGGAGAGCGTGCGCGGGCCGAGCTGGGGTGGAATCCCACGCCGTTCGCCACGGGCGTGGAGCGCACGCTGGCGCACTTCCGCCAGCAAGGCTGGATCTGACGGAGCGTGTCCGCCGACTCGCGCCGGGAGCCCCGCCACGCGGGCCTCCGCTCCTGCGCCGCAGAGGCCTCGAACCTCCACCGCGGATGTTGCCACCGGCCGGGGTGTTCCTGGCGGCCTGCCCGAGTGGGCGCAGATCCTCGGCGACTCAACTCGGACTCGCCCGCGCGGCACCCGCATCGCAGGACCTGGACGTTGCCGCGGAAGTTGCCAGTCCGACGACACCGTGTCGGAGTACCTCAACGCCCTCAAGCGGCTGATGATCATCGAAGATCAGCCGGCCTGGAACACGCACCTGCGCTCAAGTCACGCGCTTGGCACCACGCCGACGCGGCACTTCATCGATCCGTCGCCGGCTGTCGCGGCCCTGCACGCGACGGCGTCCACCCTCCAGGATTTCAACGACTTCGGGTTCCTGTTCGAGTCCATCGATCGGTTGGGCGTAGACGCGCAGATCGCGGACGACCATGCACACCGACGTTCACGATGCTCGCAGGGGTGCACGAAGCGCGGATCAGCTGGGGGTCCCGCTGACGGTCCGTGGCCGCGTGCTCGTATCCGTGGGGGTCCCGCTGACGGTCCGTGGCCGCGTGCTCGTATCCGTCCCTTTCGCGGCAGATCGGCCGATCCGTCCGGACACGCGGGCGATACGGACGCATCGGACGCTCTGGACGTTGCCATGAGCGTCGCCACGCGGAGGCCCTTGATCGCCGCGGGATCCTCGGTTGCTGCGATGTGGTCACGACGGTTGATATGGTGACCACATGCAGGAGATCGGCGTGCGTGAGCTGAAGGCGACCCTGAGTGCGGTACTGCGACGCGTCAGTCGTGGCGATCAGATCCGAGTCACGATGCGCGGCCGGGCGGTGGCCGACATCGTTCCCGCGGGTGCGTCGAGCGACGATGACGCCCTGCGGGCGCTGATCGCGGAGGGCCGGCTCGTCCCGCCGGCTCGCCCGCGACCGGCGCGCCCGCCTCGGCTGGCGCGCGGTCAACAGTCCGCGTCGGCGCTCGTGCTGGCCGAGCGCGAGGACGGGCCCTGAACCTCTACCTCGACGCAAGCGCGCTGGTCAAGCGCTACGTCGCCGAGCCGGGCAGCGATCTGATCCGCTCGGCGATGCAGGAGGCGGGCGGCTGGTTCATCTGCCGCGTGGGGTTCGTCGAGACGGCCCGCGCGGTGGCGCTTGCAGCCGGCGATAGCGTCGTGAAGCGATTCACAGCGGAGTGGCCGTCGTTCGGCGTGATCGAGATCGATCAGCGGCTGGTCGAGGACGCGGCCGGCTTTGCCGCCGCTGGCGACCTACGCGGCCTCGACGCGCTGCACCTCGCCTCCGCACTGCTTCTCCCGCGCCGGGACCTCACGGTCGCGACTTGGGACCGCCGCCTTCATCAGGCGGTCGCCGCCCACGAGGTCCCAGTGCTGCCCGAGCAGCTTCCGTGACCGGGCACGCAACGGCCGCGGCTCTTGCTGCGCTGTGGAGGACCCGCCGTGCGGGGCGTTCGCTCTAAGCGCCGAAGACGACTCGAACCTCCACCCGGTTGTCCCGGACCAGGCCTCAACCTGGTGACCTCGGTGTCGTTTCGCGCCAGACCGTCCGATCTGTCCGGGAATCCGGACGATATGCCGCATCGGACTTCTGGATGTTGCCGCGCCGATATGCCCGTGCGCGCGCGGCATGGGCTCGCCGAGCGCGTCACGCAGAGACTGCTGACGTCGCACGCGTCGACAAGGCCGCCAGTCGGGGAGCATGCTGTACCGTTCGCGATACGGTCAAGCGGTCGAATGGTGAACACACGGGCGACGTCAACGTGATCCATCTCGCCGTATTCGAGCTCGAAGCCGACGCGGAGCATGAGTTCACACGGTGGTATGAGGCCGAGCACGTGCCGCTGATGCTGGCGCGCGCCGGTTGGCGGAGGATGCGACGCTACCGCTGTACCGACGGACAGCTACAGCTCGCGCTCTACGACCTCGATGACGCGCTACCGGTGGTCCCGCACCTCTCGGAGGCGCCGTTCCGAAGCAATCGGTTCGCCACGCGCGGCATCCGCAACTACCACGCCCGCACTTGGCGCGAAGTCCATTCAGCGGGCGAGCACCTGGAGCGGCCCGAGTGGCTCAACGCCGTGACCGTGGATGTCGAGGAAGTGTTCGCCGCGACGTTCAGCCGCTGGTACAACGAGGTCCACGTGCCCGAGATCCTCGCCTGTCCGGGCTGGAGGGCGAACCGGCGTTACGAATGCGTCGACGGAGAGCCCCGATTCCTCGCCCTCTATGACCTCGACGACCCCGTGCGGCCGTTCAACAGCCCGCAATGGGAGGCGGCCGTCGGCTGGGACGAGCACGTCGACCACATTCGCGGCTTCCACGGCTTCCGCGTGTACCGCTTGACCTTCGACTCGGCGGACTCGTCATGAGGCGGATGGCCCCGTTGCTCGTCGTCGAGGCGCGCGAGCCCGCCGGCGGCCGGCGTACGACCATCACCTGGGTCGATCACG
>Ga0299914_10001700_pt1 | contig 14763 bp, 16 predicted proteins | sample RVTome_10_FD_201361 | JGI IMG/M metagenome (GOLD analysis project Ga0299914, IMG submission 201361) | Soil microbial communities from uranium-contaminated site in the Upper Colorado River Basin, Wyoming, United States - RVT153D57 (version 2) ...
ACAGATCGCCCCTATGGCCCAGGCGGCGTCAGGTCGGAGCGTAGGGAAACCGAAGCCTCTCTGTGAACCGCCCTGGGTCTGGTGGAGGCTCTGGGGTGACCTGGGTTGCATGGAGTCGGATTGTTGGATTGTCATGCTGCGCTGCTGTTGGCTTGTCGAGTCTCGAACTCGACGGGTGTGAGCATGCCAAGCGCCGAGTGGCGACGCTGGCGGTTGTGGAAGATCTCCAGGTACTCGAAGATCGCGGTGGCCAGTTCCACGCGGGTGTTCCAGCGCTTGCGGTCGAGCAGCTCGACCTGCATGCGCGACCAGAACGACTCGATCACGGCGTTGTCGAAGCAGTCCCCGACCGACCCCATGGATGGCAATAGCCCGGCATCGCGGACCCGTTGGGTGAACGCCCATGACGTGAATTGCACCCCCTGATCGCAGTGGATGACCGTGCCGTCGGGGTCGCGGCGATCAATCGCCATGCCCAGCGCGCTGGTTACCAGCGCCGCGGTCGCTGAGCTGTCGATGCTCCAGCCGACCACGAGACGGGAGAAGGTGTCGAGCACGACCGCGCAGTACACCTTGCCCTCCCTGGTGGGATGCTCCGTGATGTCGGTGACCCACAGGCGGTCGGGATCCGTGCGGGCGAAGTCGCGGTCGACCAGGTCGGATGCGGTCGCCAGGTTCGCCACCCGACGCCATTTCGGGCGGCCTGACAGCCCGGCGATGCCGGCGTGGCGCATCACCAGCTCGACCTGGCAGTGGCCCACGGCGATGCCGCGACCGAGCGTGAGCTCGGCGTGCACCCTGCGGTGCCCGTAGGTGCCGCGCGACGCGGTGTGGATCTCGCGGATCTGCTCGGTCAACCACGTGTGGCGGACCGCCCGTTGCGACGGCGTGCGGTCCCGCCAGGCGTAGTAGCCCGACTCGGAAACCCCGAGCACGCGGCAGGCGGTCTGCACGGGCAGGTCGTCTGCGGCCATCAGTCTGACGGCCGCGTACCGCCTTTTGGGTCGGTGTGCTCCTTGAGTTCCTCGGTCGCACGGCGGTGGATCGCCAGCTCGGTCTCGAGTTCGCGGATGCGCTTCTTGGCCACGGTCAGCTCCGCCAGCTCGGCCGACGTCGTGCCCGGCTCTAGACCACGGTCGATGCGATCCTGGCGCCGCCAGTTGTAGATCGTCTGACCGCTGACCTGCAGGTCGCGAGCGACGTCGGCGACCTTGCGTCCGCTGTTGACCAGATCCAGCACACGCCGACGAAACTCCGCCGGGTAGCCCCTGCGTCCCATGCTGCCCTCCTTGAAGGCAGCAGCATGAATTTCCACTCACTCGACTCCACGGAACCCAGGTCACACCACTCAGGGGTTTGGGTTTCCAGCCCCGGTTGGGGTGGTGTGGTGGGCAGCGTAGAACGCTGCTTCGAACTCTGTCGGTGGGACGTCGCCGCAGTGGCTGTGCAGCCGGTGCTCGTTGAACCACGCCACCCACGACAGGGTCGCCAGCTCGAGCTCTTCGACGTCGTCCCAGCCGGCGGTGTCGGGCCCGTAGACGCACTCGGCCTTGTACAGACCGTTGGTGGTCTCGGCCAGCGCGTTATCGAACGAATCGGCGACGGTACCGATCGAGGGTCGCGCGCCGATCTCGTCGAGCCGTTCGGTGAACCGCACGGACGTGAATTGCTCGGGTTCAAGGGGTTGTAGCAACACTGGCTTGGTGACCGGAGTGTAGGAGTTCGTCGAGTGCCTCTGCCGGAGTTCTCCAGTCGAGTGTCTTTTCGGCTGCGAGGAGGTTGCCGGTCGAGGTCGTGAAGAAATCGAGCGCCGCCTTCTCCTCGAACGAGGGCGAGTTGGAGACGTCGGCAATGTGGTGATGCTCGCCACCATGTCGTTTACCGAGCGACAGCCTCGGCGGCCGTCTTGATGAGCTGCAGCACCTCATCTGGGTGGGAGACCATGGCCACGTGGTTGGTCGCGACCTCCACGGTGGTGGCGCCCATGCGAGGGGCGAACTGCCGCTGGGCATCGGGCGGGATGGCCTGGTCGCCGTCGGCGATCAGGAACCAAGACGGCAGCGCCTTCCAGGCCGGGACGCCCATCACCTCTCCCAGGGCGCTCCAGTGCAACGGCTGCTGGACCGCGAACATGACCCTGGCCGTGGCCGGGTCGACGTCGGCCGCGAAGTGGTTGACGAAGTCGTCCTCGGGGAGCCAGGCGAAGCTCTGCTGGTCGACGTCGAGATGCGCCAGGGCCGGACCTCCCGGTGCCTGTTCCAGCAGGGCGCCGATCGACTCGCCCTCATCCAGCCCGAACGCGGCGACATAGACCAGGCCAACGACGTTGGGGGCGTCTTGGCCGAGGGCGGTGATGATCTGGCCGCCGTAGGAGTGCCCGGCCACCAGGGTTGGCCCGTGCTGGCGGGCCAGGACCTGGCGCAGCCGGGCGACGTCATCGGCCAGCCTGGTCATCGAGAACTGGGGTGCGGTGACGCGGTACCCGTCGGCCTGCAGGTGCTCGATGACGGCGCTCCAACTGGACCCGTCGGCCCAGGCGCCGTGCACCAGGACGATGTTGGGCAGCGCAGTCATGTCAGGGCTCCTTCCCGGTCTGCGCGCTGTTCTACTCGACTCTCCCTGCGCCTACCTTGTCGAACTCTGCGGCTAGCGGAGTGATCGGAACGCCGCGCGGAGCTCCTCGGTGAACAGCTGCGGCTGCTCCCAGGCGGCGAAGTGGCCGCCCCTGTCGGCCTGGTGGTAGTAGATGAGGTTGGGATAGGCCCGCTCGGCCCAGCTGCGCGGCGCTTGATACTGCTCGCCGGGAAAGACGGTCGTGGCCACCGGGATGGCGACGCCCTTGGCGTTGAAGAAGCCACCCTTGTATTCCCAATACAGGCGAGACGCCGAGACCCCCGTGTTCGTCAGCCAATACAGGGTGATGTTGTCGAGGATCTCGTCACGGGTTAGCTCCCCGGTGGCACTGGTGGTCCGGTCCAGTGCCGCGGCGACCGCCGCCGCCGGCTGGCCGTCAGCATCGTTGTGGTCGAGCAACCAGGCGGCCAGGCCGACGGGTGAATCGGCGATGCCGTACAAGGTCTGCGGTCGCGCCGCCATGTACCTGGCGTACTCGACCTGCCCGTAGGTTCTGAGCAGCTGCTGGTAGGCGCGTCGTTCCTCGGCTGCCAGACCAGACGGCGGCGGGTCACCGGCCAGGGAAGCCTTGTCGAGGTCGGCGGGGACGGTGGCCGGCATGTTGGTGTGGATGGCCAGCAGTCCCGCCGGTGCCTGCAGGCCGATCTGGTCGACAACGAAGGCGCCCCAGTCGCCGCCCTGGGCGACATAGCGGGTGTAGCCGAGGCGCGGCATCAGCTCGGCCCAGGCTCGGGCCATGCGCTCGGGGCCCCAGCCGGTGCTGGTCGGCTTGGCGGAGAACCCGTAGCCGGGCATCGACGGGATCACCACATGGAACGCGTCGGCGGCGCTGGCGCCATGAGCCGTCGGGTTGGTCAGGGGGTCGATAAGCTTCAGCTGCTCGATGATCGAGCCGGGCCAGCCGTGGTTGATGATGAGCGGCAACGCGTCCTCATGCTGTGAACGAGCGTGGATGAAGTGAATGTCCAGCCCGTCGATCTCGGTGATGAACTGCGGGAGGGCGTTCAGGTTCGCCTCGCACCTGCGCCAGTCGTAGTCTGTGGCCCAGTAGCGGGCGAGCTGCTGGATCATGGCCAGTGGCACGCCTTGGGATTGATCGGCGATGGTCTCTTTCTCGGGCCAGTTCGTGGCCGCGATGCGTCGACGAAGGTCCTCCAAGGCCTCATCTGGCACCTCGACCTGGAAGGGACGGATCTCGCTGGTGGTCTCGACCGTGCTGCTCATGACGACCTTCCTGTTAGCGCAGGGACCGGAAGGCGGCTCGCACCTCGGTGGTGAACAGCTCCGGCTCTTGCCAGGCGGCGAAGTGGTTGCCCTTGTCGACTTCGTTGAAGTAGATGAGGTTGGGGTAGGCCTGCTCGGTCCAGCTCCGCGGTGCCTGGTAGAGCTCGTTGGGGAAGACGCTCACGGCAGCCGGGACGGTGACGCCCTTGACGTCGAAGAAGCCGAGGGTGTTCTCCCAATACAGGCGACCCGAGGACACCCCGGTGTTGGTCACCCAGGTGAGGGTGATGTTGTCCAGGACTTCGTCGCGGGTGAGGCTGCCGACCGGCTGGCCGTCGAAGGCGGCGGCGATGTCGTCGTAGCTGCGCGCGTCGTGATCCAGCATCCAGGCGGCGAGCGCGACGGGTGAATCGGCGAGGCCGTACAGGGTCTGGGGGCGCAACCCCATCTCGAGGGCGTAGCCGATGCCTTTGGTGTAGAGGAAGCTCAGCCGCTCATAGGCGCGTTGTTCGTCGGCGGACAGACCGGACGGCGGCGGGTCACCGGCCCCGAGCACGTTCGACGCGAGCGCCTTTGACACCTCAGGTGGGACCGTGCCGGGCATGTTGGAGTGAATGCCGAGGAGCTCCGGAGGTGCCTGGGCCCCCATCACGTCGGTGATTTGCGCGCCCCAGTCGCCGCCTTGGGCCACGAAGCGGGTGTAGCCCAGGCGCCGCATCAGCCTGATCCAGGCACCCGCGATGTGGACCGGGTCCCAGCCGGTCCCCGTCGGTTTGGCTGAGAACCCGTAGCCGGGCATGGAGGGAACCACCACATCGAACGCATCCCCGGGGTCGCCGCCGTGTGCGGTGGGGTCGGTGAGCGGGCCGATGACGTTGAGCATCTCGATGACCGAGCCGGGCCAGCCGTGGGTGATGATCAGCGGCAAGGCGCGCTCGTGGGGCGAGCGGACGTGGATGAAGTGGATGTCGAGGCCGTCGATCTCGGTCATGAACTGCGGGAGGGCGTTCAGCCTGGCCTCGAACCGCCGCAAGTCGTAGTCGCTGCCCCAATAGCGCACGAGTTCCTGCATCGTCGCCAGCTGCACACCCTGTGACGGATCGGCGACGGTCTCCTTCTCAGGCCACCGCGCCGCCCGCACCCGCCGGCGCAACTCGACCAGGTCCTCCTCCGGAACGTCCACGCTGAAGGGGCGGACGTCCCTACGGGCGATGGAGGTCTCGACTTGGGTCATGGTGGTCTCCTTCCGGGGAAGATGGGTCGTGGTCACGGCGCTAGCCGAAGGTGAAGGCGTAGGCCTGGACGCCGGGGTCCAGGAAGGTGATCTGGAAGGTGCGCTCGGTGATGGGGCCGGGCTGGCGGATCAGCTGGTACAGCCGGGGGTAGGTGACCGTGCCGTCGCCCGCCTCGTCGACATCGGTGCCGTAGGCGGCTGCTGGCGGCTGCCCGTCCAGCAACACCTGGAACCGGACGGGCGTGCCCGGCGTGGCCGGTCCCATGACCAGGTGCAGGTCGCGGGCGTGGAACCGGTAGACGATCCCCCCTTCGGGAGCGTTGGGCACGATGGCCTGCCGCTTGACCGTCCAGGCACCAGCAAGGGCCCACTGGTTGAGCCGCAACCGTCTCGGGACGGCATAGACCTGCGGGGTGTCCAACACCGCACCATCGGGAGAGGCGAAGTTCTCGGTACGTGCGTACCCGAGGTAGTTCTCCGGCGACCACAGGCTGTCCCAGTCGGCGGCCGCCTCCACCCCACCAGGGTCGACCACCACCAGGTCCTGCCCGATCCCCTCGGCGCCGGCCTCCACGAGCAGCTGCTGCGCGATCATCTCGCACTGCTGGTAGCCGCCCTCGCCGAACTGATGGTGGCGGATCTGCCCGTGGGCGTCGACGAGGTACAGCGCCGGCCAGTAGTGGTTGTCGAACGCGGTCCAGATGGTGTAGTCGTTGTCGACCGCGACCGGGTAGTCGACCCCCAGGTCCTTGACGGCGCGGCGAACGTTGTCCAGGTCGTGCTCGACGTCGAACTCCGGGGTGTGCACCCCGAGCACCACCAGCCCGTGATCGCGGTACTTGTCGGCCCAGGCGCGCAGGTAGGGCAGGGTGCGCAGCCAGTTGATGCAGGTGTAGGTCCAGAAGTCGACCAGCACGACGCTGCCGCGCAGCCCGGCGGGCGTCAGTGGCGGCGAGTTGAGCCACTCGGTCGCGCCGGCCAGGGACGGCAACGACCCTTCAACCGGCAACTGGACCGCCGCCGGGTGCGTGGTGGCGCGGAACAGCCGGTCGGCGCTCCTGAGGACCGTCCTCCATGGGGTTGCCTCCTGGTCCATCTATCGCTCCTTCAGTAACCGTCGACCTCGACCACGGCCCCCGGCGAAGGGGTGGGGTGTTAGCGCAGGGACCTGAACGCCGCGCGAACCTCCTCAGAGAACAGCTGCGGCTCTTCCCAGGCGGCGAAGTGGCCGCCCCGATCGGCCTCGTTGAAGTAGGTGAGGGTGGGGTAGGACCCCTCGACCCAGCTGCGCGGGGCCCGGAAGATCTCGCCGGGGAAGGTGGTGAAGCCGACCGGGACCGAGACCGCCGGCGGCGCCTGGCCGGCCGCAAGCGCCTGGGCTCGTCCGAGCTCCCAGTACCACCGGGCGGCCGAGGCCCCGGTGCCCGTCAGCCAGTACAGGGTGATGTTGTCGAGGATCGTGTCCCGGGTGAGGTTGCCCGACGGCTGGCCGTCGAGAAAGGCCCGGGAGATCTTGTCGTAGCTGTCGGTGTCGTGGTCCAGCAGCCAGGCGGCCAGGGCGACGGGTGAATCCAGCAGGGCGTAGCCGATCGTCTGGGGCCGGGTGGTCTGCTCCAGGAAGTAGCCGAAGCCGCTCGTCGTGAACGTGTTGATCGCGTCGAGCGCCGCGCGTTCCTCCTCGGTGTCCCCCGGCGGCGGGGTCGGGGCCCCCAGCGTCGTCACGAGCAGGTTCAGGTGGATGCCGACCAGCCCCTGGGGCGCCTGGCGGCCCATCACGTCGGTCACGATGGCGCCCAGGTCGCCGCCCTGGGCGACATAGCGGCCATAGCCAAGGCGACCCATCAGCTCCGCCCAGGCACGCGCGGTCCGGCCGGGATCCCAGCCGAGCTCGGTCGGCTCGCCCGAGAAGCCGTAGCCGGGCAGCGACGGCAGCACCAGGTGGAAGGCGTCCTCGGCCCGGCCACCATGGGCGGTCGGGTCGGTGAGGGGGCCGATGGTGTCGAGGAGCTCGATGGCCGAGCCGGGCCAGCCGTGGGTCATGAGCAGTGGCACCGCCTGCTCGTGGGAGGACTTGACGTGGAGAAAGTGGATGTCCACGCCGTCGATGGTGGTCGTGAACTGCGGCAGCGCGTTCAGTCTCGCCTCGGCCATGCGCCAGTCGTAGTCGGTCGTCCAGTAGCGGGCGAGCTCCTGCAGCGTGGCCAGCTGCACACCTTGGGAGCGGTCGGCAACGAGCTCTTGAGAGGGCCAGCGCGCCGCCTTGATCCGGCGGCGCAGCTCAGCGAGCTCCTCTTCGGGAATCTCGACCTGGAAAGGACGTATGTCGATGGCGGTCTCGGCGGCAGAACTCATGAGAACCTCCGGTGTTGGGAAATGCGGCTTGCACTGACCCGCTCTAAGGCGAGCTCAGGGTCGTCGGTGAGATCGCCGATCAGGGGCGACGGTGTTGTCGGCCGCCATGGCCGCCCTCCTGAGGCTCGTGGGCGCTTGCATCCTCCGGTACCTGCTGGCAGGCCTGGACTGCTCAACCTCCCTCGGCTGCCTGCCTAGTGGGCTCAGGTCCTCGCCCGCCCTGGGCGACCGGTGTACCGGCCGCCCGGACGACGGCCGGCCAAGGGCTGGCCGTAGGCCTTGACTCCGTTGCGGGGATGCCAGGCACGACGGTGGCCCAACCCCGGGTGGGACGGCGCTCGTGGGTCATTCAGGGCTTGAACCAGGGAGGGCTTCCTAGTTCGAGACGTTGGCACCCCATAGCTGGCTGATGTGCACGTGGTCGGGGTTGCCTCTCAGACGCTGGACCTTGATCTGCGGAAGCCGCTTGTGGGCCGGGTTACCGTGGATGGTCATCGCGAACGGGTGGGTGAAGTCCGTGGTCGAGCCGCTGACAATCGGGAAGCGGGCGGGCGCGGTCGCGGGCGAATCAGCAGTATCGATGATCCACACGGTCGTGCCCCCCGGAGTGCTGCACGGCTGCAGGGTGAGGCCTTCGTTCTGGTACGCGGTGGTGGCCAGGCCCGCGCACAGGCCGGTGGGCTTACCGAACGGCGCGTACTCGATCTGCGCCGCGTTTAGGTTGCCGTAGTGCTGGTTCACCGCGGCGGACACCAGCCCGGCGGCGAAGAAGTCGGACACCAGGCCCGCGCCGGGAGCCGTAGCGATGAGGTCCCCCGCCGGGTTGGAGCTGCTGGGGCGGGCCAGGATCGTCGGCTGGCCGACCCTTGCCACCCCCTGGAACACCGTCTCAACGAAGTTGGGGTTGGCGTTCGTGCCGAACTTAGCACTGAAGATCTGGATGCAGTTCGGGCCGCACTGCGGGGTAGCCGCGCTCGCGGAGCGCGTCCCCACCGTGCTCACGCCGCCGACCATGATGAGCATCGCCGCGACAGCCAGCACCTTCCTCTTGATGGACATAACCACTTCCCTTCTTGAACCACGGCCGTACCCTGCGCACGGGGTGGTGCTATCTGAACCTGCGGCTGAACTGCTGTGTCGACACCGTGCACGTTGCCCGCCAGTGTCGTTGGCGCCGGCCGGTGTTCGCATCCGCCAGTGGCTAGCGCGATTGGCCGGTTGTGGCCTGGCGGTGCGCCAACCGGGACGCCGGCTGGCCGGGCGGCGGGCTACTCCGGCTTGGTGGTGCCCGGGTCGCCGGCCAGGGCCTGGTCGAGCTGGGCGCGGGAGCTGATGTCGAGCTTGGCGAAGACCTTGCCCAGGTGGTACTGGACCGTGCGGGCGCTGATGTACAGCCGGGTGCCGATCTCCGGGTTGGACAGGCCGTCGCGGGCCAGCCGCGCGATCAGGGCCTCCTGGGCGGTCAGCTCCTCGCTGGTCTGGACGGTGCGTTTGCGGGCGGTCTGGCCGGTGGCCCGCAGCTCGCGGCGGGCTCGCTCGGCGAACCCCTCGACGCCCATCGCCTCCAGCAGGTCGTGGGCGGTGCGAAGTTGCTCGCGGGCGTCGAGGCGGCGGCGCTGGCGGCGCAGCCACTCCCCGTACAGCAGATGGGCGCGGGCGAGCTGCACGCGGACACGGGTCCGGCCCAAGTGGGCGATCGACGCGCGGTACAGGTGCTCGGCGGCGTCGCCCTCGCTCAACAGGGCGCGGACGCGGGCCTGGATGCCCAACACCCACTCCGAGGGTGCCACCCGCGTGCCCTCGGTGCGCTCGAGGATCCAGTCGAGCGCGGCACTGACCAGTGCTCGGTCGCCGGTCCGGGAGGCCGCCTCGGCTAGCTCGGGCACGACAAAGGGCCCGAACCCGAGCTGGTCGCGCTGGAAGGCTAACCAGGCGGCGTCGCGGGCGGCGTCGTGGCGGCCCAGGCCGTTGGCGAGCACCGAGCTGGCAGAGGTCGCGGCGTTGACCATCCTGCCCACATCGCGTGCGGTCGCCTCCCGCGAAGTGGCCTCGATCAGTGTCGTCGCCGCTGGCTCCCGGCCCCGCCAGGCCGCCAGCGTCATCTCCGTGTAGCCGATCGGTGGGTTCCCGGTCGCCTGGCCGATCAGGCGCTCTTCATCGAGCAGCCGGGTCGGTGGTCAGCTCGCCGGCGAACAGGTGGGCTGCGGCGAGGGAGTTGAGCGCGTACTGCAGCTGCACGAGCGCGCCGGTGTCGCGAGCGAACCGTGCCTGGGCGGTGACGAGGGCGTGCCAGGACTCGGCGTCCCACAGCTCGAGGGCGACCAACCATACGGTGGCTCTTCCACCGGCCAGCCAGAGCCAGCGGCCAACCTCGTCGTTGGCGACGTCCAGGGCCAGCACCTGCCCAAGGGCCCGGGTCAGGGTCGGCGCGGCCGCCGCATACCCATCGGTCAACCGCAGCGCCAACCCTTCCAGCAGGACGTCAACCGCACGTGGCGGTCGAGGGCCGGGGGGTGCGGCGCGGGCGGCCTCGGCCGCTGCCCGCAGGCCACCGGGGCCGTCCAGGTCGCCGACCCATGCCGCGGTCCCGAGCGCCTCCAGGTGCGTCTCGCGGGCCAGGGCGGCATCCAGCGGCTCCAGCCGCTTGGCCGCGCTCAGCAGCAGCCGGCCAGCCTCGCCGCCACGTCGTTGCGCCAGCGCGATCTGGCCGCGCAGGTGCTCGACCCCGGCGGCCGACAGGGCGTCGAGCGGCCCGGCCTCGACCGCGACCAGCAGCTCAAGTGCCGCCTCCAGCGCGCCGGCATCCCGCTTGGCCCAGGCCGCCGCCAGCAGGCGCCGCGCGCGGCGGTCGGGGTCGGGGGTCAGCAGCCCCGCGCGCTCCAGGAACGCGGCGGCCGCGGCCAGGCCCCCGCGGGCCTGGGCGCGGCTGGCCGAGCGCTCCAGCTCGGCGGCGGCCTCCTTATCAGGCCCGGGCGTGGCGTGGGCCAGGTGCCAGGCCCGACGGTCGGGATCAAGCTCCGAATCAGTCACGTCCGCCAAGGCGCGATGCACGTCCTGGCGCTGCGGCAGCGACGCCGACCGGTAGGCCGCCGAGCGCACCATCGGATGCCGGAACCGCACCCGGGCGCCGACCTCCAGCAGGCCGGCCTCGGCCGCCGGGATCCCCGCCTGGGTGCCGATGCCGAGCCGCTCTGCCGCCCGCCACACCAGCATCGGGTCGCCCACCGGCTCGGCTGCCGCGACCAGCAGCAACGAACGAGTCTCCTCGGGGAGGATCTCGAGCCGGCGCCGGAAGCTCGCCTCGATCCGCCCCGCCAGCGGCATCGCATCGGGGAGGGCGAACCCGCCCGCCAGCTCCGCCGGGGTCAACCCCCGGGACAGCTCCAGCAGGGCCAGCGGGTTGCCAGCGGTTTCGGCGAGGATCCGGTCGCGGACCTGTGCGTCCAGCGGCCCCGTGAGCGCGGCGTCCAGCAGTGCGCGGGCATCGGCATCCGGCAGGCCCTCGACCACCAGCTCCGGCAGCCCTGCCAGCTCGTCGCTGGGCACCCGGGCTGCGAACACCAGCCCGACCGACTCGGCGACCAGGCGGCGGGCCACGAACGCCAGGACCTGGGCCGAGGCTCGATCCAGCCACTGCTCGTCGTCGATCAGGCACACCAGTGGGGTTCCTCGGCCACCTCGGCCAGGAGGCTGAGGGTAGCCAGGCCGACCAGGAAGCGGTCCGGTGCTGCCCCGGAGCTGAGGCCGAACGCGGTCACCAACGCCTCGCCCTGCGGAGCCGGGAGCCGCTCCAGGCGGGCCAGCATCGGCGCCAGCAGCTGGTGTAGCCCGGCGTAGGCGAGCTCCATCTCCGACTCGACACCGGAGGCGCGCGCCACCCGGCAGCCCGATGCCAGCTCGGCCAGGTAGTCCAAGAGGACGAACTGCGCCCGCGTGGACTGCAGAACGTCGTCCTCGAGCTTGGCTTTTTCCTGGGCTGCCTTGGCCGAGGACGCGTCGTCGTCCTGCTCGACCCTGGCGTTGAGACTCCGTCGGACATCGCCGGTCTCGTGTACGTGACGTTGGACGAGGGCGGCGTGTGGAAACAGAAGCTCTCCCGGGAACTCCAGACTGCAGGCATCTCTGTCGATGTCGCGCGCATCCCGTAGGCCCTGACAACGCGCACGCTGCCTTGGGGGCACGATGACCGACCCGACATGGCAGGACCGGGAGCTGCGCATCCTCCAGCTCGTCGTGGAGGCCGACGGCCGTGGCGAGCATCTGGAGGTCGCCGACATTGCCGACGTGCTGTCGCTCGATGAGGACACGGCGGTGCGCGTCGTCGACAGCCTTCCGTTACGGATGATCTCGCTCAGGGGCCGGATACATCACGTACTCCGCGCCGTCGCAGATGTGTGCAGTCCAAGGACGCGACAGCGATCGAGAACGTGACACGGCGTCCAGCCGACGTGGAGCGGACGGCGACACGGGTGTCGGGTCCGATCGCAGCCGTCGCCGGCGGCGCAGGATCCGGCGTGGGTGGCCCGAGCGGGTCAGGCCAGCGCAAGAGCGACGGCATAGGCCGCCGCCAGTGCGGTGGTCATCACGATCGGCACCGCACGGGCGAGGCTGCGGACGCGTGCGCCGGTGTGCAGGAAGTAGCCGACCTTGACCACATCGCCGGCCACCATGAGTCCGGTGAACCATCGGACCGCGGCACGCGGCCACGTCGGCCGCCCATGGCGCAGACGAGCGACCAGTGGCCCGACAGCATCAGCACCACGAACACCATCGCTACGACTTCCTTGTCGAGCCAGCGGTCGATCTCGATCCAGCCGAGCACGCCCCCATGCGGCGCGATGCCAGCCGGTCTGACCAGTCCATGGAGGTCTTGACGCTGTCATGCTGACACGGCTCCATACGCCAACGAGGAGATCACGGATGCCGCGACGAGGTCGTGGTCCTCGTCGCGCGAGACGCCTGCGGCTGGCGGGCTCATCTAGAATGGGTACTCTCGATCAACAGCTCGCCAACACCGATCCCGATTGGATCACAATGACGATCCGTGCGGTCGGCGAAATGCACGGTGCACGACGTCGGTCCCGCCGGCCACCGGTACGAGCTGGATGGATCTCAGCCCGCACGAGCTCGACGAGTTCGGCGTTCCACGGGCCTACGTGCACCTCGTCCTGAGCCAGCAGGACCTGCAGACCTGGCAGGCCATGGACAGTACGTGCCTTGCGCTCGCGCAGCACGTCGCGGGCTCACCGCAGGCGATCGAGTACCTCTTTGACGAGAACTGGCAGTCGCAGCCATTCCCGTTGGATCGCCCGTTCCCCGAATGGCACCGGGGCCTGGGAACTACGTATCACGAATCCGGAACGTTGTGGATGGGTGACAGCCCTGCGGACTCGGTCACCACTCCCGTGGGTCGGTTCCACCGCATCCAGAACGCGTATGCCTGTGACCAGTCCGTCTTTCCAACCGTCGGATCGGTCAACCCGGCGCTGACCGGTTTGACCCTCGCCAAACGCCTCGCGGAGCAACTGCCGCTCTGACATCTGAGCGACGGCCACGTGATCTAAGCGCCGTATCGGTTCGGGGAAGGACCTGGCATTCCATGGGCGACCCCGATCTCGCCGCTCGCGGCTGTGGCGTGAGCCCAGTCGGGATACCCACGACCGCGGGGTTGGCGGGTCCCATCCGGCCTGCTATTCCTCGCGGGACGGCGGTGGCCCGGGCAACGGCGTGTCCCTGGGGCACGAAGGGCGTCGAGGTGCAGCGCGAGACACAGCGCGCCTTGAGTTCGGCAATGCGCTCAGGCGTGGCGCTCGGCCGGCATCGAGACAGATTATCCTGACTACGCAACGGCCACTGCGCAAAGGACGGTCATGGCAGAGGTCTCTCGGGGGTTCGCTGGACGGCGCCGCCAGCCGGGCAAGGGACTGATCCCCCCGGGGCAATACGTCACCGAGGACTTCCCCGTGTTGTCGGCCGGTCCCACGCCGCGTACTCCGTTGGACCGATGGGACCTTACGGTGAGCGGCGAGATCGACGAGGCGCGACGGTGGACTTGGGACGAGTTCCGGGCGCTGCCGCGCGAGTCGGTCGAGGTCGATATCCACTGCGTCACGAAATGGTCGAAGTTGGGCACCCATTGGGAGGGCGTGTCAGTCGACACCCTGCTCGACGGCGTCGAGACGGCGGCCGACCATATCCTCGCGATCGCCGACTACGGGTACACCACGAACATGCCGCTTGAGGACGTGACGAACGGCCGGGCGTGGATCGTCGACACGTTCGACGGCGAGCCGCTGGAACCCGAGCATGGTGGGCCTGCGAGGCTGCTCGTACCGCATCTGTACTTCTGGAAGTCGGCGAAGTGGGTGCGTGAGCTGACGCTGCTGTCCTACGACGAGCCCGGGTTCTGGGAATCGCTGGGGTATCACAACTACGGCGACCCGTGGCGCGAACAGCGCTACAGCGGTGACTGACGGCATAGGTCCGGCGTCCGAAACCGTCCGCCGGCCCCGACTCATGTGGCAGCGCGCGCGTGTCTTAGCCGTGCGCGACGAAACGCCCGGCATCCGCACTCTGACCGTCGACGTTGCGGGCTGGGTGGGGCATCGGCCCGGTCAGCACGTCGACGTCCGCCTGACCGCTGCGGACGGCTATCAGGCACAGCGCAGCTATTCGATCGCGTCGGCGCCGGAGGCTGGCCGCCTCGAGCTGGCGGTGGAGCGGCTGGACGATGGAGAGGTCTCGTGGTGGCTGGCGAGCGAGGCCCGTGACGGCGATGCCTTCGAACTGCGCGGGCCGATCGGCGGGTACTTCGTGTGGGACGTGACCATGGCTGGGCCGGTGCAACTGGTCGCTGGCGGGTCTGGGGTCGCGCCGCTGCTGTCAATGGTCCGCCATCGGGTGGCTGCGCGCGGTGATCAGGCGATGCGTCTGCTGTACTCCGCGCGGTCGCTGAACGACGTCGTCGCCCACGACGAACTCGTCGACCTCGCGGCGCGGGATTCCGGCTTCGAGCTGGTCTGTACGCTGACGCGTGAGCAGCCGCCGGGATGGAGCGGGTACGCTCGGCGGGTCGACGCAGCGTTGCTGGCCGAGGCGCTGTGGGGTCCCGAAACCGAGGCAGGAACGTATGTGTGCGGACCGACGCGGTTCGTCGAGTCGGTGGCCAGCGCCCTCATTGACCTCGGGTATCGGGCAAACAGCATCAAGACCGAACGGTTCGGACCTACGGGGACGCCATGAATGACCGGACGCTTGACGGCAACGCACTCGGCGGGCTGCTCGACGACGTGTTCGCCTTCGAGATCACAACGGCGCGG
>Ga0299914_10001701_pt1 | contig 14760 bp, 7 predicted proteins | sample RVTome_10_FD_201361 | JGI IMG/M metagenome (GOLD analysis project Ga0299914, IMG submission 201361) | Soil microbial communities from uranium-contaminated site in the Upper Colorado River Basin, Wyoming, United States - RVT153D57 (version 2) ...
CCGGAAGGAGATGCCGGAGAATCTCTGGGTGAAGTGCCCCGAGACCGGGCAGATGATCTATTACAAGGACCTCGAAGCCAACCAGTTCGTGGTCCCCGGCTCCAATTACCACATACGCATGACGGCGACGGCGCGGCTCAAGGCCCTGTTCGACGACGGCCAATACGACACCATCGCCCTGCCGGAAGTGCCGCTCGACCCGCTCAAGTTCCGCGACGAACGCCGCTACACCGACCGCCTCAAGGACGCCAAGAGCAAGACGGGCATGGTCGACGCGGTGCTGGCCGGCGCCGGACGGCTGGAAGGCGAGCAGATCGTCGCCGCGGTGCAGGATTTCGATTTTCTCGGCGGCTCGCTCGGCACCGCCGCGGGCGAAGCGGTGATCGCCGCCATGCGCGCCGCGGTGAAGCGCGCCACGCCGTTCATTCTGTTTGCCGCGTCAGGCGGTGCGCGCATGCAGGAAGGCATTCTCTCGCTGATGCAGATGCCGCGCACCACAGTGGCGGTGCAGGAGCTGCGCGAGGCGCGGCTTCCTTACATCGTCGTGCTGACCCATCCCACCACCGGCGGGGTGACGGCGTCCTACGCCATGCTCGGCGACATCCAGATCGCCGAGCCCGGTGCGCTAATCGGCTTCGCCGGACCGCGCGTGATCGAACAGACCATCCGCGAGCAGCTCCCCAACGGCTTCCAGCGCGCCGAATATCTCTACGACCACGGCATGGTCGACATGGTGGTGCATCGCCATGAATTGCGCGGCACGCTGGCGCGGCTATGCCATCTTCTGACCCACCGCCGGCCGGCGTGCGACATCGGGCTGGCCGAGGAGATGGACGGCGTGGCGCATCACGCAGGCAATTCCGGCAATTCGGGCAATTCCGGCATTGCCCTTGACGGCAAGGGACCTGAGGCTCTGACGGACCAGCGCAGTCATGACACCTTGACGGACGGCGCCCGCGATGGCGCTAATCCCTATCCGCCGCACACCGCCTAAAGGCCTCACAGCTTGACCCAACTCCCCCACAGCGCCGGGCGCGCGCGAGCCCGCCCCCGGAATGCGTCGAGCGACACCCTGCTCGAAAGCCTGAAGCGGCTGCATCCGCAGTCGATCGATTTGTCGCTCGGGCGCATCGAGCGCCTGCTCGCCGCACTCGGCAACCCGCAAGACCGGCTGCCGCCGGTGGTGCATGTGGCCGGCACCAACGGCAAGGGATCGTCGCAAGCGTTCTTGCGCGCCATCGCCGAGGCCATGGGCAAGGGCGTGCATGTCTATACCTCGCCGCATCTCGTCAATTTCCATGAGCGCATCGTGCTGGCCGGGCCGCGCGGGGGTCGCCCCATCGCCGAGGAGGCGCTGGTCGATTGCCTCGCCCGCGCCGAAGCCGCCAATGACGGCGAGTTGATCACCCTGTTCGAGATCACCACAGCCGCGGCCTTCCTGGCTTTTTCGGAGGCGCAAGCCGACCTGCTCCTGCTCGAAACTGGCCTCGGCGGCAGGCTTGACGCCACCAATGTGGTGAAAAAGCCGCTTCTCACGGTCATCACGCCGGTCTCCATCGACCATGTATCGTTCCTCGGCGAGACTCTGGCGGAGATCGCCGGCGAGAAGGCCGGTATCCTCAAGCCCGGCGTGCCGTGCGTGGTGGGACGGCAGGAGCTAGCGGCCTTTGACGTGATCGAACGACGCGCCAAAGAACTTGACGTGCCGCTTCACGTCGCCGGGCGGGATTTCGACATGTTTGAACAGCACGGGCGGCTGATCTTCCAGACGCCGGAACGCTTACTCGATCTGCCGCTGCCGCGCCTCGCCGGGCGTCACCAGATCGAAAACGCCGGCACGGCCATCGCCGAGGCGAGCATCGTATTCGGCGACGCGCTGACCGAACGTGCGCTCGAATACGGCCTGACCCATGCCGAATGGCCGGCGCGGCTGGAACGCCTCGCGATCGGCGGGCTGCATGCCTATGTGGCGGAAGGCACCGAGATTTGGCTCGACGGCGGGCATAACGCGGCCGGTGGCCAGGTCATCGCGCATGCGCTGGCCGAGCTCGACGAGCGCGTGCCGCGCCCGGTGCATCTCATCTGGGGCATGATGGAGACCAAGGACGCGCATGCCTTCATCGCCCCATTCAAGGGGCTGGTGGAGCGCGTCTATACGGTGCCGATCACGGAAGAGCCGAACGCCTTCAGCGCCCAGGCGCTGGCCGAGATCGCATTAGCCGAGGGCTTCGACGTGGTCGCGGCGGAAAGCGTGCCGGCGGCGCTGCTACAGTCCCGCATGGCCGCGAGCGAGCCGTCGCGCGTTCTGATCTGCGGCTCGCTTTATCTCGCAGGCCACGTGCTCAAGCTGCACGGTTAGGCTTACGAATTTCTATACCTCCCCCTCGTGGGGAGGGATGGAGTTTGCTGGTAGGCAGAATGATTAAGCGGTGGGGCTGAGCGTGCCACTGATCCAGGCGGCAAGCTGGGTCTTGGGGTAGGCGCCTTTGAGCGTACCCGCCACCTGGCCGTCCTTGAACAGCATCAGGGTCGGGATGCTGCGGATGCCGTAACGCGTGCTGGTTTCCTGATTCTCGTCCACGTTCAGCTTGGCGATGCGCACCTTGCCGTCGAACTCCTTGGCGATCTCCTCCAGCGCGGGCGCGATCTGCCGGCATGGGCCGCACCATTCGGCCCAGAAATCGACCACCACGGGGGTCGCGGATTTCAGCACCTCGGCTTCGAAGGTGTCGTCGGAGACTTTTTCGGTTGCCATTTGCTTCTCCTCGCGCCGGTGGTGCAGTGAGCGGCCGGTCTTTTTCCAGTTCCGGAACCTAGGTGTGCCCCTCTATGGCGTCAAGGCTCGCCCGGCAAGAGGCGACATTCGGCAGCATTGAGCATGGCTTCTGGGATCTCCATGAGCTTCGGCCCGTCGGTCCACAGCAGCGCGGCGCGAATCGCACGGCCCGGGAATAGCTTACCGAGCGCGGCGCGATAGGCGGCAAGCTGGGCGATATAGGCGGGCGCCACGTCCTCGGGCCTCTCAGACGGCGGGCGATTGGACTTGTAGTCGAGAATCAGCAGATCAGGCCCGTGCTCGACCAGACGGTCGATCTGGCCTTCGACCTCGAAGGCGCCTTCGCCCTCGCCGATCTCCGCCACAACCGGCACTTCCGCGAGACTCCCCGGCTGGAACAGCGGCGCGAAATGTGTGTCCCTGACGATGGCCAAGGTCTCGGCGAGGATCTCGTCTTTCAGATCTTCCGGAAGCCCCGCACCGCGCGCGGTGACAAAGGCGCGTGCCGCCTTTTCCTGGTTCTCGGGCTTCACCTCGGGCAGATGCTGCAACAGAGCATGCACCAGGCGTCCGCGTGCGAAACGGTGACGGTCGCCAAGCACCAGCGGGCCGAGCGCCGGCTGCTCGACATTGGAGTCTTGAGGGAGTGCGAGGCGTGATGGGGCAAATCGCCGCCGCGTGTACTCGGGCGCGGCAGGCTTGAGCGCCCAGTCGGGTAGCGGCGCGGCCTCTGCCAATTTGCTTTTCGCTTCTGAACTTTCGACCGGCTTTTCCTGGGTGCTCTCCATGCGCCTAACGGTGACGCCGTCGGCGCCGGCGATCTCGGTGAGATGTCCGGCGAGACCGTCATTGACCAAATCGTACCAGCAATTCTCCTCGCGCTTCCGCAGGCCCTGCCAGCCGCAGACATAGAGCCGGTCGCTCGCCCGCGTCATGGCGACATAGAGCAGCCGGTTATGCTCCTCGCGCTCGGCCCGTGTCAGGGCGGCCTTGGAGTCGGCCAGCACCCCAAGGTCCGAATGGCCGGCCGGCGCCCAGGCAAGATGGTGGACTTCGTCCGGCGGTTCGCCGGCGCGCGGCAGGGGGAAAATACGCGGGCCTTGCGGGCGCGGCGTCATGCAGGTGTCGGGCAGGAATACGATCGGCGCCTCGAGCCCCTTGGCGCCGTGCACCGTCATGATGCGCACCTCGTCGCGGTCCTGGTCCATGTCGCGCTTGATCTCGACCTCGTCGGCGCGGAGCCGGTCGATGAAGCCCTGGAGCGAGGGCGCGTCTTCGCGGTCGTAGGCAAGCGCAGAATCGAGAAATTCGTCGATTGCCTCAGCCGCCTCGGGCCCGAGCCGGGTCAACAGGCGCTTGCGCATGAGCTGTCCCCCGGCGCCAAGCACTTCGGCGAAGAATTCGTAAGGCGGCAGGAAGTCCGTAAGATCGAGCCAGGCGGTCAGGCGCTGTTCGGCTTCGGCGAAACGGACGTCCTCCTTCGCCTTGGCCTTGAGCGCGGACCACAGCGAGCTTTGCCGCCGATAGGCGAGGTCGAACAGCGCCGCGTCGTCGAGATTGAACAGCGGGCTCTTGAGCACGACGGCGAGCGCGAGATCGTCTTCCGGCATCAACAAGACATCGGCAAGCGCCACCAGATCCTGCACCGCAAGCTGATCCGTCAGTTTCATGCGGTCGGCGCCGGCGATGTTGATGCCCAATCGCTTCAGCGCGCGGATCATGGGCGTGGTGAAGGGATCGCGGCGGCGCACTAGAATGAGGATATCGCCGGCCCGCACCTTGCGCCCGCGTGCGGGGAGCGGCTCGCCTTCGTCGAGCCATCGCTTGATCTGCGCGGCGATGCGGCGACAGAGCATATCGACGGCGCGGGCGCCGCTTACCGCTTCGTTCCACGGCTCGAAGGCTTCCACCGGGTCGGGCTTGGTCTCGCTTTCGAGCTGCCAGAGTTCCACTAACCCCGCCTCGCCCTTGCGATTCGCATGGTGCTGGATGATCGCGCTCTCGGCGAAGACGAGACCATGCTGCGCTTCGTTACGCGCGAACACCGCGTCCACCGCTTTAAGGACCGGCACGGTCGAGCGGAAGGACAGGTTGAGCGGCACATCATGCCAGGGGACTTCGATGGCCGCGGCCCTTAGCCGGAAGGCGCGGCCCACGTCGCCGAAGCGTGCGGGATCGGCGCCCTGGAAGCTGTAGATCGACTGCTTCTCGTCGCCGACCGCGAACAACGTGCGCAGTTTCCCGCTTGCGTCCGCGCCTGAGATGAACTCCTCGGCCACGCTTTGCACGATCTCCCATTGCGCCGGGTTGGTATCTTGCGCCTCATCCACCAGGATGTGGTCGATGCCACCGTCGATCTTGTAAAGCACCCAGGACGCGGCCCCCGTCTGGAGGAACAGACTGCGCGCCTTGGCGATCAGATCGTCGTAATCGAGCACGGCTTCCGCGCGCTTCCGCCGCTCATAATCGTCATGGATGGCATCGGCGAAAGCGAGTACGGCGCCGCTCGCCTCCGCCACGCGCAACCGCGCCAGCTTCTCGCTAAGCGCGGCGAAGCGCTCTTTGGTGACATCGAGAGCGCCAGAAATAGCGGGCGCTGCCCTAGCCAAGGCGCTGCCACAAATGCGGGCACGCTGTGTGCCATCCACCTTCATAAACACGGATTTGAGCGCTGCGGCGCGAGCCTCTCCCTGGCTCGACCGTGCCTCGCGCAGAGACTCCTCGATCTTCTGGTCAGTATCCGTCGAACCGTCGGCAGCGAAAGCGGCGATGGCAGTATCGATCTCAGCATCGGACAGCACGCCGGCCAGGGCCGCGATCAGCGGCTCCTCTTCCTCATCGGCGACATCGAACAGGCGCTTGAGGGCTTGGCTCTCGGCCTCGGCCCAATCGTCGGCGCTTTCATGATAGGCCAGCATGCGAGCGAGCTCGCTACGCTTCGCGAGCATGGTCTCGACCACTTTGCGGAAATAGTCGTCGCTGGTGTAGGTGATGGCCTTGGCGAGTGCGCGCCCGAGCGCGCTGTCGCGGCCCTCGGCGGCGCGGGCGATGGTCACCTCGTAGGCCTGCTGCTTGAGCCGCGCCGCGCCATGCTCGTCGAGCACCTTGAAATGCGGGGTGATCTGCGCTTCGAGGGGGAAGCGCTGCAACAGCCGCTCGCAGAAGCCGTGAATGGTGTGGATCTTGAGGCCGCCCCGCGCTTCCAACGCTTTTGCGAACAAACGCTTGGCGATACGCAGCTCGGCCACCTCCGGCGCGCGCCTCAGGAGATCGACAAGCTGCGTGTGCAAAGCCTCCGACGGAATGGTCGCCCAGTCGGCAAGAACACCGAGCAGGCGGTTCTGCATCTCCGCCGCCGCATTCTTGGTATAGGTCAGGCAGAGGATCGCTTCGGGCTTGGAACCGGCAAGCAGGAGCCTGAGCGCGCGCTTGACCAGCACGGCGGTCTTGCCGGTGCCGGCATTGGCCGACACCCAGGCCGAGGCTTCCGGGTCTGCGGCCCGCGCCTGATTGGCGTCGGCCTCATGGAGCAATGGCGCCGTGCTCATCGCCACTCCTCCTCGGCTTCGAGTGTCAGCCATTCCTGGACGCGGGCGAGATGCTCGTATTCATCGTAGCGATAGACGCTTACGAAGGCCGCGCCCTTACGCCGCTTTACCTCGTAGGCCATGCCGGGATCGGCGTAGCGCTCGACCAGGCGCTTCAAGTCGGCGAGCGCCTTGCTCGCCAACGCCTGTGCCGTCGCATTTGCCGCGGGGCGTTCTTCGCCGCCGTCACGGCGCCCGGAAGCCTCGATATAGCGAATGTCCTTGACGACGGGCTGGCCGAGATCGGCGAAACCGCCGCCCTCGGCTATCGCCGCTTCGAGGGGAAGCTGCGGCGCGAATAACTCTTCGACATGTTTCGGGACTGGCGGTCGGCCGGTCTTGTAGTCGTAGATCGTAACCGTGCCGTCTTTGTTCACGTCGATGCGGTCGGCGCGCGCGGTTAGGGTGAAGTTCACGCTCGCAAGGTCAAAAGCCCCACGCAACTCGGTATGGGTGCGAACCATGCCGGCACGGCGGCCCGGCTCGGTGGCGGCGAACCAGCGCGAGAAGCGCTGGAAATGCGGCCGCCAGAACGCCTCGACACGCGGCGAGCCGCCAAGCGCGCTGAAATGCGCTTCGGCGAACCTGGTCAGCTCAGCTTCGATGTCGGGGGGCAGGCTGTCCGGATAAGAGACCGCAAAATCATGCAAGGCGCGGTGAACGATGCTGCCGCGCAAGGCCGGATCGGGCTCGGTGCCGAGCGGCTTCAGCGATTCCAATCCCAAAATATCCTTGGCGAAGATCTCGTAAGGATTGGCGATCCATCGCTCGATGCGGGTCACGCTCAGCTTGCGCGGCCTGGCCTCGGCCGGCGGGCGGGGCTCGGGCGGCTTCACCGGAGCGAAATCCGGCGCGCGGTCTCGCTCGCGCGCCCAGGCGACCCACGTCTCCTTGGGCTCGATCACGACTTCGAGCTTCGCCGCCTTGACTAGGGCCAGCAGCCGCTGAAGCCAGCGCGACGGCACGGTCGGCACGCCGTCAACCTTCACCGCCCGGGTGAGAAAGACGGAAGCAGCACCGAGCCCTTGCGCGAAATCGTGGGCGGAGAGGCCGGCGAAACGCTCGGGTGGGGCAAGCCCAAGCGTCTCGCGCATGGGACGGCTGAGCCACGGGCCCGCCTCTTGCGGCCTCGGCCAAACACCCTCGTTGAGGCTGCCGAGGACCATCACGTCGGGCTGCTGGAGGCGGGCTTCGAGCGGCCCCCAGATGAAAAGTCTCGGATGCGCCACGCTACGCGGCCGCACCACCTGGCCCGCGAGAAGGCTGCGATAGAAGGGCGGGTAATCCGCGGTTTGCATGGTGAGGGCAGCGCCGGTGTCGATCAGCTCAGTGAGCAGCACCGTCAAAGCCTCGCCCGCCTCGCTTTGCCACAAGGCCGCTGACGAGCCTTCGGCATCGCGCGCCAGAGCTTCCGCCGTCAGCACATGGGCCTTCGCCAGTTGCGCGGCGGTGTGCGGGGATGGTTGCGAGAATAATAGCGGCGCGAAGGCGCGTTCGAGGTCGGTAATCAGCGCCAACGCGGTGGCATGCTCGTCCGGGATGAGCGCCGAACGTTTCCGCTCATCCCGGGGCGCCTTGAGCGCGTCGCGCGCGCCGCCCAAGCCTTGTCCGACATAGACGTCGCGGAAGGCGCCGCGTTCCAGCGCCCGTGCCGCCTTCCTGATGTCGCGCGCGCTGCGGCCAAGCAGGGTCAGAGGATGCTTGAGCAGGGCCATAAGCGCGGGTGGGGCGAAATTGGTCTCGACCGCGCCGAGCACCAGGTCGAGAAAGGCGCCAGGCAGGGTGCGGGTCACCGGCAGTCCCGCCGAATCGTCGACGTCAAGGGCGTATTGCTTGAGACGCGCCCGCACGCGCCGCGCCAGAACCCGGTCCGGCGTGACCAGCGCCGCCGTTTTGCCCGGCTCCTCGATGCAAGATTTCAAAATGAGCGCGATGGCCTCGGCCTCGTCATGCGCGGTCGGCGCCACCACCAGCCTGATCCCTTCAAGCGCCTTGCCGAAGTCCACCCGTCCCTCGGGCCCCTCGGGCTCGAACAATTTCTCCCAGTGTTCGGTGGTGTCGGCCGGGCGGAACGTCTCGCTGACGAAATTGAGCCGCGCTTCCCCGGTGGCGTCGGGCTCGCTCCCCGGCACATAGGCCACGTCGCGGCGCGTCACGCCGAGCTTGCGCAAAAGCTCAGCCATGCCGGCCTGCGGATGCTCGGGATGATCGGCGAGGCTCGCCCAGCTTTCGTCGTCGAGCTCGACGTCGAGACCCGGCAACACCACGGCGCCGTTCGGCAGCGAAGCGATGACCTGCAACAGGCGCGCGGTGGCCGGCACCGTGCCGGTAGAGCCGGCGGCGATTACCGGATGCGGCGAGCCTGCTGCCAAACGTTCGGCCTCGCGTTCCATCAGCATGTTGCGGCGGGCGACCGGCGAAACGACGCCGTTGTCGCGAAGATATTGCGGCCAATGATCGGTCACGATCCTCAAGAAATCGACAGTCAACTGCCAATGGCCGGCCAGGTCTTCCGGCACGATCCCTCCGATGGCGGCAAGGTCGATCTCCTCGCTTTCGATAAAGTCCATCAGGCGGGCGAGATCGGCGGCAAGATAGGAGGCTTGCCCTATCGTCATTCTGGTATCGGCGCGGTCCACAGAGTCCTCACTAAGGAGTTTGCGACTCCAGGCAATGATCAGCCGCATCAGCGCCAGACGACGTGGCAGCTTGTCGATGGCAGGCGCGCCTGCCGCGCCGTCGAGGCCGCCGCCTTCGGCATCGTCGGCGCCGAAAATGATAGAAGCCTCCTCGTCGGGATCGCCGAGCGCGCGGATGCGCGGCAGGAGCATGGATTCGCCGCCCGCCTCGGATAGGAAAGCCTCGCGTAGAGCGCGCGCCGCGCGCCGCGTCGGCAGATAAAGCGTAGTGAGCGGTAGGACGAGGGGGCCGGGCTTCGGCCCGCCGGGAAGTGGCAACTCTCCGGCGAGAAGGGCGCGAGCGAGGGTGGTGAGGAACGGCGCCGTGGGCGGGATGGTGTAGAGCCTTGGCCCCACTGTCAGGGGATCAGGCACCTTCGCGCTCGAACAGGGTCTCGGCTTCGGCGAGAGCCTCCGGCGTGCCAACATGCATCCAACGGCCGTCGAGCCGCATGCCGTAAAGCCTGCCCTTGGCAAGTGCCCGGTCCCACAGAAGGTTCAGCGAGAAGGGGCCCTGCGGCGCATCCTCGAACAGGCTTGCGTCGCACAGCGACACGCCGGCAAAGGCGAACGGCACCACTTCACCCTCACCGCGGCGCGTCAGCCGCCCGTCGGGGGCCATCGCGAAATCGCCTTTGCCGCCATAGCCGATGCTGGTGGTGAGCGGCGCGAGCAGCAGGAGGCTGTCCATGCGCTCCGGGTTCCATTTGCGCAGCATGCGCGTCAAGGCGGGCGCGGCGCCCTCGCTCCATACCGAGTCGGCGTTGTTGATGAAGAAGGGCCCTGGACCGAGCAGAGGCAGCGCCTTGACGACGCCGCCGCCGGTGTTGAGCAGAACGCCGCGCTCATCGGAAATGACGATTTCCGGCGGCTGGCCCTCGCGGCCCTGAACATGGGCTTCAAGCTGATCAGGGAGATAATGCACGTTGACGATGGCGGTTTTGACGCCAGCGGAGGCCAGCCGGTCGAGCACATGGTCGAGCAGGGTCTTACCTGCGAGCGGCACCAGCGGTTTCGGCATCCGCAGAGTGAACGGGCGCATGCGCTCGCCTAGCCCCGCGGCCAGCACCATGGCCGTGCGCGCCTCGCTCATGGCGTCCTCCGCCTACAATGCCAAGGGAGGCAGGTTGCCGGCCTTAGGCAGCTCGCGTGCGTACCACCCCCGAAGCTCTGCCAAAGCGGGGTGGGCCAGGTCGCGCTCAAGATAGCGCGCGACCCGCGGGATATGAGCGAGATAGCCGCGCTTGCCGTCACGTTTCGCCAATCGCGCAAAGATACCGAGGATCTTAGAGTTACGTTGGGCGCCGAGCGTCGCGTAGAGCGAGACAAACTGATCGCTCGAAAAGTGCTGGCTATGCGCGCCTCGGGCGGCACAGTAGCGAGCGAGAAGCTCCGCTTCAAGCGCTTCCGGCATGTCCAGGCGAGCATCCTGGAGGAGCGACACCATGTCGTAGGCGAGCGGCCCGACCAGCGCGTCCTGGAAGTCGAGAATGCCGACCCGCCGCGCGTCCTCCCGGTCGGGCAGCCAGATCAGGTTCGGCGAGTGGTAGTCGCGCAACACCCAGCCAAGGTCCGTTTTGGCCGCTTCCTCGAGGAGCGGGCGCCATAAGGCGGTAAACTCCTTCCGCTTCTTGGCCGGCATCTCCCGCCCATGCAAAGCGGGCCAGAACCAGTCGATCAGGAGCGAAGCCTCGGTGAGCATGGCGTCCGCGTCATAATGGGGGAGGCTGTAGGGCCTGTGGCCTTCGACGGGAAGAGTTTCGGAAGGTGGCTTCTGGGAAAGCTCAAGCAAGGCGTCCACGGCAGGACCGTAAAGCTCTGCCAAGGGGCGGCCCTTGGCCACCTCGCTCCCGAACACGAGGTCGCCAAGGTCCTCCAGCACGAGAAAGCCTTGGGCGAGATCGAAGGCGTAGATCGCCGGCGCCGACAGCCCGCGTTCCCTGAGGGCGCCAGCCACGGCCACGAAGGGTGTCACGTTCTCGGCGAGATGCACCAGCGCGCTATAGGGCTTGCCGTCGCGGATCGGCGGGCCGTCGGGCTGCGGAGGTGAATTCATCAAAATTGCGATGCGATCCGGCAGCACCAGGCGGGCATAGCTCCGCGTCGAGGCGTCGCCCTGGAGATAGCGAGTGGGCGCCTCGGCATAAGGGGTCTCGTCGAGAAATTCGGTGAGCGCCCTGATGCGCGCGAGCCGCTTCTGCCAGCTCCCGTGGCCGGTCAGAACGAGGCGGCGGAGATGCGGCTCGGCGGTTTCGTCCATGGCGATGTCGAGGCGGTCGGTTGGCAACCAGTTTCGAGCGCGCTCCGGCCACTCGATCAGCACCGCGCCCTCGCCAAGCGCATCGTCGAGGCCGAGCTGATCGAGGTCTGACGGCTCCAGGCGATAGAAGTCGCAATGGGTGAGGATGAGGCGCGGCGTCTCATAGCGCTGCATCAGCGCGAAGGTCGGGCTCGGCACCTCGCCTTCGCCACCCAAACGCGTGACCAGCGCGCGCGCGAAGGTGGTCTTGCCGGCACCAAGTGGACCGTTCAGCGCGATGACGTCGCCAGGTTGGAGGATAAGGGCGAGGCGACTGGCGAGAAGGTCGAGCCGGACGAAGTCGACACCGTCAAGACTCCACGCGGCGCTCATCCCGCTGACTTGTAGACCTGCACGGCGATTTCCGTCGCTTCGCCATCTGCCTTTTGCTCGAGCGGCAGGAGCACGGTGATGCGCGTTCCCTCGCCTGGCGTGGAGGCGAGGCTGACGCGCCCGCCATGCAGCTCGGCAAGGTTCTTGACGATGGAGAGGCCGAGGCCGGCGCCGCGGTGGCGCGAGCCAAGGGAACGGCTTTCGAAGCGGTCGAACACGGCCTGCTGGTAATCCTCCGGGATGCCCACGCCCTGATCCTCGATCGTGAAGGCGAGCATGGAATCGGTGCGTGCGCAAGTGAGCGAGATCTTGCTTCCCGCGGTCGAGAAGCCGATGGCATTGGAGAGGAGATTATAGAGGATCTGGGTCACGCGCTTGCCGTCGGCGATGAAGCTATGAATCCCGGGCTCGATGCCGATATAGAGCGCCACGTCGTTCTGCTTCAGCCGTTCTTCCACGCCTTGCACCGCCTGATCGAACACGTCGCGCACCTTGACCTGGGAAAGCTTCAGATCGAGCGCGCCGGCGTCGATGGTGGCGAGGTCGAGAATATCGTCGACGATGGCGAGCAGGGTGCGTCCCGATAGGCGGATGTCACCAAGATAATCGTGCTGCTTCTCGGTGAGCGGGCCGGCAATGGGGCTCGCCAGAAGCTCGCTGAAGCCGATGATATTGGTGAGCGGCGTGCGCAACTCGTAGGACACGTGACTGATGAAGGCGGTCTTGAGCCGGTCGGCGGCTTCCAGCGCCTCAGTGCGCTCGATCAGGGCACGCTCCACGCGCTTCGAATCCGACACGTCGACATAGGTCAGAAGCGTGCCGCCATCCGGCAGCGGTAACGCGGCGCAGGCGAGCACGCTGCCGTCGGGCCGGTCGATCTGGCTCTCGTAGGGATGGCGTTCGGCGACGATGGCTGTGACCGCCGCCTTGGTGCGCTCCCATTCCTCGGGCGCGTCGTAGAGCGCGCGACACCAGCCGATGATCTCGTCGACATGGGGCTCGCCGTCGAGCTGTCCCGGGTTGAACTGCCAGATTGCGGCGAAGGCCTGGTTGTAAAGGCGCAAGCGTCCGCTCGGAGCGAACACCGCGACCCCTTCGCGCAAGGTATCGAGCGTCTCGCGCTGAACCTGGATCAGCGCATTGTAGCGGCTCTCGAGCGCGAGGCGCTCGGTGACGTTCTCGTAGAGATAGGTGATGCCACCTTCGCCGTCGCTGTCGGCGATCACGTGCAGAGTGCGGCCGTCGGGGAGGTGCCACTGGTCCTCGGTCTGGGCATTGGCCCCATAGGCCGAAAGCCAGGCGGTCTTCCACTCGCGATAATCGGCCTTCTCCGGGAGCCGTCGCGCCTGGCGAAGCCGGTCGAGGATCTCGCCGTCGCGGGGGTGGGTCGAAAGCCACTCGCCGTCAAGCTGCCACAGCTCGACATAGGCCTGATTGAAGTGTGTAAGTTTCTGCTCGGCGTCGAACACAGCGAAGGCGGTGGCGAGGCGGTCGAAGCTACGGAAATAAGCCTCGGCGCTCGGCTTGCTCTCGGCCCGCCTGCGTTCGCCGGCGGAGGATTCGGCATCGAGCAGACCGCGCAAGGCGGCGACCTGCTCTTCGAGTTGCTTATGCTTGTCGGCGAGCTCGGCGTGTTCGAGACGCTCTCCGGCAATCTCGCGCAGCTTGAACATGAGCGTGCGCCCGGCGGCGCGGCCGTCAGCTTCGATATATCTGTCGCGCTGCGTGCGCAGGATCAGATTGAAGGCTTCGCCCCGCTCCTCCAAGGCTTGCATGGCGGCGACCAGCTCCGCAGCGGAAATCTTATCGAGCCACGCGGCCAAATGCAGAAGCTTGTCCGACTCACCCGGAACGCCGAGCTCTTGCGGCAGATTAGCGACCAGCAGTTCCGGCTCTCCGGATTCTGCCAAGGTGAGAAGCACTTGCGGCTCCGCGGCCAGTACCTTGTCGAGCATGCTTTCATGCAAGCGATAAAGCTCGGCTTCATGCTTTGCCGCGATCTCCGCGCGGCGCGCGCGCTCGGTGGCCCGCAAGCAGGCGATGGCCGTGCCCACGGCAAAGGCGATGAGGCCGAGATTGACGCCGAGTACGAGAAGCGTCTGCGGGTCGAGCGCGAGGCCTTCGGGAGCGGCCAATGCCGCTTCCGCCGTGAACAGAGCTATGCAGAAGGCAGTTACGCGAGACAGCCTCTCAGGCCACCTTGATGAAGGTGCAACCCCGCCCTCGCTGGTCCGCATGGTCCCCTCGCTCCACGCCGCCGCCCATGGCCTTGCATCCGCCTCGCTTCGGCTTGAGCCGAAGACATGACGCGGGCCGGTCTAACCTCGTGGCCCTCAAGGCGAATCAGTAATCAGATTAGCGATATCGCGGACTCTTGCCCACCGTCGCGCGCACTTTGGTTAATTGTGGCACGCTGTGCCAGGCGTCGTCGTCCCTGCGAAAGCCGGGATCCAGGATCGCGACTCGGTGTTCGTTCTTCTGGATTCAGGCTTACGCCGGAATGACGCCTAATAGCGGTAAGTGTCGGGCTTGTAGGGGCCTTCGACGGGCACGCCGATATAGGACGCCTGCTCGGGCTTGAGCTCGGTCAGCTTGGCGCCGACCTTGCCGAGATGAAGCCGCGCCACCTTCTCGTCGAGTTGCTTCGGCAGCGTATAGACTTCCTTCTTGTAGGCGCGCGGATTGTTCCACAGCTCCATCTGCGCCAGCGTCTGGTTGGTGAAGGACGCGCTCATCACGAAGCTCGGATGGCCCATGGCGTTGCCGAGATTGACCAGCCGCCCCTCAGACAGAAGGATGATGCGATGGCCATCGGGGAACTCGATCTCGTCGACCTGCGGCTTGACGTTGTGCCATTTGAAATTGCGCAAAGCCCCGACCTGAATCTCCGAATCGAAATGGCCGATGTTGCAGACGATGGCGCGGTCCTTCATCGCCCGCATGTGATCGACGGTGATGACATCGACATTGCCTGTGGCGGTGACGAAGATATCGGCGCGCGGCGCGGCGTCGTCCATGGTGGTGACCTCGTAGCCTTCCATCGACGCCTGTAGCGCGCAGATCGGATCGATCTCGGCCACTAGCACG
>Ga0299914_10001702_pt1 | contig 14753 bp, 10 predicted proteins | sample RVTome_10_FD_201361 | JGI IMG/M metagenome (GOLD analysis project Ga0299914, IMG submission 201361) | Soil microbial communities from uranium-contaminated site in the Upper Colorado River Basin, Wyoming, United States - RVT153D57 (version 2) ...
AGGGACGGGAGGTGATAGCCCCCTTCTTGCACCAGGACCGTGGGTAGGCGAAGGTCGGCCAGCACCGCGGCCACCCGAGCAAAGCCGCCGCCTGTCACGAGCAGCGGCGAGTTCTCGTCCTCGTGGCCGGCGTCGACCCCGAGCGAGACGACCAAGAAGTCACACGATGCCCCGCGGACCACATCGGCGAGATCCTCGACAGCCGAGACCAGCACGTCGTCACCGCTCCCCGGGCTCAGCGGGACGTTGCGGTTGAAGCCCTTTCCTCGCCCTGCACCGGTTTCGTCGGCGAATCCGCTCCAATGCGGAAACCATCCGGCACCGGGATCTATGTGGGCAGAGGTGTACAGGACGTCGTCACGGTCATAGAAGATCTGTTGGGTGCCGTTGCCGTGGTGGGCATCGATGTCGATGATCCCGATCCGTCCCTCCCCGAGCTCCCGTAGATATTGAGCTGTTATCGCAGCGTTGTTCAGGTAGCACGACCCACCGAAATAGCTGGTTCCCGCGTGATGTCCGGGCGGTCTCACTCCGGCGTAGGCATCGCCGCTGCCACCGAGCACCACGTCTGCGGCGGTGAGGGAGGCATCGACGGCATACCTGATCCCCCGATACGAGCCAGGGCCGATGGTGGTGCACGTGTCCAGGCAATAGACACCCGCCCCCGCCGCCCGGCTCCTTGGGTCGTGATGCCCGGCGTGGTCGAAGGCGGCGGGATGGCGAAAGGCATAGGCCACCACCCGATCCTGACCGTGCTCGTCGCCATAGCCCGCGGCCAGCCAGTCATCGTGAGCTGTCTCGAGGTAGGCGAGCATCCCGGGATCGTGCACCGCGGTGATGGCGCCGTCGGGATGCTCCTCCGGGCCTATGACGGGGAGGCCGGAGGCAACGAGGGCACGTCTCATGGCCTCACCGCGGGGTGAGGTCTCATCCCCTTCTATGGGAAGGCCTATCCACACCTCACCATCGGGATCGTGGAGGAGACTGCCCACCGACCAGACCCCGGTGAGCGTCATCGCAGCCCCTCCAGCGCCTGGGCGAACCTGGATACCAGCACCTCGAGCTCTCCAGAATCGACGATGAGGGGTGGTCCGATCATGACGACGTCGCCGAGGCCATCACCGGCGGATCCCGTCGAGGGATAGACCAACAACCCTCGACTACGCGCCTCGAGCGTCACCCGCCTGGCCATCTCCTCGCTTCGGGGAAAAGGTCTCCTTGTCTTGCGGTCGTCGACGAGCTCGACCGCGATGAGAAGTCCGAGTCCGCGAATGTCACCCACTCGCTCGTCTCCTCCCACCACAGCGCGGAGCATCTCGATCAGCATCTCTCCCTTGGTCTGCGCCGCGGCCACCAGTCGCAACTCGTCTATCCGGCGCAAGACGGCCAGCCCGGCCGCGGCTCCCACGGGGTGGTGGGAGAAAGTGAAGCCGTGGGCGAATCCACCCTCCGCGAGCGCCGACGCCACCCGATTGGACATGGCGCAGATGCCGAGCGGCCAGTAGCCGCTCGAGGCCCCTTTGGCCATGGTCATGATGTCAGGTCGCAGGTCGAAGTGCTCGGAGGCGAACCATCGCCCCGTTCGCCCAAACCCGGTCATCACCTCGTCGGCGATGAGCAGCACCCCGTGGCGGTCGCACACCCGGCGTATGGCGCTCCAATACCCCTCCGGCGGAACGGCGGCCCCACTGGCGGCCCCTCCCACCGGCTCGGCGATGAAGGCGGCCACCAGATCGGGACCGAGGGATGCGATCTCACTCTCGAGCTTGTTGGCGTGCCATTCGGCGCAGCCTTCGGGGTGGGACGGGTTGGGGCATCGATACTCGAGCACGCCCGGCACCCGGCCCGCCTGGCCCAGCCAGGGCAGGTACGGGGCGCGGAGCGCATCCCGTCCGGAGACGTCGAGAGCACCACGGGTGCTCCCGTGGTAAGAGAGCTCGCGGCCGATGACGATCGACCGGTCGGGCTCGCCGTTGGCCACGTGAAAGGCCCGTGCTGCCTTCATCGCCGTCTCCACTGCCTCCGAGCCTCCGGACACCGGGAAGATCTCCGCAGCCTCCATGGGGATCACGCTGCTCAGGGCTGTGGCGTAGCGCTCCCCGATCTCGGAGGTGAACGCCGACGGGTGGACATATGAGACAGCCGCCAACTGACGATGGATCGCCGCGGTGACCCGGGAGTCATCGTGGCCGACGTTGACGACCAGTGCGCCCGAAGCGCCGTCGAGATATTGGTTGCCTTCGGTGTCGGTGACCCAGCAGCCATGGGCTCGGGTGACGGTGGGCAAGGCGGGTCCGCGATGGAAGAGTGCCCTCATCTACAAGACCCGTATCGCGGTCTCCATTGGCGCGGGACAGTACTCGGGCTGGGTAGCGTCCCCGCCGCGTATGAGAGGAAGGCTCCGGGACCTCGGGATCGAAATCGGTGATCTACCCACCGGCACCCACAACTCGATAACAGACGTCGCCGGGGTGCGCGTGGGTCACGCCACTCTGATCCATGACGAGCCGACGGTGGCCCGCACCGGAGTCACCATGATCGTGCCCCGGGACGGTGGGATCTGGACCGATTTCGCCCACGCCGGCTGGTTCAACTTCAGCGGCAACGGGGAGATGACCGGTCTCCCCTGGATCGAGGAGAGCGGCCTGCTCGGTTCGCCGATCGGGCTCACCAGCACGCATCAGGTCGGGTTGGTGCGCGACTTCTTGGTCAAGGCAGCCGTGGAGACCGGGCACACCGATGCATTCCATCTCCCCGTCGTGGCCGAGACCTGGGATGGCTGGTTGAGCGACGCCGACTCGTTCCCGCTCACCGAGGTCGAGGCCAGAATGGCCTACACCTCGGCGGCCGCGGGGCCGGTGGCCGAGGGATGTGTTGGTGGCGGCACCGGGATGATCTGTCACGAGCTCAAAGGCGGGATCGGGACCTCTTCCCGGATGGTCGAGTCCAGGTCGGGGGTCTTCACCGTCGGCGTGCTCGTCCAGGCGAACTACGGACGCAGGCGCGACCTTCGTGTCGATGGCTTCCCGCTGGGCCGTCACCTGGGGTTCGACGTCGTCCCATCGGCATGGGATGAGCCACCCAATGGAGGGTCGATCATCGTTGTCGCCGCCACCGACGCCCCGTTGCTGCCCATCCAGTGCTCCCGAATGGCGAGACGGATCACCGTGGGGCTGGCAAGGGTCGGCGGCTATGGCCACGACTCCAGCGGTGACATCTTCCTGGCCTTCTCCACCGGAAACCATCTCCCGGTCTCCAAGGAGCCGTGGACCGTCGACGTCTTGCCTCATCGGGAGATGGACGACCTGTTCCATGCGGTGGCCGATGCCACCGAGGAGTCGATCCTCAACGCCTTGGTTGCTGCCGAGACCATGAGCGGCCAGAGGGGCAGGACGGCCCACGCCCTACCTCTCGATCGCATGGAGGAGCTGGTCGCCCTCGACCCTCGACAATGAGCACCTCCCGCATTGCCCCCCGAATAGCGTCGGGGGCCTGTCGGCTCTGTGCCTCTCTCCCATCGAGGTGGTCCACGTGGTCCTGTTCCGAGCCCGCGACCGCCGTCTCAGTCCAGAGCGGCGCGAACCGCGTGGTAGCCACACATGCCATGGACACCGGCACCCGGGGGGGTGGCTGCCGAGCAGAGGTAAACGCCTCCACCGAGGTCGTAAGGCGCCTTCCGCCCCAGTTGCAGGATCTTGCGCAGCCCGTACTGGCCACCCCCGATATCCCCACCGACGTAGTTGGGGTTGTATCCCTCATATTCGAAGGCGCTGCGGGTGCGCCTTTTCAGGATGAGATCGCGGAACCCGGGAGCAAACCGCTCGACCTGGCCTTCGATCGACTCGGTCATGTCGACTGCCGAGCCGTTGGGCACGTGGCAATACCCCCAGGCTGTGTGTTTTCCCTCAGGGGACCGGGTGTCGTCGAACAACGACTGCTGGGCGAGCAGGACGAAGGGTCGCTTGGGATGCTCCCCTCGGGAGACGGCTCGCTCCGCCGCGGCCACCTCGGAGTATTTCCCCCCGAGATGTACTGTCGCGGTCTTGCTGCTCAAGGGGTCTGTCCAGGGGATGGGACCGTCTAGCGCCCAATCGATCTTGAAGATCCCCGGACCCGGTCGCCAACGGGAGAGCGCCCTGGCGCTCGAGGAAGAGATGCGGTCCCCAGCCATTTCGAGGGCTGCGGGTGGCATCACGTCAAGGAACACCAACTGCGCCGACAGCTCGTCCACGGAGGCAACATGCCTTCCTACTTCGATATCCCCTCCCATCTCGAGATAGCGGGCCGCCATGGCGCTCGTGATCGTTTGGGAGCCTCCTCGTGCCAAGGGCCACCCGTAGCCGTGGCCGATCGCACCGAGCATGATTCCCACCGCCGCGGTTGCGGGGGCATGGAAGGGAGCGATGGAGTGGGCTGAAACGCCGGCGATAAGGGCCTTGCCCTCCTCCGTGCCGAACTTCTTGGCGAGGACGGCCGCAGGAAGGCCGCCGATGAGGGCAATACGGGCGAATGCACCTTTGTGCTGCGGGATCATCGTCACGGGGCCCAGGGCAACGTCGACCATGTCTTCGATGTTCTCGACGATCGGCTCCATCAGCATGGTGTAGTCGGCCGAGTCGGCGCCCAGGCCCGACGCAGTCTCCTCCACGGAGCGGTGCAGCACCGCCACCCCCCCATCGTCGAGAGGGTGGGTGAAGGGGATCGGTGGCTGCACCCAGTCGACCCCGAGGCCGATCTCGTTGAAGAAAGGAGACGCCACCCCGGCGGGATGGATTGCCGAGCACACATCGTGCTTGAAGCCAGGGAGCGTCAACTCTGCGGTCCTGGTCCCACCACCTATCTCGTCGGCCGCCTCGACGAGCAAGGTCTTCCGGCCCGAGCGCAACAGCTCGATCCCAGCGGCGAGACCGTTGGGTCCGCCTCCCACCACCACGGCGTCGAATTCGCTCATCGGCCCTGATTGTGGCCGATGTCGAGCTACGACGGTGTCATCGCTGCCGGGCGTCCCGGAGCTCATCGAGTCTGTGCACGTGCTCGAAGCGGCTCGTGCCTTCGTGGGTGCCGGCCTCGGCCCGAGCAGCGGTGCCTGGTCATAGGATCTCGGTGCTCGTCTGTCGTCAGGTGCCGGTGAAGTCGGGGTCCCTCTTCTCCATGAAGGCGTTGATGGCCTCCATGAAGTCGTTGGAGACCAGGAATGACGAGTTCCACTGTGCCATGTAGTCGAGCGCCTGGTCGATGGTCCGGCCGTCGTTCGCCTGGAGTATTCGCTTGATGCCTTGGGTCACCAGGGGGGAGTTGGAGGCGATCTCCCCCGCCAGAGCGAGGGCACCCGCCATCAGTGAGTCGCGATCGTCGAACACCTGGTTGACGAGCCCTTTGGAGAGGGCCCACTCTGCGGTGTAGTCCGCCCCGGTCATCGCCATCTCTGCGGTGACGCCGTTGCCCACTATCCCCGGGAGTCTCTGCAGCGCCCCGATGTCGGCGACGATTCCCATCTTCGTCTCACGAATGGAGAACTGGCTATCGGCCGAGGCCAGGCGGATGTCGCAAGCCGAGATCAGGTTGGCCCCCGCACCGAGGCAGTATCCGTGGATCGCGGCGATCACCGGCTTTCCGGTGTCGGCGAGGGAGCTCATGGTTTGCTGCATCCTCTTGATCTCCGAGTAGATATGGAAATTGGCCTTGGCCGGTGAGGGACCGGACGGCTGGAGCGTCGCCAGCATGTTGACGTCGATCCCGACCGTGAAGGCCCTGCCCTTGCCTGCCACGATGATGACGCGGATCCGCTCGTCGGCGTCGAGCTCGGCCACGGCCGCGGGTATGTCGGCCCACATGTCCTCGGAGAGAGCGTTGAGCTTCTCGGGCCGATTCAGCCACAGGATGGCGACATGGTCTTCCTTGTCGATCTCGAGATGTCCGTATCCCATGGCGTGAGGCTATTCGGAAGGCGGCAATCCGGGCGAGGGCAGTAGACAACTCGCCGATGGCCAGGTCGGAGCGACGGAGCCCCATTTGAGCCGGCCCGTGCGCCGGCGTCGCTATACAGTGGGACCGCGTATCAGGGGCGGCCGCAGCGCGCTCTGATCTCTTGCAGGGGCGACCACGCGAGGAGGAGCGATGACTGAGAGGTCGTCGAGCGACGAAAAGCAGACTGATCTGGAAGCTGGCCCGTACCGGGTCATCCGTCCGCTCGTTGACATGGTGGCCCGGGCGAGAGCCACGATCCACACCAAGCTCCTGGCCGGGTTTCTGCTGAGCGCTGTGCTCCTCCTGGCGATGGGGGTGCTCAGCATCGTTGTGATAACTCGCATGAACACGCAGATGAATCGTGTGGTGGAGCTGGAACAGCAGATGGATCACGCCAGGCAAGGCATCTACTCAGTCACTGCTCAGAGCCACTATCGGGCAATGGCCCTCATCACCCAGGTCGACAGTTGGAACGACAAGATAGGGGCTGCCAAAGCCGACTTCATCGCGGACATGGAATCGATTCGGGATACCGCCGACCCCGCTCAAATCGTGGTTCTCGATCGGCTGGCAGAGGCTAATGAGCGGTTCGCCGCTGCCAGCGGGCAAGTGCAGGAGCTCTACGAGACGGGTGACCTGGATCGGGCCGAGGCGATCCACATCTCCGCGGAGCACGAGATCTCCCACGAGTTGGAGGACGACCTGAACCTGCTCATCTCCGAGGTGGGCAGCAAGATCGATGACGAGCTCGCCGCCTTCGCGGACAACAGGCAGTTCCTCACCGTCACCGTGGCCATATTCTCGGGGCTCAGCCTGCTCGCAGCCCTGGTCATGGGTGCCATATTGTCGTGGGCGGTGATCCGGCCCGTCCGTCGGATCGACATGGCCCTGGCACGGATCGCCGACGGCGACTTCGGCCAGGTCGTCCAGGTGCCCAACCGTGACGAGTTCGGACGTCTGACCGTGAACCTGAACCGGACCAGCACCCAACTAGCCACGTTGTACGACGACTTGAGCGCGCTCAACGTCAACCTCGAGAAGACGATCGAGGAGCAGGTGACCCAGTTGCAGCGGACGGAGCAACTCCGTAGGTACGTCTCACCTCAGGTAGCCGATGCCATCCTCACCGGCGAGGAGTCGATCGGGTTCTCGTCGATGCGCCGCAACCTCACCATCCTCTATTCAGACATCCGAGGCTTCACCCAGATGGCCGAGCGAATGGAGCCCGAAGAGTTCGTGGACGGGCTCAACGAGTACTTCAGCGTGATGACCGATCTGGTCTTCGCCAACGGTGGGACCCTGGACAAATACCTGGGTGACGGCATTCTCGCCTTCTTCGGTGACCCGATCCCGTTCGAGGATCATGCCGAACGGGCCGTCGCCACCGCGTTCCAGATGCGCGAGAAGGTGATCGAGCTGCGCTCGACCTGGATGCGGTTGGAAGAAGAGCTCTCGATCGGTATCGGGATCAGCACCGGTTACGTGACGGTGGGCAACGTCGGCTCGGCTACGCGCTCCGATTACACGGTGCTCGGGAGCCACGTCAACGTTGCAGCCCGTCTCGCCACGAACGCCGAGCCCGGCCAGATCCTCGCCACCGACCGGACCCTGGCCATGGTGCGCGAGACGATCCACGGTGAGCCGGTCGAAGACCTCACATTGAAGGGTGTCCAGCGGCCGTTTCGCATCTACTCGCTCTCCCTCGAGGACGCGACGAAGAGCGTCTGAGAGTCGTCCGGGTCACTCGGCGGCGGACTTCCAGGCCTCGCGCAACTTGACCCTGCCCCCGTAACGGAGAAGACCACCGGCATAGATGCGTCCCGCGAGCCCGGTCAGGATCACGATGGCAGTGATCGTGATCGCCAGGGCGGCGAGATACTGCCAGGCAGGTATGGCCTCCAGCGCAGAGCGCACCGGGACGACGAACGGAGAGGTCACCGGGATGAAAGTGAAGATGACGGCAACGATGCCATCGGGGTCGTTGAGTGCGGTGATGGATACGAAAAAGCCCACGACGGCTGTCATCGACATCGGCATCGCGATCGTGTTGGCGTCCTCGGTCCGGCTGACGAGGGAGCCGGCCGCACCGAAGAGCACGGCGAAGATGAGAAAGCCGAGGACGAACCAAAGCAGCAGGTTGAGCACCGACCCGATCTCGATCGGGGGTAGATCGAATGCTTGTGTGACCCGGAGCGCTATGACGGCCACGGCGATCGTGCTCAACAGCTGAACCATTGCGAGGAGCCCGATCCCGAGGATCTTCCCGCCGAGGATCTGCCACGGCCGCACACTCGACAGGAGGACCTCGACGACCCGGTTCGCCTTCTCCTCCGTCACCCCGGTGAGGATCCACGTCCCGTAGAGGAGAACCGCGAGGTAGAGGAGAAGGAGCCCGAAGTAGGCGACGGCGGTGCGGCTCTCACTCTCCTCGGGGTCACCTTCGCTCAATGTCGTGGTCTCGAGTGGCTCGGTGGTGAGGATCTCGACGATGTCGGCGGCTTCCTGGCCTTGCTCCTCGATGACCGACTGGATCTGGACGGTGCCCGCGGCCCGTTGGAACCCGCTGATGAACGAGTTGCCGCCGAATCCGCCGACGCTCCTGAGGACGATCTCCCCGCCATCGACGAGCACTGCGTCGACTTCACCGTCATCGAGGGCCTCCAAGGCTGTATCTCGATCGTCGAAGTCCACCGTCTCGATGGCGATGCTGGGTGGATCGTCGGGCTCGTCGTTGGCATTGCCCAGCTCCACGGCCGTCGAGATGATGTCGTCGTTGCCTTCGCCGACCGATCCGACGATGCTCTCGTCCGTGCCTCCCCCGAAGAAGTTGGGGATCACGATCAGCCCGAGCACGATGAGGATGGTCAAGCCGGTCGTGAGCAGATACGCCTTTGACCTGGCCCGCTCAGTCAGCTCGCGCAGAGCGACCTGCCACAGAGCTGCGAGACCGGTCACTTGACGGCCTCGCGGAACAAGTCCGACAACGAAGGGGTGGTGTAGGCGAAGTGTCTGAGCTTGCCCGTCTCCTGGGCGTGGGCGATGAAACCCCGCACGTCGGCGTCGGCGTCGATGATGGCGGTGAGTCTCTCTCCATCTGCCTTCGTGCTCTGGACCCCGTCGAGAAAGGCGACGAGGGCCGCAGGGTCACCGCCGTCGACTTCCAGCTCGAGGTGTCGTATCGGAGCGGCATCTTTCAGAGCCTCGACCTTGCCGGTGACGACGACCTCGCCCGCATTGATGATCGCCACCTCCTCGCACAGGTCTTCGACCAGGTCGAGCTGGTGGGAGCTGAATACGACGGCCTTCCCGGATGCGGCCTGCTCACGCAAGACGTCGGACATGGTCTCCACGGCGATCGGGTCGAGCCCGCTCAGCGGCTCGTCGAGGACCAACAAGGTGGGGTCGTGGACGAGAGCCGCCGCGAGCTGGACGCGCTGTTGGTTCCCGTGCGACAGTGACTCCACCGGGTCGCCCACCCGGTCGCTGAGCCCGAAACGATCCAACCACGACTCGGCCGAGGCGCGGGCATCCGTCTTCGACATTCCGTGCAGCCTTCCCAGATAGGTCAGCTGATCTCCCGCTCGCATCTTCGGATATAGGCCACGCTGTTCCGGCATGTAGCCGAAGCGGAGGAGGTCATCGGGCTCGATCGGCTCTCCGTCCCAGGTCACCAGGCCGGAGTCGGGCCTGATCAGACGAAAGATGATGCGCATCGCAGTGGTCTTGCCGGCACCGTTGGGACCGAGGAACCCGAGCATGTGGCCTCGCTCGAGCTCGAAGCTGCAGCCTGCAAGGGCGCGAATGTTGCCAAACGTCTTGTGGAGGTCCTGGACTTTGAGCACGGAGGGGCGGAGCCTAGGGGTCGGGTTGCCGGTGACCCAATCAGATCGCGGTTGCCTAGTCGAGGAGGGTCGGCCGAAACAGCCGGTCGTGGGTATGCAGGGCGAAACGGTCGGTCATCCCTGCTACATAGTCGACCGCGCGAGTGAGGGAGTCTGCCTCGGGCACGGTGTAGGAGTCGGGGACCTCATGGGGATGCGCCTGGTAGTGGCTGACGAGGTCCTGGATCACCAGGATGGCCTTCTCTTTCTGCGCCTCGGACTCGGGGCGGAGATAGACCCTCTCGAACATGAACTCACGCAGGCTATCCATGACGTCGAGATGCTCCTCCTCCATCATCACGTGACCGGCATCGTGAGAGGCCTCGACCACGGCATTGATCATCGACCCGATCCACTCCCTCGAGGTGGCCCCGAATGTGGTGAGCGCCTTAACGGGGAGGTCGTGATATTCGAGCACACCGGCGCGGAGCGCGTCGGACACGTCGTGGGTGAGGTAGGCGATCCTATCGGCGAAACGACATAGCCAGCCTTCCGGCGTCTCCGGCGGTGGGTCGATCTTCCAGGAGTGGGCCCGAACGCCGTCGAGCACCTCATGGGTGAGATTCAGGGGCTCGAGCAACTCGAGCGTGCGCACTCCGTGGGCTGAGTGGAGCCATTCCCCCTCGATCAGGGGTGTGAGTGCGTCCTCGCCGGTATGACCGAACGGGGAGTGGCCGACGTCGTGGGCCAGGCAGATCGCTTCGGTCAGGTCCTCGTTGAGACCGAGGGCGCTCGCCATCGCCCGGCCGACTTGGGTGACGTGGATCGTGTGGGTCATCCGGGTGACGAAATGGTCACCGTCGGGGTTGAGGAACACCTGGGTCTTGTGCTTGAGCCGTCGGAACACCTTCGAGTGGACGATGCGGTCGCGATCTCGCTCGAACGCGGTGCGGAACTCGTCGGGCTCCTCCTCCTCCCTCCGTCCCTGCGATCGATCGGCCTTCGTGGCTGCCGGGGCGAGGAGATCGTGCTCCAGGCGCTCCCGTTCTCCGCGGGTGCGGCGGAGCATTTCACTCACGAGTCGTCTCGAGACGGAGAGATCCGTATACGGGTCGTACTACCTGAGGTGAGACATTCCATCCGGTCAGACGTAGCGCTCCCGAAGACGGCTGGAAACGTAGTCCATCGCGGCCACCACGATGGCGATTGCCAGGATCTGGGCGGCTGCGCCCCGGTAGTCCAACAGGTTGATGTTCTGTTGGAGGATGAGCCCGATACCGCCACCGCCGACGAATCCGATGATCGTGGACATGCGCACATTGATGTCCCAGCGATACATGGTGAATGCGATGAAGGGAGCCACGATCTGGGGTACCACGGCATAGACCACAGTCTGCAGGCGGGTGGCACCGGTGGCCCGGACGGCCTCCAACGGGCCCGAACTGATGCTCTCCACCTGCTCGGAGTAGAGCTTGGCGTTGGCGGCGATCGTGTGCAGGGCCAGAGCAAGTGTTCCGGCGAATGCGCCCAGCCCTACCCAGATCACGAAGACCAAAGCCAGGATGAGGGCTTCGATCGACCTCAGTGTGTTGAACAGCGTCCGGAAGATGTAGTAGATGCCGAGGCCAGATCCGATCTGGCCCTTGATCGCTCCCCAAGCGCCGATCGCTGTGCCGACAACCGCACCTACCAATGCCGGAACCACCACGGTGGTGGTCGTGTCGGTTATCTGGTACAGCCAGGCGAGCAGCTGTCCGAATCCGATGGCGACAACGGCCCCGGCCATCGCACATGCGATCACCGTGAGCACCGAATTGGCCCGGCGACCGACTCTCTTGGCGACGGAGTAGGCCAGCTTGCTGGCGAGGATGGCGAGAGTGACGCCTCCGGCGGTGGCAGCCAGGACCCCGAAGACCAATGCCAGGATCTCGCCCAGACGCTCCACGAATGTGCCCAGGAATGCCATGGGCCCCAGTGCCGCCGCGGCCTCATTTCCACCGATCTCCATGAAGCGAACCGTCGCCTGGGCGGCGAGGAGGAACGCCGCCGTCGCCCCGAGCCCGGCTGCCACCTTCGCGGTTGTAGACCGCTCCGCACCGGGAAGGGGCACTGCCAGGCGCAACGACCTGAGCCCCAGCCAGATCGCGGCGATCACAAAGAAGGCGAGGAGCAGTGCCGACCCTGGCAACATCTCGACCACGGATGCCGCCGTCGTGGCGGCCGTATAGCCCAAGGCACCGCCGACGGGGAGGGCGACGACTGCCAGCCCCGCGTTGAGGGCGGGGATGCGCACGTCGTTCATCAGGTTCCGCGCCGCCAGGAACGAGAGAGGCATGGCAATCAGGGTGCCTACGGTCGTGGCGAGGAGAGCGAGGAAGATGGTCTCGATGATCCCGGTCCAGGTGGCCTCGGCATTCATCGACCAGCGGGGGGAGCGCAACAGCAACCCGGCCTCCCGCAATTCGGTCACGGTCAACTCACCGTCTTCGATCAGCTGGGAGACAGGCCCCTCCGGATCTCTGAGGACGCTGTCCTCCGGCAGCTGATCGAGGTCATTCGGGGTCAACACCCCGCCGTCGAGAGTGGTCGCGATCAGGGCCGCGCTGTCGGAATCGACCGTTTCTGGCGGCACATAATCGGGATCGAAGATGCTGCCCACTCTCTCCCGGCTCCTCGCCCGGATGGTCTGGACCTCGGGGTCGGGTCGATCGGGTAGTTGGGCTTCGACGGTGAAAGCGCCCTCGGCCGAGCTGCGGGCCTGTGCAACTCTGAGCTCCAGCCCGTTGGGGGGAACGAAGAAGATGTTGATCGCCTCATTCGATCCGAATCCATCCCCCGTCACGGTGACCACCCCACGGGGATCGGCGCAGGAGGGGCTCACCGATATGGTCGCTCCTCCGTCCGTTGGCGGCGCGGCGAAGCCGCCGGCGGGACATGGCATGGCGAACTCGAGGTCCACGTCGGTTGCGACCGTCTCGTATGTGAGCAGGTCGGGTGAGCCGAGAGCGCGGACCACATTGGCGAAGCGCTGCTGGGGGATGGGCTCGCCGATGCGGTCGAGGTTGACGTCCACCACCTGGAAGCCGTAGGCGTAGACGACGAATCCGGCGATGATTGCGATGAGCATCCAGAGGGAGCGCCGTAGAGGTCGGCGCTTTTCTGGCCTCACCTCATCCGTGCTCTCGATCTCCGCCGGGGGGGCTTTCAGGTCAGCCAACCCGCTCCGCCTCCCTCCCATAGATCTCTTTGAACATCGCGTCGTCGATCTCGGCGGGGAGGCCCTCGAATACCTTGCGACCTTCATACAGGGCGATGACACGCTGCCCGTAACGGTGGACCAGGTCGAGGAAGTGGAGACTGCACAGCACCGTGACCCCGTCGTCGCGATTGATCACCTCGAGGTATTGCATGATGGAATGGGCGAGGACGGGGTCCAGGCTCGCCACAGGCTCGTCGGCGAGGATCATCTCGGGGTTCTGCATCAGAGCTCGTGCGATGCCCACACGCTGCTGCTGTCCTCCACTCAGCTCCTCGGAGCGATTGTTGGCCTTCTCGCTGAGACCCACGCGCTCCAGCGCCGCCAGGGCCCGTTCACGGTCCTGCTTCGAGAACCTGTTCACCACCGAGAGAGCCGGGCTGGTGTAGCCGAGTCGTCCCGCCAGGACGTTGGTGATCACTTTGGAGCGATGCACCAGGTTGAAGTGCTGGAACACCATCCCGATGCGTCTCCGGACGTTGCGCAAGTCCTCGTGATTGGCGGCGGTGATATCTTCGCCCTTCCACAGGATGCGGCCCTCGGTCGGGTCGATCAACCGGTTGATACAACGCAACAAGGTCGATTTGCCCGATCCGGAGAGCCCGATCACGGCCAGGAACTGCCCTTCGGGGACCTCGAACGAGACGTCCTCGAGGGCGACGGTGCCATCGTCGTAGACCTTGGTCAGGTTCTCGATTTGGAGCATTCGTAGCGGGGAGGGAGCCCGGCGACCGGGCTCCCTCCCCTTCTTCCTTCTAGGTTCGCTGTCTCGTCTACAGGTCCTCGAGGGTGATGCCCTGGCTGTCGACCACGGTGCGCACGATGTCGTATTCGGCATCAGTCGCCGGCTCGATACCGGACCAGTTGTAGAAGTCCTGATGACCGATCGACTCGGCCCAGGCATCTGTCTCCGCGAAGGCGGCTAGTGCCTCTTCGATCTCTGTCCGCAGCTCGGTGGGGAAGTCGGGCCCGAACGACAGGGTGTCGTTGGGGATCTCCGCAGTGATGTCCAGGATGCGTACGGCCTGCATGATGTCGGGAGCGTCCTCGATGGCGCTGGCCCGAGCGTCGAGAATGCGGTAGTCACCGCACCACAGCTCTTCGTCTTCGGTGGGAGCACAGCTCTCGACCAGGTCGTCGGGAACGTCGGGCGGGTCGCCGATCTGCCACTCGCCGCCCTCGATCAGAGGTGGGCTGTAGAACGTGGTGGCGAAGTCGACCTCACCGTTGTAGAGGGCCAGGGCTGCCTGTGGATGGCCACCTGCCTCCACGGTCTCACCCGCTTCGACACCGGCTTCGTCGAGACTCACCGACGGGAAGAGGAAGCCCGATGTCGAGCCCGGATCCGGGTAAGCCCAACTCAGACCGCTCAAATCCTCCAGCGTCTGGATGTCGCTGTCACGTGGCACCAGGAACTGGGCCCAGTACACGCCCCAGCCGAAGCGGACGGCCTTGAACGAGACGTCCACCTGGCACAACTGCGAGGCGAGCACGTACCCGAAGGCGGGAATGAACCCCATTGTGTCAGTGGGATTGGCGCACATCTCCTCGATCGTCGCCGCGTACGAAGTCGGGACGCTCACCTCGAACTCGAGGCCAGTGGCGTCCGTCAGAGCCTGATCCATGATCTCGCCGCCGGCGACGATTATCTGAGCGTCGACGGATGGGACGAACAGGACCTGAATCGGTCGGTCGGCCGATCCCAGCTC
>Ga0299914_10001703_pt1 | contig 14752 bp, 14 predicted proteins | sample RVTome_10_FD_201361 | JGI IMG/M metagenome (GOLD analysis project Ga0299914, IMG submission 201361) | Soil microbial communities from uranium-contaminated site in the Upper Colorado River Basin, Wyoming, United States - RVT153D57 (version 2) ...
TGGCGACCACCGGGTACGAGACCGTCAAGGAGTTCCAGAAGGCTGAGGTCATGGTCGCTCCCGCCATGAAGACCGAGGGCAAGGTCCTCCAGCAGGCGCAGGGCATCGGGATGGGATAGGTGTCCGACTCGCACGACACGGTCCTCGTCGTCGACTTCGGAGCCCAATACGCGCAGCTGATCGCCCGGCGGGTGCGCGAGGCGCACGTCTACTCCGAGGTCGTGTCCCGCGCGATGCCGGTGCCCGAGATGCTCGCGAAGCGGCCCGTCGGCATCATCCTCTCGGGCGGCCCAGCGTCGGTCCACGTCGATGACGCACCGTCGATCGACCCGACGATCTTCTCGGCCGGGGTCCCGGTGCTCGGGATCTGCTACGGCTGCCAGCTCGTCGCGCAGCTCCTCGGCGGTGAGGTGCGCAAGACCGGCGGCGGGGAATACGGGCGGACCGACCTCACGTCCACCGCGCCGTCGGTGCTCCTCCACGATCTCCCGCCCGACCAGCAGGTGTGGATGAGCCACGGCGACTCGATCGTTGCCGCGCCCGACGGCTTCGTCGTGACCGCGAAGTCGCCCGGAGCGCCGGTCGCCGCGTTCGAGGACCGTGAACGTGGCGTGTACGGCGTCCAGTTCCACCCGGAGGTGGTCCACACCGAGCGCGGCCAGGAGATCCTCAAGGCGTTCCTCTTCGACGTGTGTCGAGCCCGCCCGACGTGGACGCGAACCTCGATCATCGAGGACTCGGTCGCGCGGGTCCGGACGCAGGTGGGCGACGAGAAGGTCCTGTGCGGCCTGTCGGGAGGCGTCGATTCGGCGGTCGCGGCGGCGCTCGTCCACAAGGCGATCGGCGACCGGCTCACGTGCGTGTTCGTCGACACCGGCCTCCTGCGCCTCGGCGAGGCGGAGCAGGTCGAGGAGACGTTCCGCCGCCAGTTCCACGTCGACCTGGTCCACGTCAAGGCGGCCGATCGCTTCCTCGCGGCACTCGACGACGTCATCGAGCCGGAGCGCAAGCGCAAGATCATCGGCGAGACCTTCATCCGCGTCTTCGAGGAGGTCGCCGCCGACCACGACGACGCCCGGTTCCTCGTCCAGGGCACGCTCTACCCCGACATCGTCGAGTCCGGCGGCGCCGACAACGCGGTGATCAAGTCCCACCACAACGTGGGGGGCCTTCCCGACGACATGCAGTTCGAGCTGGTGGAGCCGCTCCGGGACCTCTTCAAGGACGAGGTGCGCGCCGTGGGGGAGGAGCTCGGCCTTCCCGAGGAGATCGTCTGGCGCCAGCCGTTCCCCGGGCCGGGCCTCGGGGTTCGGATCGTGGGCACGATCACACCCGAGCGGGTGGCCATCCTGGCGCAGGCGGACGCGATCGTGGTCGAGGAGATCAGGCGCGCCGGGCTCGCCCGTTCGATCTGGCAGGGCTTCGCCGTCCTCCCCGTCGTGCGCACCGTCGGGGTGATGGGCGACGACCGCACCTACGCGTACCCGATCGTGATCCGAGCCGTCACGAGTGAGGACGCCATGACCGCCGACTGGGCACGCCTCCCGCACGACGTGCTCGAGCGCATGGCCTCGCGCATCATCAACGAGGTTCCCGGCGTGAACCGGGTCGCCTACGACATCACCTCGAAGCCTCCGGGCACCATCGAATGGGAGTGACCGCGGTCAGCCGGCGTCGTCAAGCTCGTCCTTGACGCTGGGATCGACGCCATGCGTGCCCTTCTGCAGCGAGTGGACCGGGCGTCCGTCACCGTGGCGGGCGACGTCGTGGGCAGCATCGGCGGGGGTCTGTGCGCGTTCGTCGGCGTGAGCCACGACGACGACGAGGGCAAGGCACGGAAGCTCGCGGAGCGCACCTGGCACCTCCGCGTGTTCCCAGACCCCGATGGGGTGATGAACGAGTCGGTTGCCGAGCACGGGGGCGAGGTCCTCGTCGTCAGCCAGTTCACGCTGTACGCGGACACCCGTCGAGGGCGCCGGCCCTCGTGGCTCGAGGCGGCTCCCCCGAGCCGGGCCGAGCCGCTCGTCGGCGCCTACGCCGCCGGGCTTCGCGAGCTCGGGGCCACCGTCGCAACCGGGCGGTTCGGGGCAGAAATGGCTGTCGAGCTGGTCAACCGGGGGCCGGTGACCCTCCTCCTCGAGGCCTGAGGCCCGGTCCCGCCCGGGGGCGCGCTGAGCCCCCGACACGGGTACCCTGAACGGCTCCCGTCCGGGGGGACCAGGGACATCGGTGGTCATGGAGCGGATCGAATCCACGCACAGCATCTGGCTGTTCGACGTCGAGCGCATGCGCTTCCGTCGTCTGCCCAAGGACGCGGATCCAGACGCGGCGCCGGCGCTCGACTCGGATTGGGAGCGCTACTACGCGCTCGAGGTCGATCCCGACTCGGGTGCGTTCACGGTGGCGCTCAACCAAGAACGCACACGTTTGCTCCGCTCGTGGCGCGAGCCCGATCCTGGCGCTCCGACCGACACGACCGGCGAGGTGTCGCTCGCGCCCGACGGCGCGCCTGACGCCTGAAGCGAGCGAGCCCGGGCCCACCGAGCACCGCGGGACGCGATCGAACACCTGTGCGATCGCCACGCGCGCCCCCGGTACGATGACGCGGTGATCGAGGCTCCGCTCCTGCTCGCCGGGTTGAACCCGGTCCAGCGCGAGGCCGTGACCACGCCCGACGGCCCGACGCTGGTCGTGGCGGGCGCCGGTTCGGGCAAGACCCGCGTCCTGACCCACCGGGTCGCGTACCTCGTGGCCGAGCGGGAGATGTCGCCGTTCGGGATCCTCGCCATCACGTTCACCAACCGGGCTGCCGGGGAGATGAAGGATCGGGTGGAGACCCTCGTCGGTCCGATTGCCCGGGACATGTGGGTATCCACCTTTCATTCCGCGTGTGCACGTCTCCTCCGCCGCGAGGCCCCTCGATTGGGCTACCGGTCCGGCTTCTCGATCTACGACCAGGGCGATGCGGTCCGGCTGGTCGACGTCGTCCGCCGCGAGCTGAACCTCGACCCGAAGCGGTACCCCCCACGCCAGCTCCACGCCCGGATCTCCGCGCTCAAGAACGATCTCGTCGGCCCGCAGGAGGCGAAGCAGGCCGCGGCTTCGCCACCGGAGCAGCGCATCGCCGACGTCTTCCTCGAGTACCAGCGCCGGCTCGAGGAAGCGTCGGCACTCGACTTCGACGACCTACTCGTCCTCACCGTGCGCGTGCTCCGGGAGCACCCGGACGCGCTGGCCCGGTGGCGGGGGCGGTTTCGCCACGTCCTCGTCGACGAGTTCCAGGACACGAACCTCGCGCAGTGGGAGCTCGTGAAGCTGCTCACGACCGAGCATCGCAACGTGATGGTCGTCGGGGACCACGACCAGAGTGTGTACCGGTTTCGCGGGGCTGACTTCCGCAACCTCATGCGCTTCGAGGAGGAGTTCCCCGAAGCCACCGTGATCGTGCTCGAGCAGAACTACCGCTCGACGCAGCGGATCCTCGACGCCGCCAACGCCGTCATCGCCAACAACGCGGCGCGCCGACCCAAGCACCTGTGGACCGAGCAGGTGGGAGGCGAGCTGCTCGTGCGCTACCACGCCGAGGACGAGCACGACGAGGCGGCCTTCATCGTCAACGAGGTCGGGCGTCTCTCCGACTCCGAGGGCGTGAACTTCACCGAGGTCGCGGTCTTCTACCGGGTCAACGCGCAGAGCCGGGTCATCGAGGAGGCGTTCGTGCGGGCGGGCGTGCCGTACCGCGTGGTCGGCGGCACCCGCTTCTACGACCGACGAGAGATCCGCGACGCGCTCTCGTACCTCCGGGCGCTGGTGAATCCGGACGACGAGGTGGCCTGGCGGCGCATCATCAACACGCCCAAGCGCGGGGTCGGCGACACGTCGGTGGGGAGGATCGCCACCCACGCGAAGGCCTCGGCCCTCACGTTCCGCGACGCGATGCGCGACGCGGCGGCGGCCGGGGTGTCGGGCAAGGCACTGGGCGGGATCCGCGAGCTCCTCGAGGTGATGACGACCCTCGAGCAGGTGACGATGGCCGGGGTGGCGGCGACGATCGAGGCCGCGGTGGACGTCACGGGCTACCGGGCCCAGCTCGAGGCCGACGGCTCCATCGAAGCGCTCGGGAGGATCGAGAACCTCCAGGAGCTCCTCGGCGTGGCGGCCGAGTTCGACGAGGAGATGGATCGGGGCGCCCCCGACCCCACGAGCCTCGCGGCGATCGCCGAGCGCCGTGCCGCCGACGGCGGTGGCGGTGCCGCTCCCGCCGGCGTGTCGCCGGGCATGGCGCGCGTCGAGGCGTTCCTCGAGGCGATCTCGCTCGTCACCGAAGCCGACGAAGGCGGCGACGAGCGGATGGTCACGTTGATGACGCTCCACACCGCCAAGGGACTCGAGTTCCCGGTCGTCTTCATCGCCGGGATGGAGGACGGCGTGTTCCCGCACCTGCGCAGCCTCGGAGACCCCGACGAGCTCGAAGAGGAACGTCGTCTCTGCTACGTCGGGATCACGCGAGCACAGCAGCGCCTCTATCTCTGCCACGCCTGGAGTCGTACGTTGTTCGGGTCGACCGACTACTACCCACCGAGCCGATTCCTCGCGGAGATCCCCGAGGAGCTGGTGCACGCGGTCGGCCAACTCGACCGGCCTCGCCGCGGGCTCGGCGCCCACCGAGAGGCGGTCGTCGCCGCCGCGCTGGGGGAGCCGATGTCGAGCGCGCCGGTCGGCGCCCGCGGTGCCGAGCATCTCGAGCTGCAAGCGGGCGACGACGTGGAGCACGAGCAGTTCGGCGAGGGAGTGATCCTCGACATCGAAGGACGTGGGGACAAGGCCGAGGCCACGGTCCGCTTCCGCGAGGTCGGCGAGAAGCGCCTCCTGCTCGCCTGGGCCCCGCTCCGGAAGACCCAGCGATGATGCGTGCATCGGCAGCGAGAGTTCTCACCTCTGAACGCATCATCCCGGGGCGGGCTCGACCACGTCGAGGTCGACGACGACCTGATCGGCTTGGTCGCCGGTCTCGGGGATGGCCACTTCGTATCGCTCGAGCTCGTTCGTGACCACCGGGTTCCCGTCGCAGTCCTTGAACGTGCCGTCCCGGCCCACCCACCGGATCGGGCAGTCGTCCCGACCCGGGGAGTCGAGGACGAGCGCCACCACATCACCGCGCTCGAGGGCGACGTAGAAGCCGTCGCCGCCGAACGGGTTCGCGATGTAGAACGGACCGCCGTCCTCGAGATTGCTCTCGACCTCGTTCGCGTTGCCGATCGTGAACGGACCTTCTCCTCCGTCGCTCGTCCGGGTGACCAGGAGGATGGTCGCGGCCACGACGAGACCGGCGATCAGCAGCGACCCGACGGCGAACACGAGTGCACGGGTGTCACTCCTCGATCGGGCCATCGACGTGGGTGTAGCCAGCGACGGGTGAGGCCGTCCAACCGGGCGCATGTGGCCGCTCCGAACGTGCCCTGAGTATCGTGTCGCGGCTCCACCGCGGCCGCCTCGCCCGAAGGGAACCCATGAAGCGCCGGTATCGCGTCGTCATCGCCAAGCCCGGCCTCGACGGTCACGACCGCGGCGCGAAGATCATCGCTCGCGCGCTGCGTGACGCCGGGTTCGAGGTGATCTACACGGGCCTCCACCAGACGCCCGAGCAGATCGTCGAGGCGGTCCTCCAGGAGGACGCCGACGCGGTCGGGCTCTCCGTGCTCTCGGGTGCGCACCTCACGGTGTTCCCTCGGGTCGTCGAGCAGTTGCGGGCGCGCGGGCTCGACGACGTGCTCGTCTTCGGCGGGGGGATCGTTCCCGATCGGGATCTCGGGGCACTGGACGAGGTCGGGGTCGCGCGTGTCTTCACTCCCGGTGCGCCACTCGGACAGATCACCGGCTGGCTCGAGCACGCGCTCGACGACCGCGAGACGGCGGCGACGGGAGCCCAGTAGGCGCCGTGGATCTGTTCGAGTACCAGGGCAAGCAGCTCTTCGCGAGCTACGGCATCCCGGCCTCACCCGGGGCGGTTGCCCTCACGGCCGCGCAGGCGACGGAGGGTGCCGATCGAATCGGCTATCCGGTGGTCGTGAAGGCCCAGGTCCTCGTGGGCGGACGCGGCAAGGCCGGGGGCATCCAACTCGCTAACGACGCCCACGAGGTCGAGGCGCACGCGCGGCGCATCCTCGGGATGCGGATCAAGGGCCACACCGTAGGGACCGTGTGGATCGAGAAGGTGAGTGACATCGCCGAGGAGTTCTACGCGAGCTTCACCCTCGATCGCGCCGCCAAAGCCCATCTCGGCATGCTCTCGAGGCAGGGCGGGGTCGACATCGAGGACGTCGCCGCGACCGAACCGGATGCGATCGCGCGGATCCATGTCGATCCCGTCGACGGGCTCACCGAGTCGGATTGCCGCGAGTGGATCGACGCGGCCGGCCTTCCCGAGGAGGCCCGCGCCGGCACGCTCGACCTGCTCCTTAAGCTCTACCGTGCCTACACCGACGGCGACTGCGACCTCGTGGAGATCAACCCGCTCGTCCTCACGCCCGACGGACGGGTCCATGCCCTCGACGCCAAGGTGACCCTCGACGACAACGCCGCGTTCCGCCATCCGGAATGGGACGCCTACGAGTCGACCCAGGTCCTCGACCATCGGGAGGCGGAGGCCAAGGCCAAGGGTCTCCAGTACGTCGGCCTCGAGGGAACGGTGGGCATCATCGCCAACGGCGCCGGCCTGGCCATGAGCACCTGCGACGTCGTGAACCAGGTCGGGGGGAAGCCCGCGAACTTCCTCGACATCGGGGGTGGGGCCAACGCCGAGGTGATGGCGAACGCCCTCGAGGTGATCAACAACGACGACGGTGTCCGCTCGATCTTCATCAACATCTTCGGAGGCATCACCCGGGGCGAGGAGGTCGCCAACGGCATCGTCGCGGCGCTCGGGCGGGTCGAGCTGCGCGCGCCCATCGTGGTCCGGCTCGACGGCACCAACGCGGAGGAGGGTCGGGGGATCCTGAGGGATCACGAGTCGGACATGCTGCGGTCGAGCCCGGCGATGCTCGACGCTGCCCGCGTCGCCGTCGAACTGGCGGCAACCTCATGAGCATCTACGTCGACCGCCACACCAAGGTGCTGGTCCAAGGACTTACCGGCTCGCAGGGGCGCTTCTACGGACTGCGGAACCGCGCGTACGGGACCCAGGTCGTCGCGGGGGTCACACCCAAGAAGGGCGGCACCGAAGTCGAGGGCATCCCGGTGTTCGACACTGTCGACGAGGCGGTCGTCCGCACCGGGGCGACGGCATCGATGGTCAGCGTTCCCGCCCCGTTCGCGCCCGAGGCGGTGCTCGAGGCCGCCGAGGCGGGCGTCGAGCTCGTCGTGTGCCTCACCGAAGGCATCCCCGCGCACGACGAGGCACGCGTCTACAACCGGCTACGGCGCGATCACCCGGAGACCCGGCTCATCGGTCCCAACTGTCCCGGGATCCTCACTCCGGGCGAGTGCAACATCGGTTTCATCCCTGCTGAGGTCGCGCAGGCAGGCGGACCTGTGGGCATCGTCAGCCGGTCGGGCACGCTCACCTATCAAGCGCTGCAGGAGCTCGGGCAGCACGGCGTCGGCGTCACCACCTGCGTCGGGATCGGCGGAGATCCCGTGCCCGGTACGAGCTTCGTCGAGGCACTGGCGTCGTTCGAAGCCGATCCCGAGACTCGGGCCGTGATCATGTTCGGCGAGATCGGAGGATCCGCCGAGGAGGAAGCAGCCGAATTCATCGCGGCGGAGATGCACACGCCTGTCGTCAGCTACATCGCAGGAGTGACCGCGCCGCCGGGCAAGAAGATGGGGCACGCCGGTGCGATCGTCTCGGGCAACAAGGGGACCGCTCAGGCCAAGATGGCTGCCCTCGAGGCGGCGGGGGCAAAGGTGGGCGGCAACCCGACCGAGGCCGCAGAGCTGATGGTGGAGGTCGTCGCCGGCCTGTAGCGATCGCTACGCCGTCGTCTTCTTGGGGATCTCGACGGCGTGCTCGAAGTGCGCCACCCGGGCCCGCCCCTCGCTCTTAGCCCGGTACATCGCCAGATCGGCCTGGTGCAGGAGCTCTGCCGAGTCGGAGCCGGTCGTGGGCGTCGAGGCGATGCCGATGCTGGCGGCGACCTTGAGGGTCCGGCGATCGACGACGATCGGAGCGTCGAGGGCGTCGAGCACGCGCTCTGCGAATCGCGCCGCATCTTCCTCGGTGCTCTCGTGGAGCACCACGACGAACTCGTCGCCCCCGAACCGCGCCAGGACGTCGCTGCGTCGGATCGCCGACCGAATGCGGCGCGCCACTTCGACGAGCACTCGATCGCCGATCCGGTGGCCGTGCTCGTCGTTGAGCTCCTTGAACCGGTCGAGATCGACGAAGAGCAGCGCGCTCGGTGACTTCTGATCGTGGGTCGCGGCTTCGAGTGCCTTCACGAACCCATTGCGGTCGAGGAGACCGGTGAGCATGTCATGGTCTGCTTGGTACGCGAGCTTGGCTTCGGTCGCCTGCCGATCGACCGCGATCGCAACGAGACTCGCCATCGCTTCGAGCGCTCGTCGCTCGTCGGCGCCGGGTCGCCGTCGATCGTCCCGGTAGACGAGGATCCGGCCGAGGTCGCGTCCGTCGCGTTCGCGGATCGGGATCGACCAACCGCTGCCGAGGCGGTGGTCGACCGCGAGCGTCCCGAGCCACGCGTCGAGCCCATCGGCCGCGGGCGCGTCCCCCATCGCGCCGACGGTGACGTCGCGGGTCCATTGCGAGGGGAGCTCCGGCGCGAAGACGAGCGGCCTCGGTCCCACGTTGACGAGCACCGCCGACCGACCGTCGTCGGATTGTGCGTCGATGACCGCGCTCACCGCGGCGACCGTCTCGGCGAGTGGGTCTCCGCGCGCGATGTGCTCGAGCACCCGGGACTGTCCGCTGAGAAGTTGCTCGGCGCGCCGGCGCTCGGTGACGTCGCGCGCGTTGAGGACATAGAGCTCCTCGTCTTCGTCGAGCACATCGACGTGGACCTCGAACCACCGCCATCCTCCGTCGCGGCGTCGCAGCCTGAGGTCCGCAGGCTGCACCGGCCCGGTCCCCTCGAGCAGCCGACCGAAGTGCTCGACGACGCGCGGGAGATCCTCGGGGTGCACGATGTCCATCGCGTTCATCGTCCTCGCGTCGGCGCGCGAGTAGCCGAGCAGTCGACCGGAGGCCGGGTTGGCGTCGATCACGTTCCCATCGGCACCCACGACGACGACGAGCTCCGACGTGCGGTCGACGAGTCGCTGGAGGCGGACGAGCTCCTCTGCCGACAGCTCCTCGTTCATGTCCCCAGATTCGACCCTGCGGGGGCGCGTCTTGAGCAACCCGTCCGATTAGGAAGGAATTAGGCAGGGATGGCAGAGATCGGCAGGGCGGGCTCAGGCTGGCGGCGTGGGCGGGGGGGACGGCGGGAAGTCGCCACCCCCCGCACCTGCGCCCGGAGGCTGGGTGACCGGGGGTGCTGTGGTGGCGAACGGAGTCTCGACGTCACCGTCGGGGTGCTCGGGCTGCCAGCGCGTGAGCAGCCATCCGAGCGCGGTGATCAGCGTGCCGCCGACCACCGCGAGCAGCGCGAACGTGTCTGTCGAATCGTCGGCGATGTCGCCGCAGACGACGCCGACACCGACGGCCACCGCGGCCGCGCCCAGCCAGGTCGTCGCCCGGCGGGTCGCGCGCGAACCGACCCAGGCCACGCCGAGCCCCACGAGGGCGACCAGCAGTCCAGCCAGCCACGCCTGCTCGGAGTCGATGCCGAGCACTGCGGCACCACTCAGGGCGGCGACGAGCCCGACACCGGCCAGCGGCGACGCCAACCCCGCCCGCCCGCGCCGATCGGACGCCCATGCCGCTCCGAGATACGCCACGCCGAAGAACAGCGAGACGCCGCCGATCTCTCCACCCTTCGGGCCGAACGGCGACTCGCCGAAGTCGGCGTCGAGCTCCTCGTCGAAGTCGAAGTCGGTCTCGAAGTCGGTCTCGAAGTCGTCGTCGAAGTCGTCGTCGAAGTCGCTGTCGAAGTCGCTGTCGAAGTCGCCGACCGGGTCGATGTCCGCGGTCGGGGAGGCGGAGTCATGGCGAGCTGGTTCCACCCGCGTCGGCCAGGCCGCGGCAGTGACGAGACCCGGGACGTCCGTAGGGTCGGCACCGACGATCGAACCGGCCACCGGGCGGGTCGATCCCGAGGTGTCGAAGTCGCCAACCTCGCTCACCGCCCAGTTCCACGCGACGAGCAACGCGAGCGCAAGCAGGATCCCGCGGCCTCGTGCCGGTCCGGCCGCCCACACCACGGCGTAGCTGAGGAGCACGGCCGCGAAGACGGTCGTGGACTCCGCGGGCGAGGTGTCGACGACGAGGAGGAAGATCCAGAACGCGGGGATCCCGACCGCCACCACGCTCGTGCACCCGGCGCGAACGGGCCCCGGAGCCCAGTGCATGGCGACGAGCGCGGCGACGACGGCCAGCAGACAGAGGACCGCACCCGTTGTACCGCTCGCTCCGCCGTCGGACGACTCACCGCCGTACACGATTGGCCCGAGCATCGCGAGCGCGCCGCCGGCGGCGCCGAGGAGGTGGCCGAGCTGTGGAATCGGTCGCCGTCGCGCGCGCCATCCGGGCCCGATCCACGGAGCCGCGGTCGTCCTTCCCGGTGCGCCGACCTCCTCGGTCACAGTGTCCTCCCTGGACGCGAACGACCTCCGCCGTAGCGGAGGTCGTTGGCGAGTCCCGAAATGTTGGTGATGGTCAGGCGGTTGGCGGTGGCGGCGGGGCGGTGCCGCCGGTCGCGCCGGCGCGGTCCTCCTGCATCTTCAGGAAGCCACCGGCGACGAGCCCGAGCGCGGAGAGCGCAGCGAGGAAGATGCCGAACTTGCGGTCCAGGTCGACACCGAAACGGTCGGCGCCGATCAGGAGCTTGAGGAGGACGAGTGCAGCCGCAACCGCGGCGGCGATGAGCGAGATCTGACCCCAAGACATGGAGCCAACGTCGGGAAGCTTCACCTCAGTGAAACGCTGCACGGCCACGAGCGCGACGAGCGCGACGCCGATCAGCGTCGGCAGCGTCCCGAAGAGGAAGTCGTCCCAGGCGTTCTCGCTGTAGCTCACGCCGAACCCGTCCAACCCGTACCACGGGAAGAACGAGAAGATGAGGAGCAGGATTCCACTGATCCCGACGACCTTGTCGCCGGTCGTGAGCTTGTTGAGGTCCATCGAGTGCCTCCGGGCCTCGCGGCCAATCGCGTCTGAATGGTCACCGCGCAGCGGCGCACCGGACAGCTGACCACGCGACCGGGGTGATTGCAAGGATCCCGCTGGTCGAAGCGGGACGAAACGCACCGACTAGGTTGAGCGCGTGCGGCAGATCGGCGTGCTGGCGTCGGGGAGCGGGACCATCCTCGGGGCGCTCCTCGAGGCCGATCTCCCGATCGTCGTGGTGGTGGTCGACCGGGCCTGCGGTGCCGTCGAAGTGGCCGAGCGACGGGGCGTCGCCGTCGAGGTAGCCGAGCGTCGCAGCTTCGGGCCCGACTTCGATCGTCTGGCGTACACCGACGCGATCGTCGAGATCTTGGAGCACCACGGCGTGGACCTGGTCGCGATGGCGGGCTTCGGGACGATCCTCGAGAAGCCGATCCACGATGCGTTCCCGGATCGGATCGTGAACACCCATCCCGCGCTCCTGCCGGCGTTTCGAGGATGGCATGCCGTCGAGGACGCGCTCGTCGCCGGGGTGAAGGTCACGGGCTGCACGGTCCACCTCGCGACCATCGAGGTCGACGACGGTCCGATCCTGGCTCAGGAGGTCGTTCCGGTGCTCGACGACGACACCGTCGAGACGCTTCACGAGCGAATCAAGGTGGTCGAGCGTCGACTCTATCCCGACGTGCTGCGCGGCCTCGTCGAGGACTGAATGGAACGGGTGGACGTCCGCCGGGCGCTGTTGTCGGTCTCCGACAAGACCGGCGTGGTCGACTTCGCCCGGGGTCTGGCCGCGCTCGGGATCGAGCTGATCTCGTCGGGCGGAACGGCGGAGGTGCTCGAGGAGGCCGGGCTCTCGATCGTCCCCGTCGAGGCGGTGACCGGAACGCCGGAGATGATGGAGGGACGGGTCAAGACGCTCCACCCCGCGATCCACGGCGGGATCCTCGCCGATCGGGCGAAGCCCGGTCACGTCGCCGACCTCGACGCGCACGGGATCGCGCCGATCGACCTCGTGGTCGCCAACCTCTATCCCTTCTCGATGCGTCCCGACATCGAGACGATCGACGTCGGCGGCCCGACGATGGTCCGCGCTGCGGCCAAGAATCACGCATGGGTCGCGGTCGTGACGAGCCCCGATCAGTACGCCGGTGTCCTCCAGGAGCTTCGCGACCACGATCGGTCGCTGAGCCGCGAGACACGGACGCGTCTTGCGGTCGATGCGTTTGCGCACACCGCGGCGTTCGACGCCGCGATCGTTGCTTGGTTCGAGCGCGACGAGGAGCTGCCCCGTCATCTGGTGCTCGCGCTCGAGCGAACGAGCGATTCGCTGCGGTATGGCGAGAACCCGCACCAGGAGGGCGCCCGCTACCGAGTCGTCGGGCAGTCCGGCTGGTGGGACGAGATCGCCCAGCACTCCGGACTCGCGCTCTCCTACCTCAACTTCTACGACGCAGACGCTGCTTGGCACCTCGTCCACGATCTCGGGTCGGAGGCGACGGCAGCGATCATCAAGCATGCCAACCCGTGCGGTGTCGCGATCGGGTCAGATCTCGCGACCGCGTACGCGCGTGCGCTGGCGTGCGACGAGCGGTCGGCGTTCGGTGGGATCGTGGCGCTCAATCGACCGGTCGACGCCGAGACCGCGGATCGGATGGTGGCCGGTCCGCAGGCCGACGTAGTGATCGCGCCCGCGTTCGAACCCGCGACGGTCGACGCTCTCGTCGCGAAGCGCCGAAACACCCGGATCCTCGAGGCGCCGCCACCCGGGCCGGAGCCCCTCGCGTTCCGGCAGCTCTCCGGCGGGTTCCTGGTGCAGCAGGCGCCGTATTTCTCCAGTGACCGCGAACGCTGGCGCGTGGTGACCAAGGAGGCGCCCACCGACGACGAATGGCGTGATGCCGAGTTCGCCTGGAGGGTGTGCGCCTACGTCAGGTCCAACGCCATCGTGCTCGCCAAGGGCCGGCAAGCGGTTGGCATCGGCGCGGGACAGCCGAATCGCGTCGCGTCGGGCGCCATCGCGGCCGAGAAGGCCGCCGGACGAGCCGTGGGTGGCGCGTGCGCGAGCGACGCGTTCTATCCATTTCCCGATGGGGTCGAGGCGGCCGCCGCGGCCGGCGTCCGGGTCGTCATCCAACCTGGTGGCGCGCTGCGAGACGACGACGTGATCGCCCGCGCCGACGAGCTCGGGCTCGCGATGATCCTGACCGGCGAACGTCACTTCCTCCACTGAGATGAGCAGTCACGAGCGGGAGGGATCCTGATGACTGCCCAGTTGCTCGACGGCAGGGCGTTCCTCGAGACCGTCAAAGACGAGCTGCGCGAGCGCGTGCAGCGGCTCTCCGGAGCGGGGATCACGCCCGGCCTCGGGACGGTGCTCGTGGGCGAGGACCCCAACAGCCAGGCGTACTTGCGCGGAAAGCACGAGGCGTGCGCCGACGTGGGAATCCTCTCGATTCGGCGTGAGCTCGACGAGACGACGAGCCCGGCCGAGCTTCTCGCCGTCGTGTCCGAGCTGAACGCCGATCCGGCCGTCCATGGCTTCATCGTCCAGCTCCCGCTGCCTTCGCACGTCGACGAGCAAGCGGTGCTGCGCGCCGTCGATCCGGACAAGGACGCCGACGGCCTCCACCCGGTGAACCTTGGACGTCTCGTGATGGGAGTACGCGCGCCGCGGCCGTGCACGCCGCTGGGGATCCAGGCGCTGCTCGCGCACTACGGCGTCTCCGTCACGGGCCAGCACGTCGTCGTGATCGGCAGGGGACTCACGATCGGCCGCCCGCTCGCGCTCCTCCTCGCGCTCAAGGAGCCCGATGCCAACGCGGCGGTGACCGTCGTCCACACCGGGGTACCCCATCTCGCGGCGTACACCCGCGAGGCCGACATCCTGGTGGCTGCGGCCGGACGACCTTCGATCGTCACGCCGGACATGGTGAAGCCCGGAGCCGCGGTCGTCAGTGCGGGGATCACGATGGACGGTCGTCGGCTCCTGCCCGACGTCGCCGAGGAGGTTGCCGACGTCGCGGCGTGGATCACGCCCCGCCTCGGGGGCGTCGGCCCCACGACGATTGCGATGCTCCTCCGAAACGCGGTAGAAGCGGCAGAACGCCGAGCAGCGGCCGAGAGCGGAGGACATTGAGCGAGCGTCGCGAGGCGGGTGTCCAGCCGAGCAGCGAGCGGGGCCTGAGCGGCAGCGGAGCGAGTCGCCGCGGGAGGGGTATCCCCGACCGCAGCGAGCGCAGCCATGCAGTCGCCCGTAGGGCCGAGAGCGGAGAACATTGAGCGAGCGTCGCGAGGCGGGTATCCAGCCGAGCAGCGAGCGGGGCCTGAGCGGCCCGGCCCGTAGGGCCGAGAGCGGAGAAAATTGAGCGCGCAGTTCGAGGCATCCCAGGGCCCACCGCCGGCTGCGATCTGCCCCCAGTGCTCGCAGCCGATCGCCCCCGAGGACGATCGCTGTCCCGCCTGCGGGTACGCGCTCGCCGGGGTCGCCGGTCGCCCAGGGCCCTACGCCCCGGCGGCAGGGGCGCT
>Ga0299914_10001705_pt1 | contig 14748 bp, 16 predicted proteins | sample RVTome_10_FD_201361 | JGI IMG/M metagenome (GOLD analysis project Ga0299914, IMG submission 201361) | Soil microbial communities from uranium-contaminated site in the Upper Colorado River Basin, Wyoming, United States - RVT153D57 (version 2) ...
GGCGGTTCGGCAGGTTCGTTCGCCACGCTGCGCTACGAGGTCGTCGGTGCGGTTGCGACGATCACGTTCGACCGGCCCGATGCCCTCAACGCACTGACCGTCGCGTCGAAACGCGAGCTCCTCGCCGCCTTCGAGGCGGTTGCGGCGGACGCCGCGGTCAGGGTCGTCGTCCTGACCGGATCCGGGCGCGCGTTCTGCTCCGGGCAGGACCTGAAGGAGCGGCTCGAACCGGACGCCGCACCGCTCGAGGTCGAGGTGCGCGTGCGCTACAACCCGATCATCCGGGCGATGCGCTCGCTGGACCGGCCGATCATCGGGGCGATCAACGGGGTCGCCGCGGGGGCCGGTGCGTCACTCGCCTTCGCCTGTGACCTGCGGATCGCTGCCGACGGCGCGTCGTTCCTGCTGGCGTTCGGGCGAGTCGGGCTCATCCCGGACAGCGGTGCGACGTGGCTGTTGCCGCGGCTCGTCGGGCCAGCCAAGGCGGCCGAGATGGCGCTGCTCGCGGAGCCCCTGAGCGCTGCCGATGCCGAGCGGTTCGGGCTCGTCATGCGGGTGGTGCCCGGGGACGCGTTGCTCGACGCGGCGCGTGCCGTGGCGGATCGGCTGGCGGGGCTGGCGCCACGGGCTGTCGCGTTGACCAAGCGCGCGCTCGATTCGGCCTGGGGGAGCAGCCTCGACGAGGCCCTCGAGCTCGAGGCGCAACTCCAGGGCGAGGCGGGTTCGACCGCGGATCACGCCGAGGGGATCGCGGCGTTCCTCGAGAAACGGCCGCCTCGGTTCACCGGGGAGTAGCCGGGCGCGCCCCCCGGGTCTGTGGGTCGTTCGGTCACCCCATGACCGTATCGGCGAACGAGGGTCCGTTCCGGTTCCCCAGTCGGTAGTTCGGTGGCCGTTCGTGCACCCGATGACCCTACGGGAGAACGAAACCCCGCGACGGCCCGCAGGACGGTCGTTCGGTGGTCGTTACGGTCACCCCGTGCCCGAACGGCGAACGACGCTCCCTGACGGCGAGCGAAACGCGGGTTCGTTGGCCGATACGAGCACCCCGTGACCGCGGCGGGACCGGGGGAGGGAGGCTCCGGTGACCGCGGGCGAATCGGAGCCCTCGCGCAGGGGCTCATCCCCCGGTCAGCCAGTTCCAGGCGTCACGGACCACGTCGAGCGCGTAGATCCCATCGAACAGGCGGGCTCCGTGGATCGCCCACTCCTGGACCTCCTTGACCAGGAGCGCGACGCCGAGCACCGCGATGACCCTGGTCCGGGTCCAGGCCGGTGCGACGTCCCGCGCGTGGAGGCCGGCGACGACGAGGAACCAGAGCTCGAATACGTTCGGAAAGGCGACGAGGACCAGCCGCTCGCCGGTGATCTCGAACAGCACGAATCCGACCATCCGGAACGCGAACAGCCCTACGGCGATGGCCCGCTCCGTGCCGGACCAGCGGAGGGCCACGATCAGGAACGCCACCATGTAGACCTGGTCGAGGTACTTGTCGAAGACCTGGTATTCCTCGACCCGGAACCCTGGGCTGAGCAGGCCCAGGAGCAGCAGGTCGGACAGGTCGACGAGGATCGCCAGGACGCCCCCCGCAAACGGCCAGCGGAGCACCGGCAGCGACCCGACGATGCGCACGGCACCGGTGATCAGGACGGCGGTCGGGTCCATCGAACGTGCCGATCCCGGCCGGTCTCAGCGTCCGGTGAAGCGTCGCGCGTCATGGGTCACGCGCGCATCGTCCCACAGGCCTCAAGTGGGGCGTGGGACGTTGACACGGACACGGCACGGGGCCCAGAATGGCTAACGATCGTTAGTTAGGTGCATTGATGGTCGAGACCACCCGCCGGCGGGCAATCGAGGACGCGGCCAGCGACCTCTTCCGGCGGCGCGGCTACGCGGCGACGAGCGTGCGTGACATCGCGAACGCGCTGGACATGCGCGGACCCAGCCTGTACGCCCACGTCGCATCGAAGGAGGATGTCCTCTGGTCGATCGTCGATCGGGTCGCGGCGCGCTTCGAGCAGGCGGCGGACGCCGCGGTCGCCGTGCACGGTGACGCGGACCAGGTACTCGCGGCGCTGGTACGCGCCCACGTCCGGGCGGCTGCCCACGACGTCGGCGAGGCGTCGGTGTTCGTCCACGAGTGGCGCCACCTCTCGGATGTGCGCCGGGCCGCGATCCTCGAGCGACGCGACACCTACGAGGCACGCTTTCGTGCCGTCATCACCGACGGGATCGCGAATGGCACGTTCGCCCTGACGGACCCGTCGCTCGCCGCCTCATTCCTGCTGACGGCCCTCAACGGCATCCCGACCTGGTACCGAACCGACGGGCCGATCTCGCCGGCCCAGCTCGCGGACCTGTACGCGGACCTCGCGGTTCGCTCGCTCACGGAGGCGTCCCGATGACCGATCCCCTCGCACTCGATCCCGTCCTCCCGCCCGGGGAACGAAGCCGGCTGCCATTCAACGAGGACCACCGCTCGCACGATGAGCGTTACGAGCTGTTCGAGACCCACGTCACCTCGGGCGGCAAGGTCGAGGCGACCGACTGGATGCCCGACGAGTACCGCACGGCGGTGCTCCGCTTCGTCGAGATGCACGCGAATAGCGAACTGATGGGCGTGCTCCCCGAACGCGAATGGATCATGCGTGCGCCGACGCTGCGCCGAAAGCTGGCACTGACCGCGAAGGTCCAGGACGAGGTCGGTCATGCGCAGCTGCTCTACCGGGTGGCCGAGGATCTCGGCAAGCCGCGCGCCGCGATGATCGAGGACCTGCTCGATGGGAAGACCAAGTTCCACAACGTCTTCCACTACCCGACCAGGACGTGGGCCGACGTCGGGATCATCGCCTGGCTCGTCGATGCGGCTGCAATCGTCGCCCAGCAGGCGCTCCGTAACTCGTCCTACGCCCCGTACGCGCGGACGATGCGCAAGATCTGCTGGGAGGAGTCGGTCCACATCATGCACGGCCGCGACGTCGTCGTGACCATGGTTACCGGCACGGCCGAGCAGCGGGCGATGATCCAGGAGGCGCTCGACCGCTGGTGGGGCCCGCTCATGCAGATGCACGGGCCACGCTCACCGCGCGAGAAGGATCGCGACCTGCACTGGCGGATCAAGGCCAAGACGTCCGAGGAGCTGCGCCAGGAGTTCCTCGGCATCTACGTGCCGCGTATCTGGGAGCTTGGCCTGACGCTGCCCGACCCTGAGCTGGGGCTCGACCCGGTGACCGGCGACTGGCGTTATGCCGAACCCGACTGGAACGAGCTGCGCACGGTCGTCACGAACAACGGACCGATGTCGCAGTCGCGGCTGGCCTTCCGACGAGAGAACTGGAACGCGACCGCCTGGGTTCGCGACACGATCCTGGCCGCCGCCCCAGCCGTGGCCGCGTGAGCGCCATGACTGCGCCGGCACTCGAACCGTGGGAAGTCTTTCGGCAGGAGAAGGACGGCGACCCGATGCGCCACGGCGGAAGCGTCATGGCGCCCGACGCGGAGCTCGCCGTCCACTACGCGCGCGAGCTCTTCGGTCGTCGGCAGGAGAGCATTCGGCTATGGGTCGTGCGCCGCGCCGACATCCATGACCTCGCCGATCCCGACCTGCTCCAGCCGCCGCTCGATCGGTCGTTCAAGAAGCCCGGCGGCTACGTGATGCGCGAGAAGCTTGCCGCTGCCCGCGAGCAGTCCGGCCAGGAAAAACCGCAGGCGAAGTCACGATGACGACGTCGTCGCCGGATCTTCTTCCGGCCACCCGCAACGCGGTCTCGCTCCTGCTCCTCGCGATGGCCGACGACGAGTTCGTCATCGGGTTCTCGGACTCCGAATGGACCGGGATCGCGCCGATGCTCGAGGAGGACGTCGCGATGAGCTCGCTCGCGCAGGACGAGCTCGGGCATGCCCAGGCGCTCTACCGGCTGCTGGCCGAGGTCGTCGACGACGGCCGCGACGCCGATGCAATCGCCTACGACCGGCCGCCCGAGGGCTACTACCACGCCAGGCTGCTCGACCATCCGCGCGGCGACTGGGCCGACGCGATCGCCCGGCGCTTCCTGTACGACACCGCCGACTCGGTCCGGCTCGAAGCGCTGGCCGAGTCCTCGTTCGTGCCGCTGCGCGAGCTCGTGGCCAAACTTCGTCGGGAGGAGCGCTACCACGTGATGCACGTCTCGCTCTGGTTCGAGCGGCTGGCCTCGACACATGGCGAGCCGCGCCGCAGGCTCATCGAGGCGCTCGAGCGGCTCGGGCCGGATGCGGCGACCGTCCTGGCCCCGCTGCCGAACGAACTGGCCATGGTCATGGCCGGGATCGTGAGCGTCGCCTCGCCCGAGCTCGAGGCGCGCTGGCGAGCCGAGATCGAGCCGGCGTTCGATCGCCTCGACCTGCCGATGCCTCCGGCCGTCGCCGAACCGGACTCCGCCCGCACGGCGCATTCGGAGGCATTTCGCCGGCTGTGGGGCGAGTTCACCTCGGTCCGGCGGGCCGAGCCCGGAGCGACATGGTGACCGGGCTGCTCGCGACGACCCCGGTCGACGAGGCGGCTATACGGTCCGCCCTCGCCGAGGTGCCCGATCCGGAGATCCCGGTCGTCTCGGTGGTCGACCTGGGCATGGTCGAGCGCGTCGAGGTCTCGGCCGATCTCATCCAGGTCGAGCTGCTCCCGACGTTCGTCGGGTGCCCGGCGCTCGACGTCATCCGCTCGTGTGTCGAGGACGGACTCGCCGGGTTCGGTCGGCGTGTCGACGTGCGGTTCACCTACCGGGTGCCGTGGACGTCCGACCGGATCACGCCCCGGGGCCGGCGGAAACTGCGCTCCTCAGGGTTCGCGCCGCCGCGAGCCGGGGAGTCGGATGGACCCGTCCTCGTCTCACTCGCGCGGCCCGTCCCGTGTCCGCACTGCGGGTCGCGCCGGACCGTGCTCGAGAACGCGTTCGGGCCCACCCAGTGCCGCGCGATCCATCACTGCACGGCCTGCCGCCAGCCGTTCGAGTCGTTCAAGCCGATCTGATGGGTCGGGCTTCGGGTGTCGGCGCCCGGATCGTTCGGTGATCGGCGTCGTCGGCGCCGGGACGATGGGTTCGGGTATCGCCCAGGTGGCCCTCGAGGCCGGCCATGAGGTGGTCCTTCACGACGTCGATGCGGCGGCCGTCGCGCGGGGTCGCGATCGGATCCGGGATGGGCTCGTGCGACGTGCCGCGCGGCTCGAGCTCGACGCGGAGTCCATCGACGAGTGGGTCGACGGCCGGCTGGCGGGGCTTCGCGAGGCGACGACACTCGACGCGGTGGCGGGCGCCGCCGAGGTCGTCATCGAAGCCGCGCTCGAGGATCTCGACCTGAAGCGGACGATCTTCGCGGCGCTCGACCGTGAGGCGCTGCCCGATACGATCCTGGCCACGAACACGAGTGCCCTGTCGGTCGACGCGATCGCCGACGCCACGGGGCGACCCGGTCGGGTGCTCGGCCTGCACTTCTTCAACCCGGCGCCCGTGATGCAGCTCGTCGAGGTTGTCCGAGGATCGCGAACGGTCCCGGGAATCGTGGACTTGGCGGTTCGCATGATCGAGGCGTGGGGCAAGACCCCGGTCGTCTGTTCGGACGTTCCGGGCTTCATCGTCAACCGCGTCAACCGGCCATTCACGCTCGAGGCCCTGGCGATGCTCGACGCCGGGGACGCGACGGTCGCCGAGATTGACGCGGCCACTCGGTCCGCGGGATACCCGATGGGACCGTTCGAGCTGATGGATCTCGTCGGGATCGACGTGAATCTCGCGGCGGCCCGCTCGATCCACGAGGCATTCGTGGCCCGAGGCGATGCCTTGGCCGACCGCTTTCGGCCGTCGCCCACCCAGGAGCGTCTCGTGGCGGAGGGACGGCTGGGGCGCAAGACCGGCGGCGGTTTCTACTCGTACGACGGCGGGACCCGGCTGGCCGGAACCGGGGGACCTGCCAAAGGGCCGGCCGAGGAGACGTCCGCGGCGGCAGCCCGGATCGTGGAGCGGATCGAGCTCGCGGTCGTCAATGAGGCGCATCGCGCAGTCGAGGACGGGGTTGCGGATCCGGCCGCGATCGACCGTGCGTTGCGGCTCGGTGCGGGCCACCCCGAAGGACCCTTCGTGCGGTGGGCAGGCCGGGGTGGGCCGGCTGCTGTGCTGGCGCGGCTCGCCGACCATGCCGGCGGAGGGCCGCGGTTCGTGCCTGCAGGATCGCTGCGCCCTGGCTCTCCCCCGACGGTTCGCTGAGCCAGGCCAGTGCCGCACTGCCGCCCGCCAGCTGCCGCGTGTACGATCCGATCATGACCCGAGACCTGAACCGTCAGCTCCGCGAGGCGTGGATCGTCGAGGCCGTCCGGACTCCCATCGGCCGCTACGGCGGAGCGCTTGCCGCCGTCCGCCCGGACGACCTTGCCGCCACGGTCCTGCGCGCCGTCGTCGACCGGAGCGGTCTCGATCCCGCGCTCGTCGAGGACGTGATCCTCGGGTGCGCGAACCAGGCGGGCGAGGACAACCGCGACGTCGCGCGGATGGCGCTGCTCCTTGCCGGTTTCCCGGTCGAGGTCGGCGGGCTGACCGTGAACCGCCTGTGCGGGTCCGGGCTGCAGGCGATCAACTCGGCGGCCCACGCGATCGAGGTTGGCGACGGCGATGTGTTTATCGGTGGCGGGGTCGAATCGATGACCCGGGCCCCGTACGTGATGGCCAAACCGGATGGCGCCTGGGACCGGGGCCCGCGCGAGATGCACGACACGACGCTCGGCTGGCGCTTCGTCAATCCGAAGCTCGCCGCGCTCCACCACCCGTATTCGATGGGCGAAACCGCCGAGAACGTCGCCGAGCGCTGGGGCGTCTCGCGCGAGCGGCAGGACCAGTTCGCGCTCGAGAGTCAGCTGAAGGCGGTCGCCGCGATCGATTCCGGCCGGTTCGACGACCAGATCGTGCCGGTCGAGGTGCCCCAGCGAAAGGGCGAACCCGTCGTCGTCGCGCGCGACGAGCACCCGCGGGCCGACTCCAGCATCGAGGCGCTCGCGAAGCTCCGCCCCGCGTTCGCGAAGGATGGCGGCTCGGTCACCGCGGGCAACGCCTCGGGGATCAACGACGGGGCGTCGGCGGTGCTCGTCGTCGAGGCGGACAGGGCGCGCGAGCTTCGCCTCCGGCCGATGGCCCGGGTCGTTTCTACTGCCGTCGCCGGTGTCGATCCCGCGCTCATGGGCATCGGGCCCATCCCGGCCACGCGGAAGGCGCTGGCCCGTGCCGGAATCGATGTCGACGACCTGGACCTCGTCGAGCTGAACGAGGCGTTCGCGTCGCAGTCGCTCGTTTGCATCGACGAGCTCGGGCTCGACCCTGCGCGGGTCAACGTGAACGGTGGCGCCATCGCGCTCGGCCATCCGCTCGGGATGAGCGGCGGCCGGCTGATCACGATGCTCGTCCACGAACTGCGCCGCACCGGCGGCCGCTACGGGCTCGCGACGATGTGCATCGGCGTCGGGCAGGGGATCGCGACGATCATCGAGCGCATCGACGACTGAACCGCATGGTGCCCCTCACCCGCGGTTACACGGCGCTGCTGCATTCTCCACGCTGCATCAAACGCGATGGCACCGTGCGTGGACGGTCCACGGAACGGTCAGATTCGGTGAGCTACCACGCTCGCAGCGTCCGGATTTGATGCCTCGTCGTGCATCAACGCCGCGCGGTGGCCCTCGCGGGGCCGCAGATCCCGATCTCGAGCTCAGCGGACTGGGCGTCAGCGGGGCGTTGTACGACTGGACGATGCGTCCATCGGTGGTCATGGATCCCCACTGGATCTCGTCGCCCACGTGTTTCCAGAGCAGCTCGCCCGCGGTCAGGCTGTAGGCGAACATCCTGTCCGGAAGTCGGGGACGACGACTGGACCCTTACCACTCCTCGGCGAGCTGCGGCCGCGGGCGTGTCGTTCGCGCGGACGCGATGGCCCCGACGAACGCCAGTACCAGACCGACCCCGACGAGCGCGGCCGACTGTACGAGCAGGACGCCCGTGAACGCGCCCAGCGTGCCGTTGACCAGGATCGGATCGAGGCCACCGCCGACCCTTGCGACGACGACGGTGCCGGCGAGGACCAGCCCTATCCCGGTGAGCCCGGCCACGGCTAGCGCACCGCCGACGAGCCCCATCGCTCTGCCACGGCGATGTGCGACGAGAACAACGAGCAGCCCTAGCAGGAGTGTCGTGAGCGGGAGGATCAACACGAGGCGGTCGAGCGCGGTGAGCGAGTCGCGGGCGAGTGAGAGACCCGGTGCTGGATCGAGGAAGACCCGGGTGTCCGCGCCGGCGGGAACGGTCAGCCCCAGCCCGCCGAGGGTCGCGTCGATCGCCGCCAGGACCGCCTCGAGCAGTGGCCGGAAGTCCACGACGAACTGATCGCCGACGAGGTGCACCGACCCGGAGTCAGAGGTGGCTCCGCGCAAGGCCGCATGGACGTCGGCAACGAGTGCGGAGCGGGCGGCTCGGGCGCGCGGGTCGCCGAGCGCGGTCGCCACGCGGGGTTCCAGGGCGGAGAGGATGCGGCCGTCCGGTGCGCCGGGCGTCAACCCGAGGAGCTGCGCGAGCACCGGGCGTGTGCGCCCGTCGGTTTCGACGAGCGCACCAAAGAGCTCGCGCGTCACCCGCTCGGTCAGCTCGGCTTCGAGTGCTGGGTCCTCGAGCGCGTGCTCGACCGTCGCGCTGAACGTCTCGCGATCGAGGATCGTGCGCCCTGCCCAGACCGAGGTGTTGGCCAGTGCGGCCGCCGGGATCAGTGCGAGCAGGAGCAGTGCGGCGAGGAGGGATCGGAGCATGCCGCCAATCTAGACGTACACAGGTGCCGGATTGGTGCGGACGACACGACTCGGACTTGGGGCGGGTCGGCATCGTCGCCGACCCAGAACGCCGAGCGGCCAGCTGTGAGCGGTTCGCCGGGATGTCATCCCCGCGGACACGGCATGTCGACGGATCGTCAGGCCTGCAGGTCGGCCCAGCCGGCGATGTCGACGCCGTGGTTGTCGGGCGAGGCGAGGATCCACGTGCGCTGATCCTCGTATGCCTTGACGATGCGCCCACCTGCCGCGACGGCTGCCTGCACGCGCCTCTCGGCCTCTTCTGCAGGGACCGACACATCGATGTGCGTACGGCCACGCCCCGCGCTCGGGTCACGGAGTTCGTGGAACATCAGGTGCGGCCCGCGCCGGATGGGGTCGGTCAGGTCCGTGGCGCCGTTGGGTTGGTACCCGAACGCCGCCTCCCAAAACGGGCGGGTGTCCACGCCGGCATCCTGGGCGACGGCGATGCCGACCACCACCAACGCGGTCGGATCGGATTCGAGGCGCATCCGGTGCGCGGCCGCGCTGACCTGCGCTGCGAGATCGGCGTCCGCTTTGCTCAGGGCTCCGTCGGGCCGTGAGCAGGTTCGGACCGTGACGCCCTCCGGCCGTACGTCGACGTCGGGGTCATGGCCCACTGTCCGAGCCGCTTCGGCGATAGCGGACACGAACTCGGCGGCCTGGTCGAACGACGACGTCCGGTAGAAGACGTGCGCGCCCCAGAACAGCACGCGCCAGTCCTCAACACCGGGCGACGCGTGGAACTCCTTCGGGATCAGCTGCTCGAACTCGGACACGGGCGAGCCTCCTTGTCGTTTGGATTTCGACGCGGCACTTGTCGGAAACCCTTGACCTGCGTACGATTGTCGCGTGCGGGGTGGACCATCGCACGGCAATCGCTCCTCACGCCTCCCAAGGAGGGACCTCGAGACCATGCTGGACCAGCAGTCAACCGTCGTCAGCCTGACCGAATCCGCCGCGCTGAAACTGCGCGAGCTGACGAAGGAAGAAACGAACCCGGACATCGGGCTGCGGGTCTACGTGTACAGCGGTGGCTGCTCGGGTTTCCGCTACGGAATGATGCTCGAGGACGCACCGACTCCGGAGGACAAGGTCCTCGAGGCCAACGGCATCAAGGTCTACGTCGACGGGCAGAGCGTCGACCTTCTCAAGGGCAGCCAGATCGACTACGTCGACACGCTCATGGGCGCCGGGTTCACGGTCAACAACCCGAACGCCGTCGCAGCCTGCGGCTGTGGTTCCAGCTTCCGCACCGCGGACGACACGGGCGCTCCGAAGGGCTGCGCCCACTAGCCCCCCGCGAACGCCGAACGAGCGAAACCGCCGGGTGACCGGCGGTTTCTCGATTCTCCCGTAGACTCGCGACTCCATGGAGTTGCCGCTTTTCCCGCTGCACGCGGTCCTCTGTCCGGGGATCGTCATGCCGCTCCACATCTTCGAGGACCGCTACCGGGCACTGACCCGCCACTGCGTCGAGACCGGATCACCGTTCGGGATCGTGCTCATCCGCGAGGGTCGCGAGGTCGGGGCAGTCCCCAGCATCTCACTTGCCGGCGTGGGTGCCGTCGCCGAGATCCGCGAGGCGAGCCGCTACGCCGACGGACGCTACGACCTGCTCGTCGCCGGCACCGGGAGGTTCGCCCTCGAGGACGTCGACCTCACGAGCGCGCCGTACCTGGTGGGAAGCGTCACGGGCCTGGATGACGAGGTCGGTGACGAGGACACCGCCGAGCGACTCTCGGCCGCGGCCGTTCGGCGCTTCGTCCGCTATCTCGAGCTGCTCCGCGTGCGCGATGGCGAGGAGGGCAACATCCTCGACATCCGGGTCGAGGTGGACGCGACCGTCGAGGCCCCGGCGACCGAGGCGGAAGCCGAGGCGCAGGCGCTGCTCGGCATCGATTCTGGTCCCGTTGCCGAGCCACGGCTGCTGATCCCCGACGACCCGACGACGCTGTCGTATCTCCTGTCCGGGATCATCCAGGTCGAGCTGCCCCGACGGCAGGCGCTGCTCGAGGCCGAGACGACCGTGGAGCGCCTCACCGAGCTCCGCGCGCTGCTCGACCGCGAGATCCTGCTCCTGGGACGGCGGCTGCGGTTCTACACACCGGACCAGGGCCTCGAGGCACAACGCCGCAGCTGACCGCGCACGGACGGGCGCGCCGGGGTCAGGAGTCGCCGGAGAAGCGCTCTTCCTTCCAGGGATCGGCGTCGTTGTTGTAGCCGTAGCGCTCCCAGAAGCCCAGGACGTCGTGGTCGAGGAACTCGAGGCCGCGGATCCACTTGGCGCTCTTCCAGAAGTAGCGCTTCGGGATGAGCAGCCGCAGCGGGTAGCCATGCTCCGGCTCGAGGGGCTCGCCGTCGAACGTGTCGGCCAGGATGACGTCGTCATCGTCGAGCACGGCGAGCGGGACGTTGGCCGTGTAGCCCTGTTCCGCGTGGGCCACGACATGGGTCGCGCCGGGCCGAACGCCTGCCAGTTCGAGGATCGCCTGGATCGGCACGCCATCCCACGTCGTATCGAGCTTCGACCAGCGTGTCACGCAGTGGATGTCCGTCCCGACCGTCTTGCGTGGCAACTCCTTGAACTGGGTCCAGGTCAGGGCGAAGGGCGAATCGACCTCGCCGAACACGCGGAAGTCCCAGGTCGCCAGGTCGACCGTGGGGACGGACCCGTAGTGGAGGACCGGGAACTTCTCCGTCCTGTACTGGCCAGGCGGGATGCGCTCGGCGATCGCGGGATCCTGCTCGCGGTTGCCGAAGAGGCGTTCGAACATCGGGCTCCTCGTGGCTGGTGCAGCGGTATCCTCCCACACCGCTGCGCCAGCGGGAACGCGGAGACCTGCCACGCGTGGAGTACCCTTCGCGCGTGCCCTCGCCTGCCAGCGCCCAGCCCATGCCCGGACAACCCGGGCGGCCGCGTCTCGTGATCGTCATGCCGGCCTACAACGCCGCGCAGACCCTCGAGCGTACCTACGCCGACATCCCGCACGAGATCGTCGACCAGGTCATCCTCGTCGACGACGTGTCGCACGACGATACCGTCGCCGTCGCCCGCCAGCTCGGCCTGGACGTCATCATCCACCGCCAGAACCGGGGCTACGGCGGCAACCAGAAGACGTGCTACGACGCCGCGATCGAGGCTGGTGCCGACATCGTCGTCATGCTCCACCCCGACTACCAGTACGACGCAACCCGGATCCCCGCGCTCATCGCACCGATCGCCGCCGGCGCCGCGGATCTCATGCTCGGCAGCCGGTTTCTCGGGGATCCCCTGGCCGGTGGCATGCCCCGCTGGAAGTACGTCTCGAACCGCTTCCTGACGATCCTGGAGAACTTTGCCTTCGGGCTCCACCTGTCCGAGTACCACACGGGTCTGCGGGCCTACAGCCGGACGCTGCTCCAGACGATCCCGTACCACCGCAACTCCAATGACTTTGTTTTTGACCAGGAGCTGATCGCGCAGGTCGTCGCGGCCGGCATGGCTGCCCGGATCGGTGAGATCGCCGTGCCGACGCGGTACTTCGACGAGGCGAGCTCGGTCGGGTTCCGGCGCAGCGTCGTGTACGGCCTGTCCACCCTTCGCGTGGTCGCCCGCTACCTGCTGCACCGGCTGCGGCTACGGCCCTCGCGCAAGCTCCTGCCGCGACGACCGGGAAGCCACGAAGGGGTGGAATGAGGCTCGATCGGCGGACCCTGCTCCGCGGCGGGCTCGGGATCGCGGTCAGCGTGGTCGCGGTGTACGTCCTGCTCAGCTCGGTGGACGTCGGTCGTACCCTCCAGGTGCTGAGTGGCGCCAGCCTCGCCTGGATCGGGGTGATGCTCCTGACCAGCGTGGCCGACGTCGCGGCCCGCGGCGCACGCTGGCGCTGGCTGCTGCGGCCGATTGCCATCCTGCCCTACCGGCGCGTCCTCGGATACACGCTCATCGGCTACCTCGCCAACAACATCCTGCCGGCGCGGCTGGGCGAACTCGTCAGGACCCACGTGCTCGGCGAACGGGAGCGGATCAGCAGGCCGACCGTCCTCGGGACCGTGGTCGTCGAGCGCATCACCGACACGGCACTGGTCGTCGTCATCGCGGCCGGCGCGATCCTGGTCCTGAGCGCGCGCGGCGTGCTCACGAGCGCCGTGCTCCTGGGTGCCGCGTTCGTCGCCGTGCTCATCGTCGGGCTGGGGCTCCTGATCGTGGCCCACCGGCTGCCGGGCGCCGAGCGGGCACGCCGTTTCGTGGAGCGCTGGCCGCGGGTGGTCGAGCTGGCGACCCGGCTGCGCACGGGGCTGGCCGTGGCCGGCCGACCCGCGACGCTGGCCGGCACGGTCGGACTGGGCATGGTCTCGTGGGCTGCCTCGATCCTGACCTTCCTCACCGCCGGACAGGCCGTCGGGATCGAGCTGACCCTCGCCCAGGCGGCACTCGCCTGCACCGGGGTCGCCCTGGCCACCATCGTCCCGTCCGGACCCGGGTACGTCGGAACGTTCGAACTGACCGTGGTGGCGATCCTGGGGACGTTCGGGGTCGGCGCCGACGAGGCGTTTGCCCTCGCCTTGCTCACCCATGCCTCGGTCATCCTCGTGACCTCGGTCGGCGGGGTCATCGCCTTCGTCCGGATGGGCATCGGGACGCCGATGAGCGAGGCGGACGCGCCGTCCCCGGCCTGACGAGCCGGTTCCGGCCCGACGAGCTGTGACAGAGCGTCCCGTCGAACGGGGTCCAACCGGACTGGTCGGAACACGACGTGTGGTCCATGCTCGTGGCGTGACCCTGACCAGGCCCGCCGAACCGATGGCTCCCGGCCTCGAGCCGTGGGCCGCCGAGGCCGCCGATCGACTCGCCGACCTCGGCTTCCTGCTGCTCGACGGCGACTATGCCGGCGCTATCGGCCATCCCCGCCTGCTCGTCGCCCTGCGCGACCAGCCGACGCTGCGCCACTTCGACCCGGAGGCCGTCAGTTACTGGTGGTTCGACAAGGACCACGCCAAGCTCAACTGGCTCGACCGGACGCGCCGCATGCCCGTCTCACGACCGATTGCGTGGGGCCGGATCCAGGTCATCGACCGCATCCCGGTCTCGAACCAGTTCCTGACCTTTGGCGGGACGCTGCGTGCCCGGGTCATCGACGCCTCGACGATCGTGTGCTCCATCAGCTCCCCTGCTCCGATCCTGCGGTGGAGCGGTCACAGCCAGGGGATGGACCTGTTGACCGACGAGGTGGGTGCATTCCTCGCCCGCCTGCGCGTCCCGATCGACTACGCACCCGGAGCCGAGGAACGCGTGGGTCGGGTCAGCCCCCTCGCGCTCTACGCGGCGATGATCGCGGAGTCACTGCCGCGGCTGCGCCGGTCACGCTCGCTGCGCAGGGTGCAGCGCGGCTACACGCGGTTCGCCGAGTCGGAGGCGAGGCGGCTCCAGGCGGACGCGGCCGAGGAGTGGCGGACCGGGAAGGAGCTGTTGCGGGACCTCGGGCTCCAGTCACCGTAGGACCCGCCCGGAATCGACGAACCCGCGGCCAGGGCGACCGCGGGCTCGACGTTCGGCTCTGTGGATGGCCTATTCGGCCGGCTTGCCCAGGTCGCTGATCGACACGAGGCCGTACTGGTCGGCCGTCGCCTGGGTGACGACGAAGCCGTTCTGGTCGGTCGCCTCGGCATGGTCGAGCGCGACCAGGCCCAGCGGTGAGAGCGCTGCCCGAAGTGCGTCGCTCGTCGCGACGGGGTCGGTCGACGCCTCGCCGGCACCGCCGTTCACGAACTCGAGAGCGGTCGCGGCGTACTCGGCGAGCACGTCGATCTCGCCCGACTCGAGCGCCGGGAACACGATCTCGCGGTTGCCGAGCTGGAACTTCCGCTCAACCGTCGCGCCGTTCGATTCAAGGATCTGGGCGAAGATCTC
>Ga0299914_10001706_pt1 | contig 14746 bp, 10 predicted proteins | sample RVTome_10_FD_201361 | JGI IMG/M metagenome (GOLD analysis project Ga0299914, IMG submission 201361) | Soil microbial communities from uranium-contaminated site in the Upper Colorado River Basin, Wyoming, United States - RVT153D57 (version 2) ...
GCCGCCGGCCGGGCCGCCGTGCTGACTCCGTCCGAAATCAGGGACAGCGTGGAGACACGCCTGGACTTGCTGTCCCGAGCCCGCCCGCGTACCGACGACCGGCGGTCCAGCCTGGACGCGACGATCGCGTGGTCGGTCGACCTGCTCGACGACACCGCCCGGTCGGTTCTCGAGGCCGTGTCGGTTTGCGCCGGCCCGTTCACCTTGGATCTGGCGGCAGATGTCGCCGGTCTGCCGAGCCCGGCGCACGCGGTACCAGTACTTCAATCACTCCTGACCCGTTCACTGGTCGTTCGCGAACCCGCCCGCGACACGTCGTGGTTCCGGCTGCTCAATACCATCCGGACACACTGCCGCACCCGGCTCTCGACGAGCGGTCGGTTGGGAGCGACACGGGAGCGGTTCGTCGACGCGATCGCGGTGTTGTGTGACCGGTTGTCCGATCCGGTCGTCCACATGCAAGATCCCCAGACTCCTGACGAGGTCCGCCGAAGTTACCGGAACATCGCCGCCGCCCTCACGTGGAGCATTGAGAACGATCGGACGCCGGAGCGGGCCACTCGGATGTTGATGCCGCTGTTCTGGCTGGAGGACGTCGGCTTCCAGTCCGAGGCCGCAGAGCTTGTCACCCGCCTGGTCGAGCGGTGGCCGGACGCCGGAAGCACCGCCTGGGGAGTGCTGTCGAATCTCAACCGGGCGGCCAACCGGGTCACCGCGGCGCGTTCGGCCGCGATGCGGGCGCTCGACGGGGACGGATTCGGAGTCGCCCTGGCGCATCGGACGCTGGGCATCTTGGACCGCCAGGCCGGCAGGCCGGAGCAGGCCGTCGAGCACTTCCGGGCGGGAGCCGATGCAGCCCAGGCGGCCGGTCTGCGTGCGCACGTGCTGGAGTTGGACGGGCACCGGGCGCTCGCCATGTTCGCCCTGGGAGACGTGGACGGGGCGGTCGGCCTGCTCGCCGAGCTGGAGGAAGAGAGCCACCAGTACGCCCTGTGCCGGCGGTGTATCCGGTTGTTCGAGAGCCACGTCCTGGTCCGGATCGACTCGGCCCGGGCAGCCACCCTCGCCTCGCAGGTGCTGGCGGACGCCCGCCGGCACGAACACACCTGGGCCGTCGGAACCGCGGCCTACCAGGTGGCCCTGGCGTCCCTGCTGAACGACGACCTGGCCACCGCCGCCGAACACGCGGCTCAGGCACTGGTCGCGTACGACGCAGCCCATGAGGTGGTCGAACTGCGCCAGTCCCTCATGCTGGCCGCGGCGGTACTCGAGCGGAAAGGGGCCAGAGACGATGCCGTCCTGGCATTGGCCGCCGCCGGCCGGTTGCCGGCTCGCGCGTTGAGTGCATCAGATCGGGAGTTGCTGGCGCGGCTTGGCGTCGACCCGGACTCGCTGCCGCCGCTCGTCGGTGAGTACACGCTGGAAATGACGTGTCGTGCGCTGCGAGCTGAGCCGTCGCGCGGGACGCCACACCCTGAGCAACCTCTCGTGGAGCCGCAGGAAGCCGCCCCGAACGCCTTCATCCGCCAGGGCGACGTGTGGAAGGTGAGCTTCGCCGGCCGGACCGCGTTCGCTCGTCACACCAAGGGCATGTTCGATATCGCCGCACTGCTGAGCCGGCCCGGCCAGGAGATCTCGGCGATGGACCTGATCGGCGCCGGCGCCGTGGTTCCCAGCACCGGCCCGGTTCTGGACGAGCGGGCTCGGGCCGAGTATCAGGTGCGGATTCGAGAACTACAGGCCGAGGTCGACGACGCCGACCGCGCCAATGACCCATACCGCGCTGAGCGTGCGACTCTCGAACTGGACGCGCTCGTCGACGAGCTGAGCTCGGCGTACGGGCTTGGCGGCCGAAGCAGGCAAACGGGTGGTGAGACAGCCGAGCGGGCGCGGACGGCTGTCACGTGGCGAATCCGGGCCGCGATCGACCGATTGCAGACCAGTCACCCCGAACTCGCCGATCACCTGCGGCGATCAGTGCAAACCGGTCGGTTCTGCCGCTACGAACCGTCGACAGAGGTCTCCTGGAAGCTCTGACCACACGGTGTGCGGTGCCACCTCACGCCTAAGGGGTGGAAGCGCAAACGAGCAGGCACCGCCTGCCGACCGAATGGAGCACCGTGACAACCGCAGGCCCCAACACCGAGCAGGCATTGGAAGACCGCATCGTCTCCTCCGCCGTCGCCGCACTCGAGATCTTCTCCATCCACCTCGGCCGCCGGCTCGGGCTTTACCGGGCACTCGACAAGCGTCCGATGACTGCGCCGGACCTGGCCGTCACCGCCGGTGTCGACCAGCGGTACGCCCGCGAGTGGCTCGAGCAGCAGGCAGTGGCCGGCTTCGTCGCAGTAGAGGACGTCGACGAGGCTTGGGATCGGCGCCGGTACCGACTGACCAACGCCGCGCGTGCTGTTTTCGTCACCCCCGACGATCCACGCCACGTCTCACCGCTCGCCGACATGATCGGTGGCGTCGGCCAGACGATCGGTGCGGTCGCTGCGGCGTTCGGCACTGGTGAGGGCGTGCCGTTCGCCGCCTACGGCGAGCACCTTCGCGAGGGTCAGGGTGCGATCAACCGACCCGCCTTCGTCCACGATCTCGTGCCGGCGTGGATCGGCGCCGTGCCCGGCCTGGCCGACTCGGTGCGCCGGGTGGCCGACCTTGGCTGCGGCGTCGGATGGTCGACCATCGCGATGGCGGACCAGCTTCCGCATGCCGAGGTGATCGGCTGGGACGCGGATCCGGCGAGCATCGAATCGGCGCAGCACAACGCCGCCGAGGCCGGTGCCGACGTCAAGTTCTTCGCCGCGGATGCGCAGGAGATGGCTGCGAACGGACCGTTCGACCTGGTGACGATCCTCGAGGCGTTGCACGACATGGCCCAGCCGGCCACCGTCCTGCGGGCAGCCCGCGAGGCGCTGGGTCCGGACGGCGTGGTGCTCGTCGCGGACGAGAACGTGCCGGACCAGTTCACCGGCCCCGGCGACGAGCTCGAGCGGATGATGTACGGCTGGAGCGTCACCCATTGCCTTCCGTCCGCGCTCGCTGAAGAGCCGTCGGCCGGGATCGGCACGGTGATCCGGGCACCGATCGTCAAGGAACTCGCCGCGCAGGCAGGCTTCACCTCGGTCGAGCGGCTGGATGTCGACGCCGGGTTCTTCCAGCTGTATGTCCTGCGCCCCTAAGACCTCGCCCCACCCGCGTTGATCATGGGCGGATAGCCCTTACCCACGCGCTGGTAAGGGCTATCCGCCCATGATCAACGCGGCGTGGGGGTTGGGGTCAAGCCAGCTGATCGCGGACGGCGGCGTACTGCTGGCGAATGTGGGGTTCGGGCGCTGCCTCGTACATGTTCGGGTCGGTCGAAGCCCACCGGGGCGGTGCGGCGGTATGCGACAAGGCCCACGCGGCCTGGCGAGCCGCGCCGTCCGCGACATACTCACCAGGCTCGGGAACCTGCACCGGCATGCCGAAGACCTGCGGCGCGATCTTGCGCACGGCGGCCGACCGGGCGCCGCCGCCGATGAGCAGCAGGCGGTCGATCGGCACTCCCTGGTCTCGGACTGCGTCCAGGCCGTCGGCGAGCCCGCACAGCACCCCTTCGACGGCCGCCCGGGCCAGGTGCGCCGGCGTCGTCGTGGAAAGCCGCAGACCGTGGAGCGTGCCGGTGGCATCCGGCCGGTTGGGTGTGCGCTCGCCCTCGAAGTACGGCACCAGGACCAACCCGTCCGCGCCGGCCGGCGCCGACAGCGCGAGCTCGTCCAGCCCGCCGTGATCCACCCCGAGCAGGGCCGCGGTTGCGTCCAGCACCCGGCTGGCGTTCAGGGTGCAGGCCAGTGGAAGGTAGGAGCCCGTGGCATCGGCGAACCCTGCGACCAGCCCGGTCGCGTCGGCGGTCGGTCTGGCGCTGACCACCGAGACGACGCCGGACGTGCCGATCGAGACGGCCACATCACCGGGTCGCATGTCCAGGGCGAGCGTGGCGGCGGCGTTGTCGCCGGCTCCGGCGCCGATTACGGTTCCCGGCCGGATCACTCCCGGCCGCTGCGCCACGGTCGCCTCCGCGGGGCCAAGGACCCGGGGCACTCGCACTGCGCGGCCCAGCGCGAGCGCCAGCAGGTCCAACCGGTAGTCCTCGTCGCGCGGCGACCAGTAGCCCGTCCCTGACGCGTCCGAGCGGTCCGTCACGAGAGCGGCCAGGTTGGGTTCCAAGCCGTCACTGGCCGGGCCGTACCCGGCGATCCGCCAGGACAGCCAGTCATGGGGGAGTGCCACCGCCGCCACTCGCGCGGCATTCTCGGGCTCGTGGTCTCGCAGCCACCGCAGCTTCGTCACCGTGAACGAGGCCACCGGCACCGAACCGGTCCACGCGGCCCAACCGGTCGCGCCGTCACCGCCGGCCCGTTCGCCGAGTTCGTCGATCAGGTCCAGCGCGGCGCCGGCCGAGCGGGTGTCGTTCCAGAGCAGAGCCGGGCGGACGACCCTGCCCGCCTCGTCCAGCGCGACCATGCCGTGCTGTTGCCCACCGACCGAGATCGCCGCCACGTCGTCGAGGCCGCCGGCAGCGGCCGCGGCTTCCTGGAACGCATCCCACCAGGCATCGGGGTGGACTTCGGTGCCGTCCGGGTGCTTGGCCGAGCCGGACCGCACGAGGCGTCCGGTCTCGGCCTCACGGACGACGACCTTGCAGGACTGGGTCGACGAGTCGACGCCGGCGACGAGGGCACTCATGGCCGGGCGAGTACGTGCTCGACGGCCAGCTGGTTCAGTCGAACGAACCCGAAGTCGCGCTGAGCCGCCGCGTCCGGGTCGAAGTCCTCGAACGCGCTGCGATCGCTGAGCAGGTCGCTGATCGACTCTCCGGGAGCGAGCGTCGATTCGGCCAGTTCGAACAGGCCGGCGTGCCGCATGGCCTCTTGAACCTCCGGGTCGGCACGGTAGGCAGCCGCCCGCGCGGCCAGCCGCGTGTACGTCTCTATGTTCGCGCGGGCGGAGTCCCACACCCCGCGCTCGGTCTCGGTCCTAGACGGCTTGTAGTCGAAGTGCCGGGCCCCTTCATACCGGGGGCCACCCGCGGGGAAGCCGTTCTCGAGTAGGTCGACGGTAAAGAACGCCGACAGCAGATCGCCGTGCCCGAATACGAGGTCCTGGTCGTACTTGATGGACCGCTGGCCGTTCAGATCGACGTGGAACAGCTTTCCGGCCCACAGCGCCTGGGCGATGCCGTGCGTGTAGTTGAGCCCGGCCATCTGTTCGTGGCCGACCTCCGGATTGAGGCCCACGATGTCGCCGTGTTCGAGCTGCGCGATGAGGCCGAGCGCGTGACCGATGGTGGGCAGCAGGATGTCGCCTCGGGGCTCGTTCGGCTTCGGCTCCAGCGCGATCCGTAGGTCGTAGCCCTGCTCCTTGATGTAGGCGGCGACGGTGTCGATGCCTTCGGCGTACCGGGCGTGTGCCGCGTGCAGGTCCTTGGCGCCGTCGTACTCGGCACCTTCCCGGCCGCCCCACATGACGAAGATACGGGCCCCCAGTTCGGCGGCGAGATCGACGTTGCGCAGTGCCTTGCGGAGGGCGAACCGGCGGATCGAGCGGTCGTTCGAGGTGAGCGCGCCGTCCTTGAACACCGGATGGCTGAACAGGTTGGTCGTGATCATCTCGATCACCAGGCCGGTCTCTTCGGCGGCCTTGCGAACGGAGGCCAGGGCCTTGGCCCGAACGTCGTCGTCCGCGCCGAACGGGACGACGTCATCGTCATGGAACGTGAACCCCCACGCACCGATCTCGGCCAGCTTGTGCACGGAGTAGGCGGGATCGAGCGGCGGGCGAGTAGCGCTGCCGAACGGATCCAGGGCCTGCCATCCGACCGTCCACAACCCGAAGGAGAAAGGTATCTGCTTGTCGGACACTTCGGCCTCCTCGCCGCACGAATGTTTTGTACTTCCAATGAACTTATTCCTCGACGGCCGCTATGGTCAAGGCGTGGGCACGACGCTGCCGGCTCGCCAGGCTCTGCTGCGCGAGCGGAACCTCGCCACCGTCGCACGGGCAGTCGTTGACGCGGCCGAACCGCTCTCGCGGGCGGGTGTGGCCGCCATGACCGGCATGACGCGCGCCACCGTGTCGACCCTTGTCGACCACCTGCTGGCCGCCGGCATCGTGGCGGAGCTGCCGCGCGCCACACCGGTCGGCCGGGGCCGCCCGGCGGTGCCACTCGTCCCCGCCGCGCGCACCGTCGTCGGGGTCGGTCTGGAGGTGAACGTCGACTACCTCGGCGGCCGGGCCGTGGACCTGACCGGCGCGATCGTCGACGAACTCGTGGTCCTCGACGATCTGCACGGCAGCGACCCGCACGACACCCTCGCCCAGCTTGGACTGCTCGCCCGCCGGCTCGTAAAGCAGCTGGAGCAGGCTGGGATGCGCGTCGCCGGCGGCCGGCTGGCTCTGCCGGGTCTGGTCGACATGCGCACCTCCACCCTCCGGGTGGCGCCCAACTTAGGCTGGTCGGATCTCGAACCGCTGCCGATGATGAACCTGCCCGCCAACCTGCCGATAGGGGTGGCGAACGAGGCCAAGCTGGCCGCCCTCGCGCAGATCTGGGGTGTTCCTGCCGGCATGCGGACCCGCCGGACGTTCCTGTACGTCTCGGGGGACGTCGGTGTGGGTGCGGCCATCGTCGTCGAGGACGAGATATTCCACGGGCGGCACGGGTGGAGCGGCGAGATCGGCCACCTGACGATCGACCCGACCGGTCCGCTGTGCCGGTGTGGCTCCACCGGTTGCCTGGAACGCTATGCCGGCAAGGAGGCCCTCGTCAGTGCCGTCGGGCTGGACGTAGACACGCCCGACGAGATGCTCGCGGACCGGCTGTCCACCGCCGACGCGGCGGCGAAGGCCACGGTCCAGGATGCGGGTGCGGCGCTCGGCCAGGCTATCTCCGATGCGGTCAACCTGCTGGACATCGACCAGGTGCTGCTGGGTGGCAGTTACGCCGGCATCGCCCATCTGCTTGCGCCGGCCATCGAGTCCGAGCTCAGGGATCGGGTGCTCGGCGCCCCGTGGGCACCGGTGACGGTGGGCGCCGCACCGGTGGCCGACCACGCCGCCCTGACCGGCGGAGCCCTCGCGGTGCTGCGCGGCGTGATCGACGACCCGGTCCGGCTGATCGAGCGCCTGGGGTGACGTGGTCACGAACGCATACCTGGGCATCGACGTCGGAACGAGCGGACTGAAGGCGGCTCTGGTCGGCGATGACGGTCGGCTGCTCGCGACGGCAGACGAACCGTACCCGATCTTTACGCCCGCGCCCGGGTGTGTGGAGGCCGATCCTCGCGAGTGGATCACGGCCGCCAAAAGAGCCACCTCGCGCGTGGTGAGTGAAGTGGCCGAAGTGCACGTGCGCGCGATAGGCGTGTCCGGCCAGATGCACGGTGTGGTTCTCTGCGATGAGTCCGGCCGGCCGGTGGCGCCGGCCATTCTGTGGCCGGACCGGCGGGCCACGGATGTTCTGGACCGCTGGCGCGAACTTCCGGCGGAGCGGCTGGCGCGGCTCGCCAACCCCATCGTCCCCGGCATGACCGGGCCGATGCTGTGCTGGCTGGTCGAACATCACCCGGACGTGGTCGACCGGGCCGCTGTCGCGTTGCTCGCCAAGGACGTCGTGCGCCACGCACTGACCAGCCACCCGGCAATGCCGTTGCCACCGACGGACCGCAGCGACGCGTCGGCCACTCTGCTGTGGGACCTGCCTCGCGACAGGTGGGCCGAGGACGTCGCGGCGGCGGTCGGCCTGCCGAACCGATTGCTGCCGGTCGCGCTGCCAAGCAGTCGGCAAGTGGGACGGACCGACTGGCTGTCGCGGATGGTTGCGGATGCCACGCCCGACGCAGCCGTAGCCGCTGGTGCCGGTGACACACCGGCGGCCGTGCTCACCGTCGGCTCGGCCGATGTCCACATCAACCTAGGCACGGGAGCCCAGGTGATCGTCCGGCGGTCGGCTGCAACCCGCACGGGTGCCCATCCGTCCACTCACCTCTATGCGGACGCGACGGACGGCTGGTACGCGATGGCGGCGCTACAGAACGGCGGACTCGCCTTGGATCACGTGGCACGTCTGCTGGACACCGGCTGGGATGGGTTGATCGCGGCTGCGGCCAGGGGCCGGCCTGGGGTTGTGTCGTTTCTGCCGTTCCTCACTGGCGAGCGCGGCGGCGTCGCGTCTCCGTCGAGCGCCGGCGGGTGGCTTGGAGTGGGCCTCGACACCACGCGCGACGATCTGGCTCGAGCGGCCGTCGAGGGCGTCCTGTTCGCCATCCGAAGGGGTGTTGAGCTGCTCGGTGCGCCGGCGTCCGGCCAAACCGAGGTCACCTTGTCCGGTGGCGGGTGGCGCAGCTCCCTGCTCGTCCAGCTCGCCGCCGACGTACTCGGCCGCCCGGTCCGGCGACTGAGGCTGCGGAGCGCATCGGCAGTGGGCGCGGCGATGCTGGCCGCGCGGTGCGTGGGCGACGACCTGGTTCCGCAGCGCCGGCAGGACTCCGTCGTCGACCCGACCGGATCACCGCAGCTGGAGGACGCCTACCAGCACTGGCTCGCGCGTTCACGGGCGGCGTAGGGCCACGACCGGAAAAGATCAAGTGGTCACGACACGCCGAGCCGACGCGCGTCCGCCCGGCGTGTTGTGACCGATTGATCTTCATACCTGAGCCGGGCTGCGCTACGCGCCCTCTTGCTCGAGCTCCTGGAAGATCGTGACGTGCAGCCCACCGGGCGTGTCCAGCCGGGCATTGAGTGATCGCCACGGCGTCTCGGTCGGCGGTGCGACCTGGACCGCACCCGCCGCGATGAGTTCTTCGGTGACCGCGCTGGTGTCGCCGACCTCGAATGCGACGCGCATCTTGGGGGCCACCTGCCGGCCGACCTCGACCTCGTCGATCATCCGCTTCTGCGCGGGGTTGGCCAGCTCGAGCGTGGCCCGGCCGGCGTCGAGGATCGTGACGTGAGCACCGTCGCCGCCGGAGACCGCAAGCTCCTCGGGCATGCCGAGCACGTCCCGGAAGAAGGCCAGTGCTTCGTCGTAGTCCTCGGCCTCGACGACCAACCTCAGCTGCCGTACCGTCCGCGGGTTCTTCGCATCTGTCATGGGCTCATCCTGAAGCGTGGACCATGCACGTGCTCGGTCAGGTAGCCGGTTGCCGAGGATTCGTGTCGAAGGTGTGTATTCCCAGCTCGCTCCACGCATCGAGCAGCTTCCGGTCGCCAGCCGCGGCCGGCGCGATCTCCCTGAGTCTCCGGTTAGGCCGAAACCTCGACCGGCGTCGCCCCGGTCAGGGCGATCAGCTCGTCGTAGGTCGTCGGGAACACCGTGTGCGGGTGACCCCCGGCCGCCCACACCTGCTCATGCCTGGCCAACCAAATATCGATGAACGTCCGGATGGGCGTCGGATGCCCGACAGGAGCGACGCCGCCGATCGGCTGTCCGGTGTGCTCGCGGACGAACTCGGGTGTCGCCCGGCGGACCGCGGAAACGCCGGCGGCCGCAGCGAGGCGAGCCGTGTCGGCTCGATGTGCGCCGCTGGTCAGCACGAGCAGCGGCGCCCCGTCGGCGTCGAAGACCAGCGAGTTGGCGATGGCCCCCACCTCGCAGCCGAGCTGGGCAGCGGCGGCCGCCGCAGTCGGGGCGGCCTCGGTGAGGACGACGACCTGCCCGGTTGCGCCGTGCTCGGCCAGGATGTCGGCGACCCGCCGGACGTTGGGGTGCAGTTCGGTAGTCACGGACCAGACTCTACGGCGATCGCCGTCGCCGCTCGATGGCAGCAACCGCTAGCGGACCGGGCCGGTGAGATGCCACTGTGGAGCATGTTCCGCCTGCTCGGGCTGCTCGGTGGGCTCGCCGCCGTCACTGATCTGGGTGTGGGTGCGGCGAGCGATGAATCGCTCCGCCGGTGTGTTGTCGCGACCCGGCTGGCCCGGGCGGCCGGCTGCGACGCGGAGCAGGTCGGCGATGTGCTTTACGTCTCCCTCCTCCAGCACATCGGATGTACGGCCTTCTCGCACGAGGCAGGCGCGGTCTGGGGTGACGACATCGCGTCCGGGCGGCTGGCGTTCCTGATGGACTTCAGCGATCCCCGGGATCTGTTCCGCGTCTGGGTACCAGGGATGGCGGCGGCGACCGGCCGTTCGCGAGCCCGCGTGCTCGCCACCACCGTGCGGTCGATGCGTGGCTTCGACGCGGCTGGTCCGGTCGCCACCTGCGATGTCGCTCGAGAGGCGTCCAGCCGGTTGGGCCTGCCCGAAACGGTGCGGCAAGGGTTGGTACACGCCCTGTGCATGTGGAACGGCAAGGGGCACCCTCGCCGCTCCGGCGAGGACATCCCGCTGGCGACTCGGCTGATGCACGTCGCGTCCATTGCGGTGTTGTTCCTTATGCATGCCGGTCGGGACGCCGCGCTGGCCGAGCTGCGGCGCCGGTCGGGCAGCTACCTGGATCCGGCTCTCGTCGACCTGTTCGTGGATCACGCCGGTGAGCTGCTCGACGGCGTCGAGTCGGCGGACGCTTACGAGGCGGCTCTGGACTGCGAGCCGGATCCGGTGCAGTTGGTCGACCGGGACGACCTGGAGTCGGTGGCCCGCACCTTCGGCGACCTGGTGGACCTGAAGAGCCCGCGGCTGCACGGGCATTCGTCGGCGGTCGCGGATCTCGCGGCTGCGGCGGCGGGCGGGCTCGGCCTGGCGGGTGACGTCCACTCGGTGCGAGTGGCCGGGCACGTTCACGACATCGGCCGGGTCGCGGTGTCGAGCCGGATCTGGGACAAGGCCGACCCGCTGAGCGCGACGGAGCGGGATCAGGCCAACTTGCACCCTTACCATGGCGAGCGCATCCTGGCCCGAATTCCCGAACTGGCCGAGGTCGCCATATTGGCCGGTCAGCATCATGAGCGGTGCGACGGCAGTGGCTATCACCGCGGGATCGGTGGCGACCGGATGTCCATGGCATCGCGCGTGCTCGCCACCGCGGACGCCTATTGCTGGGCGACCGCGAACAATGGTGCCGCTACAGCCGACAGCACCGCGAAGTGGCTGCGCGACGAGGCCCGGCATGGGCGCCTCGACGCAGATGCGGTGGAAGCCGTCCTGGAAGCGGCTGGGCACCAGCGTCAGGTCCGGCGACAAGGTCCGGCCGGGCTGACCAGCCGGCAGATCGAAGTGTTGCGGCTGGTGGCCAGCGGGTTGTCGAACCGAGATATCGCCGAGCGACTGGTGATCTCACCGCGCACCGCCGAGCACCACGTCCAGGACGTGTACGCCCGCATCGGCGCCTCGACTCGGGCCGCGGCCGCGCTGTTCGCCATGGAACACGGCCTCCTCGGGCCAAGGGAAGGGTCGAAGATAGGTAGGTCTACCCAGGCGGGCGGGTGACCGATGCCGCGAACCTGTCGGCATGGCCACATCGACGCTTGCAGACCAGTCCACCGAGCCTCGCGACCGCCTCTTCACGCCGGTCTTCGTCGGGCTCGCCGTCGCCGATCTCGCGTACTTCACCGCTGCCGGGTTGGCCATTCTGGTCCTGCCGCTCTACGTCACAGGCCCCGTGGGGTCGACTACGGCCGGCGCAGGGCTGGCCTTCGGTGCGTTCGCGGTCTCAGCGTTGGCTCTGCGCCCGGTCGCGGGGCGGCTGACCGACACTCTCGGCCGCCGGCCGCTCCTGATGGGTGGTGCGGTGCTGGCTGCGGCTTGCCTGCTGGCCACGGCCTACACGGACTCGCTTGCGGTCATCGTGGGTTTGCGGCTGCTGTCGGGTGTCGCTGAGGCGGCGTTCTTCGTCGCCTCATTCGCTGCGCTGGCCGACCTCGCGCCACCGAGCCGGATGGGTGAGGCGCTCAGCTACAACTCGCTGGGGCTGTACCTAGGCATCGCGTTCGGACCAGTGCTGGGCGATGTGCTGGTCCGGACGTGGGGCTTCGCCGCTGCGTGGCAAGGCGCGGCGGTGCTTTCGCTGCTGGCCGCTGTGGTGGTCCTCGGCATCGGTGAGACCCGAGCGCCCCGGACAGCCGGCGACGGGCCCACTCGCTTCGTGCATTGGCCGGCCATCCCTCCGGCGCTCGGTTTCCTCGCATCGATCGTGGCCATGGGCGGGTTCCTCGCGTTCGTCGCGCTGCACGCCGACGATTTGGGCATGGCCCGTACCGGGCTCCCGCTGACGCTTTACGGCCTGGTCGTCGTGATCTGCCGCGTCGTCTTCGCCCGAGTGCCCGACCGGTTGCCGCCCCTGAAGCTCGGCGCGGCTTCCTTGGTGGCGATGGCGTCCGGCCTGATCCTGATCGCAGCGTGGCCCGCGCCAGCGGGCGTCATCACCGGTGCCATCCTGCTTGCGCTGGGCGTCACGTTCAGCACGCCGGCGTTCTTCACCGCGGTGTTCGCCACGGCTCGTCCGTCCGAGCGCGGAGCGGCGTCAGGGACGGCCAGCGCCTGCATCGATATCGGACTCGGCGGTGGCCCGATCATGCTGGGAGTCGTTGCCGCTGCTGGCGGAATCCCAGTGGCGTTCGCCGTGGCTGCCGCCGTGGCACTGGCCGGTTGCGCCTGGACGATTCGGCTCGCCCGCCGCCGGCCGGCTGTCAATCGATCTGGAACGAACGCTTAGACAGCCCCATCATGTAGCCGGTAATGGCCGTCTGCGCGCGTTGCTCCGGATCGCCGGCGGCGCCTAGCGTCACGAACAGCGGGATGTAGTGGTCGACGGTCGGGTGGGCATACGGCATGCCTGGGGCCTTGGACCGGTACGCCGCGAGCGTGTCGACGTCGCCGCGATCCAGGGCGTCGGCGACCCAACTGTCGAAATCGGCCGACCAACTCGGCACCGCGTTGTGCATCACCATCTCGCGGGTGAGGAAAGGCAGGCCGTGGGTCATGAAGCCAGACCCGATGATCAAGATGCCGTCGTCTCGCAACGGCCGGAGGCGCCGGCCGATCTCCATCAGCCGGGCGGGGTCGTGCGTAGGGATGCTCAGCTGGAGGACGGGGACGTCGGCCAGCGGGTACATGACCTTCAGCGGCACCCACGCCCCATGATCGAGCCCGCGGCTGGCGTGCTCGTGCACCGGTTCGGTAGCCGGCATCAACCCCGCGACCTTGGTGGCAAGCGCGCTGGCGTCCGGCGTGGGGTACGTCATCTGGTAGTAACGCTGATCGAACCCGCCGAAGTCGTAGACCAGCGGGGTGCCCGCGGCCGCGGCCGAAAGCATCAGAGGCGCGGACTCCCAGTGGGCGCTGACGATGAGCACTCCGCGCGGTTTCGGCATCTGCTGCGCCCAGGCGAACAGCTCGCGGATCCACTCAGCGTCGTCGAACAGCGGTGGGGCGCCGTGGCTCAGATAGAGCGCGGGGAGCGCACCGTCGTCCGGAGTCCAGGTCGGTTGCGATCGGCTGGCCGGAACGCCGTCGACGAGAAACTCGTCGAACGCGCCGGCCGGCACGGCCGGGTTGAAGATCGAGCTCATACCGAACTCCTTGTCGGTAGCTGGTAACAATACGAGAGTAGCTTGAAGCATCAAGTAAGCGAAGCGGCCGGTAGCGGCCCCCGTCTGGAGAAACGCCGAGCCGTACTCTGATTTCATGACCGAGACGGACACCGCGCGGTGGCTGACTGCCGATGAGCAGCGGGCGTGGCGCGCACTTGCCGCGGTGCTCGTCAAGCTTCCGGCGGCGCTGGATGCCCAGTTGCAGCGCGACGCCGGCATCAGCCACTTCGAGTACATGGTCCTGGCCGGCCTGTCCGAAGCGCCCGACCGGACGCTGCGGATGAGTGATCTCGCGGTCTTTGCCAGCGGTTCGCTCTCACGCCTGTCGCATGTTGTCACCAGGCTCGAGCAGCGCGGCTGGGTTCGCCGGGAACGCTGCCCGAGTGACGGGCGCGCCACGAACGCGATTCTGACCGACAGCGGCTGGGAGAAGGTCGTCGCGTCCGCCCCCGGGCATGTCGAGACGGTTCGTCAACTCGTCATCGACCCGCTGACCAGAGCACAACTCGGCAATCTCCGCGAGATCGGCCGCCGAATCAACAACCGCATCGATCCTGACGGCGCGCTCGGGTGATCGTCGCGCCACCGGCGACAGGCCCCGCCCCAGCGCACATGGCAGGAAGCCGCCAAACTCGAGCGGCGGCACCGAATCCGTTACCGCGTCGGTAGGTCAGGATTGGTCGAGGTTCGGCGACAACCTATCGGTCACGAGCTCCGTTTAGTTGTCGGCAGGATGCAAACGAGCGGACGGATGGGCGTGTGTTGGGCAACAAGAGCCGGACGGACGAGTTCGTGGCCTTCGTCGCCGCCCGGCGGCGGTACCTCCGCCGGACGGCGTACCTCGTATGCGGCGATTGGCACATGGCTGAAGACCTTGTCCAGACGGCATTGGTCAAGCTCTACGCGGCGTGGCCGCGAATCCGGCGTGAGGGCGCTGAGGACGCATACGCCCGCCGGACGATCGTCCGGGCGTACCTGGACGAGAAGCGCCGGCCGTGGCGGCGGGAGCGGATCGGCCTCGACGGCGTTGATCCAGTGCAGCGGGCCTCGTTGTCATACGAGGACACTGACGCACTGATCACGGCGCTCAGAGCACTTCCGGCGCGGCAGCGGGCCACGATCGTACTGCGCTACTGGTGCGGCTTGTCCGTGGACGAAGCCGCAGCAGAACTCGGTTGCTCGGCGGGCACGGTGAAGAGCCAGACGGCCCGGGCCATAAGTTCGCTTCGCGG
>Ga0299914_10001707_pt1 | contig 14740 bp, 16 predicted proteins | sample RVTome_10_FD_201361 | JGI IMG/M metagenome (GOLD analysis project Ga0299914, IMG submission 201361) | Soil microbial communities from uranium-contaminated site in the Upper Colorado River Basin, Wyoming, United States - RVT153D57 (version 2) ...
AGACCCTCGCCGAGCTGGTTGTAGTAGTCGTTGATCTCACGAGCTCGCTTGGAGGACAGCGTCACGAGGGTGAACTTCGAGCCGACACGGTCGAGCAGCGTCTCCATCCGTGGTTCCATCAGGTTCGCACGGTGTTCAGGCATGGCTCCAGCTCCGGTGGGTGGTCAGCCGGCGGCGCGCCGGCAGGCGGCCAGGATAGCGGTGAGCTGCTCGGTGGCCCGATCCAGGTCGTCGTTCACGACGACGTGGTCGAAGCGCTCGGCCTGCGCTTCCTCTTCCTCCGCCGCCGCGAGGCGCCGCTCGATCTGGGACTCGGTGTCCTGGCCGCGGGCCCGCAGGCGCTCGGCCTGGACCTCGCGTGACGGCGCTCGGACGAAGACCAGCACCGCGTCCGGGAACTGCTCCCGGACGCGAATTGCGCCCTGGACGTCGACCTCCAGCAACACGTCGCGACCGGCCGCGAGCTGTTCCTCGACGGGGGCGCGCAGCGTCCCCTTGAGTTCGCCGAAGACATCGAACCACTCCAGAAAGCCGTCCCCGTCGCGGATCGCGAGGAAGTCACCGCGACTGATGAAGTGGTAGTCGACGCCATCGACCTCGCCGTCACGGCGATCACGCGTCGTCGCCGAGACCGAGTACCACAGATCCGGGTGGCTCTCGAGCAGGCGACGAACCAGCGTGCCCTTGCCGACACCCGAGGGGCCGGCGACGACGAGAAGTGTGGACAGTGTCAGCCCTGTCCGCTCGTGCCTCAGCCCCGCGTGAGCTTCGGGTGCTCGAGCAGACCTTCGCGCTGATTGCGACCGAGACCGCGCAGACGACGACTCTCGCTGATGTCGAGCTCGTCCATGATGCGGCGCGCCTGGACCTTGCCCACCCCGGGGAGCGACTCGAGCGCGCTCACCACCTTCAGCTTCGCGATGATCTCGTCCCCGTCGGCTTGCTGGAAGAGCTCGGGCAGCCCGAGGGTACCGAGCTTGAGCTTCTCCTTGACCGCTGCGCGCACCTTGCGCGCCTTGGCCGCCTTCTCGAGCGCGGCTTGACGCTGCTCTGGTGTGAGCGCAGGGGGAAGCGGCATCAGCGTTCGACCTCCGAGGCATGGTGCGGGACGCGAGGCAGTATACGCAGCCGTCTCGCGCGAGCAATGGTCAGTGGCGCGTCACCGCGACTTCGTCGGTGAGGCGTTGCGCGGCGACTTCAGGCTCTTGCGCGCGCGTCACTGCGCGTCCGACGACGAGCCAGTCGGCGCCGCGCGCGGCAGCCTCGCCGGGCGTCGCCACCCGCATCTGGTCGTCGCGGTCGCTCTCGGCGAACCGTACCCCGGGCACCATGGCTCGCAAACCGCGTGCATGCGCGAGGTCGACCTCGAAGGCGGAGCACACGACACCCTCACAACCGCTCGCTGCCGCCGCATCGAGACGAGTCGGGAACGCCGCGGCATCGGATTCGCTGGTGAGGACCGTCACCGCCAGGGCCGTCGGGACAGCATGACCCGCCTCGGCCGCACCCTCTCGCAGTCCACCGATCCCGGCGCGCAGCATGGCGACCCCGCCGACGGCTGGAAAGTTCAGGAAATCGACCCCGCGCCGGCCGAGCGCTCGCGCCGCGCGCTCCACGGTGGTCGGGATGTCGTAGAGCTTCAAGTCGGCGAAGACGCGAAGCCCGAGGTCGTGGAGCCGCGCGATGACGTCGGGGCCCGCGCCGGCGTAGAGCTCGAGCCCCATCTTGGCGACGCCGAACCACGGCCGGAGGCGGGTCACCAGCTGCTCGGCCTCACCCCAGGAGTCGACGTCGAGCGCGAGCGCGAGCCGGTCCCGGGCGACGTTCGCCTCGCTGCTCATCTCGTCATCTCCAACGCGCCGACGAGCTCGCGCACCGCCGCGACGCGGTTGCGCTCGCACCACCGCCGGAGTTGGTGAAGGATCGTCACGGGTGCACGAGGGTCGGCGAACGTCGCCGTACCGACGCCGACCGCACTCGCGCCCGCGAGGAGCATCTCGACCGCGTCCTCGCCCGTACTCACGCCACCGGTGCCGATGATCGGAAGGTCCGGGAGCGCAGACTGCACCTCGGCGACCGCACGAAGCGCGATGGGCTTGATCGCGGCTCCCGACAGTCCACCGATTGCGCGGCCGAGCACGGGACGTCGTCGTCGTGAGTCGACCGCGAGCCCCAGCACGGTGTTGACGAGCGTCACGCCGGCCGCGCCGCCACGCTGCGCCGCGCGAGCGATCGCAACGATGTCGGTCACGTTGGGGGAGAGTTTTGCGAACACCGGGCGACCGACGCCGCTTCCGACGACAGCAGCGATTGCGGCTTCGGTGGCGCCCTGATCGTGGGCGAACATCTCCGAGCTCTGCTCGACGTTGGGGCAGCTCAGATTGACCTCCACGGCGATCACGTCGACGTCGCGGAGCTTCGTCGCTGCGTCTCGATAGTCGTCGATGCTGCGTCCCCAGACCGACGCGATCACACGCGCGCCCATCGCCTGCAGGCCCGGGAGATCCACGGCGATCCAGTCGTCGATACCACGACCTTGGAGCCCGACCGAGTTGAGCATGCCTGCGGCGGTCGGATGCAGACGCGGTGCGGGGTTGCCTTCCCAAGTGAAGATCGCCTGGGACTTCGCGGTCACCGCCCCCAGCTCGGACGGGTCGCACACCCGAGCGACCTCGTCGCCGTGGCCGAACGTCCCGGACGCGGCGACGATCGGGTTCGCCAGCTCGAGCGGACCGAGCCGGACGGAGAGATCCACCTCAGACCTCCAACTTCATCTGGGTGTCGCGGTGGTACTCCTGGAGCGAACGAGCCTGCGGCTCGTGGTCGGCGAGCTCGGCGAGCCCGGCCGCAGCCGCCAGCGCAGCCGCGACGGTCGTGATGCACGCGACGCCGTGGCGAACGGCGGCGCGTCGAATGTGATCGCCATCGGCACGCGGTCCCGAGCCACGCGGTGTGTTCACGACGAGATCCACCTTGCCCGACGCGATGAGCTCGACCGCGTCCATCCCTTCGTCTTCGCCGACCTTGGCGACGACCGCCTCGACGGCCAGCCCGGCGTCCTCGAGCGCTCCCGCGGTGCCCTCGGTCGCGACCAGCGTGAAGCCCATGTCCGCGAAGCGCCGAGCGGCAACCATGCCCGCACGCTTGTCGCGATCCGCGAGTGACAGGAACGCGGTCCCCCGCGCCGGGAGCCGGTTTCCCGCAGCGGCCTGGCTCTTCACAAAGGCGAGACCAAAGGATCGGTCAATGCCCATGACCTCGCCCGTGGATCGCATCTCGGGGCCGAGCACGGTGTCGACGTCGGGGAATCGGGCGAACGGCAGCACCGCCTCCTTCACCGCGACATGCCCTGCGTCGCTCGGTGCAACGAGCACCCCCTCGGTGCGGAGCTCGTCGAGCGTGGCGCCGAGCATCACCCGCGCCGCTACCTTCGCGAGCGCCACTCCGGTTGCCTTGCTCACGAACGGAACGGTACGACTCGCCCGAGGGTTCGCCTCGAGGACGAGCACCTCACCGTCCTTCACGGCGTACTGCACGTTGAGGAGTCCGCAGACCTCCAGCGCGTCGGCGAGCGCCCGAGTGGATCGCTCGATGTCGGCGACGACCTCTGCGGTGAGCGTCTGCGGTGGAATCGCGCACGCAGAGTCACCGGAGTGCACGCCCGCTTCCTCGATGTGCTCCATGACGCCACCCAGGACGAAGTCACCTGCCGCGTCGCGGACGGCGTCCACGTCGACCTCGATCGCGTCCTCGAGGAATCGGTCGACGAGCGCGGGGCGTCCTGCGGAAAGTCCGCCCTCTCGACCCAGGCTCCCCGAGATCCCCAGCTCGGCCATCGCTGCCTCGAGCGCGGCATCGTCGTAGACGATCTGCATCGCACGACCACCCAGGACGTACGAAGGTCTCACCAGCACCGGGTACCCGATCTCCGCGGCGACGGTGCGCGCCTCGCTCGCACTTCGCACGGTTCGTCCGAGCGGTTGCGCGATCCCGAGCCGACGACAGAGCTCGTTGAAGCTCTCCCGGTCCTCCGCGAGGTCGATCGAGGCGGGCGTCGTACCGAGGATCGGGATCCCCGCTGACTCGAGCTCGTGCGCGAGCTTGAGCGGTGTCTGCCCACCGAGGCTCACGACGACACCCGCGAGATCGTCGGCCAGCGCGTCACAGACGTTGCGGACCGCCTCGACGCTGAGCGGCTCGAAGAAGAGCCGATCGCTGGTGTCGTAATCAGTCGAGACGGTCTCCGGATTGCAGTTGACCATGACGGTCTCGTATCCCGCGGCGGCGAGCGCGAACGCGGCGTGGACACAGCAGTAGTCGAACTCGACGCCTTGGCCGATCCGGTTCGGGCCGCTACCGAGGATCACGACCGCCTGACGCTGCAGCGGTGTCACCTCGTCCTCGTCCTCGTACGTGCCGTAGTGGTACGGGGTCCGCGCGGCGAACTCGGCCGCGCACGTGTCGACCGTCTTGTAGGTGACCCGCACGCCGGCGGTCAGCCTCGCTCGCCGCACGACCTCGGCGTCGACCCCCCAGAGGTACGCGAGCTGTGCGTCGGAGAAGCCGAAGCGCTTCGCGCGCCGCCAATCGGTGCGAGTCATTCCCTCGAACCCGATCGTCGTCAGGCGGGTCCGCTCCTCGCTGATCTGGGCGATCTGATCGAGGAACCACGGATCGATGCCCGTCGCGGTGTGGAGTCGTTCGATCGTGATGCCGCGCCGAAGCGCGGCTTCGACCTGGAAGAGGCGATCGGGAGTGGGCACCGCGGCGCGGCGTACGAGCTCGTCATCGGTCCAGTCGTCGGTGAGCGTCTCGGAGGGATCAGCGTTGAGACCGAGCCGGCCGGTCTCGAGCGATCGCACGGCCTTCTGGAGCGACTCGGGCTGGGTGCGCCCGATCGCCATCGCCTCCCCCACCGACTGCATCATCGTGCCGAGCACGCCAATGGCGCCGGGCAGCTTCTCGAACGCCCAGCGTGGGATCTTCGTGACCACGTAGTCGAGCGTCGGCTCGAACGACGCCGGCGTCTCGCCGGTGATGTCGTTGGCAACCTCGTCGAGGCGATAGCCGACCGCGAGCTTCGCTGCGATCTTGGCGATCGGGAACCCGGTCGCCTTGCTCGCGAGTGCACTCGACCGCGAAACACGCGGGTTCATCTCGATCACGAGCATCTCGCCGTCCCGAGGGTCGAGCGCGAACTGGATGTTCGACCCTCCGGTGTCGACACCGATACGTCGGATACACGCGAACGCCGCGTCGCGCATGCGTTGGTACTCGACATCGGTGAGCGTCTGCGCCGGCGCCACGGTGATCGAGTCGCCGGTGTGCACGCCCATTGGATCGAGGTTCTCGATCGAGCAGACGACGACGACGTTGTCGGCGTGGTCGCGCATCACCTCGAGCTCGTACTCCTTCCATCCCGTCACCGAGCGTTCGATGAGGATTTCGGAGACAGGGCTCTCGGCGAGGCCCCGTGCCGCGATGACCTCCATCTGGTCGGCGTCGTGTGCGATGCCCGTGCCGCCGCCGCCGAGAATGAAGCTCGGCCGAACGATGAGCGGATATCCGACCTCGTCGCCGACGACCAGCGCCTCGTCGAGCGAGTGCGCGAACCCGGATCTCGGTACACCGAGCCCGATCTCGATCATCGCCGCCTTGAAGCGAGAGCGGTCCTCCGCGGTGTGGATCGCGTCCACGCTCGCGCCGATGAGCTCGACGCCGCATCGGTCGAGCACACCGGCGTCCGCGAGCTCGATCGCGAGGTTGAGGGCCGTCTGACCACCGAGTGTCGGGAGCAGAGCGTCGGGACGCTCCTGTTCGATGATGCGCGTGAGTGATGCGACGTCGAGTGGCTCAACGTACGTCGCGTCCGCGAACTCCGGATCGGTCATGATCGTCGCCGGGTTCGAGTTGACGAGCACGACGCGGTAGCCCTCGTCGCGGAGTACACGGCAGGCTTGCGTCCCCGAGTAGTCGAACTCACAGGCCTGGCCGATCACGATCGGGCCGCTCCCGATGATCATGATGGAATCGAGGTCGTCGCGTCGGGGCACTAGGTGCGCGTCCCGTTCGCAGCCATGAGCTCGGTGAAGCGCTCGAACAGGTAGGCGGCGTCGTGAGGTCCGGGGCCCGCTTCGGGGTGATGCTGCACGGACATCACGGGTGCGTCCTCGAGGCGTAGACCTTCCACCGTGCCGTCGTTGAGGTTGCGATGCGTGACGACGACCCCTCGGGGCACCGTGTCCGCGGCGACCACGTAGTTGTGGTTCTGGCTCGTGATCTCGACGCGACCCGTCGCCACGTTGCGGACGGGGTGGTTCGCCCCGTGGTGACCGAAGCGCAACTTCGTCGTATCCGCGCCGAGCGCACGGCCCAGGATCTGGTGACCGAGACAGATCCCGAAGACAGGAACCGCGCCGAGGAGCCCGTCGACCTGCTCGGCTGCACCGTGGACCGCAGCAGGGTCGCCGGGGCCGTTCGAGAGGAAGACCCCGTCGGGCTCGCGGGCGAGCACGTCGACTGCCGGCGTCGAGGCAGGAACGACCTCCACACGGCATCCTGCAGCGAGCAGGTAGCGCAGGATCGACGCCTTGATCCCGAAGTCGTAGGCAACCACCGAGAACGGCGCATCGGGCTCTCCGACGCTGTAGGGCGTGTCGGTCGTGACCGTGGCGACGAGATCGATCCCGTCCGTCGCGGTCGCCTGGCGCGCCGCGGCGCGTACGGCGGCTTCGTCGGCCCCGAACGCACCAGGCATCGCTCCGGCGTCACGCACGTGCCGAGTGAGACGCCGTGTGTCGATGCCGGCGAGCACAGGCGTGCCGAAGCGAGCGACCAGCTCGGTGATCGGGCCCGTCGCGCGCCAGTTACTCGGTCGTCGAGCGAGGTCGCGGACGATGATGCCGGAGCAGAACGGCCGGCGGCTCTCGGCGTCCTCGTCGTTGACGCCGTAGTTGCCGATGTGCGGAGAGGTGAAGGTGATGATCTGACCCGCGTAGCTCGGGTCGGTGACGATCTCCTGGTACCCGGACATCGCAGTATTGAAGACGACCTCTCCGGTCGCCACCGCTCCTTCAGGCGTGGGATCGGCCACCTCGCCTTCGAAGACCGAGCCGTCGGCAAGCACCAGGAGCCCGGCGACCACGCTCACCGTTGCGCCTCGCCGTCGACGACGACCGGTTCGCCGTCGAACATGGTGTGGCGGACCCGGCCGGTGAGCTTGCGACCCGTCCACGGCGTGTTCTTGGAACGACTCGCGAGCCGGTCCGGGTCCACCTCCCAGACGCACGTGGGATCGATCACACAAAGATGCGCCCGTGCACCGGCCTCGACCGGGCCGCCGTGGCCGTCGATCCTTGCGATCGCCGCAGGTCGCCACGACAGCGCGCCGAGCGCGTGCGTCAGCGAGCACACTCCCGGGTGCACGAGTTCGGTGAGCGCAACCGCGAGCGAGGTCTCGAGACCGAGCATGCCCGGCGGCGCCTCCTCGAAGGGCTGCTCCTTGGTCTCGGGAGCGTGCGGCGCATGGTCGCTGGCGATCGCGTCGATCGTCCCGTCCACGAGCCCTGAGCGGACCGCGTCGACGTCCGCGGTGCCGCGTAGCGGTGGGTTCATCTTGAAGACGGGATCGAACGACGCGCACTCGGCGTCGGTGAGTGTGAAGTGCTGCGGCGTGGCCTCGGCCGTGACCGCGAGACCCTCGGCCTTCGCGGCCCGTACCAGCCCGACGGCCCCGGCTGTCGAGATGTGCAGCACGTGGTAGCGACAACCCGTCCGGCGAACGAGGTCGAGGTCGCGGGCGACGACGATCGACTCTGCCTCGGCTGGCCGGCCCGGGATGCCGAGGCGGCTCGACCACTCCCCCTCGTGCATGTGGCCACCGTGTACGAGGGCCGGGTCCTCCGCGTGCTGGGCGATGACCGCGCCTTCGAGCGCCGACGCGTATTCGAACGCGCGTTGCATCACCCGGGAGTCGCCGACGCAGTCGCCGTCGTCAGTGAAGACACGAACGCCAACGTCGTAGAGCTCGCCCATCGGTGCGAGCTCGCGGCCGGCACGACCCTTCGTGATGCAGCCCGCGACCACGACCCCGCACAGAGCGGTACGGGCACGATCGAGCACCGATCGCACCACTGCGGCGTCGTCGAGCGGAGGAACCGTGTTGGGCATCGCCTGGACTGCCGTGAAACCGCCGAGCGCCGCCGCCCTGGATCCGGTTTCGATCGTCTCCGCCTCTTCTCGACCCGGCTCACGCAGGTGGACCTGGATGTCGACCAACCCGGGTGCGACGACGCACCCCCCGGCGTCGAGCTCTCGCGCGCCATCGACGGGGAGATCGGGTCCGACCTCGACGATCTCGCAGCCGGCGATCCGCACGTCTGCCGTGCGCTCGCCGGTGACGTCGACGACTCGGCCTCCCCGGATCACGATGTCGTTCATCGTTGGTCTCCACCGGCGGTGCCGACACCGCCCGCGAGGAGGTGGTAGAGGACGGCCATCCGGACCGCGACGCCGTTGCTGACCTGTTCGGTGATGACCGATGCAGGACTGTCGGCGACCTCGGCCGCGATCTCGATGCCTCGGTTCATCGGCCCGGGATGCATCACGAGCACGTCAGGCTTGAGTCGCGCTGCGCGTTCGACCGTGAGCCCGTAGCGGGAGGTGTACTCGCGCAGACTCGGGAAGACCGCGTCGCGCTGGCGCTCGCGCTGGATCCGCAGCAGCATGACCACGTCGACGTCGTCGAGCGCCGCGTCGAGATCGGTCGTCGTCGTGACGGGCCAACCTTCGAGGGATTCGGGCAGCAAGGTCGGCGGAGCGACGAGTCGCACGTCTGCACCGAGCAACCCGAGGGCGAGCACGTCGCTGCGCGCCACCCGGGAGTACTTGATGTCGCCCACGATCGCGACGCGCAGCCCCGAGAGGTCGTTGCCGCGGTAGCGGCGGAGGGTGTACACGTCGAGGAGCCCCTGCGTGGGATGCTCGTGGCACCCGTCGCCGGCGTTGATCACCGAGGCGTCGACCCACTGCGCGATGCGGTGCGGCGCACCGGCGGATTGGTGACGCACGACGATCGCATCGATGCCCATCGCCTCGATGGTCCTGACAGTGTCGAGCAGGGACTCGCCCTTGCTCACCGATGCACCACCGACCGAGAAGTTCATGACATCGGTCGACAAGCGCTTCGCAGCTGTCTCGAATGAGATGCGCGTCCGAGTCGAGTCCTCGTAGAAGAGCGAGACGACGACCTTGCCGCGCAGTGCCGGCACCTTGGGGATGTCCCGCTGCGTCACCTCACTGAAGGAATCGGCCAGCTCGAGGAGCGCCTCCACATCGGTGCGATCCAGGTCAGCGATCGAGAGCAGATGCCGCTTCACGATCCCTGGTCCCCGTCGACCGAGGGCCCGTCAGCAGGTCCGGCAGCAGGGGGGCCCCAGATCTCGACGCCGTCGGTGTCATCGTCGGTCTCGACGAGGCGGACCCGCACGTCCTCGGCCACCTTCGTCGGCAGGTTCTTGCCGACGTAGTCCGCGCGGATCGGCAGCTCGCGGTGCCCCCGATCGACGAGCACTGCGAGCTGCACCGCTGCCGGCCGTCCGAGCTCCCCGAGCGCGTCGAGTGCCGCGCGCACGGTCCGTCCGGTGAACAGGACATCGTCGACGAGCACGACGACCCGACCGGTGACGTCCACTGGCACGTCGGTCGCGCCGAGGGGTGCGACCTGGCGCAATCCGATGTCATCGCGGAAGAAGGCGACGTCGAGGGCACCGACCGGCACCGTCACGCTCTCGACGCGCTCGACGGCGGCGGCGATCCGGCGTGCGATCTCGACGCCCCGCGTGTAGAGGCCGACGAGGACGACGTCGTGGGCACCGTGGTTGCGCTCGACGATCTCGTGCGCGATCCGCGTGAACGCCCGGCGCAGTGCCTCGGCGTCGAACACGCTTGCCCGGAACACGAAACGACCGCCCCGAGAGGCGGCCGCGTGCGTCGGTTCGGGCGCGCCGTGCGGCGCGTGCTCCGTCGACATCGTGTCCTCCGTAGGAGCCTCACGGGACTCCCTTGACGGTCGAGATGAGAGTAGCCGATGGTCACGGTCGCGATGACGCCACCGACGACCCCGTCACTCGAGCAAGGCCTCGACCAGCTCCCCCTCGATGAAGGTGAGCCAGCCGTACACGGCGTACGACCCGGCATCGGCGTGATCGGGCGACGCCGTCTCGAGGTCGGTCTCCTCCGTCACGCCGAGGCGGGTGCCGAGCGCGAGCCGGGCATCGTTGAGCATCGCGAGCCATGCATCGGGCTCCTCGTCGACGAGCGTCGCCTCGCGGAGCTCACCAGACCCTTCGAAGCGCTCGAACGTCGCCCTCACGGCGTCGAGGTTCGCGAGGCGTTGCGCGAGCAGGTCCGGGTGCACGAGCGCCTGCCACTCGCGTTCGGCCTCCTCCTCGGTCGGATCGAGGTACGCGCGCGGGAACAGACGTTCGAACACCTCGCCCTCGCTGGCGTCGTAGGTGACCTGCAGCTCGTCGGGAAGGCGATGGAGCACGTCGACCTCGGCTCGCCCAAGGCGAACGCGGATGCCCTCGGCAGTTCGGGTGAAGCGGTCGATGACCGGCCTCCTAGTCCTGTTGCATGGTCGCCCAGAGCCCATGCGCGTGAAGTCGCGACACGTCGGCCTCGCACTTCTCCAACGTCCCGGCGGACACGACGGCCTTTCCCTCGTAGTGGACCTTGTGCATGAGCTCGGTTGCCTTGGCCTTCGAGTAGCCGAAGAGCTTCTGAAACACGTAGACGACATACGACATGAGGTTCACCGGATCGTTCCAGACGATCACGACCCACATCCGATCAGCGACAGCTTCCTCCTCGCCGATGGGCTGGGCGACCTCGACAGGAGCTTCGACGGGGGCTTCGACCGGTGCCGTCATCGACCGATCCCGCTGGTCACGATCGCACGTGCTCCGCGATCTTCGCGAGCATCCCGTTGACGAACCGGGGCGAATCCTTCGTGGAGTACTGCTTCGCCAATTCGACCGCCTCGCTCACCACGACCGCGTCGGGCAGCTCGGGTTCCCACCCGAGCTCGTAGCAGCCGATGCGAAGGATGGCACGATCCACCGCCGGCATGCGATCGAGTGCCCAGTGCTCCGAGAACTCACTGAGCATCGCGTCCACCTCCACCCTGTGCTCGCCGACGCCACGGACGAGGGCCTCGGCATAGGCATCCGGGGTCGCTGGGAGCTGGCCGAGGAGGTCATCTGCGGACAGGCCGCGTAGCTCGGCCTCGTAGCAGAGACCGAGCGCACGCTCACGGGCTTCGCGTCGCGTGGCCATGCCCGTAGCTCGAGGCGCCCTCAGGCACGCGCGAGATACTCCCCGGTGCGTGTGTCCACCTTGATCCGCTCGCCCGGGCCGACGAAGAGTGGGACGGCGACCACGAGTCCGGTCTCGAGTGTGGCGGGTTTGCGCGCCCCTGAAACCCTGTCGCCCTGGATGCCAGGCTCTGTCTCGGTCACCGCGAGCTCGACCGCGGCAGGGAGCTCGATGCCGACGACGTGACCGTCGAACATCGGCAGGACGGCCGAGTCGCCTTCGGTGAGGTACTCCACCGCGCTCCCGAGGTCCGAGGCCTCCATGTGGAGCTGCTCGTAGGTCTCGTTGTCCATGAAGACGAGTGCTCCGCCCTCGCGGTACAGGTACTGCATCTCGCGCTTGTCGATGGTCGCGAGTGGAACCTTCTCGTCGGCGCGGAACGTCTTCTCGACGACGGCACCGCTCCGGACGTTCTTGAGCTTCGTGCGTACGAAGGCTCCACCCTTCCCGGGTTTGACGTGCTGGAACTCGACCACGGTCACGAGTCCCTCGGGAAGATTGAGAGCCATGCCGTTCTTCAGGTCGTTCGTGGAGATGCTCACAGGACCAGCTCTTTCGATGCCGACGTGAGGATGTCGGCACCCTCGTCGGTGACGACCACGGTGTCCTCGATGCGAACGCCGCCGACGCCTGGGAGATAGACGCCCGGTTCGACGGTCACGACATGGCCACGGGCCAACGTATCACTCGACGAGGCGGCCACCTTCGGCGCCTCATGGATCTCGAGCCCGACACCGTGTCCGGTGCCGTGCGTGAAGTACTCCCCGAGCCCGGCACCGTCGATCACCGCGCGACTCGCTCCGTCGACCGCTGCGCACTCCACCGCGGATCGCACCGCGCCACAGCCCGCCCGTTGGCTCTCGGTCACGACGTCATAGACGTGGCGTGCATCGTGGCCTGGATCGCCGGCGCTGACCGTACGCGACATGTCGGAGCAGTAGCCGTCGACGATGCAGCCGAAATCGAGCACCACCAGCTCGCCCGCGCCGATCTCACGCGCAGTCGGGCGTGCGTGCGGCTTCGCGCTGTTCGGCCCGGAGGCGACGATGGGATCGAAGCTGTTTCCCTGCGCACCGAGGTCGCGCATGGCGATCTCGAGTGCGAGGGCGACAGCGCGCTCCGTCGGGTGTGCGGTGATCATCGACCTCACATCGACGAACGCCTCGTCCGCGATCGCACACGCGGTCCGGATCCTTGCCACCTCCCCAGGTTCCTTGACGCGTCGTAACGCCTCTACCAGCCCTCGGGTTGCGACAAGCTCTCGGGGCGCAACCGCCTCGGCGAGGTCGTCGTGCTGCGCCCACGTCACGCTGTGTGCCTCGAGACCGACGCGCGTGACTCCCCAGTCGGCCAGCACGCGAGCGAGGAGCTCTCGCTGCCCGGTGCCGGCGACTTCGATCCGCGCGTCGCAACCAACGGCGCCGAGCTGCTCGTTCGCCTGCTCCCCGTACCTGCCGTCGGTGACGAGGAGCGCGTCCTCTCCGCCGACGAGCAGCGTCCCTGCCGAGCCGGTGAACCCCGTGAGATACCGAACGTTCGGGAGATGTGTGACGAGGAACGCGTCCAGCCCTTCGAGCGAAGCTCTGAGACGACCGAGCCGCGCGACGACGTTGAGGGCGGGCAGGCTCATCCGAGAAGCTCGCACAATGCTTCGAGCGCGAGTCGGTAGCCCTTGCGACCGAAGCCGGCAACGGTCCCCGTCACCACTGGCGAGAGCATCGACACACGTCGCCACTCCTCGCGCGCGTAGGGATTGGTGATGTGCACCTCGACCGTTGGGCCCTCGAACGCAGCGACCGCTTCTGCGAGCGATGCCGAGGTGTGCGTGAAGTGAGCAGCGTTGATCACCATTCCGGCGTACTTCGTGCTGCCACGTCGAACGGCGTCCACGAGACCGTCTTCGCGCGCGGTCTGAAGATGCTCGAGGGTATGACCGTGCGCCTCCGCGACCGATCGCGCGTCACCGACGAGGTCGTCCAACGTCGCGGTGCCGTACAGCTCGGGCTCTCGTTCACCGAGCAGGTTCAGGCTCGGTCCAGACAGCAGGAGGATGACGGCCATCAGGTTTCGATCCCCACAGCGGTGAACGCCGTTGCCAGTGCGCGCGGGTCAGGATCGATGACGGTCTCGACACGCCCGCGCGCTCGCAACACGAACGCGACGCCCCCGCGCGACTTCTTGTCGCGAGCCATCGCCTCGAGCACTGCCTCACGCGTGACGGCGAACGGAACGACGGTGGGCAGCTCGAGCCGCTCGACGAGCTCGCGGTGGGCGGCGACCTCGGCAGGTGAGAGTCGCTCGAGTGCACCGGCGAGTGCACCGGCGAAGATCAGGCCAACGGCGACGGCTTCACCGTGACTGAGCTCGTAGTCGGAGAGGCTCTCGAGCGCGTGAGCGAGCGTGTGGCCATAGTTGAGGCTCGCCCGTTGCCCAGTGCGCTCGGTCTCGTCGGCCACCACCACCGCGATCTTCGCAGCAGCGCAGAGCGTCACCACCTCGCCGAGCACGGTCGGGTCGCGTGCCAAGACGGCGTCGGCACGGTCCTCGAGCAGTGCTGCGAGCTCGGCGTCTCCGAGGAGCGCGTACTTCGCCACCTCACCGAGTCCCCCGAGGAACTCGCGCTGGGACAGGGTCTCCAGTGTCGTCGTGTCGGCGAGCACTCCGATCGGCTGGTGGAACGCGCCGACGAGGTTCTTGCCCTCGGGGAGATTCACCGCCGTCTTCCCACCGATCGCCGCATCGACCTGGGCCAGCAGCGTCGTCGGGACTTGGACGACGGCGATTCCCCGGTGGTAGACGGCAGCGGCGAAGCCTGCGGTGTCGCCGACCACGCCGCCTCCCACCGCCACGACGACGTCGCCGCGCAGGAGCCCGCCCGTGGCGAAGTCCCGACAGAGCTGTTCGACCGTCGCCATCGACTTCGCTCCCTCTCCGGGAGCGATCGTCAGCACGGATGTCGGGGCGTCGATCGCTCTCGCGACCTGTGAGGCGTACGCCGAGACCGCCTCCTGCGTCACGATCGCCACGCGCCGGCGATCCGCGACGAGCGCTCCGACCTCGCCGAGTGCGCCGGTGCCCACGACGACGTCGTAGGGGGCATCGGGCACGTCGACACGCAAGCGCTTCACGACACGTCTCCAGCGGCGTCGAGCACCGCGTCGACCACCTCGTCGATCGTGCGGTGCTGCGTGTCGACCTTCGAGTCGGCAACACCGGCATAGGCGTCCGCTCGTAGTGATCGGATGCGCTCGAGCGTGGCGATCGGATCACCGGTCGCCAGCAGTGGACGGGCTGCACCCGAGGCGACACGCTCCGCGAGCACCGCGCCAGGTGCGTCGAGCCAGACCACGAATCCCGAGGCCGC
>Ga0299914_10001709_pt1 | contig 14738 bp, 10 predicted proteins | sample RVTome_10_FD_201361 | JGI IMG/M metagenome (GOLD analysis project Ga0299914, IMG submission 201361) | Soil microbial communities from uranium-contaminated site in the Upper Colorado River Basin, Wyoming, United States - RVT153D57 (version 2) ...
AACTGGGCGGCGCCCATCTCGCCTGTGAGCAGGCCTCGAATCTCCTGACGAAGGTGTTGGAGTGGGGCCGGCTTGCCGCCTACCTCGAGCAGTCGACCCGCTACATCCGATACGACGCTCGGCTCGGGGACCGCTACCGGTATCACGTCCCTCCCGAGATCGGCGAGTCGGAACACGCGGCCCGCTATCTCACCCACATGGAGCGGGTCTTCGACACGTATTCGAGCATGGTCGCCCGGATGATGACCCATTTCGAAGAGCAGCACCCCCGGGGTGAAGACGACTCGACGATGGTCTGGAATGCGACGATTCGCGCCAAGGCATGCGACACAGTGCGCGGCTTGCTCCCCGTGTCGACTCTGTCCAATGTCGGCATCTACGGGACCGGCCAGGCCTACGAGATGTCCCTGGTCAGAATGCGGGCCAATCCGCTGCGCGAAGTGCAGGAGTACGGGGAGATGATGCTGGGCGAGCTCCGAAAGATCATCCCATCGTTCCTCACCAGGGTCGATCTGGATGACCGCGGTGTGCGCTGGTCCCGATACCTGGAAGATGTGCGGTCGGATCTCGAGCAGAGGGCAGGCGGTCTGCGATCGCCCTCCGACCTGGGGCCATCGGTGACACTCGTCGATTGGGATCCCGAGGCGGAAATCAAGATTGCAGCCGCTGCCCTCTATGCGGTCTCGGAGTTGCCGGATGCGGAGCTGCTCCGGATGGCAAGGTCGATGACGCAATCCGAGCGAGCGGGAATCATCGCCTCTCTCGTGGGCGACCGAGCCAATCGGCGGCACAAACCAGGGCGGGCCATGGAGCGTTCCACCTACAGGTTCGATGTCGCTTGTGACATCGGCGCTTTTCGCGATCTCCAGCGTCATCGGCTCATGACACTGGAGTGGCAGCGGTACACGACGCGTCTTGGATACGACCTGCCGGCCAAAGTCGAGGAATTGGGGCTCACCGACGAATGGGATCGGATAATGGCCCAGTCGCTCACCTTCTACGAGGAGTTGAGAAAGGATCTGGGTGCGGATGTGGCTCAGTACGTGGTGCCGTTCGGCTTCAACGTGCGCTTCGTCATGGAGATGAACCCGAGGCAGGCCTTCCATCTCATCGAGTTGCGCAGCCAGGCGGCAGGGCATCCTGCTTATCGACGGGTTGCCCAGGAGATGCACCGGGCTATCCGGGACGTGGCCGGACACCATCTGATCGCCGATGCGATGAGCTTTGTCGACTACAGCGATGTCGACCTCGAGCGGTTGGAGAGTGAGCGCAAATCCGAGCGCCGCCGTGAGAGAGCACGCACCACGTAGAACGTACGACGTAGAACGTATAACGTCTTCCCATGGCCCAATTCGATGTAGATGCCATGCTGGTGCGCTACCAGGAGCGCGCCGCCGCGGTGAAAGAGCGGCCTCTCCCCCCCGTGGCGGGCGACGAGCGCAGACTCTTCGTGGAGCGGGCGGAGGCCGACTTCACCGACTACGCCCTCATCGGGAGCGCCAGTTGGAGCGTGGAGGATGGCGAGCTCGTCCTTCGCATACCCCTCGGCGGGCCCGGCTAGCCCAGCTCCATGCTGGAGAAACGTCTCGTCCTCGTCTCGGGCAAAGGAGGAGTGGGCAAATCGGCGGTGAGCGCCGGCCTTGCCCTCCTCGCCCAGCGCCGTGGCCTGCGGGTACTGGCCATGGAAATGGGGTCCCCCGGTGGTCTCTCCGCGCATTTCGGGACCGGCCCTCTCGAATTCGAGCCCACCGAGTTGAGGCCGGGGCTCCATGCCATGCAGATGGTCCGCTCCGATGCGCTCCTCGAATATCTCTCCCTTCAGCTCAGCATCAAGGGTCTCACCAGATTCGGGCCTCTGGCCCGGGCGTTCGACGCCCTGGCAACGACTGCCCCGGGCATTCGGGAGATCATCACCATCGGCAAGGCGATCTGGGAGGTTCGGGAGGATCGATGGGACATAGTCGTCGCCGATGCCCCGCCCACCGGTCAGATCGGGTCATTTCTCCGGGCCCCCGTGACCATCGCCGAGCTCGTGCCCTCCGGCCGGATCCGGGTCCAAGCCGAGATCATGCAGGAGATCCTCCGTGACCCTTCGGTCACGGGAATGATCCTCGTCACGCTCCCCGAAGAGCTGCCCGCGACGGAGACGGGCGAGACGATCAACTGGCTGGCGAAGGAAGACGTGGTGGCGACTCCGATCGTGATGGCAAACCGCGTCCTCGACGAGCTGGCCGACCTGGACACGCCACCGGGGCCGGTCGGAGAAGCGGCCCAACTGCACCGTGCCCTCTGGTCGGAGCAGCAGGTGTGGCTCGACCGGCTCCCGCCTGACCACACACTCCCCTACCTCCATGGGCTCTTCACACCCGGAGAGGTGGCAGCCCGGATGGCCGACGAGTTCGAGTTGATCACATGACACGAACCCTGCTCATCACCGGTGCCGGTGGCGTGGGCAAGACCACGGTCGCGGCCGCCATCGGGGTCAGGGCGGCCCGCACCGGGTTGCGCACCCTGGTCGTCACTGTCGATCCTGCTCGCCGACTGGCAACAGCTCTGGGCGTCGATGACCTGGGCAACGAGCCCCAGCCTCATGCCGACGAGCCGAATCTCTGGGCGGCGATGTTGGACGCCACCGCCTCGTGGCGGGCAGTGGCGATGCGGCACGCCGACCCCGAGGTGGCCACCCGTCTCGCCGACAACGACTTCTTCAGGGCGGCGTCGGAGCATTTCCCGGCTTCGCAGTCCTACGCCGCCGCCGATCAGGCCGCGACCTTCGTCCAGGCCATGGCCTGGGACCTCGTCATCGTCGACACCCCGCCGTCGGGTGGCGGGATCGACTTCTTCGCAGCCCCGGCCCAAATGGCCGATCTCGTGGGAGGGCGTCTCCTCCGATGGCTTACCGGCGGCCCACTCCCCGGGCGCCGCGCTTTCTACAACCTCGCCGCGAAACCAGTCCTCCGCATTGCTGACTCGGTGCTCGGCTCGGACCTGCTCGAGCGCGTCGCAGAGTTCCTCCTCGATCTAAGGACCACCTACGACGGTGTGGCACAACGTGGCCGAGAGATCGAGCGCGTCCTGACCTCGGCGTCGGTGTTCGTGGTCACGACCTCGGACCCGGCCCCGGTGCGCGAAGCCATCAAGTTCTATCGCGACCTCCCCGGATTGGCATCCAGCCCTGCCGCCGTCGTCTTCAACCGCATTCTTCCCGAGGAATGGGCGGACGCCGCCGCGCCGCCGGGCACATCTCTCGCGTTGGAGCAGAACCTGGCCCGATGGAGCGCCGAGACGGTGCGTCAGCGAGACACCCGAGAGGAGTTCTCCTCGCGGTACGGAGCGCACATCGCCACCATCCCCTGGTCGTCGAGCCCCCCGACCGACCTCGATGGGCTGGCCCGTCTCCTCGACGACTCGAAGGAGTTGCCTTGGGCACGGGTGGGCATATCCTGAACAGATGGCTAACTCGGCCGCATTCTTCGATCTCGACCGGACCCTGATCTCCGGCGCTTCGGCGTTCCCCCTGGGGGTGGAAGCATGGCGTCAAGGTCTCGCCTCCAATCCGGACATCGGCCGCTGGGCTCTCTCGGCCCTGGGTTTCAGGCTGATGGGCGACAAGGGTGACGCCACCGACGACGTCAAGGGTGACTTCTTGAGCCGCATCGCCGGGTCGTCGGTTCAGGCGCTCGAGATGGTCGGCGCCGCCGTCCTGCCCAAGCTGGTGGCGCGCGTCCGCCCGGAGTCGCGAAAACTGATCAACCTTCATCACGAGGCGGGAAGGGACACGTGGATCGTCTCGGCCGCACCCCACGAGATAGTCGAGCCGCTGGCTCGGTCACTCGGGATGACCGGTGCCATTGGCACCAGGGGAAAGGTGGTGGCAGGCCACTACACAGGTGAGCTGGATGGGCCGTTCGTATACGGCGCGGGGAAGGTCGACGCCATTGAGAAGATCGCCGCCGATCTCGGGTACGACCTCGAGCGCAGCTATGCCTACTCCGACTCTGTCTCCGACCTGCCCATGATGGAGGCCGTGGGGCATCCCGTAGCGGTCAACCCCGATTCCGAGCTCGACTCTGTGGCCCACGAACGAGGCTGGCCGGTCGTGATCTTCGCCCGCAAGACGAAAAGAGCGGCTGCTGTCAGTGCCCTGGGCACTCTGGGCGTGTCGGCCGCGGTCGCCGCCTATGCCCTGGGACGCAAGCACGGACGATCCTATGCTCTCGCCCAGGTGACGCAGCGGGAGATCTGGCGCCAGCGGACCTAGAGAATCGCACTCGGCCCCAGGAGCTCTTTCAACTCGGCGAAGAGCGCCGTCCGTGGCTCGACCCGGTGCGCATCGCTCAGCTTGAGCACTTTCACCCCTTGCTCGCCGGTCATGTTGAGATAGACCGGGGCGGGTCCGGGGTGATTGGAGAGGATCGTCTTGAGCCGGGCGACCATCTCCGGGGTCAGGCTCGAAGCGGCCGTTCTGAGTCGAACCATCGAATCATCACGGATCTCCAGCTCCTTGACCTCCCGGGCCATGACCTTCACCTCGTCGCCGCGTTGATCGAGATGCCCGCTCACGATCACCACTGCATCCTCGACGATGGCATGCCCGTGCTCGTTGACCGTGCGGGGGAAGGCGACGACCTCGACCGATCCTTCGAGGTCCTCGAGCTGAAAGAAGATCATCGGATCGCCGTTCCGGGTCCAGCGGCGGGTGATACCGGCCACCAGGCCACCGACCGTCACACTCGTCTTATCGGTCAACTCGTTGAGCTGGCTCACGGTCGTGGTGGTGGCCGCCGCCAGGGACTGGCCCACCGAGAGCAGCGGGTGATCGGAGACATAGAGACCGAGCATCTCCTTCTCGAAAGCGAGCCCGATCTTCTGTGGCCAGACCAGGTCGGGCACCTCGATCCGGCCGTGGGAAACTTCCCCTGGGTCACCGGCGAAAAGGCTGAACTGCCCCATGTCCTCGTTGCGCCGACGCTCCAGGGTCGCATCGAGGATCTGCTCATACACCACGGTCAGGCCTTTTCTCGGGTAGCCCATGGCATCGAAGGCCCCAGCTTTGATCAAAGACTCGACAGTTCGTTTGTTGAGGGCGGAGACGTCGACACGGTCGACGAAGTCGTGGAACGAACTGAACGGGCCATCTCCTCTCGCTTCGACGATCTTCTCCACTACCCCCTCACCGACGTTCCGGACCGCCGACAGCCCGAAGCGGATCCGACTCTCCTTGACAGTGAAGTCCGAGTCCGACTCGTTGACGTCGGGCACCAGCACCTCGATCCCCATCTGCCGGCACTCGTTGAGATAGAGCGCGGTTCGGTCCTTGTCCTTCTTGGTCGCTGTCAGCAGCGCCGCCAGGTACTCGGCCGGATGGTGGGCCTTGAGGAAGGCGGTCTGATAGGCGACGAGGCCGTAGCCCGAACTGTGGCTCTTGTTGAATCCATAGCCCGAGAAGTGCTCGATCAGCCCGAAGATCTCCCGACCCACCTTCTCCTCGTGGCCCTGGGCGACACAACCCGCGACGAATTTCTCCTCCTCGGCCTTCATCACCGATTTGATCTTCTTGCCCATAGCCCGCCGCAGGTTGTCGGCGTCGACCATCGAATAGCCCGCCATCTCCTGGGCAACCGACATCACCTGCTCCTGGTACACCATGATCTGATAGGTGTCGGCCAGTTTGTCGGTAAGGGCGGGATGAAGCTCCTCGATGGGGGCCCGGCCGTTCTTGCGATCGGCGTACAGGTTGTGCATGTTGGCGCCCATCGGGCCCGGGCGATAAAGAGCGACCAGCGCAATGACGTCGTTGAACGAATCCGGCTTCAGCGAGCGGATCAGGGACCGCATCGCGTTGCCCTCCAGCTGAAAGACACCGACTGTGTTGCCCGATTGGAGCAGCTGGAAGGTCTTCTCGTCGTCGAGCGGGACCGCGTCGATATCGACTCGCTCCCCGGTGCCGGCCTCCACCAGCTCCAGACAGCGCTCGATTATCGAGAGGTTGCGGAGCCCGAGGAAGTCCATTTTGAGCAAACCCAGTGACTCGACCCCGTACATCTCGTATTGGGTCACCACCTCGGCGCCCTCACCCTTCTGCTGGATGGGGACCACATTGATCAGCGGTTCGGGGGCGATCACGACGGCGGCTGCGTGAATCGAGTCCTGCCGACGCAGCCCTTCCAGCCCACGAGCGGCGTCCACGGTCTCTCGCACCGCGGGGTCGGCCTCGTAGAGGTCCCGCAGGCCCTGGGCGTTGGCGTACCAGTCCTTCACCGTCGATTCGGCATTGGATTCCGGAGGTGTCATCACCTGCTCGAGTGTCGCCTCCCTTCCGAGGATCGGGGGTGGCATCGCCTTCGCCACCCGGTCACCCACGCCATAGGGGTGGCCGAGGACCCGGGCGGCGTCACGCAATGCCTGCTTCCCCTTGATGGTGGAGAAGGTGACGATCTGGGCAACCCGGTCGGCCCCGTACTTCTGGGCGGCGTACCTGATCATCTCGGCGCGGTATCGCTCGTCGAAGTCCATGTCGATGTCGGGCATCTGTCGGCGAGCGGGGTTGAGGAAGCGTTCGAAGATCAGCCCGTAGGCGAGAGGATCGAGATCGGTGATCCGCAGGCAGTACGAGACGATCGAGCCCGCTGCCGAGCCGCGACCCGGGCCCACCCTGATGCCGCTCTCCCGTGCATGCCGGATCAGGTCCCACACGATGAGGAAGTAGGCGGGAAAGCCCATCTCCTCGATGATCTTCAATTCGTGCTCGACGCGGTCCCAGACCTCCGGCCTCGCATCGTGGCCGTATCGATCTCGTGCCCCTTGGTCGACCAGCTTCCGCAGATAGCTGACCTCGGTCTCCCCCGACGGAACAGGGAAGCTGGGAAGAAGGATCCGGCCAAAGTCGAGATCGACGTTCACTCGCTCCGCGATCGAGAGGGTGTTGTCGCACGCCCGGGGAAAAGTGTCCGTCGGAAAGAGATGCTGCATCTCCTCCGAGGTCTTCAGATAGTGCTCGTTGCCTTCGAAACGCAGCCGGCTCGTCTCGGCCCGGAGCGAACCGGTCTGGATGCAGAGCAGCACGTCATGGGCGTCGTGCTCGGCCCTCTGGGTGTAATGGGCGTCGTTGGTGGCAAGGAGGGGGGCACGGGTCCGAGACGAGATCTCGAGAAGGTCGGGGAGGATCGCCCGTTGCGCGGCGAGCCCGTGGTCCTGGATCTCGATGAAGAAGTTGTCACGCCCGAATATGTCCTGGAACCTCCCGGCGGCGGCCATGGCCGCTTCGAAGTCCCGCACCTGGCCCTTGTTCCCCTCCTCGCTCAAGGAGTCAGGAGCCAGGAGCTGTGCGACCATTCCGCCGAGACAGCCGGAAGTGGCGATGATTCCCTCGGAGTGCTCTGCGAGCAGCTCGAAGTCCATCCTCGGCTTGTAGTAGTAACCCTCGAGAAAGGCTCGCGAGGAGAGTTGGAGCAGGTTCCGATACCCGGCTTCGCTCTCGGCCAGGAGGTTCATGTGAAAGCGCCGGTTGGCGTTGCCCACCGGCCTGTCGAACCTGGATCCGTCGGTCAGATACGCCTCCAGGCCGACAATGGGCTTGATCCCCGCAGCCTTGGCCTCTTTTACGAAGTCGACCACCCCGTAGAGAACCCCGTGGTCGGTGATGGCTATTGCCGGCTGGCCATCGGCTGCCGCGGCGGCGACCACATCCTTGATCCGGGCCGCACCGTCGAGCATCGAATACTCGGTGTGGACGTGGAGATGGGCGAATGACACGGCTGTCATTCACCGTAGCACAGGCGGGGTCACCCGGCGGTGCCGCGGGATCGGCCCGTGGCCATGGTCCCTGCCATCCAGGCGGCGACGGCCATGATGGCCAGACTGACCCCATGAGCGATCGCGAAGCCCCGGGCCAGAGCGCTCGCAGTTGCACCGGCCAGGTCCGGTTCGGAACCCGCCAGAGCCTCTCTAACCGAGGAGATGTCGCCAACCGCGGCTGCCACTGTGGCCAGAATCACTCCCCCTGCCAGCCCCGCCCCCACCGACATCCCAACGGTGCGCAGGAAGGCGTGAGCCGAGGTCGCCCGCCCGGCAAGGTTGTCGGATACTGCCAGGCGCACCATCTGAAACGCAGAATTGGTCACCGCCCCCACCGACATGCCCATTGCGAAGTAGCACGCGTAGATCACCGGTAGCGGGGCCGAGAAGGAGACCGCGACCCAGGCGGCGGCGATGGCCGGGATGCCCGCGATCGCTGCCACCCGGAGCACCACGCGCTCCCTCACCCGATCGGTGATGCGACCGGAGATATTGGCTGCTGTGGTCCATCCGAGGGTGAGCCACAAGACCGACCACGCTGCCGCGGCCGCGGTGCCGCCGCGGGCGCCACGGACATAGACGGGCAAGTACGACGACAGCCCCATCATGGCGACCAGCGTCAGCGAGACGACGAGGGCGAGTTGTCGATAGGGGTACTCACCGACAAACCGGGGGTCGAGCAGACTGGACCTGCCCCGGGCCATTCTCCGCCACAACCCGCCACCGGCCAACACTGAGATCCCGCCGAAGGCGAGTGATAGCGGAGAGAAGTTCGATACAGCCGCCAACAGGGCACCAAACGTGATCACGAGCAGCCCGACGGCCACCCAGTCGACCCGGAGTGGGGCGGGATCAATCGGCCCGGGCAGCGTCCGCCAGCCGGCGATGAGCGCCACCGCGGAAATCGGGACCATCAGCAGGAATATCCATCTCCACGAGCCGACCTGGAGCAGCGCCGCCGCGATCGCGGGGCCGGCGATGCCCAGGATCCCCCACACGTTGGAGTTGGCGGCAAAGGCTCGACCGACGAGATGACCCGGGTAGACGAGAGCGACGGCGGCGACCCCGACCGAGATGATTGCCCCGCCCGCCGCGCCCTGGAGTATCCGGGTGGCCACCAGCATCGGCATCGACCCGGCGGCCGCAGCGGCGAGCGAGGAGGCGGCAAAGGCGAAGGTAGCCCACCTGAACACCGTGGATGTCCCGAGAGAATCGATGAACGACCCGGCGATGGCGGTGGCGACACCCGAGGCGAGCAGGAAGGCTGTGATCACCCACGGGAGCAGACTCACCTGGCCGAGCTCGGCCGTGAGCTCAGGCAGAGCCGCGGTCACCGCCAGACCTTCGAACGCGACGATGGCAACGGTGGTGAAGATGGCAACCGATGCCGGCAGCAGCTCGCGGGAGAGGATGGACCTGGGGACCGTCATTGCCCGCCCCAGGATGGCAACCTTGCTCGGGAGGGCGCGGCGAATCTCAGATCGCGACGGCGAGGGCGGCCAGGATGGCGACCGCAAAACCGACCCAGGCCCGCATCGCCTCGGCATTGGGGCCCCGAATCCGGCTCCAGATCTCACCGATGACGAAGCCGGCGAGGAGCCCGCCCAGATGGGCTTGCCAGGAGATGTTGGTGAACACAAAGGGAATGGCGGCGTTGATCACGAGGAGAAAGATGAGCTGACTCAGCAGCGCCCTCCCCTGCAGTGTGTTCCTCCGGTGCAGGGCCCAGCTCAGCCAGATGCCAAAGAGCCCGAAGATCGCCCCTGAGGCACCGACACCGATATCGCCGAGATCCCCCAGGTAGTAGGCGAAGACCCCACCGACGCCGGCCGAGGCCAGGAAGAGGCTGACGAAAGGCCAGGTTCCCACCCCGCGCTCGATCTGAGGGCCGAGCACCCACAGCGCCCACATGTTGAAAATTATGTGGGTGATCGAACCGTGAAGCAGCACCACGCTGAATATCCGCCACCACTCACCGTCGGCAATGAGAACGTTGATCTGGGCGAAGCGAGGAACCAGGTCGCCCACAATTCCCAGAGTGTCAAGCAGGTAGAAGATGACCGCGACGACGATGAAGGTCATGGTGGCCGGGGCACCAGACGACATGGATTGACGGCTGCGGGGGCCGGTGGGGATCACCCGCTGGGTCCCCTCCTGTCTCATGCAATCCGGGCAGCGCTGCCCGACCGAGGCATCTGTCGAGCATGCGGAGCAGATGGGCCGGCCACAATGACTGCAGCTGAGCAGGGTGCTCCGATCGGGATGCCGATAGCACACCGGGGTGGTGGTGTGGTCCTGGGTCAAGGCCGGAACGGTATCGCCGTCACCGGCCTACCCGTCCTCCGAGAAGCGGACCAAATCGAGGACACCAACCAGATCGGACGGCATCGGAGACGTGAAAGTGAGCTCCTTTCCGGACGCCGGGTGACGCAGACCCACCTGGTGCGCATGAAGGAAGATCCGGGGGCTTTCGACGGCCTTGTTCACGCTCGAGTAGGTCCTGTCGCCGACGATCGGGTGATCGATTGCGGCCATGTGGACCCTGATCTGGTGGGTGCGGCCGGTGGCCAGGGTGACTTCGAGCAGCGAGACATCCGCAGCCGCGAACTCCTCGACGACCTCATATTTGGTGACAGCAGGCTTGCCCCCCGCGACCACCGCTCGTCGGGTTGGCCGATCCGGATCACGACCGATCGGGGCGTCGACCGTCCCGGTCGGTGTGGCGAATCTGCCATGTACCAGGGCGGTGTAGGTCCGTCGTATGCGGCGCCGAGCCATGTCGGAGTTGAGCCTCTCGAAGGACTCCGCGGTTCGACCAACGACCAGCACACCGGAAGTGTCCCGGTCGAGCCGGTGGACCAAGCCCCAGCGCCCGGCCGCGCCGACCCCCTCCAGCTCCGGATATCGATGCAGCAACCCAGCCGCCAGGGTGGGCCGCTCGTGACCCGAACCGGGATGAACGACGAGGCCCGCTGGCTTGTCGACCACGATCAGGTCAGGGTCTTCGTAGATCACTCCGAAATCGACCGGTTCGGCGGCGAGATCGTTGACAACCTCTGGCGTCGGGGTCTCCACCACCGCCCCGACGTGGACCCTGTCGCTGGGCCGGGCCGGCGACCCATCGAGTCGGACGCCTGCGTCGAGGAGCGCCCGTGCCTGGGCCCGGCTCAGATCGAGGAGATCGGCCAGCACCTTGTCGACCCGCTGGCCCGCCAGGCGCTCGGGCACCGCTAGGTGGAGCGTGTCAGCCACGCGTGTATTAGTAGCAATGCCACCGCGATTGTGATCGACATGTCGGCCACGTTGAAAGTAGGGATCCACCACAGATCGATCCAGTCGATGACCCTTCCATCCAGCAGACCGGGGCCGCGAAACACCCTGTCGACGAGATTCCCCAACGCACCACCGATGATCAGCCCGTAGGCGGCTGTCTCCATCCAGGGGCGATCGAGTCGGAGGGACCACAGCAACGCCGCGCTGACAGTGATGGCGGCGATGCCGAAGAAGGGGCCCGCATTCTCGAACATGGAGAAGGCCGCGCCCGGATTCTCGGTGAACGTGAGCACGAGGAAGTTAGGGATGATCACGATGTCGCCGTCGACGAGCTCGATCGACGCCCATCGCTTCGTGATCGTGTCGAGTAGCACGACGAGCGCGGCCAGCCCGGCCCCGAGGGCGTACCTGCGGATCAAGCCTTGCGAGCGCAGTCGACGCAGAGCGTTGCGTAGGGAAGGACGTCGAGTCTCGCCAGTGGTATCGACTTCCCGCAGCTCTCGCATATCCCGTAAGTGCCTTGTTCTATCTTTTCCAGCGCCCGCTCGACCTTGCTCAAGAGATCGAGCGTGTTCTGCTCGATGGACAGCTCCTTGGCATATTCCAGCTTGGTCGAGCTCGCCTCCGCATTGCCCGGGTCGGGGCTGCGATCGGACGAGCTCTCCGAGAGCCTCGCCTCTTCCAGTTCCTGCTCGTAGTCGTCGATGAGCCCCTGAAGCCGCGTCTGTTCCTCTTCCAGCCTTGCCTGGAATTTGTCCACGGTTGACTTGGCGAGCTGTCTGGCCACGAGAGCCCCTGCTAAAGGGCGGAAACCCTACCAACGCATGGCGGTTATCGGGCGAGTTTCGCCAAAGCCAGCAATCCGCCGGGTCGCCCTAGCATTTCCAACTCCCATGACGACCAACGAGCAGGACAGACCGGACGCGAGCGCTGGTTTCACCCGGGTCGAGCCGACCGTGGACATACCCGCCATGGAACAGGGCATCATCGACTTCTGGCGTGAGACCAAGGCTTTCGAGGAATCCGTCTTGCGACGCCCCGCCGACAAGGAATACATCTTCTACGACGGGCCACCGTTCCCCACGGGGAGCCCCCACTACGGCAACCTCCTGGCTGGTGTGATCAAGGACATGGTGCCCCGGTATTGGACGATGCGCGGCTATCGCGTCGAGAGGCGATTTGGCTGGGACACCCACGGGCTCCCCATCGAGATGGAGGTCGAGAAGCGTCTGGGCATCTCCGGTCCAAAGGCGATCGCCGAATACGGCGTCGACCGGTTCAACGAGGCGGCGCGGAGTGTGGTCCAGGCCAATACCGAGAACTGGGAGGTTCTGACCGAGCGCATCGGCCGTTGGGTGGACTTCGAAAACGACTACAAGACCCTCGACCCCGAGTTCATGGAGACGGTCTGGTGGGTCTTCAAGCAGCTGTGGGACAAGGGACTGGTCTACAAGGACTTCAAGGTCCTGCCCTACTCGTGGGGGGCGGCGACCCCACTCTCCAATTTCGAGGCGAGCAAGGACTATCGCGATGTCGAGGACCCCTCGATAACCGTACGGCTGGAGGTGCTCGACGATGCGGGCCCGATGAGGGCCGGCGACTATCTCCTCATCTGGACGACCACCCCGTGGACGCTTCCCGGCAACCTGGCGGTCGCCGTCGGGGAAGACGTCGCTTACTCCCGCATCACAGACGGCGATGACCACTACTGGATCGCCACCGCGCGAGCGACCACGGTGTTTGGCGACGATACGAACGTGGTCGGTGAGGCCAAAGGGTCCGAGATGCTCGGTGTCCCCTACCAGCCACCCTTCGATCATTTCAGCGCCGAGCGCGAGGCAGGGGCATTCCGCATCATCTCCTCAACGGAGGTGACCGTCGATGAGGGGACGGGGCTGGTGCACATGGCCCCCGCCTACGGCGAGGCCGACTTCTACGCCCTCAAGGCGGCAGGGATCGAATCGCTCGTGGATCCGGTCGACGCCGAAGGTGACTTCACCGAGGAGGTGCCCGAAGTCGCCGGCCTCAATGTGAAGGCTGCCGACCAAACCCTCATCGAGCTCTTGCGGACCTCGGGCAGCCTGGTCCACGCCGACCGGATCACCCACTCCTACCCCTTCTGTGAACGGACCGGCACACCGTTGATCTACAAGGCGATCCCCACCTGGTTCGTCCGGGTGGAGGACATCAAGGATCGTATGGTGGAGATCAACGACACGATCCACTGGGTTCCCGACTATGTGGGAAGCCGACGCTTCGGGAACTGGCTGGCGAATGCCCGTGACTGGGCTGTCAGCCGCAACCGGTATTGGGGCTCGTGCATCCCGGTATGGGAATGCACCGGTTGTGACGAAGCGGTCGCCGTCGGGTCCCTCGACGAACTGGAGACTCTCTCCGGTCAGCGACCCGCCGATCTCCACAAACACATCATCGACGATATCGGTTGGGCGTGCTCGTCCTGTGGTGGTTCGATGATCAGGGTCCCCGAGGTCCTCGACGGCTGGTTCGAGTCCGGCTCCATGCCCTATGGAATGCTCCATTACCCGTTCGAGAACGCTGAGCGATTCGAAGCCGCCTTCCCCGCAAAATTCATCGCCGAGGGCCTCGACCAGACCCGGGGCTGGTTCTACACGCTCGTCGTCCTCTCCACCGCGTTGTTCGACGCGCCGGCATTCGAGAACTGCGTGGTCAACGGGCTGATCCTCGCCGAGGATGGGCGAAAGATGTCCAAGAGCCTCAAGAACTACCCCGACCCTTCGGAGATCTTCGACCACACGGGGGCGGACGCGCTGCGTGCCTTCCTCATCAACTCGCCGGTGCTCAGGGCCGAGCCGCTCCGCTTCAGCAGTGACGGCGTCGCCGAGGTGGTCCGCACCGTCCTCCTGCCGATGTGGAACACCTACAGCTTCTTCACCACCTACGCCGAGGCCGACGGCATCACCGTCGCCGACCTCGAGATGGCCCCGCAACCGAGTGAGCGGCCAGAGCTGGATCAATGGATCCTGTCCGTCCTGCAGAGCCTCGTGTCCGAGGTCAACACCCAGATGGAGGGCTACTACCTCTACAACGTGGTGCCACCGACCCTCGGGTTCATCGATCACCTGACCAACTGGTACGTGCGTCGCTCCCGACGTCGTTTCTGGCGGGCCCGGGGCGAGTCGGGTGAAGGCGATGCCGACAAGCTGGCTGCCTTCGCCACCCTCTACGAGGTCCTCACCAGGTTCATCGAGGTGCTCGCCCCTGTGTTGCCGTTCATCACCGAGCACCTATATCAGGACCTGGTGGCCCGTCGCGATCCAGATGCCGTTGCCAGCGTTCATCACCGCGACTTCCCCGAAGCCCAGACCGCTCTTATCGACCGGGATCTGGAAGCGGCGATGGAGGTGGTCAGGGAGGTGGTTCGGCTGGGCCGAAACCTGCGCAAGAGGGAGGGCCTCCGCGTTCGTCAGCCCCTGATGAAGTTGACGGTCCTCACCCGCGACGCCGCGGTGGCCCGGGCAGTGGAGACCCATTCCGATGTGATAACCGATGAGCTGAATGTCAAGGCAGTGGCAACGTCCTCCGACGAAGGAGCACTCCTTCACCTGTCGGCCAAGGCCAACTTCCGCACACTCGGCCCGCTGTTCGGGTCGAAAATGCCCGAAGCGGCTGATGCCATCGCGAATCTG
>Ga0299914_10001710_pt1 | contig 14738 bp, 15 predicted proteins | sample RVTome_10_FD_201361 | JGI IMG/M metagenome (GOLD analysis project Ga0299914, IMG submission 201361) | Soil microbial communities from uranium-contaminated site in the Upper Colorado River Basin, Wyoming, United States - RVT153D57 (version 2) ...
CATCTAGAGGCGAATCAAAACTCACTCCGTTGAGCAACTTAGCCATAGATATTCGCTGTTTCTCAGGAGCGGTGCTCGGAGGCACCCACAGCCAGAGCGAGTTGTGATCTCGCTTGGAGCGAACCAAATCGTTTCAACAAGCGGAGATTTCGCCCTTGCTCGAGCGTCTGCCGGGCAACTAGCTGCAGGTATTCCGCTGCGGACCAGTCGCCCGGACGCGATTGGAATCGCGCGGTCGACGGAGACGATTAGAAGGTGGCCTGCCGCACGGCCCTGATCGTGCACCATCCTCTCACGCAAGGCTCAGCGATTCTTGACGGAACCTCCACGGCGCGACGTGGATCCGAGTTGGCATAGCCATACGTTGTTGCCTCGGTCGGCTTTGCCTCGTCAACGAGGGCGTTCCCGCCAAATCTCTAGGGTGCCTATCGCCTACTCTCAGTCAATGCCACTGCTCTCGCCCAACGAGCTGGCATCGATGAGGCGCCCAGTTGCTGCCCGAGCAAAAGGCCGCCGCCATCGAGGAACTTCGGCGCCGCGCTCCGGTCGCGATGGTGGGAGATGGCGTCAACGACGCGCCCGCCCTGGCCACCGCCAACATCGGCATCGCCATGGGCGCCATGGGCAGCGACGTGGCGATCGAGGCGGCCGACGAGGCATTGATGGGAGAGGATCTCCGTCATCTTCCCGATACATTCGTTCAATGCCCGCCGTGCGTTGCAGGTGATGCGCCAGAACCTCGCGCTGTCCGGATCGATACTCCTCGTCCTCATCCTTGCTGAACCCGCAGAAGGGACAGCGCACGACCGAGCGCAGATACCGGACCACGACCTCGAGGCGCTCGGGGAGGTCGATGAGGACTTCAATCACGCGAATGCGGTACAGGTGCAGGCGCACCGTCATAGAGTCGGGCACGGAGCCTCTCCTTTGCTCGGCTGTTAGGACCAACCGAGTGTGGAGGGGCTCCGCCTATCTCAGCCGGATTTTATCCCGCTCTGGAACAGCGTCTTCCCACGATTTCGCGAAGTCTCTAAAAGCGCGCGATCGATGCCCTGTGCTGGCGCCGGAACGCTTCAGAACCGGATGATCACCGGGAAAGGGCTCGGATGGTGTCGGTGCTCTGAGCGAGCCGACCCGCCAGCATCACCGCCATGTAACGATGGAGAGCGCTCGCTGCCCTGGGATCCCTGCGCTCCATCTCCATGAGATCGCCCTTAGACAGACGGTGAACCACGCAGGGAACCTCGCTGATAACCGACGCGTTTCGGTGTTCGTCGGTGTAAAGACCGATCTCTCCCACGACGCTGCCCGGTCCGATCGAACGTAGTCTCACGCTCGTCCCCCCTGCGGCGGTCACCCTAGCCGCCAGGCGACCCGATTCAACGTAGTAGAGATCCCGGGCCTCTTCGCCTTCCGAGAACAGAAGGTGACCATCGGGGATGGCCATCCTTTCCAGGTAGTCAGCCAGCGTGTCTTCCGGAGCTCCTACGGATGCGAGTGCGGTCCCTATGGAGCGAGGTTCCTCGCTAACGATGTCGGCCTTGCGCAGGATCTGTTCCTCACACCATTGCAGGCCATGGTCGAAATCCGCAAGGAAGACGACATCGGTCGAGTGGCCATCCGATAAACCAGCTCGCGCCAGGCGCGCGCGCACTGAGTGGGAAACGTCGGTGAACACGAGTGCAAATCCACTGCTGCCCGCGAGCTTGTGACACTTGACAAAGCTGATCAAGGCAGAGGAATCCAAGCCCGTCACTCGTCGTAAGTCGAGGACAAGGTACCGCAGAGGCGCCGAGCTAGCGTCATCGATACGTTCACGAATCATCTGCAGCAGGCCGTGCATCGTTCCGAAGAACAAGAATCCTTGCAGCTCTAGTCCATGGATACTCGCGCCTTCCCGGCGCAACAGGGCTATGTGAGACATAGCCCGATCCACGCGGCTTCGCCGCTGCGCGCCGTTCGAAGAGTGCTTCACGACATCCGTCCGACTGTAGTTGACGACGAAGACCAACACCGCACACACGAGACCGAACAAGACACCGGGGAGGAAACCGAACGCGACCACGGCAACCAAGATCGCAACCACGACCGCGTATTCCGCCGGCGACAATCGACCGCGCGCGTCGTACAACCACTCAACCAAGAACCCCATGCCGACCAGAAGAAGAAGGCCTCCCAGAAGCGCGCGAGGCAGCAACGAAACCATGTTGGGACCTACCAGGATGGGGATGACGCAGACACTCGCAGCGATGACTCCCGATGCCCGACTCCTCCATCCTCCTCGCTCGGCGAGCGCAGTAAGGCTTAGCGCGTGGTATCCGGGCAGTCCGGGTATCAGGGCCACGACACCGTTCGCGATCCCGGAGACTCGCAACTCTTTGTTGAGATCAACATCCTCGTCCAGGAGGGTCTCTATACCACCGGCGTTGAGCAACAAACCGATCGCCCCGATTATCACCAGGGAGGCGATGCTTGGAGCCTGCGAGATGACGGCACCCCAATCGGCCGCCCCCATTGCATCGGTGACCGCGGGCCTCCAGGTGTCCCCGCGCGGAAACGACCCCATCAGCCAGCCCGAATCCTTCGCCCCCTCTAGGGAGCCACCTGTAACGAGCAGCACCGCATAGAAGAGCACGCTTCCGCCCGCCAATGCGCCCGGAAGGATCAGGTGATGCTTTCGCCGGCGGAGGATTACCAGCAGCATCAGTGCGGCCGTTGCACCGGGCAACACCTTGATGAGGACATCGCTTGTAAATAGCTCACCGACGCTCAGGTCGGCATCCGCCATCAACGAGAGCGATCCCCAGACCAGGAGCCATCCGGTTCCCGCCATGAAGCCTCCAACCACGGGATAGGGAATGAAGCGGATGAGACCACCCAGTCGGAAGACGCCCAAGAGGTAGAACGTCAGCCCCATCACGAACGCAGACACCATCATGATGGCAACCACGGTGTAGAAGGCCTCGTCACCGGCAACATCTAAGGGGGCAGTCGTGATCGAGACCGCGATCACCGCCAGGATGGCCGCCGAGGTGTCTTGGATACTGCCCATGGCGCCGACCACGCTGCTGAACAAAGAGGTCACCAGCAGCATCACCGCAGCTGAAAGCAAGGTCAGCCCTATCGCCGTCGGAAGATGAGGAGACAAAGGTCCCGAAAAGATCAAAGCCACGAGGGACATCGCCAAAACGATCTCGACAACGCCTAACACAACCGCGGTGATGACGAGCGAAAGGACGCGACTAGTCCTCTCCTGACCGACGGCGGCTTGCCGAGTGCCGGTCAAGACTTCGGTTCTCGCCGTGGCCTGTCCGTCCCCCGTGCCGATCGGCACGATGAATCTCTCCCGGCGCGTGCCGGTCGAAAACCAACCATGAGCCATGCTGTTCCCTGACATTTCCCACCGCAAGGTATTACAGGCTTTTGTGGTTAATGGGTTGAATGAGTTAAAGGTCCGTGTTCAATCACGCCCTAGTGCCTAGAAGGGACGAAGGCAACTCACCTACAATCAGTCATGGGATTAATTCAGCTCCTTTGATTGGTAGCCCATGGCCGAATCGATAGATATGAAGTCGCGGTTTGTGGTTCCCTACTTGTCGCACTTCCATCTCGATTGGAACGACCGCATCCCGGAAATAACACATCGGAGCCTGGATGCCTCATTGCTACTGGTCGATGTTTCGGGCTTCACCGCCATGTCCGAGCGCCTTGCCCGCAAAGGGAGGATCGGTGCTGAGGAGGTCACGGCTGTCGTCTCACAGACCTTCGAACGGCTTCTTGCGGAGGCGAACGCATGGGGCGGCAGTTTGCTGAAGTTCGGTGGGGACTCAATGACCTTGCTGTTCCACGAAAGGGACCATGCGGCAAGGTCGGCCGGCGCGGCGGGCGCAATGCAGTCGGCTCTCCGTAGCCTAGGGAATCTGCAGACGTCGGCGGGCAGGGTGCGACTTCGGATGTCGGCGGGGATTGACAGCGGCTCCTTCCATTTCTTTCTGGTTGGCGATTCTCACAAAGAGTTGATCGTAGGGGGTACATCCGTTTCAAGCACCGTAGCCATGGAAGCGGCCGCCGGCCCGGGACAGGTGGTCGTAGGTCCCTGCACCGCGGAGCAGATCCAGTCCGGCGGGATCGGTGCGCCTCGTGCCGGTGGCTACCTACTCAAGGACGCCGTTCGCGCCGTGGGGCACAAACCGACGGTCTCTTACGTGCCCCGCAGGGCTCCGACCCCCCTCGTGCCGAGAGCCCTGAGGTCGGCGTTGATGTCGGGTATGACACATGCCGAGCACCGTCCCATCGGAGTGGCGTTCTTGAAGATCTCCGGGCTTGACTCCCTCATCCTCGATGAGGGTCCCGACCAGGCTGCACGCGATCTGTCGAGTTTCGTCCAAGACGTCCAGAAAGCCGCCGACCTCCATGGATTGACGTTTCTCGCTTCCGATCTCGACCGAGACGGAGCCAAGATAATCCTCGTCGCAGGAGCACCCGCGCGCAGAGGACACGACGAGGACGGTCTTCTGCTGGCCCTCCGACAGGTCGTGCCCGTCGCCCGCAGGCTGGAGGTGCGGGGGGGAGTGACACGCGGCCACGTCTTCTGTGGAGATGTGGGACCCTCTTATCGTCGGACGTACACCGTGATGGGAGATGCGGTCAACCTGGCTGCACGACTCATGGCGGCCGCACCCCAACGAACGGTGTTGGCGAGTGAAACCATTCTGAGCCGGACCCGCACAGTCTTTTCGACGCGCAAGCTGGAGCCGTTTTCCGTCAAGGGTAAGAAGCGACCGGTTCAGGCCTACGAGTTGGGGGGGGCGAGCGCCCACCGTAGCGCGCGCCGATCGGAGGGACATCTGATCGGCCGGGAGGCGGAGATCGACCAGCTCCGTGCTGCGATGGATTTGGTCGCCACCGGGTGCCGCTCCGTGATCCAGATCGTAGGGGAGCCGGGCATCGGCAAGTCCCGTTTGATCGAGGAGCTCTTGACCGATGCTGGCGCCTTCCGTGTAGTTAGTGGATCGTCTCTCCTGTACCAATCCACGACTCCGTTCTTCTCCCTGCGTCCCGTGCTGCGTACTCTGCTCGGCCTGCAGGACGACGACGCAACAGCTCGCACTCTGCTAACAAACTTCGTCGAGGCCCACACTCCAGAGCTGCTTCCTTGGCTGCCGCTCATCGGCATCCCTCTCGGTCTAAAACTGCCAGAGGGGCGCGAGGTTTTGCAGCTCGACGAGCGTCTTCGTAAGGATCGCATGGAGGAGGGCTTTGCGAAACTCGTAAGCCGCTATCTGAGCACCACGCCGACCATGATTCTGATCGAGGACGCTCAATGGATGGACGAAGCTTCCCGAGGGCTGCTGCGAACCCTCGCGCAAGCATGTGAACGGCGACCACTCTTGATCTGCCTTGTCGGTCGCGAGGCAGATCAAGAGCTCGAGGCCCTCGAAGGCGCGCATGTAATGAACTTGGGTCCGCTCGACGCCAAGTCGGCCGCCGGCATGATCGACGAGCTGACCGAGAGCTGCCCCCTGCCCGATCACGAGGTGGAAACCTTAGCTCAACGCTCGGGCGGACATCCCCTGTTTCTCATGGAACTCCTACGCGCACGTTCACTCAATGCCGAGGGATTGCCAGACTCGATCGAGGAAGTGATCATCGCGCGGATCGATTCGCTAGAGGTGAGGGAGAGGCGTCTCCTTCGCTATGCATCCGTGCTCGGCGCTCGATTCAGCCGCTGGCTGTTTGACGCCGTGGTTCCGGGATCTATGAATAGCGGGGAGCTTCTTGACCTGAATGACTTTCTCGTACCTTCGGGCGACGGCGACCTCCGCTTCGAGCACGCATTGATCCGCGACGTCGCCTATCAGGGTCTTCCCTTTTATGACCGGAAGAGACTGCATCGACTGGTGGGCGAAAAGCTCGAGCCCTTGACAGAGCTGGATCCGGAACCACTCGAGGCTGTGCTCTCTTGGCATCTTTTCGAGGCGGGTGTCTACGACAAAGCCTGGGAACGTGCACGAAACGCAGCGCGTCGCGCCGCAGGTGATTACGCGAACGTCGATGCAGCCAGCCTGTATGACCGGGCTTTGAGTGCGGCGAAGAGGGCCAGCGTCCCAGCTTGCGAGAAGGCCGCAAGCTACGAGGAGTTAGGAGATGTGTGCGATCGAGCGGGTCTCTACGCTCGGGCGGCAACCTCCTTCCGCGGGGCCCTTCCTCTCAGAAGAGATGAACCGATCCACACGGCACGCCTGTGTCTGAAGATCGCATGGATGTGCGAGCGAGAGGGTCGTCTCACCCAGGCCCTTCGATGGATAACCCGCGGCAGAGGCGGGCTCGAGGGACTTCAAACCCCGGAGGCTATCGCTCAGCGGGCGCAGCTTGAAGTCTTCTATGCGGGAGTCAGGCACAGGCAAGGCTTCTCGAAAGAAGCGATCGAGCATTGCCGGCGGGCGATCCAGGACGCTGAAAGAGGTGGAGACTTGGATGCGCTCGCTCACGCTTACTTCATCCTGGATCTGTCCTTCGTGGCGCTCGGTCATTCGAAGGGCGGCGAGTACTCTTGGCGAGCTCTCGACATCTACAGGCAGCTGGGGGATCTCGCGGGTCAGGCGGTGGTCTATAACAACCTGGGTGCTTACGCCTATTTCGAGGGGAGGTGGAACGACGCTATCGATCTCTATGAGAAAGGTCGACTCGCGCGTACGCAGTTGGGTGATCCGGTTAATGCCGCATACGGCCCGACCAACATCGGCGAGATCCTGTCGGATCAGGGACACTTCGAGAAGGCCGAGGAGCTCCTCATCGACGCGCTGCGTGTTTGGCGTGCCGCAGGCTTTCGGTGGGGAGTGGCCTATGTAACAAATCAGCTCGGCCGACTTGCCGGTCGCCGGGGTGACTACACGAAAGCCGTGGATCTTCTCCGATCCGCGCGCGCGGAGTTTCGTGCCGTGGGTTCGCGCCACGAGGTCGTAGAGACGGACCTTCGGATAGCCGAAATCCTGGTGCAGCGAAACCAGGCTCAGGAAGGTCTCGATCTCGTCGAACGCGTCAAGGCCGACTTGAAGCAATACGGAGGTCAATCCCTGGCCCCCATGGTGGCGCGGATCGCGGGCTGCGCTCTGATGCAACTAGGGCGTTTCGATGAGGCCGCCCAGGCGCTAAGGGATGGACTCGAAGCGGCGCGCGAACGTCAGGCTCTGTACGAGGTTGGCGTGACGCTAGACGCCCTCGATCGCCTCGACGGCCTGAGCGGCCAGCCATCTCTTCCGACGCGCTTGCAGGAGAGAAAGGAGATATTCAAGCGCTTAGGGATAGTATCCCCAGGCACTTCACAGGTTCAGCGGATCCCCGTTGCCGGATCGCCCGCTCCAAAGAGCAAGCGTGCGGTGAGGTCGCCGAAAGACGTCTTGCCTATCGAATCCAGACAACCCGGCTGACCCTCAACGAGTCCCGTGTCGGCGCAGGGAGGCAGGGGATCCTCGAAACCTTCCTTCCAGGCCTGGAAAGCCTTGGGCGGACCGTTAGGAAGGGAATCATTACTCAGCGTGATGATGACCTCGGTAAGGGGGGCCGTCGTCGGAGGCACGAAGAGAGGAGCGTTGCCCAAACAGCGCCCACCGCAAAAGTTGCCAGTGCGGTTCAGGTCGAGAGTCAAGTACTCGTCCTCACACGACGAGTCGCATTCCAGGATCGTTACCGTGGCCAGTGTCGTCGAGGTCGCATCGTTGACCGTACAGGAGCCCGAGTGGCAGGAGGCTGCCTTTCCGACAATCGAAAAGGCGCTCGAGGTCGCAGGAAGAAGCCCCTCACTCGTGGCAATCAGCGTGTAATCTGATCCGCTCCTGTCGACGATCAAGTTGCTGAATCCAGCGATGCCATCGGTTGCACTCATCGTTGTGGTGCCGTCCAGGAGAGCGTCGCCGGCGTTACCGAGTTCGACAGAGACATCGCCGGAGAAGCTCGTCGCGAGGTTGTCGCAAGAGTCCTCCGCTCGTACGGTCGCGGTAAGGGGCTGGCCCGCGAGTCCATCAGACGGCTGCGTACCGAACGCGAGGTGGTGGGGTGCTCCGGGCACTACCTCGAGGGAGGGCTGAGCTCCCGTGAGGGTGAAGTCGTTCTTCGGGCCCTTGAAGGTGTTGGACTGCTTGCCCTCGGACAACCACGAGTAAGATCCCAGGGCGCATGGCGCCTCGCTGTTGAACCTCAGTGTGATGCTCTCACCGGGGGCCAGTCGCGCGTCTCCGCCTCCTGAACTCGCCCTCAGCTGTATGACGCCAGAACTGACCGACGCCGTCCAATCCTCTCGTGAAGGAACCAGGCCCGTTGGAGTTGTCCACCCAGCCGGGACGGTGGTGTCGATGGAGCCCAGTCTGGCCGTGCCCGCAGCGCTGTTCGTGAAAATGAGCGAATGTTCAGCGTTGGTGCCTGCAGGTGCGGTAGCGGGTGTGAATGATCCGCTGAACTCCTTGAGTTCTGCACCCCAACCGTTGACGGCCGGCAGCATGAAACAGACAACCAAGACCAGGACCAATGGAGTTCTTGTACGCACTGTCTTCCCCTCCGTCGAACCAACTAGGCAGACGCTACAAAAGAACCTTCTCGAGCACACCCCCCTTGGCGAACATCGTGTTACCAATCGCCCCGTTTTAGCCGTGAAGGACAGGTTTTCTCCGGGTCTAAAGGACTGATGCGCGCAGTCGCGGCATCTCCGTAGGGGTCCCGTACCTACCCGGCGAGTTCACGATCTTCCGTATGTCAGGGGATACTTGCGCTGAACTCCCAAGGCTTGATGAGGCTCAGGAGCCGGTCGCCATCACTAACGTCCTCGAATCTCATGTCTTAACTGCGACCAACCGCTCGACGATTCCCGCCGACGCGAGGCGCTCGGGTTCCAAGATTTCGAACCCAGCCGCCTCGACATGGTCGGCTGGTCGTCGTGTCATATGTTCGCCCTCGAACCGTCTCGAGAAGAACTCGATCACCTTCGGGAACGAGAAAGCGGTTTCGCTAGGGCTTGCCACCAATCGCGGGAGGGTCCTAAATATAGGGAGGCGGAGAAAGGAGTCACCTATGTCGGCCCTTGCTGACAGCCAGGTCAGCGCCACGATTCCCGCAAGGGACCTCGAGCGCGCCAAGAACTTCTATGCCGACAAGCTTGGCTTGAAACCGGCCGAGGAGAGGCCGGACGGGCTCCGCTACCGCTGTGGGGATGGCGAGTTCCTACTGTTCGAATCGAGCGGCGAGCCATCGGGGACCCACACCCAGCTCGGTTGGGACGTCGATGATCTCGAGGCAACCGTGTCCGAGCTGCGCGCCAATGGGGTGATTTTCGAGGAGTACGACCTGCCCGGATTCAAGACTGTGGACGGGATCGCGGAAGAAGAGGGATGGAAAGGTGCCTGGTTCAAGGACAGCGAAGGCAACCTTCTCGCGATCGGGGAAATAAGCTCCTGATTAGCGGTCCCGCTGAGAGGTTGTCAGCTTCAACATAACCGCCAACTGCGCGAGACGGGAGGGAATCGGGGGTCCATTACCCCCATGCGGGTCGCTCCCGGCAAATGACAGAAACGCCGCAACTGGTCGTACCCGCTTGTGGACAGAACCGAACTCCCCTTTTATTGGACGATGCGTCATTGGGCGCTGAATAATGAGAGGGGATTGAATGAGGCGCGTGATCTTGCTTTTGTGCGTGGCGGTGTTGGCCGGTGCCGCCTTTGCTGGCTCGGCGACTGCAGGTGGTAAGAGCCCGGTTCGACACGAACCAAACCTGGGAGAATTCACTCACTCGCACCACGTCCACGCAGGCGACAAGTGCATCGACATCGACTCGGTTCTGTTCGTGCCCGCCGAGAACGGCCTGCACCGGGGCTCCAACAGCAGTGGATTTGCGCGGGGTCCATGGCATGGAACCTGCGACAACAGGCTTTATCCAGGAGGGCCCCTCCTTACAGACTTGGGACTCCCCCCGCACCACTGACAGAGCCATCAACCCGGTAACAGGTTCTCGCGCCTAGAGGAGTTCTCGCGCCTAGAGGAGTTCTACAGGCCCTACGAAAACCCGGCCAAAGCCGCGGCCTAAACAACCTAGCGCGTGCCGCCCTCATCTTCCTGGTGGGGGCGGTTGCGCTTCCTGCTAAGACTCCTCTCTCGCGTCCCACCCCAGATCTCAAACTGCTCCTTGTTCTCGAGCGCATATTCAAGGCATTTGCGGCGGACCGCACACCCAGAGCAGAGAGCGCGCGGCCTTGCTCGAACCACCCCGCTCAGGAAAGAACATCGCATCCGACTCGGCCTCCGCTCGGCACAGACGGCTTGGCCCCGCCAATCGACCGGGTGCCACGCAAGACCGGCGCACGGGTTCTCACATCGTCATATTGCCCTTCTATTCCAGCGGGCCGGTGTGTCGGCCTTGGCGGGACGCGTCTCCTGGGGATTTGCCAGGGCGTCTATCAGTTCCAGGTCTAGCCTGCACCAGCGGTTGCAATGGCTCTGAGTCTGGAGTGTCGTTCATGTCGCGGACAATCAGAAACGGCGAGTCGGGACGCAGCTCCGCGTCCACGATGCGCGCGATCGTCTGGCACTGTCGGTGCCGGCGTGCCGCCTTGGCCGCCGGAGCCGTAACGGGGTCCTCTCCGAAGGCCACGAACTGGCTTGTGAGGTGGTTATTGAACAGCGTGAACAGTCGTCGGCTACGGGATGGGTTCAATACCTCCACCTGTTGAAGGTCGCGTGCGAAGACTCGTTGACTGGGATCGTCGGGGTGAACCTGGTGCTGCCATGAGGTGACGCCGCCTAGCGGCAGCTTGGAGAGCACACCCACATCGATGAAGCGGGGTCGTTGCCCTCGATCAGGCTCACGTGCGGATACAACCGCCCCAGGTGGAAACGGTTGAAGTCGTTTAGGGCCTCGATGTCTTCTACCTCCTGCACCGCGAGCACATCCAGATCCATGGCTTTGATGCGCGCCGCCAGGGTCAGGCGCTGCTCCTCGGGCATCGGCTGGATCAGACGACCCCGGAATGTACGGAACCAGTAATCGCCCTCGTCGGTGAACTCGTAGGTGACGGTGACGTCTCGCTGGTCTTCGGGCAGCTCATCGACGTGCGCCTTGAAGTTGAAGCGCGAGAAGAGGTTGTTGAGATTGAAAGTCCCGACCTGGATCTCCATGCCGTCACCACCTTGACCTCAGGCTGCCACGAGGAGGAACGAAGGGAAGTCCGGCAGTCGACTGGTGCCCCATGGAGACCACGGCCGGCTCGATCCGCCGGGAAACACGATCATTCCAATCGAGTTGCTCCCGTGCCATCCGCACTGGGGCCAGATCGGTGTCGCCCGTGGGTCGCGTCGGCAACCTCCTGCGCTCAGTGGGTGACGTGACTCCGCCCTTCTAGCACCGCCGGGCCCGCCTACAAGTCGCCTGCGGTACCCGCTCGCTGCGCTCGCTCTCGTTCCTCGGCGGTCCTCGCCAAGGCTCGGACACCTTTCCGGCGCGCCCTATAGCGGTGCTCGGGCGAAAGGCGTCACGTCACCGAGCCTCAGGAGGACGCCATGCCGCTCGACCACACCGCCGCCCGCAAGCTGGCGCTGCTGCTCTACAACGAACCGCTGGTCAAAGTCACCGAGCTCAAGCGCGTCGCCGACGACACATATCGGATCCGCTTTACCGACCGGCGCGACGGACGTACCCACACCATCTTGGAGCCGGGTCAGATCGCCACCTGGCTCGACTCGATCGTTCAAGGCCGGGTGCTGCAGCCCGCCTACGGGGTCTGTCAGGTCTGCGACTCGCTGCACGCGGAGCGCGACCGCGAGGGCGAACTCAGGAACGTCTGCCGGCTTTGCCTCATCGAGCTGCTCGAGGCGGGGCTCGGGGGTGAGTGCTCGTGAGCACCTCGCTTCAAGAGATCCACGGACGACTGGTGGCCGGGATCGAGTGCTTGGCCAGCTCCGATGAGTGGCGGGCGATGCTCGAGGTCTCGGCTCGATTCCACCGCTACAGCTTCAACAACCAGTTGCTCATCTACCTGCAGTGCCCCGAGGCGACGCGCGTGGCCGGCTACCGTGCCTGGCAGCGCCTCGGTCGCCAGGTGCGCAAGGGTGAGCATGGGCTCCAGATACTCGCCCCCCGCCGTAAGCGAGTCTCAGTCGAGGTCGAGGACGAGCAGGGCGACGTCGAGCGGGTCGAGGTCCTCACCGGCTTCAGGGTCGTGCACGTCTTCGATGTGAGCCAGACCGACGGAGACGAGCTCGCCGACGTCAGGCCGCGCCGGCTCGCGGGTGAGGTCGACGAGCAGCTCATCGACGCTCTCGCGCGGCGTGTCGCCGACGAGGGATTCACGCTTAGGCGCGAGGCGATGGCATGCTCGGCTCGCAACGGCTACGCAGACTTCGCGCGGCGCTTGGTGGTGCTGCGCGAGGGTCTTTCCGGAGCGCAGAGCGCCAAGACCCTGATCCACGAACTCGCGCACGTGCTCCTGCACCGGGAGACCGATCTCTCCCAGCGCGAGGTCGCCGAGGTCGAGGCCGAGAGCGTCGCCTTCGTGGCCTCGAGTGTGCTGGGCCTGGACACCTCCGACTACAGCTTCCCCTACGTCGCTCGCTGGAGTGATGGCGACGCCGAGCTCGTCGCCGCGACCGCCGAGCGGGTGATCGCGGCCGCACGTGACCTGCTGGCCTCGGTCGGTGCCGAGGACGAAGCGTCCTCCACGCGGGAGTGAGCGACTGAGCGACTTCGGTGTCCAACGGCCGGCGCGTCGGGCATAATCATCCAGCCGCAGGGCAGGTGAACTACGGCTCGAGTTGCAACCTACACATCGGAGCCAGGTCAGTCGACAAATCCGCCCTCATTGTTCTATGGCCTCGCTCGGCATCGGCACCACGGCCGTCGGCTCGGACCTTCGACCTAGCGCCCCGGCCGACCGTGTCAAGGGCGCTCGTCGCTTCGCTCCTCGCGTCCTTACGGATCCCTGCGGGCCCCTTGACACCGTCTCAGGCGCGCGGCGCTCGGGCGGTCGAAAGACCGCCGACCGAGGAGACGCCGATGCCACGACGAGCGCTCGACCCCTGAGGAACCTGTGTCGCCTGTCCCTCAGGCGACATGACCTGTCCGCGCGAGCAACCGCTCGAGGCCTTCCTCGAGGAGCTCACCGACGCGGGCCATGTGTCTCATCACGACGCCATCGACGCGCGCTTCGCCCGAAGCGGACTCGTGCGCTGCTCCAACTGCGGTGGTGCCGGATGCTTCCACTATCGCGGCCTGAGGCGGGGACGCAACTTACGCGCCTTCTGGTCCTGTCGTCGCTGCGGCCACTGGATCGAGGTCTAGGTGGCGGTCCGACACTGCCAGATCGCGACCATGGCGAGAGGGTTGGCTCACGAAATCGTCGGCCGTCACTGATCGCCTCCTCAGCGGCTCGCCGGCCACGGCCAAGAGCTAGCAGGCCCGGGTCCGGCTACAAGGGCGCTCCGTTCCTCGCTGCGCTGCGGTACTCGCGTCTCTGACGAGACGGCTGTGCCGCCCTTTCCGCTCGGACCCTTATGGGCCTGCTCAAGACGCCTCCGTTCCGGCGACCCACTACCGAGGAGGCGACCAGCCATGCGGACTTCAGACGAGCTCGACTTCGGGGCCCGTCTCTGTGTACTCGACAACGAGCGCTTCGAGCTGGTGTGTGACTGCGGCTACCGCGAGACCGTGTCGGGGCTCGACCTCGCGGTGGTCCTGGCCAAGCAGCACCAGGCCGGCTGCCGTCATGCGTAGCTCGGGTCGTGGAGACAAGGTAAAGCTGCGGACGGCGCTCGACTACGCCGCCCACGGTTGGGCCGTTTTTCCGGTCCAGGGGATCTCGGGCGGTCGTTGCTGCTGTCGAATGGACGAGTGTTCGAGTCCGGGTAAGCACCCGCTCACGCGTCGCGGGGTCAAGGACGCGACCATCGGAAGCGAGGTCATTGCCGCCTGGTGGAGGAGATGGCCGAATGCCAACCTCGCGCTGGCGACCGGCGGGGCATCGGGCGTTGTCGTGATCGACGTCGATCCACCTCGGGGCGAGCTCTCTCTTTCCCGTCTCGTCGAGGCCGGCTTCGAGCTACCCGACACGGCAGCGGTGCGGACCGGATCAGGCGGCGGGCACCTCTATTACCTGGCGCCGGGCTTCCCGCTGGGCAACAGCGCGGGGCGGCTCCCCGGAGTCGGCCTCGAGCTCCCCGGGATCGATCTGCGGGCCGACGGCGGCTACGTCGTGGCCCCGCCGAGCGTCCACATCGCCGGCTCGCGCTACGAGTGGATCGATGTCGAGGCCGGACTCGCGCCAGCACCTGCGTGGCTGGTTCAGACCGAGCAGATCCCGACAACGGCGCCGGCGTCACCGCCGCGGGTGACTCCGGGATCGAACTCCCCCTACGGACTGGCTGCGCTTTCCGGTGAGCTCGAGGAGCTCGATGGTGCCCCGGTGGGAGCCCGCAACCACACACTCAACCGCTGCGCCTTCCGGCTCGGGCGCCTGGTCGCCGGCGGCGAGTTGAACGAGGTCGAGGTCGTCCAGGCGCTTCGGACCCGGGCCCTGAGTCGTGGGCTCTCAGCGCGCGAGATCAAGCGCACGATCTCGAGTGGACTGGCGGCCGGCAGGCGTCTGCCTCGCTGCAGGCCCCGCAGCTGAGCGACCGCACCCAGCAGCCCTAGTCACAACTCCATCCTGTCCTCGATCCTCGAATCAGAATCCCCGGATATCATCCTCTCGGATCCCGTCGCT
>Ga0299914_10001711_pt1 | contig 14731 bp, 14 predicted proteins | sample RVTome_10_FD_201361 | JGI IMG/M metagenome (GOLD analysis project Ga0299914, IMG submission 201361) | Soil microbial communities from uranium-contaminated site in the Upper Colorado River Basin, Wyoming, United States - RVT153D57 (version 2) ...
ACGACGGGGTGCAGGGTTAGGCGTCGCGGGTCTGGAAGCGGTACCAGGCGACGGCAAGGATGATGGCGATGAAAGCCGCGAACACGCCGCCGGACGCCCACCGGTCGAACAGCTCGAAGTCCGGCCCGCCCGGCCCCGTTTCAAAAGTACCGGTGGCGATCAGGCGCGACCCCGCCGTAAAGGGCAGGAACTTCACGACCGGCACCAACCAGTCCAGTGCGGGGATCGTCGCCAGCCCGGTGATCAACCCTTCCACGATGAGCGGTGTCACGAGCAGCACGACTATCGCCGAGGGAACCCCACGGAAGAGCTGGGCGAGGGCGACACCAAGAATCGCCCACAGCAGAACCATCAGGAAGTAACCCGGGATGACTTCGTTCAGCGGTTCCATTCCCAGGTCCGGCAACTCACCCCAGAAGATCGTGCCGATGATCGTGTTGATCAGCAGCGAGACCGCGACGACCACGAGGGTGACGACGGCGACGACGATGAGCTTGGCCGTCAGCAAGCGGGATCGTTGTGGCACCGCGGTCAAAGTCGGCTGGATCGTTCCGTAGCGGTACTCGTGACCCACGGCGAGCACACCCATGATCGCCATGAAGATCGGAATGAACGTAGCGAACTCGCCGCCACCGAGCAGTACGTTGGAGACGATCACGGCGGTCATCGGGTCGTCCCGGGTCACGAGAGCGATGATGAACGCGATGCCGGCCGTGATGAGGATGGCCAGGCCGGTCAGCCAGTAGGTCGAGCGCAGGGTGCGGATTCTCAGCCACTCGTATCGCAGAGCGTCGCTCATGCCGCACCGCCGGGCGTTTGGTCGGAACCTGGTCTTTCGTCAGTGGCCGGAGCGGCGCCCAGCACCTCGGCGACGTCACGGGCGATGTAGTCCTCGGACGCACCGGTCGCCGAGATGAAGGCCTGCTCGAGCGAGGCGCTGTGGGTGGCGAGTTCGTGCAGCATGACACCCTCGCGAAAGGCCAGTTCGCCGACCGCCGGCGTCTCGAGATTGCTGATCAGCAGTGAGCCGTCGGTACGAATCTCGACCTCGGCGCCCTCACGGCGTAGCGCTTGCGCGAACGCTTCCGCGGCTGGGGTCCGGACAACCACGTTCTGCTTGGTGAAGGTCTGGACGAACTCGCTCATCGCGCCGTTGTAGATCATCTTGCCGCGGCCGATGACGACCAGTTCGTCGGCCATGAGAGCCATCTCGGCCAGCAGGTGGCTGGAGACGAAGACCGTCCGCCCCTGCGCGGCCAGCGACTTCAGCACGTCACGCAGCCAATGGATGCCATGCGGGTCGAGCCCGTTGGCCGGCTCGTCCAGGATCAGCATCTTGGGATCACCTAGCAGCGCCTGAGCCAGGCCGAGGCGCTGAGCCATGCCCAAGGAGAATCCCTTCGGCTTGTTCTTCTTGACGTCGGACAGGCCGACGATCTCCAGGACCTCGTCGACCCGGGAGTCGGGAATCCGGTTCGCCGCGGCGAGCATCCTCAGGTGATTGCGTGCGGTTCTGGTCGGGTGGAAGGCCTTGGCCTCCAGGACCGCGCCGATCTCGTTCATCGGATCTTTGATGTCGCGGAACCGCCGGCCGTCGAACAGGGCCTCGCCCTCGCCGTGGTCGAGGTCGAGCATCAGACGCATCGTCGTCGACTTGCCCGCGCCGTTCGGGCCGAGGAATCCGGTGACGACACCGGGCCGGACTTCGAACGACAGGTCATCGACAGCGACGGTTGCGCCGTAGCGTTTGCGCAGCCCGTGGGCTGTGATCATGTCAACTCCAGGTGAGGATGACGTTGGACGTCACGAAGCTATCGCCGCAGATTCGCCATTCGCTCCTGCCTCGCGGCGAATCGTCCGTACTACCGAAGGGGGATCCGACCCTGAGTCAGGGGTGGGTGGGTCTGCTAGCCGCCGAGGTACTTGCGGGCGATCCGGCCGGCCTGCGGGCCGTACGACCCGCCGAACAGCACGGCGTGCACGAGCACCGGATGGAGTTGATGCAGTGCCATCCGCTTGCGCCAGCCGTCGGGCATCGGCCAGGACTCGTGGTATGCGGCGAGCACCCTGTCCAGGTGTGGGAACCCGAACAGCTCCATCATGGCCAGGTCGGTTTCTCGATTGCCGCCGTGCACGGCCGGGTCGACGAGCCGTGCCGTGCCGTCAGCACCCCACACCACGTTGCCCGCCCACAGGTCGCCGTGGATCAGCGCGGGTGGTTCGCCCGACAGGCCCAGCGCGGGCAGCTCGCCCATGAGTTTTTCGACATCGTAGGCGTCCTTGGCCCGGATCGCGCCCGCGTCGATGGCGGCCCGGAGGTACGGCAGCACCCTGCCCTCGACCCACATGTCCTCCCAGCTGGCCCACGGTCCACCGGGAAGCTCGAGGGTGCCGATCCAGCCGTCACCGTCGGTCGAGCCGAAGGTCGGTGCCCCGGCCGCATGCGTCGCGGCGAGCGCCCGCCCGAAGCGTTCGGCCGCCTCGGCAGAAGGTGGGCCGGGAGCGATCCACTCGAGCACCAGGTGTTCGTCGTCGTACGCGACGACGTCGGGGACGGGAACGCCGTGCCGGGCTGCACCGAGCCGTCGCAAACCCGTCGCCTCGGATTGAAAGAACCCCGGTGGTGCGCCGGTCCTCGACTTGACGAACACCAGGCTGCCGTCGCCCAATTTCGCACGCCTCGCCTCGCAGATGTCCCCGCCGCCGACCGCCTCGAGCTTGACGACTCGGTGTCCGATCAGGCGGCTGAGCTGCTCAGCGATCACGCAGTTCCTCCTGCAGCGAATCGACGAGCCCGTCCGCCGCGCGCTCCAGTTGGTTGAGTACGTGCGCGAACCCGTCCGCGCCACCGTAGTACGGATCCGGCACGTCGAGCTCCCCGGCCGCCCGAGCGGCGGGGTCGTACGACCTGAGCAGGCGCACTCGAGCCTCGCTGCCGTGAGCCGCCGCGAGCCGGGTGAGGTCTGCGTAGTTGTCCTGGTCCATGGCGAGGACAAGGTCGAACCGGTCGAACCAGTCGGCCGTGAACTTGCGGGCCCGGTGTGCCGTCCCGTCGTAACCGCGTTCGCGGAGAGCGGCGAGCGCCCGCGGATCAGCGGGTTCTCCGACGTGCCATTCACCGGTCCCGGCGGACTCGACGCTGACCTTATCGGCGAGTCCGACCTTGTCCAGTCGGTGTTTGATGACGACCGCCGCCATGGGTGACCGGCAAATGTTGCCCAGGCACACAAGGCAGATGCGGTACGTCACGTCGTCCGTACTGGAGCCAATGATCAGCTACGCGCCAGCCGGGCCAGCTCGCCCATGGCGAGGGCCAACTCGGTGGCGAGTTCGAAGGAGCGGTCGTGGTTGGGGTTGCTGCGCATCCAACTGCACACGGTCTGGACGACGGCCCCCGCCCATGCGGGATCGAGGTGGATGGCGTATCGAACGGAGACGGGGCGTGGATTGAACGACGTCACGTCGTACCACTGCCCGTCGGCGAAGGCCAGCAGCGGGTAACCCTCGGCGTCGTCGTAGACGACGTCGTACTCGCGTCCGCTCAGCAGGCTGTCGTACCACGCCCGGTTTCCCGTCGCCGGACCGCGATCCTGCTGAGCCGGCGGCGCCTGTGGCATGAGCGGTGCCTGTGGTACGAGCGGCGTCTGCTGCGTGAGCGGCGCGTACTGGGTGAGTGGTTCGTGCCGGGCGAGTGGCGCTTGGTGAGCTGTCGTCAGCTGCGCGTGAGAGTGTGCTTGCTGCGCGTGCCTCGGCATAGGTCGCTGCGGACCAGCGGCTGGGGGTTTCGCGGCGGCGCCACGGGTGACCGGGGTTACCAGAGGCTCGTCGGACGGTGGGCGTTCGGTCAGTACGGAGCCGACAGTGCCGAAGCCGCTCGCCATGATTACTCACCTGCCTTTAGGGACGCGCGAGTCAGCACGACGATCCCCCATAGCCGCCGTCAGCCATGACGGACAACCTCGATCGTGCAGGAAGTGTCATCAACGGTACGGCACCGGGTGCCCGTAGGGGAACTGCGACGCGCCCGGCTTAATCGTTCCGTTGCATTCCGGCAATAACGATGTTCCGGTCTAGTCCGGCAAGAGGAGATTTAGTAGCCAACTAACGAACGAAATTACCAGACCGCCCAGGACCGCGGACCAGAAGCCGTCAACGTTGAAGGGAACGTCGAACTGATCAGCGATCCATGAGGTCAGCAGCAGCATCAGGGCGTTGACAACGAAAGTGAACAGCCCAAGGGTCAACACATAAAGCGGCAACGACAGGATGTTGACTATCGGCCGCACCACCACGTTGACCACTGCAAAGATCACGGCCACGACCAGCAGAGTGATGACCCGATCCTGGGTCGAACCACCTTCGAGCTCGACCCCGCTGACGATCAAGGTGGCGACCCACAGCGCGATCGCGTTGACGATGAGTCGAATGACCAGCGACATGGCGGGAAGCGTAGACCAAGCCGGCCGGCAGGACACACCTGGCCATGCGGCATTGGACAGCTACTCCGTTCGAGCCACCGTGAAAGGGTCGGTTGCAGCCGGTGTGGCCTATTGTGACGGCATGCCGTCGGACAGTCCTCGCCTACGTCACACGCTCGACAGTCTGCCGTCGTACAAGCCGGGGCGCCCGGCGACCGCAGGCAGTGGCCAGACCGCATTCAAGATCTCGTCAAATGAGAATCCGTACCCCCCGCTCCCCGGCGTGCTCGACGCCGTCGCCGACGCGGCCGGTTCGCTCAACCGGTATCCCGACATGTTCGCGACCGGCCTGATCGACGCGCTCGCGAAGCGGTTCGACGTACCGCCGGCGGACATCGCCACCGGAACCGGCAGCGTCGGTGTGCTGCAGCAGGTCATCCAGGCCACGGCGGCCGAGGGTGATGAAGTCGTGTACGCGTGGCGGTCGTTCGAGGCCTATCCCATCGTGGTCGGAATCTCGGGGGCACGTTCGGTGACGGTGCCGCTCGGCCCCGGCGCCCGACACGATCTGGACGCAATGGCGGCAGCGGTGACGGATCGGACGCGGCTCGTCCTGGTGTGCTCGCCGAACAACCCGACAGGCACCGCGGTACGCCGGGACGAAATGCGTGCCTTTCTCCGGCGCGTCCCGTCCGATGTCCTGGTCGTCGTGGACGAGGCGTACCGGGAGTTCGTCAGGGATCCGGACGCGATCGACGGCCTTGAGTTGTATCGGGACTTTCCAAATGTTTGCGTCCTAAGGACGTTCTCGAAGGCCTATGGCCTGGCCGGCTTGCGGGTCGGATTCGCGATCGCGCAAGAACCCGTCGCCGACGCGTTGCGCAAGACGGCGGTGCCGTTCGGGGTCAGCGGCGTCGCACAGCGCGCTGCGATCGAATCGCTGCGACACGAAGGTGCGCTGGCCGAGCGAGTCGAGACCCTTGTCGCAGAACGTGATCGGGTCCGCGCGGCACTCCTCGAACAAGGCTGGGACGTTCCGGACACCCAGGCGAACTTCGTGTGGCTGGAGCTCGGGGACAAGACGGTCGAGTTCGCCGCGCAGTGCGAGGCGGCAGGTCTCATCGTCCGGCCCTTCGCGGGCGAGGGATGCCGGATAACCGTCGCCGAGCCCGAGGCGAGCGACCGATTGCTGAAGGTGACCACCGATTGGCGGGCCCACACCGGCCAGTAGACCGGGCCGTTACCGGCTCACGCCGTCAGATACATACAGAGACCCCGGCAGGTGCATCCAGTGGACATTGCCCTGCCGGGGCCTCCACGACAGCTTCCTGTTCGGGGGGCGAGAGCGGGAAGCCGTCTGTCTCGGCCGTGGCCGCTGTTGGTCAACAGCAGCCCAGCGGACCCTGCCACGTAGCGGCTGCCGGAGCCGCGAGAGCTGCTGACAAGGCAATGAAGGTGAGGGCTACGGCAACGAGACGGATAACAACTCGACGTACCATCTCGGACTCCTCGGCTAAGGGGCTAGCGGAAACATGACACCTCGTAGTGAAATGAGGTTATGGCATATCGTCAAGTGGAAGTCAGAGAGCAGTCCCAGGCCCCGGACTCCCAGGGAGAGTCCCTGGTCGGGCGCCGGATCCACGCCCGCCGGCTCGAATTGGGCCTGACCCAGGCCGAGGTCGCCGCGGGCATGCTCTCGCCTAGCTACCTCTCGCTGGTCGAAAGCGGACGTCGGCAGCCGGCGCCGGCCGCGTTGGCGCACATCGCTGAGCGGCTGGGCGTCGATCCGGGTTATCTGCTCGACGGCATTGACGCAGAGGTCCGGCGCAGGGCTCGCCTCGCGCTCGGGCACGCGGAGGTCGCCTTGCGGCGCGGCGACGTCGCAGATGCCTACCAGCGGTTCGTCGCGCTCGAGGACGACCCCGGACTCAGCGACGAGCAACATCGCAAGGTACGCATGGGACGGGCTATCGCCGCCGAGCGTAAGGGCGACCTCGAGGAAGCCCTTCGCGTGCTGGGTGAGCTCGCCGAAGAAGCGCGACGCGAGCCCAACGTCCATCCGTGGATGGATGTCGCCGAGGCGCTCTCGCGGTGCTATCACGAAGCCGGCGACCTCGACATGGCCATCCACACCGGCGAGGAGGCCATGCAGTCCGCCGCCGAGTTGGGCCTCGAGGGTACCGACGAGTACGTCCGCCTCGGCTGCACCGTGCTGATGGGCTACTACGAGCGCGGCGATCTTGCCCGTGCGACAGTGCTCGCGGCAGATCTGATCCGCGGCGCGGAGTCTTCCGGTGCCCCGCACTCTCGTGGTGCCGCGTACTGGAATGCCGCATTGCTCGCCGAGTCGCAAGGTCAGATCGGTGAGGCGCTCTCGCTCGTCGACCGTGCGCTTGCCCTGTTCGGCGAGAGCGACGACCGGCGGAACCTCGCCCGGCTGCGGGTCTGCTACGCCTGGTTGCTGTTGCAGCAGCAACCTCCCGAGGCCGAGCATGCGCTCGACCTCCTGGACGGCGTCGCCGACGAGATCCAAGTGCACGGTGGCGCGATCGACCTCGGTTACTACGCCACCGAGCGCGCCCGTGCCTTACTGGCACTTGGCCGGCTTGACGAGGCACGTGCGGCGGCCATGGATTCGCTCGCCCGACTCGGTGAACAGCCGCGAATCGAATCCGCTCGGGCCCGGCTCCTCCTCGGCCGGATCCTGCGTGAGCAGGGGTTATCCGACGAGACGCTGGAACAGTGCACGGTCGCCGCGAACATGCTCGAGGAGATGGGTGCGTCGCGGCAGGCCGCTGCGGCGTGGCGTGAACTCGGCGATCTCTACCGTGACCTCGGCCGCATCGACGAGACGCTGGAGGCGTACGATCGGGCTCTGGTAGCCGTGCGGGTCTCGCCCGTGGCGGGCGTCGGCCCGAGTGCGGGTGCCCTGGAGCTCCCGGTTTCCTGAAGCCGCTGGCGCACGCACTTAGTCAATGATCTTGACTTTCAGTTAACTGAAGGTCTTGACTAGAGTCACGTCCCTTGAGGTCGGCACGTTCGTCGCAGGGGAGTGCATGTGCCGACCTCGAGGGACGCCGCATGTCATGTACGGATTCGTTCAGGAAGGGGCTCGGCCGCCGGTTCAGGGCGGGCACCGCCCGGTCGCTCAGCGCTGACCACAAGGGCGACGCCGAGCACGACGAGCGCGCCGCCGCCGATGACCACAGCCGTGATCGGCTCGGCAAGAATGGCCCAGCCGAGGATGACCGCCACGACGGGGTTGACGTAGGCGTACGTCCCGACGAGCGACAGTGGTGCATTGGCGAGCGCGTACGCATACGCGGTGAAGCCGAGCAGCGACCCGAACACCACCAGGTAGGCCAGGGCGATCCAGCCGTCCGCAGAGACCGTCACGGGGTCGAACGTCCTGGTGGCGCTGAAAGCCACCGAACCGACCGTCATGATCACGCCACCGGCCAGCATCTCGTAGCTGACCGCGACCATTGTTCGTCCCGGCAGGTGTAGGCGCGGGGACAGGTACGACCCGATGGCCCAGGAGATCGTGGCCCCCAGGACCACGACGACTCCCCAGTACTCGACGCCCTCGATGCCGCCCTTGGGCAGGCTGATCGCCGCAATGCCGGCAAAGCCCACGAGCACCCCGAGCCAGGTGAGCGCCCGGGGCCGGTCGCCACCGCCGAAGCGCAGCAGCACGAACCACAGCGGAACGGCGCCGACGATCAGGGCGGTCAAGCCGCTGGGGACCGTCTGCTCCGCGATGGCCACGAGACCGTTGCCGCCTGCGAGCAGCAGCAATCCCATGATCGCCGCCCCGCGCAGCTCAGTCCAGCTGACCTTCAGCGACGAGACGCCGTCTCGAGCCGCCAAGATCGCCATCATGATCGCAGCGGCGACGAGGAACCGCACGCCCATCCCGAGAATCGGCGGGATCCCCGCATCGACGACTACCCGGATCGCCAGGTAGGTCGAACCCCAGAGGATGTAGACGGTGACAAGGGCAATCCATACGGCGGCACCGGTCGTCCGCCGAACCCGCTCTGCCATGACCAACCTATCGTTTCGATGCTGACTTACGTCTATTGTGCTGCCTGGGGACGCACCCGCGACAGCGGATTCCAGCCGTTGGACTGCGACATGCCGCCATTTGTAGTTCTGCGGCGTCGGCGTGGCCGCCGATCCGGCCGGACAGTCGCCGGCAACGCCGCCCGGCCGTGCGGGTTTCCTGGCGGACAGACCGTTAGACGACGCGGACGCGAGCGACTTGTTGTGACTGTGCCACCAGGTCGCCGTTCGCGTCGTACACCTCGGCCTCCTCGTCGAACCACTCGTCCCGCAGCAACCGGCCACGCAGGTGGACCGTCAACCAGCCGGCCGCCGGCAGGGCCCTGGTCAGTAATGACAACTGGACGGTGGGTGCCCAGCCCAGCCGGCCCAGCCCGAACACAGTCGGCGGCAAGGCGTCCACGGCGAGGGCGAGCACCAGCGGGTCGGGCTGAGTGCCGTCCATCAGGCGCAGGTGGCCGCGCATCGCGAGCGATCCGGCCGGCCGCCCGGAGAACCACCCGAGCGTCTGCGGATCGAGGCGGAGGTCGACATGTTCCAGCAGACCCACATGGGTGCCATCCGGAAGGTCCACCCGGGCGTGCACACAATCGTCCAGCTCCGCCACCGGTTCGGGGTTCGGGCCGTTCCATTCAGGCACCGACCGGGAGTCCAGCGCACCGGTGGTGGCGGTCACGTGCATCAGCGGTGTGTCGTCCTGGATCAACGTGGCGTGGAGCGTGCCGGTTGTTCGGCCGACCCGCAGGGTCTCGATTCGGATCGAGGCCGGGCCGGCCTTCGGCGGCATGAGGAAGTGGGCGCTCGTGGCCACCGGGTGCGGCTGGGTGGACTCGGCGAGCACGGCCCGCATCACGAGGGCGAGCAGAAAGCCGCCGTTGGGCACACCTCCGACCGACCAACTTCCGTCAATCTCGGTGGCGTACTGACCGGGCTCGACCTGACGGACGGCGGTCGCGTCGCTGAAGGCACCCACGGTCCGCCACCCTAGCCAGCCCGTGCTGCGGCACTCAACGGCCGGTCGGTTCGACCGGTCATGCATGACCACCGAAGTCCGCGGGGCGCTACGTGGGCGGCCAAGTACTTGTGCGTACTCGCCAAGCGCGAAGTGACCGATTTGTGCGCAGGCCAGGCCGCATGAACCCAGCCATACTCTGTACCGTGAACGTCAACAACTTGGCGCGGTCGGTGCACCGGCCGCCAACATTCGACCCGGCCACCCACCCGTAGTGCGCCGGTGTCGAGTACCACCCGCGGCACGACGGCTGGTTGCGGAGACCCCGCAGAGCCGAACGACGTGAAGGAGACGTGATGACCGTCGAAACACCCGGGACGGCGGCCGGACCGCCCCCGGAGAGCGACTACCCGCTGGTCCAGCTGCTCACCCCGGAAGGTGAGCGAGTGGCCAGCGAGGAGTACGACCCTTTGATCGCCGACATCACCGATGAGGACGTCCGGGGTTTCTACCGCGATCTGGTCCTCTCGCGCCGAGTCGACACCGAGGCAGTCGCTCTCCAGCGCCACGGTGAGTTGGGGCTGTGGGCCTCACTGCTCGGCCAGGAGGCGGCCCAGGTGGGTTCGGCCCGGGCACTGCGCCCGCAGGATCACGTGTTTCCGACGTACCGCGAGCACGGCGTCGCCTGGTGTCGCGGCGTCGACCCAGCGTTGCTGCTCGGCCTGTTCCGAGGTGTCGACCAGGGCAGCTGGGACCCTCGCGACAGCAACTTCCACCTCTACACGATCGTCGTCGGGGCGCAGACACTGCACGCCACCGGTTACGCGATGGGCGTCCAGCGCGATGGGGCGGTCGGCACCGGCGACCCGGACCGCGACACCGCGGTGATCGCCTACTTCGGTGACGGCGCCAGCAGCCAGGGAGACGTCAACGAGTCCTTCATCTGGGCGAGCGTGTTCAACGCACCGGTCGTGTTCTTCTGCCAGAACAACCAGTGGGCGATCTCTGAGCCACAGGAGCGGCAGACCCGCGTCCCGCTGTACAAGCGCGCCGGGGGGTTCGGCTTCCCGGGCGTCCGCGTCGACGGCAACGACGTGCTCGCGTGCCTGGCAGTGACCCGACAGGCGCTGCAGCGGGCCCGCGACGGCGAGGGCCCGACGCTGATCGAGGCGTTCACCTACCGGATGGGTGCGCACACCACCACGGACGACCCGACGCGCTACCGCTCGGCCTCCGAACTCGAGCATTGGAAGTTGAAAGACCCGATCGAGCGAGTGAAGGCGTACCTGACCCGGTCCGGTGGTGCCGATCAGGACTTCTTCGCCTCGATCGACGACGAGGCCGAAGCGCTCGCCGAGCACTTGCGGATCGCCTGCCGAGAGTTGCCGGATCCCGCTCCCACATCGATCTTCGACCACGTTTACGTCGAGCCGACCCCGGCGCTGGTCGCGCAGCGCGACGGCATGGCCGCATATCTCGAGTCCTTCGCTGACGAGGAGGCGCGATGACCACGACGATGCCGCTCGGAAAGGCCATCAACGCCGGGCTTCGCCGGGCGATGGAGGCCGACGACAAGGTCCTGGTCATGGGCGAGGACGTCGGCAAGCTCGGTGGGGTCTTCCGGGTGACCGACGGCCTGCAGAAGGACTTCGGCGAGGACCGGGTCATCGACACCCCGCTGGCCGAATCCGGCATCATCGGCACCGCGGTGGGCCTCGCGTTGCGGGGGTACCGGCCGGTGTGCGAGATCCAGTTCGACGGCTTCGTTTTCCCGGGTTACGACCAGATCGTGTCCCAGGTGGCCAAGATGCACTTCAGGTCCGGAGGCCGGTTGCGGGTGCCGATCGTGATCCGCATTCCGTTCGGTGGCGGCATCGGTGCGGTCGAGCATCACAGCGAGAGCCCGGAGGGCTACTTCGCCCACACCCCTGGGCTCAAGGTGGTGTCCTGCTCCAACGCCGTCGACGCCTACTGGATGATCCAGCAGGCGATCGAACTGGACGACCCGGTGCTGTTCTTCGAGCCGAAACGGCGGTACTGGGACAAGGCGGAGGTCGACACCGATGGCTCGCCCGACCTGGCGCTGGAGCAGGCTCGCGTAGTTCTGAGCGGCACCGATGCGACCGTCCTGGCGTACGGGCCGATGGTCAAGACGTGCCTCGACGCCGCGACTGCCGCTGCGGAAGAGGGCCGATCGCTCGAGGTCATCGACCTGCGGTCGCTGTCGCCACTGGATCTGGCCACCGTGTACGAGTCAGTCCGCAAGACGGGTCGCTGCGTGGTTGTGCACGAGGCCCAGCGCACGCTAGGCATTGGAGCCGAACTCGCGGCCAGCATCACCGAGGAGTGCTTCTACTCGCTCGAAGCGCCGGTCGCTCGGGTCACCGGGTACGACACCCCGTACCCGCCGGCCAGAGTCGAGGAGGAGTACCTCCCGGACCTGGACCGCGTACTCGATTCGGTCGACCGCGTTCTGGCCTACTGAGGGAGGGCGAGTATGAGCCAGGTGTTCAAGCTCCCCGATGTCGGGGAGGGCCTTACCGAGGCCGAAATCGTGTCCTGGAAGGTCAAGCCAGGTGACACGATCAAGGTTAACGATGTCGTCGTCGAGATCGAGACCGCCAAGTCGCTGGTCGAGCTGCCCTCTCCGTACGCCGGCGTGGTCGAGAACCTGCTAGTTGAAGAGGGTGCGACGGTTCCGGTCGGCACACCCATCATCTCGGTCGGCACCGGCGCCGCCGCGCCGCCGGAGAGCGGTGGTGGCGGCGAGGATCTGGTACCCGAGCCGGTGAAGCAGGGCCAGGCACCCGCCGAGGAGCCTGCGCAGGAGCGGCAAGCCGTGCTGGTCGGGTACGGCCCCCGGTCGACCTCGGCCAAGCGCCGGTCGCGCAAGGGTGCCGCGGAGGTCGCGGTGTCGGCGGCGTTCTCGGCGGAACCGGAGCCCGCTGCGGCTGATGGTGTGCAGCCGACGCCCGCAGCGCCACGGCAGGCGGAGCCCGCGGCCGTGCCGGAGAACGTGCGCGTGCTGGCCAAGCCGCCGGTCCGCAAACTGGCCAAGGACCTCGGCGTGGACCTGCGTGCCGTCACGCCATCGGGTCCTGGTGGAACCATCACGCGGGACGACGTCCAGGCCGCCGCGGCCGGAGCCGCCCCCGCCGAAGCACCGGCCCGGCCGCTCCAGACCGGCGACGGATGGGACGGGTTGCCGCGGGAGGAGCGCATCGCGATCCGTTCGGTACGCAAGGTGACAGCCGAGAACGTCGTACGTTCAGCGTTCACCGCACCGCACGTGACGGAGTTCATCACGGTGGACGTCACGAGGACGATGCGGCTTGTCGAGCGGCTCCGCGCGTCGAGGGAGTTCCGCGACGTCAAGCTCTCACCGCTGGCCGCACTGGCCCGGGCGATGTGTATCGCCGCCCGCCGGACGCCGGACGTCAACGCTCGCTGGGACGAAGACGCCGGCGAGATCGTCATCCAGCGGTACGTCAATCTCGGCATCGCCGCGGCCACCCCGCGCGGGTTGGTCGTCCCGAACATCAAGGACGCCGACCGGCTGTCGCTTCGGGACCTCGCCGTTGCCATCAACGAACTGGCCGCGACCGCTCGCGAGGGCAAGACGCAACCTGCTGACATGGCGGGCGGCACGTTGTCGATCACCAACGTGGGTGTGTTCGGCGTCGACACGGGAACACCCATCCTCCCGCCAGGGCAGTCGGCGATCATGGCGTTCGGTGCCATCAAGCAGCAGCCGTGGGTGCACAAGGGCAAGGTCAAGCCGCGCTGGGTGACCACCCTTGGGTTGTCGTTCGACCACCGCTTGGTGGACGGCGAGCAGGGCTCGAAGTTTCTGGCGGACGTGGCCGCGCTGCTGGAGGATCCGGCCCACGCGCTGGTTTGGGGGTAACTCGAGCGGGTCAGTCCGTGCCGCCGGCGGGGCGGTTCGCCGCCTCGCGCCGTTGTTCGGCTTCTCGGCGATACTCGGCCGCGCGACGATCGTCGTCCTGACTTAGCCGCTCGGCCGCCCGGCTCGCCTCGGTGTCGCGGTGCTCTTCGGTGGGCCGGTGCTCGGTCGTCTGGTGCTCCTCGGACCGGTCGTGCTGGGCGACCCCGTCACCCTCCGCGGTCCGGCGGTAAGACTCGCTCACCGCGTTGATCTCCGCACCGAATAGCGCCGCGTATGCGCTCAGCCACAACCACAGCAAGAGGACGACGACACCCGCGAGCGAGCCGTATGTCTGGGCGTAGTTGCCGAAGTTATCGGCGTAGATCGAGAAGCCGACCGACACTGCGACCCAAATCAGCGTTGCAACTATCGCGCCGAACGAGAGCCACTTCCAGTGCCGCGAGCCGTGCTCGGGCGCCCACCGGTAGAGCACGCTGAGGGCGGTCACGACCGCCAGCAGAAGGAAGATCCACCGGGCGACCTCGACCACGATGTCGACCCAACCCGGAAGATCGAGTGCATCGATGACGGCCGGCAGGGCGGCCACCAGCGCAACGGCCACCACGACGAACACGATGGCACCCAGAGTGAACAGCAATCCCATCGCGCGGCGCTTGATGAATCCCCGTTCCTGCTCGCCGCCGTACGCGTGGTTGACCGCCATGATCATGTTAGACGTCCCGTTCGACGCCGACCACAGGGCGACGACGAGCGCGATCACCAGTCCGATGCCGAGTGACTGGCGTGGCGCCTCGGCGAGAGCTGTCATCTGCTCGGTCAGCAGTTCTTGCGCGCTCGTCGGCAACGCAGATGCGTATGTCGCCACCTGATTTGCTACCTCGCTGGGGTCACTCACCAGCCCGTAGATCAGGACCGCCGCGATGAGCGTCGGAACGATCGCCAAGAAGGCGTAGAACGCCACACCTGCGGCCACGAGCGGCAACCGGTCTTCCTTGGCGGCCGCCCACGCCTGTTTCAGGATCTTGAACCGGCCTGGCCGGGCCGGTGCGTGCTCCGGCTGGTCCACCTTGCCATTGTGACGGGATTCGTCGCCGTGGTCGGTTGCCATGGCGTGCTCATACCCCGCGCCACGGGGTCTAGTCGTAGTTCAGGGACGTTCGAGCAGCGCAGCGATACCCTGCCCGACGCCAATGCACATCGTGGCCAGGGCCCGCCTGACATCACGCTGGCGCATCTCGAGTGCCGCCGTCAGAGCGATGCGGGCGCCACTCATGCCCAGCGGGTGTCCGAGGGCGATCGCTCCGCCGTTCGGGTTGACGTGCTCGGCGTCGTCCGCGATCCCCAGCTCTCGCAGACAGGCCAGCGACTGCGCGGCGAACGCCTCGTTGA
>Ga0299914_10001712_pt1 | contig 14724 bp, 13 predicted proteins | sample RVTome_10_FD_201361 | JGI IMG/M metagenome (GOLD analysis project Ga0299914, IMG submission 201361) | Soil microbial communities from uranium-contaminated site in the Upper Colorado River Basin, Wyoming, United States - RVT153D57 (version 2) ...
AAAGGCCGGCCTGGATGGAAAATGGAAGATGGTAAATGGCAAAGAGCGACGACTTGGGGACAGCTCACCCTCGTCCGTTTACCATTCTCCACGCAGGGTACGTTTTTCTGCATCCTGCTACGACAGGAACGCGTGGATGTAGGGGTCCCGCTCCGTGCGGACCCGCAGCTCGGTGGCGTTGCCCTCGAAGGCGATGCCGCCGTCTCGGAGCATGATGAACTCGGCCTCCTCCGCCTTCTGCCCCGCCGCCCGTTCGATGGCAATCCTGTCCACGCGGCGGACGGCCGTGTGTTCGGCGATGAAGAACGCGTCGCGGAGCTGGTGCGTGACGACGATGGAGCTGACGCCTTCGAGGTCCCGGAGCTTGATGATCTCCTGGTCGACGGTGAGCGACGTGATCGGGTCCAGCCCCGTGGTCGGCTCGTCGTACAGGAGGATCCGCGGCTTGGCCGCCATCGCACGGGCGATCGCGACGCGGCGGCGCTGGCCGCCCGACAGCTCCGAGGGCATCCGGTCGATGAAATCCGCCAGGCCGATGAAGCCCAGGACCTCCCCGACGCGGCGGTTGGCGTCGGTCCTGGGCCAGTTCAGCTCCTCGAACAGCTTGTAGCCGACGTTCTCGCGGACGGTGAGCGAGTCGAAGAGCGCCCCCTCCTGGAAGACCATCCCGAGATCCGCCCGGACGGCCATCAGATCGTCCTCCCGCATGTCGTCGATCTGCTCGCCGTTGACGAAGATGCGGCCGGCGTCCGGCTTCAGCAGCCCGAGGATGAGCCGCAGGATCGTGGACTTGCCGGCGCCGCTCGCGCCGAGAAAGACCTTGGTGTGGCCGGTCTGCAGCGTGAAGCTGACGTCCCGGAGGATCACCTTCTCGTCGAACGCGAGCCACACCCGGTCGAAGACGATGATCGGCCCGCCGTGGGCGAGCGCCTCCTCGAGCAGCGGCGGGCGCGGGGCAGGATGCAGGACGGCCATCAGTACATCAGGACGATCAGCAGCTGCGTGACGAGATAGTCGACCGCGATGACGGCGACCGAGCTGGCGACGACGGCGTTGGTGGTGGCGCGGCCGACCCCCTGGGTGCCGCCGTGCGTGCGCAGGCCGACGTGGCACCCGATGCTCACGATCGTGAACCCGAGGACGAACGGCTTGATCAATCCCATCCACACGTCCTGAATGTAGAGCCCCTCGACCACCGAGTTCCAGTAGATCGAGGAGGCGACGCGGAGGAGGCTGACGGTGACGATCCAGCCGCCCACCATGCCTACGGCGCTGGCGATGACAGTCAGGACCGGAACCATGACGAACCCGGCGAGGACCCGCGGCAGCACGAGCTTGCGGATCGGATCGGTGCCGAGCGCGCGCAGCGCGGCGATCTGATCCGTCACGACCATCGATCCGAGCTCGGCGGCGATGCCGGATCCCACCCGTCCCGCCACCATGAGGCCCGTCAGCACCGGGCCGAGCTCCTTCACGATCGAGGCGCTCACGAGGCGTCCCACCATCGATCGCGCGCCGAACTGATCCAGCGTGAAGCCGGACTGGAGCGCGAGCACCATGCCGGTGAACAGGCCCGTGAGCAGCACGACGGTCAACGAGCCGACGCCGATCGCATCGAACTGCTCGATGACGTCGCGGTAGTAGAAGGGGCGCGACACCAGGCTGCGGCCGACCTTCCCGATCATGCGGACGTACTCCTGCACCTCCAGGAGCGCCGCCTTGAGCCACTCGGCGAACCGGCCCGGCACGTCAGCGCCTGCTTCCGGCGAGCCCCAGTTCGCGGCTGCGCAGCTGCTTGATCCGATCCCGCACCGTCGCGGCCTTCTCGAACTCCAGGTTGGCCGCCGCCGCCTTCATCTGCGCCTGCAGCTCCGCGATGCGCGCCTCCAGCTCGCCATGCGTCCTGAACTCCTCGCCCGGTTCGTCGGCGACGGTCACGTAATCCCGCTCGTAGACGCTCGCCAGCACATCGTCGATGCGCTTGACGATCGAGGCCGGCGTGATGCCGTGCTCGCGGTTGTACGTCTCCTGGATGGCCCGGCGCCGCTCGGTCTCGTCGATGGCCAGGCGCATCGATGCCGTCACGGTGTCCGCGTACATGATCGCGCGGCCGTTCACGTTCCGCGCGGCGCGGCCGACCGTCTGGATGAGCGACCCGCCCGATCGAAGGAAGCCTTCCTTGTCCGCGTCCAGGATGGCGACGAGCGAGACCTCCGGGAGGTCCAGCCCCTCGCGCAGGAGGTTGATCCCGACGAGCACGTCGAACTCGCCGCGGCGGAGGTCGCGCAGGATCTGGATCCGCTCGAGCGTGTCGATGTCGGAGTGCAGATAGCGCACGCGGACGGCCAGCTCCTGATAGTACTGCGTCAGGTCCTCCGCCATGCGCTTGGTCAGCGTCGTGACGAGCACCCGTTCGCCCGTCGCGGCCCGATCGCGGATCTCGCCGAGCAGGTCGTCCACCTGGCCGCGGACCGGCCGCACCTCGATCACCGGATCGAGGAGGCCGGTGGGCCGGATGATCTGCTCCACCACCGCGCCGCCCGACCGCTTCAGCTCGTAAGGGCCCGGCGTCGCGCTCACGAACAGCCGCTGCCCCACGCGCGCCTCCCACTCCTCGAAGTTCAGCGGGCGGTTGTCGAGCGCCGAGGGCAGGCGGAACCCGTAGGCCACCAGCACTTCCTTGCGCGAGCGGTCGCCGTGGTACATCCCGCGGACCTGCGGCACCGTCTGGTGGCTCTCGTCGACGATCGTCAGCGCGTCGGCCGGCAGGTAGTCGAGCAGGGTCGGCGGCGGCTCTCCCGGCGCGCGGCCGGTCAGGTGCCGCGCGTAGTTCTCGATCCCGTGGCAGTACCCGATCTCCTTGATCATCTCGAGGTCGAACATCGTCCGCTGGTGCAGCCGGTGCGCCTCGAGCACCTTGCCTTCCGACTCGAGCTGGCCGCGGTACCACGCCAGCTCCGCCTTGATGCTCTCGACGGCCGCCTTCGTGCGCTCCCGCGACGTCACGAAGTGCGTCTTCGGGTAGATGGCGACCTTGTCGTTGCGGCGGAGGGTCCGGCCGGTGAGCGGATCGAAGGTGACGAGCTCGTCCACCTCGTCGCCGAACAGCTCGATGCGCAGCGCCTGGTCCTCGTACGACGGATACACCTCGACGATATCGCCGCGCACGCGGAACGCGCCGCGATTGAACTCGTAGTCGTTGCGCTCGTACTGGATCTCGACCAGCTTCCGGAGGATCTGCTCGCGCTCGATGCGCTGCCCGCGCTCGAGCGGCAGCATCATGCCGTAATAGGCCTCGGGCGAGCCCAGGCCGTAGATGCACGACACGCTGGCGACGATGATGACGTCGCGGCGCTCGAAGATGGCGCGCGTCGCCGAGAGCCGCATCCGGTCGATCTCGTCGTTGATCGTCGCTTCCTTTTCGATGTACGAGTCGGTGGTGGGAACGTAGGCCTCGGGCTGGTAGTAGTCGTAGTAGCTGACGAAGTACTCGACCGCGTTCTCCGGGAAGAAGCGCCGGAACTCCTGGTAGAGCTGCGCGGCGAGGGTCTTGTTGTGCGCCATCACCAGGGTGGGCCGGTTCACGCGCGCGATGCACTGCGCCATGGTGAACGTCTTGCCCGACCCCGTGACGCCCAGCAGCACCTGCGCCGAATCGCCGCGCTCCAGCCCTTCGACGAGCTCGTCGATCGCGCGGGCCTGATCGCCGCGCAGCTCGAAATCGGTGACCAGCGTGAAGCGGTCGTACTTGGAGGCCATGGCCGTTGGAGTACGGGACGCCCCGGCGGGGGGACGACGACCCATGATCGTACCATACGTCCGCCGGGACGCCGCGAGGGGGCGACTTTTCACCGCGCCCGACCTCGATTGGCTGGTCCGAGCCGGGCGGCTGGCCGTCAGCGGCGCGGAACGCTCACCACGCCGCACGCCACAACGCGTAGCTCAGGTCGAAGATCACCCACCAGACACCGACAGTCAGGGCGAGGACATACAAGAAGTTCGGGAGTCCGTCTGTCCCGCCGCCGATGCCGAGGAAAACGGCCAGATAGAAGCCGGGCATGACGGGGAAGGTAATCCAGGGGTCGAGCCAGGCCTGAACGAGCGAGTCACGGCTGAACGTCATCGCCGCAGCGACGAGCACCGTGAACGCGAGCGCCCACAGTCCGCTCCACACGTGGGCGTTCACCGCATCGCTCCCGACCCATGTCCGTGGAGGACAGGTCGCGTCACGGCCTCGATGCCTTCACGTGACCGTGCGGCATCCCGGCGGTGGTGGCCGACGCTGCCGCGCGGGCATCACCGGCCAGCCGCCATCACCGCGCCGCGCTCTCGCGGTACGGCGCGAAGTAGCCGCCGCGGGTCCGGATCTTCGCGCCGCGCAGATCCGGGCGCGTGAGGCGGATCTCCACCTTGCGCCAGGCGCCGTCGCTGCGGGTGTCCGTCGAGACGTAGCCCAGACTGTAGCGGGCGGCGATCTCCCGCTGGATCCCCTCGTAGATCCGATCCAGCTGCTTCAGGCTCGTGGGAAAGAAGGCCTGCCCGCCGGTCGTTTCCGCCATGCGCTGCAGCCGCATCCGCTGCTCGTTGCGCGCGGAGCTGCTGTGGCGCTCGAGATACCCGATCACGTACATCGTCACGTCCGACGCCTTCAGCAGATCGAGCAGCTCGGGAAGCACCAGCGAGCTGCGCGTGTCGCCGCCGTCCGTGTACAGGAGCAGCACCTTCTGCCCCGTTTGCGAGGTCGTGCCGTTGAGATAGACGCCCAGCGCGTCGTAGAGCGCCGTCCAGCCTTCCGGCTTGCGCATCCGGATGCGCTCGATGAGCCGCGCGTACTCGCTCGCCGCGTAGCGGCTGATGCGGACCTCCGTGTCGAAGTCCACGAGGGTGACGTCCGCCGCGGACTCGTTGGCGTTGAGAAACCTGATGACTGCGGTGCGGACGTCATGGATGTCCTGATCCATGCTGCCGCTGCTGTCGAGCGCGAGCCCCAGGTGCAGCGGCAGCGCCTCGCCCCCCCCGTCCGAGGCGTCCCCTTCGGCGAAGTAGCTGATCGTCTGCCGCGTCCCCTCCTCGATCAGCTCGAAATCGTCGGCGGTGAGCCCCGTGACCGGGGCGCCCTGCCTGTCGGTGACGACGACGGCGAAGTGCACGAGATCGACGCCCGCGCGAAACGTCTGGTGCGCCGACAGCGCGGTCGCCGCCGTCATCGCCGCCAGCAGTCCGATCGCCGTCCGGGACACGTGACACCTCCCCGTCAGATTCGTCACCAGCCGCCGAATCCGAGCCGCGCGCGAGCGCCGTCCGCCTCGACCGCGCCAGCACGGCGCTCCCGCACCGCCGGATCATACCGGATCGACCCCGAGGTTCAAGGTCACCTGAATCCCGGGCGCCCTCCCCCTTGTCGTATAATCAGAGATTACGCATGGACACCCTGCGGACCGCGGGAACAAGCGATCGGAGGCTCGGCTGACGTGCGCGTGCTGGCCATCTGTCAGGATGAACTCGTCCTCCGGTCGCTCGACGACGTCCTCCTGCCCAGCTTCGAAGTGGATTTCCTGGTGGAGAGCCGGCCGCTCGCGCGGCGCCTCCACGACGCGGGGATTCAGGTCATCGTCGGCGATCCCCGCCGCTGCGACACCTACCTCAAGGCCGACATCTCCCCCAGCACCTGCTTCATCGTCGAGGACAACGGCAGGCGGAGCGTGCGCCGGATCGTCTCGGCGATCCGCGATGCCGGCGGCACGCTGATCTACATCATCCATACCGGTCCGCGGAACACGAAGGCGGCCGAGGCGGCGCGGACGGCGATGCCCGACGTGACGCACATGGACCTCGGGGAGCTCATCCGGCCGACGCTCGTGACCGAGTTGAGCCGCTCCATGACGCGGGCGCGGGTGCAGCAGTACCAGCGCTACTTCGCCGACGCCGACCGCGTGCTGATCCTGCTGCACAACGACCCGGACCCGGATGCGCTGGCGAGCGGGCTCGCGCTCCGCAACCTCCTCCGCCGGACGAAGACCACGGCCATCATCGGCGCCATCCAGGGCGTGACGCGGCCCGAGAACCTGCGCATGGCCAACATGCTCGACATCCAGGTCGAGCAGATCACCCCCGCCGCCTTCCAGGAGTTCGAGCGCATCGCGACGGTGGACGTGCAGCCGCACTACTTCGGCGGGCTGCTGAACCGGGCCGACCTGGTGATCGATCACCACCCGGAGCAGCCGGGCTACAGCGCGGTCTTCAAGGACATCCGCGCCGACTACGGGTCGACGTCGACGATCCTGACCGAGCACCTGCGCGCCGTGGACGTGAACATCTCGGAGCGGACCGCGACGGCGATGCTCTACGCGATCAAGTCCGACACGCTGTTCTTCGCGCGCCACACGAACCGCGTGGACCTCGAGGCGTTCACCTTTCTCTACCCGCTCGCCGACGCGGCCCTGATCCGGAAGATGGAGGGGGCGGAGATCACGATGGAGCGGCTCGAGTACGTCACGCGCGCGAGCCAGGGCGGGATCCTGCGGGAGCAGGTGTTCAGCGCGTTCATCGGCGAGGCGCCGCGCGAGGACTTCATCCCCTACACGGCCGACTTCTTCCTGCAGCTCGAAGCGGTCAAGTGGACGATCGTCGCCGGCGTCGTGAGCGGCTCGCTGATCGTCAGCGTCCGCAACCTGGGCTACTCGCGCAACGCGGGCGAGTTCGTCAAGCGGTGGTTCGGCGACATCGGCAGCGCCGGCGGGCACCGGGCCATGGCCAAGGCGGTCGTGCCGATGGAGCGCTTCCGGCAGAAGTTCGGCGACCTCTCCGGCCCGGCGATCACCGAGCGGATCGCCGAGGCGGCCGAGCAGTTCCTCCACGAACCGGCGGCCGAGAAGCGGAAGGAAGTCGTCCGGTCGTAATCGGACGGCTCACCCCAGGGCCTGGTCGAGGTCCCCGATCAGGTCCTCGGGATCCTCGAGGCCGATCGACAGCCGCGCCATGCTGTGCGTCACGCCCGCGCGGGCGAGCTCCGCTTCCGAGTGCCCCCACTGGGACGTCAGCACCGGCAGGCTGCAGAGGCTCTCCACGCCGCCGAGGCTCGCCGCGCGGTTGATCAGCTGCAACCGGTCGAAGAACGCGGCCGCGCGCTCGTACCCGCCGCCGAGATCCACGCAGACCATGCCGCCGAAGCCACGCATCTGCCGCGCCGCGATCGCGTGATCCGGGTGCGACGCAAGTCCGGGATAGTAGACCGTCTCGACGCGGGGATCCCGCTCGAGCCACCGCGCCACGGCCATCGCGTTGGCGTTGTGGCGCTCCATCCGCACGGCCAGCGTCTTCAGTCCGCGCCCCAGCGCGTACGCCGCCGACGGGTCCAGGACGGTGCCGAGCATCTTCCTGACCTTCAGCATCTCCTGCATCAGATCCGCGCGCCCGGCCAGGACGCCGGCCGTCACGTCGCTGTGCCCGTTCAGGTACTTCGTCGCGCTGTGCATGACGAGGTCGACGCCGAGCGCGATCGGCTGCTGGTTGATCGGGCTGGCGAACGTGTTGTCCACGATCGAGACGGCGCCCGCCTCGCGCGCCGCGGCGGCCACGCGGGCGATGTCGACGCAGCGGAGCGTCGGATTGATCGGCGACTCGAACCAGACGACCCTGGCGTCGCCCGACAGCAGGCGGGCCGGGTCGGCCAGCTCCTCGAGCGACACGAACCGCGCGCGGATCCCGAACTTCGCCAGCAGGCCGCTGATGAGATGCAGCGTGCCGCCGTAGATCGCCGAACTGCAGACGACCTCGCCGCCCCCGGCGAGCAGCGCCAGCAGCGCCGTGGACGTCGCCGCCTGGCCGCTCGACAGGACCAGCGCCCCGTCCGCGCCCTCGAGCGCCGCGATCGTCCGCTCGGTCTCGACGACCGTCGGGTTCGAGTAGCGCGAGTACAGATACTTGCGCGACCGCCCTTCGTTGTACGCCCTGACCTCCTCCGCGCTGGCGAAAGTGAAGGTCGTCGTCTCGTAGATGGGCGACGTCAGAGGCGACACGTTCTCGTCGGCGGCGGCAGGACGGTGAATCAGTTCGGTTGCGGGCCTCATCGTTTCGGTCCTCGTGCCCGGTTCCGGGCTGCTCCGTTCGCGGCTCCCGATCGCCGGGCCGCGAGGCCGGGCCCGGGCATTGTGCCGTATCCCCCGGCGCGCGGCCCATCCATCCGCCGGATGGACGTCACGCGTCTCGTGACGTCGCGACCATCCGGAATGCCGATCGCACGCGGCTCTGCCAGGTCAGGTGATGCCGGGGGCCGCATGCGGGCGGCCGGTCTCACCGCGCTCCGCGCCCGCGACGATCGGTTCGATGAAGAGACGGTACGCGTCCTCGTACCCGCGATCGACCAGTTCGGCGGGTGTGTGCGTCCGGTCCGACCGCCCGTCGTAGGTCCCTCCGAAGTCGAGCGGGCCGAGCGGGTTGTGGAGCGGCCTGATCACGAACAGCCCGGCGAACCGACCGGCCGCGTGCTCGACGACGTCGCGGAGCGCGGCGGTTTCGAAGGTGGCGAGCGCCTCCGCCGCGGCGCCGCGGAGGTCCGCGCGTCCGGCGGTCAGCTCGTGCGGCCCCGCGGGGGGCGCGACCGGCGCCGCGATGATGATCTGTTCGGCCCCGGCGGCGGCGACTTCCTCGAGCAGCCGGAGCAGCGCGCCCGGCCGGTCGCAGAGCCGGTGGGTTTCGCCGCGCCACGGCCCTTCCGGCGCGAACCGCGCCAGGTGCGGCTCGCACGCCACGGGCAGCGCGAGGGCGGCCGCGAGCGCGTCGACCCCGTGATCGCGCGCGGCGCCCGTGAGATCGAACGCCTCGACCTGCCGGATCGCGTGCGCCGGTCCGGGCCGCGTGAAGTAGTGGCTCCGGTGCGCGCCCGCGAGCAGGGCGAAGACCAGATCGCGCCGGGCGTCCAGATCGTGCGCGGTGATGATCAGCTCCCGGAACCCGGGCTGGCCCAGGTTCTCGGCGAGCACTTCCAGGTACCGGCGCGCGAGTTCGACCGGGGGCGCCGCGGCCGCCGGGGCGGCGCCGCGAATGAGGGTCCAGAGCTCGGACGTGCTCCGATCGAGCAGGGCGGCCGTGGAGAACGGCCCGCCCAGCAGCCGGGCGGCGAAGCCGTGGTGCGCGCGCCGCTTCGCCCGGCGGCCGGCGAAGGCTCCCGCCGCCGCGATCCCGGCGGCGACGAGCAGCGCCAGCAGCGCCAGCCGCGGGATGAGCGTCGGCAGGACGGCCGGCGCGAAGAGCCTCGTCATCCATCCGCTGTACCAGGCGCTCACCTGCGCGCCGGGCCCGTCCAGACCGACGAGTGTCAGCAGCAGGCCCACGAGCGCGGCGACGACCGAGAGCGCCAGCAGCGCCAGCGGGATCGCGAGGATGGCCGCCGCGGCCGCCAGCGCCCAGCCGGCGGCCCGCAGCGCCGGCTTCGCGCCGTAGTAGCGGCGCGCGGACGGCGAGCGCCAGATGCCGGTCTCCTCCCACAGGCGGGGCCCGCCATCCACCGCCGTGAAGACGGCTCCCAGCGCGCCGATGCCGCGACCCGCCACGAGGTCGACGCGGATGCCGGCCTCGTGCAGCGCGCGCAGCACGCCGGCGTGATACGCCCCGCCCGTGCCGGACCCCGTCAGGATGAGCGCGGTCCGCAGGCGCGTCGAGTACTGCCGGTCGGGCGATTCAGGGGTGATCACGCCGTAACGGTCATTCGTCGTGAATGGTGACGAGCTTGACGATCTCGAAGCGCTTGTCGCCGTTCGGCGCCATCACCCGCACCTCGTCGCCCTCCTCCTTGTTGAGGAGCGCGCGGCCGATCGGCGAGGCGGTGGAGATCAGGCCCTGATCGACGTCCGCGTCCTCGGGCATCACGAGCTGGTAGATCGTCGTCTGGCCGTCGGGGGCCTTCAGGTGCACCGTCGAGCCGAACCCGACGCGGTCCCTGGGCAGCTTGTCGAGATTCATCAGCGAGATCTCGCCCACGCGCTTCTTGAGGAGGCTGATCCGGGATTCGACCAGCCGCTGCCGCTCCTTGGCCGCCTGGTACTCCGCGTTCTCCCGCAGATCGCCGAGCTCCCGCGCGCGCTTGATCTCCTTCGGCAGATCGGTCTTCAGCTCTCTCTCGAGCTGCGCGATCTCGTCCTCGAATTTCCTCAGAATCCGGCCCTTCATCGGCACGATGGTAGCACGATCGGATCGGCGCCGGCGGCGCGACTCCCGGGCGCAATCGGGACGTGACCAGAGACGATGCCGCCTTCGGCGAACACGACCCCGACGATCCCAGCGCGGCCATGGGCCGCCACCAAAACCCGCGACCCGGCGCCGCGCTGGTGTCAGAAGCGAGAAGCTAGAAGCGAGGAGCTAGACTATAGACTAGTCACGACATGCTATAGCCTGTTTGCCGTCGTGGTCGTCGTGAACGTCGTGGTCGTCTTGCCGGCGCGGCAGCCGCGTGGTCGTCGGGCCGTCCGGGTTGGACACCGCGCGGCTACAATACGAAGACGTGGAACGCATCGCCAGCCGGCAGAATCCGATCGTGAAGCGCTGCCGCCGGCTGCACGGCGGGCGCGCCGGCGGCGAGGTGCTCCTCGATGGCGCGCACCTGCTCGAGGAGGCGCTTGGCGCCGGCGTGCCGGTCGAGGTCGCGGCGTTCCTGGATCCCGCCGCGGCGGCGTCGCCCGGCACGCTCGCCTCGCGCGCCGCGGCCGCGGGCGCGCGGCTGCTGGCGGTCGCCCCGCAGGTCCTCGCCGCGATGAGTCCAGTCAGGCACCCTTCCGGCGTGGTGGCCATCGCGCGCGTCCGGCCGGCAACACTGGACGCCGCGCTTGCCGGCGACCCCCCGCTGGTGGCGATCCTGCACGAGGTGCAGGACCCCGGCAATGTCGGCGCCGCCATCCGGGCGGCCGACGCCTGCGGCGCCACGGGCGTCATCACGACGCCGGGAACCGCCGACCCGTTCGGGTGGAAGGCCCTGCGCGGGTCGATGGGCAGCGCCTTCCGCGTCCCCGTTGCCGCGGGCGCGTCGATCGGCGAGATCGAATCGGCACTGGCCGCGCGGGGCGTTCCGCTCGTCGCGAGCGTGCCGCGCGGCGGCACGCCGCTGTCCGACGCGGATCTGACCCGTGCCGCGGCCATTCTGGTGGGCGGCGAGGGCGGCGGGCTCCCGGTCGATCTCGCCGCCCGCTCGGCGGCCCGGATCACCATCCCGATGCGGCCGCCGGTCGAATCGCTGAACGTCGCCATCGCGGCCGGGATCCTCCTGTACGAAGCCGCGCGGCAGCGGCGCGGCAGAAAGCCAGGATGCTGAAATCGCGTGGGAGAGGGCTCGGATTGATCAAGGGTGCGGTGAGCCGAGCGCTTGGCCATTTTCCATTTGCCATTGGCCATCAGGCCGTCATGTATCACCGGCCTGCCACCCATGTCGCTCTTCGATGACCCCGAACCCGAACCGGACGTCACGCCGGCGTCCGCGCCGCTCGCCGAACGCATGCGTCCGCGCGCGCTCGACGAGCTGGTCGGCCAGGACGCGCTGCTCGGTCCGGGCCGTCCGCTGCGCCTGGCGATCGAGCAGGATCGCCTCCAGTCGCTGATCCTCTGGGGCCCTCCCGGCACCGGCAAGACGACGCTCGCGCGCCTGATCGCCAGGCTCACACGCGCGCGCTTCATCGCGTTCAGCGCCGTGCTCGCCGGGATCAAGGAGATCAAGACCGTGATGGCCGAGGCCGAAGACGCCCGGCGGCTTCGCGGGCGGCGCACGCTGCTCTTCGTGGACGAGATCCATCGCTTCAACAAGGCGCAGCAGGACGCGTTCCTGCCCCGCGTCGAGGCCGGCGACATCGTGCTCATCGGCGCGACGACGGAGAACCCCTCGTTCGAGGTGAACTCGGCGCTCCTCTCGCGTTCGAAGGTCTACGTCCTCCAGCCGCTCGGCGCCGGCGACATCGTCGCCATCCTGAAGCGGGCCCTCGAAGACGCGGAGCGCGGGCTCGGAGGCCTGGGGCTCACGGCGGAGCCCGACGCGCTCGCCGCCCTGGCGCGCTATGCGAACGGCGACGCGCGGGTGGCGCTGAACCTGCTCGAGATGGCCGCCGGCGCCGCCGCGGCTTCACGCTCCTCGACAGGCTTGGAGCGCCCGCAGCAGGTCGAAGGGCGCCCCTCGACAGCCTCCGAGCGCATCGACGCCGCGATGATCGCGGACCTGGCGCAGAACCGCGCCCTGCTCTACGACAAGACCGGCGAGGAGCACTTCAACCTGATCTCGGCGCTGCACAAGTCGATGCGCAACAGCGATCCCGACGCCGCCGTCTACTGGCTCGCACGGATGATCGAGGCCGGCGAGGATCCCCTCTACATCGCGCGCCGCCTCGTCCGGTTCGCCTCGGAAGACGTCGGCAACGCCGACCCGCAGGCGCTGTCGGTGGCCGTGGCCGCCAAAGACGCCGTCCACTTCATCGGCATGCCCGAGGGGAACACCGCCCTCGCCCAGGCCGCCATCTATCTCGCTACGGCGCCGAAGAGCAACGCGGTCTACACGGCGTATCTCCGCGCGGCGGAGGCCGCCTCGACGGAGATCGCCGAGCCCGTCCCGCTTCACCTCCGCAACGCGCCCACGCGCCTGATGAAAGGGCTCGACTACGGGAAGGGCTACAAGTACGCCCACGACGAGCCGGAAGGGATCGCGGACATGGAGTGCCTGCCGCCGGCGCACCGGGGGAGGAAGTTCTACGAGCCGACGAACCGGGGTCGGGAGGCGGGGATCAGAAGGAAGAAGGACGAATGACGAATGCGAGCGGGGCGGAGGTCAGCGAGGCTGACCGTCCGCCAGGTCGCGAACCGGCCGGACCGCCTCGGGGCCAGCCTCCGGCAGGGTCGTCGTGATCTGCGCCTCGTGCCGCAGATGAGCGACCTTGCGGAACATCTCGCCGCGCAGCGGAAGGATGAACGAGAACCGGTAGTCCCCCTGCATCCGGCCAATCGGGATGCCGACCAGCTCGCCGTCGCCGTTGAGCACGCCGCCCCCGGAGACGCCCGGGTGGCCGTCGGTGAGGCAGGTGACCAGCTTGTTGGCCGTCTTCTGGCCGACGTAGCCGGTCGAGACGATGATGCCTTTCGAGTAGTCGTTGCCCAGCCGGAAGATCGGATCCGCGAAGTCGAAGCCGTAGGCGAGATTCACGTCGAGCGGCGGCAGATCGATCGAGTCCTTCACCTTGACGATCGCCCAGTCGCCGGGATCGACTTCCACCTTCGCATCCCCGGCATCGACGACCGTCGCCGGGATCAGCCGGCCCTCGTACATCAGCTTCACGGACACGATGCGCCGCGGATCGGAAAGCCCCTCCTGCCCCAGCGCCACGACACCGTGCTTCACGGTGATGAAGTAGCCGTTGCCGAGATACCCGGCCGTGCCGTAGCTGCTCGATCCGCGATCGTCGTAGGAGTACAGCTCGACGAAGCTGGCCCGCCGATCGCGGAGCAGATTGAGCGGGAGCAGCCCCATCTCGTCCCGGAGCTGGCGCTTCACGTCCTCGACGATGGCCGCCCGGCGGGCGTCCTCGAGGACATCCGCCGCGGTCGCGCCGGCCACGCCTGATGTGCCGGCCGGTTCAGGCTGGGGACGTTTGAGAAGATCGATCTCCGCCCGGAGGGCGGCCAGCTGTTCCTCGCTGTTGTTCTGGCGGGCGCCGAGATAATTGCCCACCCCTAAAGACAGGAGCGCGACAGCTGACGTGATGGCCAAAGTGAGAACGCGGCGCGAGGACATGCACAACTCCAAGTTCGGCAGCTGAACGTCCGTTCGCGCGGAGCTTCAGCTTTGCGCACCCCTGGGAGAGGGGGTTGCCTTTTCGCTTGGAAAAAACGTCTGGACCCGGGTTGCTGGGATGACCAAACTGTAAAGGGTCGGCGTGATCGTGTCAAGAGTAAATCTTGCGCAATCAGCCGCTTATGGCTGAGGTGCACGCGGTGACACGCATGTGCCCGGCCCTTCACGGAGCTGCGCAACCCCGTGCTGCCGCTAACTCCGGCGCTCGTACCGGTTGCGCACGGCCAGCATCTCCTCGCCGCCCGGCGAGATGTTGTACATCGTCAGCTCCAGCCGGTTTCCCTCGAACGTGACGACCGTCCGCCATTGCCAGTCGGGGTCCGGGGGCGCCGGATACGAGCCGAGTACGGCCACCGAGCCGCCCGCCTCGTCCCCGCGGCCCGCCGAAAGGAGAAACGACTGGCTCTGGTGCCAGGAATCCATCCAGACCGCCGACACCGCCCCGTCCTGCCGTGCGTCGGTCAGCAGCAGCAGACCCTCGTGAGGTTCCCCCTCGTGCGACCACGTGTAGTCGACCCGCAGGAATCCTTTTGCCACGGGACGGACCGACGCCGTGGACGCGTAGGTAAACTCGGACGGGGTTCGCCATGGGAGATACAGCGTCCCCTCTCCGGTCCAGTCCCCCCCGGCGCCGGCAAGACTCCCTGGCACGCTCATGGACGCCTCCGTTCGACGGGCGAATCAGATTCGCTGGAAGTTCTTCTCGATCTCGCGGCGCGACATCCTGAGCACGACCGGCCTGCCGTGCGGGCAGACGCTCGAATACGCCGTGCGCCGGAGCTCCTGGAGAATGTAGCGCATCTTGTCCAGCGTCAAGGGATAGTTGGCCTTCACGGCGGCGTGGCAGGCCATGGTCGCCGCGATCCGGCGGAGCGGCTCCTCCCCGGCCGCCCCACGGTCCAGCCCCT
>Ga0299914_10001713_pt1 | contig 14716 bp, 13 predicted proteins | sample RVTome_10_FD_201361 | JGI IMG/M metagenome (GOLD analysis project Ga0299914, IMG submission 201361) | Soil microbial communities from uranium-contaminated site in the Upper Colorado River Basin, Wyoming, United States - RVT153D57 (version 2) ...
ACGTGGCGGAGGCTGCCGCCCTGGGCAGCGCTTACCGTCCCGAAGCTCTCGACGCCCCGGCCGGCCAGCAGGACGTCGCCCGCATCGACCAGATGGGAAGCGCCGACGACCGCTTCGACCTGTTCATTGATCTCCACGCCCTCGAGAGCGTGCTCGAGGGTCGATCGGAACGAGACAAGCAACTCCTGCATATGCGCTTCTACGAGGAGCTGACCCAGCGGCAGATCGCCGAGCGAATGGGCATCTCTCAAATGCATGTGTCGCGCCTTCTCGCCGCGTGTCTCGACGAGATCCGACTACTGATGCCCACGTGACAGTTGGCGGCTGGCGGAAGGTTTCTCAGCCTCGCCACTCGGGTAGACGTAGGTCGGTCTCCGAAACGAAGCACAGATGCAGCGAAATCGAACCTTGTACACCGAAGCCGAAGATGTGACGGCAGTGGCGGGCGTGGACCCCTCCACCGCCTTGGCCATTCCGTTCAACCTCCTGGCCGGTGCCTTCCTGGGCTCGTTGATCGGTGCCGTCGGCGTCATTCTGGCCCAGGCCGTCCATACCGACTTGATTGCGACCGGTGCCGCCGTACTCGGGTCACTCGGCGTCGTCCACGGGCTCGGGGCCGGCACTCGAACGTCGACAGATACCCGAACGAGGAGGTCGTGATGGCATATTCACCCAACCCTGAGTCCGGCCACGGGGTCGTGGCAGTTCTCTCCGATGCAGACCGAGCCAGGGCGGCGATCGACGATCTCGAGGAACACGGGATACCGGCCGACGCCATCTCAATGCAGTCGGCGGTCGTCGAAGAACTCCGATCGGAAGAGGAACAGACCGACAAGGAAGTCGAGGCAGTCGGAGAGGTCGGCAAATCCGTGTTGGTTTGGGCGCTGACCGGTTTCGTGATCGGGGCCGCCCTCGGGTTCATGGTCACCGTCGTGGTCGACGACTGGAGCTTCGTGACCGGTCTGTTCCTGGGCGGCATCTTCGGGGCCGCCATCGGAGGCGCCGCCGGTGGGATGAACGTCGCCAAGTACGCCTCGCTGGCCCGACCCGAGACCTTCCTCGCCGAGGGGGAAGGGCAGGTAGCGATCGAGGTACGCCACCTCGATGGAGCGGTGGTCGAGGAGGCCGCCAGCGTTCTGAGCGACCACCCGACCGTCCGCGTGTCGCGAATCTGAGCAACGCCCGCTGGCAAGTGGACAGTTATCTGTTTCGGGCGGATCAAGTCGGGTAGGAACTCCCCGTCACAACATCTGAAAGGCGGCGACGTGGATACAGCCCAACTCAACGAACTTCTGTGCCAAGCGATGGAAACCGAACTGGGCGGCGAGCAGATCTATCTGGCGGCGGTCAAGGCCGCCGCCAACCAGCAGGTCAAGGAGGAGTGGCAGAAGTACCTGGAGGAGACGAAGACCCATCAGACCGTGCTGGCGGGTGTCTTCGAAACGGCCGATTTGGACATCGACATGGATACGCCGGGACGGGCCATCCTCCGCGAGAAGGCCACGGGCCTGGTCCACGCCATCAATACGGCGCGTGAGACGATGCCCGCTGTCGGGGCCCAACTGGTTGCAGCGGAGTGCATCGTCGAGGCGGAGAGCAAGGACCATCAGAACTGGGTCCTGATCGGGATCCTCGCCGAAAGTGCAACCGGAGCCCTGAAGACGGCCCTGCAAGACGCCTACGACGAGGTATACGAGCAAGAAGGCGAGCACCTCTTCCACACCATGGGGTGGGCGCGCGAGTTGTGGCTGGAGTCGCTCGGAGTCCCGGCGGCCATCCCACCCCCGGAAGAAGAAAAGCACACCAAGACGCAAGTCGGTGCAGGACGGGCTGCCAAGGCGCGGGAAGACTACTCGAGTGCATGACGGGACGTGAGGGTGACGAAGAGGATGGCCGGGCCGGACCCATCCGTCGCGCCTCTGACGTGTACCGAAGAAACGGATCTATCAAAGGAGTGCTGAGTCTCCGCCGCGACCACAACCGGGAAGTCGCGGACACCGGGCATGTATCCTCGCCTGGTTTCCATATGAGCCCGCCTTCGCCTCGCCACCTCGCCCAATCCCCGGAACCTATCAGCGGATTGGAGATGGAATTGAAGGTGCCGGGCTCAGCCCACTACCTTCAGACGATCCGCACCGTCGTTGGGCGGGCGGGCCACCTCCTGGGATTTTCTTTCGACGGGATAGAGGACCTCGCTCTCGCCACAGATGAAGCTTCCGTCCTCCTCATCGAAGGATCGCCGACGTCGCTATGCCTGAGCTTTGAGTCGCTCAGTTCCGGGGGGTTGGAGGTCCGTATCGTGACCTCCGACCGAATCCCGAACTGGCCACCGGACAGCCTGGCGGACGACACCCGCTGGCAGATTCTCAGCGCCTTGAGTGAAAAGGTCTGGCCCATTACGGGCGACACCTCCGGGATCGGCCTCTCTCAGTCCACGCGGTGAGCGCAGGAACCTTCGACCTGCCACCTACAACGGCAAGCGTCGCGAGCCTACCGCGTGTTTGAGGGCGCGGGGATCGGGTACGGATTCGAGGACGCCAAACGAAAGGGAGAGTCATGGATGATCCAACCCAGACGAAGTGGGAAGGTCGCTGGGATCAACTCAAGGGCAAGGCCCGCCAGCTGTGGGGCGACCTCACCGACGACGATCTCGATGTAGCCGAAGGCAACTATGAGGAGTTCGTCGGGCGCATCAAGGAACGAACCGGCGAGTCCGCCGAGGAGATCAGGAGCCGCCTCGACGACATCGACGACATCGACGACTACTGACCCAACGTCTGATCACAGACCGGAATGACAAGGGACCGCTGCTGTCGGAGGGCTGCGGTCCCTTTTCAGTTGCGGAGCAGGCGGCTCAGCGACCAGCCCCGGAGGGCGGGTCCGAGGCGGGGAACGACTCAAACATGGCTGCGTCCACGGGTCCGGCGGTCCTCGGCGCCGTGGCCCCCTCCCACCCAGTCCAGCATCAGGGCAAGCGCCACCCCGAGATAGACCAGGCCGGCCGGCATCCACATGATGAGCCCGGCGAGCCGCTGGTCGTCCAGGGGCGAGATGCCCCACCCCTGGGTGCTGGTGGCATAGGTGGGGTACCAAGGCGTGGAGGCAAAGGTGAGAAGCGCAGCCAGGAAGACCCCCTGCAACGACATGGCGAACACCAGCAGGGCCCCATGCCCACCCGACACCCTCACCGTGCCGGGGAGGCCGACCACGACCCGCCAGAAGAGGAACCCGGTGACCAGGAAGCTGAGATGCTCGACGGCATGCAGCGCATCGCTGGAGAGCGCGGCCTCATAGGGACCGGCGGCGTGCCAGAACCACACGGTCACTACGTGGAGAAGCCACACCAACCCGGGACTCTGCAGGACAGCCAGATTGCCTCGCGTCAGTCTCAACCTTCGTCGCCATCCGGTGACGGCTCTCCGGAGAGCGCCGGACCCGGATCGAAACAAGGCTGAGCCGGGAGCGGCCGAGGCCATCAGTGGCGCCGCCACGACCACGAGCAGCACGTGCTGGATCATGTGGGCGGACGCCAAGGATCCGGAGGCGGCGTCGAGCGGCGAGATGAGGGCGACGGCGACCGCGGTCAGAGCGGCAACGAAGTATTTCTCCCGCCGGCGGTCGAGGTTGCGCCCGGGTCCCCGGCGTCTTCCTCGTCGGTAAGCCCAACCAACGAGAATCAAGCCGCCGACCACGAACGGGTCGAGGTTCCAGGCCCGCCACAGATCATGGGGTTGGACCGGCTGCCCGAGGTGGAGAACGACCGTCAACACGGGGCAAGCACCAGGGAAGGGAATGCGACGAAGAGGGTCGCAATCAGTGAGAGCCCCGACAGAAGCAGCCCGGAGTAGATCGTCGCGTGGTTCCCATCCCCGCCGCCCCGGTCGCCAGGAGCGTTCCTCGACTCGGCGGCGCTCTGGTAACCCCGCCCGATCAGGAGGAGACAGCCGAGGGCGGCCGCGACCGTCGCCGCGGCGATGACGATCTCGAGAACAGGTGGATTGAACAGCGCCATTCCGGGGCCGTCACCCGTACAAGCCGCCTCGGCGACGAGATACACGATCATGAAGTGGGCGAACCAAATGACAGGTCCACCGATGAGCATCACCCACACGCCCCGGGCCCGGCGATCAGCAGAGGCGTCCACCGGGTAACGCGTCCCGGTGACACCGGTCAATGCACCGGCGCCGCGAGTGCCGTCTTCGGGGCGTTCGGGGTCGGTCATGTCAACCGGGGGGCGAGATAGAGGGTGGCAAACCCAATGCTCCAGATCACCTGGGCGGCGGTCCACAACCTGATCACGTTGGCGACGGCGGCATGGCGACGGGAGGTGTAGAGCCGACGGAAGCCCCAGAACAGGACCGTGAGGGTCATGATCAGCGCAATCGACCCGACGACGAGGACGAACCAGGCCAGGGTGTGGAAGACGGAGCCGTAAGCGTGGTCGGTCCAAGCAAATGCCATCTCCGTCACGTCGCCGATCTGCAGGCTGAGGCCGAGGCCCCCCACCGCGAGAGAGCTCGCCAGACCTGCCAGAAATCCTCGACGATCATCACTCCCCAACCTGTGCATGCCCCATCGGGCCATCAGACCGGCCGCCACCACGAGAACCGCAGCGACGAGACCGACGATGAGCCCGGGGTCAGGGATACCGACCGGGGGCCATTGGGCGTTCTCGAGTCGCAGATAGAAATAGGACAGCAGGAGGCTGGAGAACGCAATGGAAACGAACAGAATGCCGATGGCGGTGGCCCACGCAGAGATCACCACACTTCCCCCGGCGTTGACCGGGACAGCGTGCTTCCTTTCGAACTCCGCTTCCTCTTCGACCGTCATCGGCGGGTCCGTCGGCCAGTTCCAGGCGATGGCGCCGATTACGACGATCAGGACACCGATCCCGATGCTCCAGCGGATCTTGCTGAGCTCGCCGAGAAAAATGACGAGCACGCCCCCGGCGGTCACCAACGGCCAGATCGAGGGGTCGGCCACCCGAAACACCTCCTGGGGTCTGCCGTCGGCCGTGCCGACTGTCACGGCCGCCCGCCAACGCAACGGCCATTCGCCCAATCCCCGGGCCGTGCTGACGAGACTTTCGTCCCCGCTGGCCAGGTCCTTCTGGTCCCACAGCGGGTGGCGGCTGGTGACGATGGGGAGATTCGTCCACCCGTGCTGGGCAGGGGGCGAGGGAACCGCCCATTCCAAGGTGTCCGCTCCCCAGGGGTTGGCCCCGGCGGCCTCGCCCCGCCGCAACGAACGCACCACGTTCCACACGAACACCGCTATCCCCGGCACGATGAACGCAACCACGCCGATCGTCGAGATCATGTTGTAAATGCCCCACCCCAACCCTTCGTCATATGTGTAGACCCGGCGGGGCATGCCCATCAGTCCGACGATGTGCATGGGGAAGAACGCCACGTTGACTCCCACGAAGAGCAACCAGAAGTTCCATCGGCCGAGCCGCTCGCTGAGGAGTCTGCCGGTGAACTTCGGAAACCAGTAGTAGACGCCGGCGAAGATAGGAAACGCGACTCCCCCGATGAGGACGTAATGGAGGTGCCCCACGACAAAGTGAGAGTCATGGGCCTGGAGGTCGAAGGGAGGCGCCGCCACCATCACGCCGGTGATGCCTCCGATCAGGAAGATGACGAGGAAGCCCACCACGAACAGGAAGGGAGGGCGCCACACCGGGCGCCCACCCCAGATCGTGGCGATCCAGGCAAAGAACTGAACCCCGGTCGGGATGGCGATCATCATGCTGGCGGCGGCGAAGAAGCTCAGAATGATCGGCGCCAAGCCCACCGCGAACATGTGGTGGGCCCACAAGCCGAAGGAAAGGAACCCGATGGCGACCACCGAGGCGACCAGCCAGTTGTAACCGATGATGCGCCGTCGAACGAACACCGGGATGATCATCGACACGATCCCGGCGGCGGGGACCGACTGGATGTAGACCTCGGGATGACCGAAGATCCAGAACAGGTGCTGCCAGAGGAGGGAGCTGCCTCCCAGGTCGGGGTTGAAGAACTGAGTTCCGAAGCCACGGTCGAGTTCAAGCAGCAGGCTTCCGACGATCAGGGGTGTGAAGGCGAAAAGGATCATGAAGGCCATCACCAGGAGCGACCAGGCGAAGAGCGGTATCCGGCCGAGGGTCATTCCCGGAGCTCGGGTCTTGAGGACGCCGATGATGATCTCGAAGGCCACGGCAATAGCTCCGACTTCGGCCACTCCCAGACCCAGGACCCAAAAGTCGATCGCCATGTCAGGAGAGAACTGGGGCCCGCTGAGTGGCGTGTAGGCGAACCAACCGGCGTCGGGCACGTGGGAGAACAGCGTGGCGCTGTAGTAGAGGAGCCCGCCGAACAGAAACGTCCAGTACCCGAAGGCACCCAGCCGGGGAAAGGGCATCTCCCGCGTCCCCAGCAGCAGCGGCAGCAGCAACACGGCGAAGCCCTCGAACAGCGGAAGGATGACGAGGAACATCGTGACCGTGCCGTGGTTCGTGAACAGCTCGTTGTAGAGCTGGGGACTGAGCAGATCGTTCTCCGCCACCGCCAGTTGGAGCCGCATGAGGACCGAGTCGAAACTGCCACCAAGCAGGAGGAAGAAGAATCCGGTGAGGATGAGGCGGACGCCAATCTTGTCGTTCTGCACCGCGGTGAGCTGACCCCACAATCCCGGGGGGTCAGCCCATAGTCGGTCGAGGGTCTCGTGCGTGGCCGGTTCGGCGGTGGCCGGCGTATCGCGCCGCGGCTCCGGTGTCGTGGGCCGGGGGGGATTCACTCGAGGGTCCCCAGGTAGGCCACGATGGCGTCGATTTCCTCCTGGGACAGACCCGCGGCCGGCATGTCCACGCCCTCCTTGACAGTGTGCGGATTGGCCACCCAGCTCGCCAGGTCCATCGGTGTGTTGGGGAGCGCCCCCGCACCGAGTTCCTGACGTGAGGCGAGATGCGTCAGGTCGGGACCGACGTCGCCGTCGGCCGGGGTCCCCCGCACCGTGTGACACGTGGCGCAGTCCGACCCCATGAACATGTCGCGACCGCGGCCGGCGGTGGCACCGTCCGGCTCGAGGGCCGGCTCTCGTTGGCTCTCGATCCAGTCGGCAAAGGCACCCGCTGGTTCGGCGACGACTCTCAAACCCATCTGATAGTGCTGCAACCCGCAGAACTCGGCACAGGTGCTCTTGTGCTCTCCGGGCTCGTCGGCTTGGAGAACCAGAGTGTTGGTCCCGTCGGGCAGGAGGTCGATCTTGCCGGCCAGGGCCGGGACCCAGAAGCTGTGGATCACATCGGCCGACGTCAGCCGCAGAGCCACCGGCCGGCCCACCGGGAGGTGGAGCTCATTGGCCGTTGTCGCCCCGCCCGCCGGGTAGTGCACCTCCCACCACCACTGATGCCCCACGATCTCGATCTCGAGGGCGCCGGGCGGGGGTTCGGCCTGAACCTGGCGCATCGCCACCAATGTCGCCCCGAAGACGATCGCCAGGAGGGCGATGGTGACGACGACCCCGCCCCGCAGCCACCGCTCAGACGTCGGTGAGTCTTCCCCCTCGGGGGACAACTGACGTCGGGTCAGGCCGACCACGAGCAGCCCGATCACCACGATGAAAACCGCAGTGCCCAGCCACAGCATCAGCCACCACAGATCGGCGGCAGCCGAAGCTACCGGGCCCTGTGGCTCCAGGCTGCTCGCCTCCAAACCGGTCACCGGGAGGCCGGCCGGTCATCTGCCAATGCATGCCCCGGAACATCGTCCATTGTCCTGAAGGTATCCGAACATCTCGCAGCTGAAACGGGCGACGGCATCCAGGACCGACGATCCCTCCGGCTTTCCCCGACCGCCCGACCACTAGATGCGAGGCGGCTTGTAGCCGGACCTTTCGATCACGTGATCGCGGGAGTGCTCCACCATTCTCTTCACCTCGGCCCAGTCGACATGAAGGAGCTTGCCGCCCCGTTTCATCACCCGCCCGGCGATCAGGACCGTGTCGACATTGCCCGTATCCATTCCGGTGACAACCGCGGTCACGGGATCGCTGAGCGGTGTGACGTTGAGTCGGTCGGTGCGAAGCAGGATCAGGTCCGCCTTCTTCCCGGGAGTCAGAGTCCCCACCTTGGATTCGAGGCCGTTGGCCCGGGCGCCCTCCACGGTGGCGTACTCCAGGACCTCCCGTGCAGACACCGGCTGCTTTCCGCTGGCAGAGGCGAGTCCCCGCTGGAGGGCCAGAATCGAACGCATCTGGTTGAACATGTCGGCCGGGACATTGGTCTCCACATCCACGCTGAGACTGGGCCGCAGACCACGGTCGAGGAACTTCTGGATGGGCGGCATCCCGTGACCCATCATCATCTCCACCGGCGAGGCCAGCGAGACCGTCCCCCCGGTATCGACGATCATCTGGATCTCGGTCGCGTTGAGCGTCGTGCAGTGGATGTAGGTCGTATCGGGCCCGAGCAACCCGGCCTTGCCCATCTCCTGGAGTTTGCCGTCGAGGCCGTAGGTCCCCACACCGACGTGGGTTGTGATCCTGGCCCCCGTTTCCCGGGCCAGTTTCCAATGGTCGCGAGAGGTCTCGAAGTCGGTGAACTCCGGGCCGGGAGCAGCCAGGGCCAAGGTGAGCATCTGGTCGGTCGTCGGGAAGTGCTCGGTGGCGGCCCTGACGAACCAGCTCGGCTGGCGCTCCTCCCACTTTCCCCACCACGGAAAGCCGTAGGCGAAGACCGCCCGCAGACCCGAATCTTCCAGCGCCTGGACCACGGCATCGGTGTGGGCCGGCGAACCCTGGATGTGGGACCAGTCGAGCAGGGTGGTGATCCCGGCGTCGATCGCGCCCAGAGCCGACACCAGGTTCCCCATATAGGCGTCCTCGGGACGGAAGGCGGGCGCCAGCTTGTGCAGCACGAAGGAGATGTAGCTGGTCCGGCCCTCGAGAGGCACGTCGGTGCCGATGTTGCGCAGAATCCCTTCCCAGATGTGACGGTGGGTGTCGACGAATCCGGGCATCACGATCATCCCCCCGGCGTCTATGACCTCTGCGTCCCCCGCCTCCAGTCGGGGACCGACGGCGACGACCGCATCGCCGTCGACGAGGACGTCGCCCAGAGCGAAGTCGCCGACGGCCTGGTCGAGACTGAGGACGGTTCCCCCTGTGATGAGCTTGCGCCCGCTGGGAATCACACGGAAGTCGGTGCCTGACGGATACAGAATGGGGATCTCGGCGACCTTGGGAGGGCGACTCCCGACCACCAGGCGCCGGGCTCGCTTGTAGTTCCGCTTCACAAGTTCCTTGATGTCCCCGACCTGGAAGAGGATGATCCCGACCAGGACCAACGCACCGATGATCATCGAGCCGTCGCTGGGCGACAGGCCGAGGTAGGGCAGGACTGTGAGGATCAGGGCGAGGAGGATCGCCGCCACCGTGCTCCCCATGAAGGTGGCGCGCCCACCGGCCAGGGAGGCGCCTCCCAGCACGGCGGCGGTGATGCTGTTGAGGGCGAAGGTGGAGCCGACCTGGGCGTTGCCGATCGGTGACCGCGCCATCACGAAGAAGGAAGCGATGGCGGCGAGGACGGCACATATGATCAGCGCCCGCACCCGAACCCAGTTGGTCCTGACGCCGCTGCGCTTCGCCGACCGCTCGTCGAAGCCGACGGCCCGCACCTCGAGCCCCGAACCCGAGGCGTGGAGCCACCACTCCAACAATCCGGCACCCACCACCACCAGGATGAAGGCGACCGGGATCGGTCCAACGCTGGCGGTCAGGACCGAGACCAGGTCGGGACTGATGATCCCCTGGGCAGTCGGACGCATTGTGAGGGAGATCCCGTCGAGGATGCTCATGGTGGCCAAGGTGGCGATGATCGAGGGGATCTTCACGCCGCGGATGAGACCGGCGTTGACAAGGCCGAGCACGACGCCGCAGACGAGGATCGCCCCGAGGCCGAGGAGGATCTGAGACAGGGTGGCCTCGGCTCCAACCATGAACGACGCGATCACCACTCCGACGCTGATCATGGCACCGACAGAAAGGTCGAGATAGCCGACCAGCAGGGCGTGGGTCTGGGCGATGGTGGCCACGATCAGCGGCAGGGCCAGGATCAGGATCTGGTTGACGTTGGTGGCGTTGACGAAGCCCGGGAACCGAGAGTTGGTGTACCAGACGAGGCCTGCCAGTAGCAGCACCTGGAGAACGACCGGCATCCACAGCCGAACCTTGACGACCTTGCGCCACTTGTTGACGTCGCGGGCATTGCGGAGGACCTTGCGGACCGCAATCCGGGCGGTAGCGACCCGCGTTGTCATGAAGATCCGGCCTTGGACGGGCTCTTGGGCATCGCCACGCCGAGCGGTGAGCGGCCCGCCTTCGACAGGCCCGGCCCCCGGACGATGGCCTCGGTTATACGACGTTCGTCGAGTTCGTCGCCGGGTATCTCCTCGATGATGGTCCCCCGGGACATGACCAGGACCCGGTCACACAGGCCTGACAACTCGATGGGATCACTCGACTTGACCAGCAGGGCGGCGCCGCCGTCCGTCCGGGTCCGCAGCGCCCTATAGATGTCGAAGCGCGACGCGACATCGACCCCCTGGGTGGGCTCATATGCCATGATCACGGCCGGCTCCCTGAGGAACGTCCGAGACACCGACACCTTCTGCTGGTTGCCCCCGGAGAGGAACTCGACGGGCTGATCGAGCGAGGGCGTCCGGATCTCCAGCTCGTCGACCAGGGTCGTCACCGAGCTTCGCTCGCTTCTTCGCCTGAGGAAGCCCAGGAAGCTGAAACGGCCCAACGACTGGACGGTCGAGTTGACCCTGACCCCGAGCACCGGCATCAACGCCTCGACCTTGCGGTCACCGGGCAGGAGCATGAGGCCGGCCCTGACCGCGTCGTGGGTGGAGATCAGAGTTAGTTCCTTCCCGTCGCAGACCACGCGGCCCGCCCTGGGCGGGAACCTCCCCGCCAGGCAGTCGAACAGCTGAGGCTGGCCGTTGCCCTCGGCGCCGGCGATCCCCACAACCTCACCCGCGGTGAGGATGAAACTGACCGGGCCGAATGCCTCGCCCTGGAGGCCGTCCACCACCAGTACCTCACGGGACTCGGTGGTGGGCGGGGCGGCAGAGGGGAAGGCAGCTTCGAATGGGCGGCCCACGATGAGCTCGACCAACTCGGACTCGCTGGTGGCCCGAGCGTCGAACGTCCCCCGATTGCGACCGTCGCGAAGCACGGTGATCCGGTCGGCGATCTCGAGGACTTCGGGGAGGCGGTGACTGACGTAGACAACTCCGACACCTCGGTCGCGGCAAGCCACCACGGTTCGATGGAGGGCCTCGACCTCATCGGGGCCGAGCGCGGTGGTGGGCTCGTCGAGGAGCAGCACCTTGGGGTCGGTGGCCAAGGCCTTGGCCACCTCGAAAAGTTGCCGCTCGGCGAGGGTCAGGAACCCCGCCGGGGCGTCCGGAAAGAGCTCGAGGTCGAGGTCGAACTCGGAGAGCAGGCCCCGGGCCCACTTCTTCCGCCTCCAGAACGGCGGGCGCTGATCGGGAGGAGCGGCAAGGAACAGGTTGTTCTTGACCGGCTCGGCCTGGACCAGCGACGTGTCCTGGTAGGCCATGGCCAGGCCCAGCTTGCGGGCCAGCGCCGGTGAGTCCCGGCGCAGGGGTCTGCCCCCGATCTGGACCCTGCCCAGATCGGGGTCGACAAACCCACTGGCGATCCCGAGAAGAGTCGATTTCCCGGATCCGTTCTCGCCCACGAGGGCGTGGACCTCTCCGGCCCGGCAGTCAAAGCTGACATTGGTCAGCGCTCGAACCGCCCCGAACTGCCGGGAGACGCCCTCGAGTTCGAGGACGGGGTCTCCAGTCGTCGTCTCTCCTCGGGTGTTGCTCATCAGCCGGCGAACATGAGGGCCAGGATTTCGTCGGGCACCAGTGACGTGCCGGACACCACCGGGTTCACTCGGTCGGGATCGCAGTCCTCCGGTGTCACCTGGCGCATCACGTGCGGCACCACGATCTCCGGGGGAACGTCGGCTCCGTTGATGGCCAGCATGGCCGCCGTGACACCGGTACGTGACTGGAAGTTGCCTCCAGCCGAGAACCAGATGTTGTAGGTCGGCTCGTTGCGATCGGCCCAGTCGCAGAACAGGCTCTGCTCGTCGGTGCGCAAAGCCAACGTGAGGTTTTCCACCGGTATGCCCAGATCCGTGTAGGCCTGAAGCCCGGCGAGTATGCCGTCGGCGTACTCGTAGGCGTAGCCGCGGATATCGGGGTTCGGCGTCAGCAAGCCCCGGAACACGTCCGGAATGATCGGGTTGAACCAGTTGGTGTCCCCGGTCGTGGAGCTCTCGTTGGCTGGTGGGTTTACCAGCTCCACCCCTTCGGCCAGCGACGTCACAGTGCAGCGTTGCCAGCCGAGCGAGAGGGCGTTGCCCGGCGTGCCACCGAGCATCGCCACCTTCCCGTCTCCGACCCCCTCGTTGAGGATCCGGGCAAAGCTCTCACCGAGAGCGCAGAGGTCCTCGCCAACCACGGTCAGATAGCCCTCTCCGGGGATCAAGGCACCTTCCTGATCGGGCAGCCCGACCCAGCCGGCCGAGAACGGAACGTAGAGGATCCCGGCATCGGTCGCTTCCTGGATGGCGTCGGCGATCGCCACACCCATGTCCGGATAGCCGACGATGAAATCGACTCCACTCTGGATGAGGAACCTGATGTCGTTGGCGTGAACCGCCGGGTCGGCGTTGAAGTTGGCCGCCGTCGAGATGATGGTTCCGATCTCGGGGTAGGTGAGCGCCTGGAGGACCGCCTCCATATGGCTCACCGAGCGCCACACGTTCACATCGTTTCCGCCGCCGTCGGCGAAGCCCATCACCAGTTCGCCACCGCTTCCGGTGTCGCACTCCTGGTTACCCCAGCACTCTATGGCCTTGTCGATCGTGGCCTGGTCGAGGTCCTGGGTCGCCCGGGCTACCGAGGCCAGAACGATGTTCCAGCTCGCCTCGTCTGAGGGCTCCACCGGGCCGAGGGCCTCCTCGACCAGAGCCGGATCGGCGTCGATCGACTCTCCGAACTCCGCCAGCGGGTTGGCGGCGGTCGTGTCGGGCGGGGCGGTCGTGTCCGATGGCGCCGTCGTGTCGGGAGCGGCCGTGGTCGCCGGGGCCGCGGTCGTCACCGGGGCCGCCGTAGTGTCCGGGGCCGCCGCCTGAGTGGTCGTTGGGTCGCCGCCGCTCGAACAAGCCGCGGCGATCAGCGCCATCACAGCGAGGACCGCGATGAGTGTCGTCCGTTTCATATTCTCCTCCAGGGGCAGTGCGCCCATTGCTTTCTTTTCCGGGATACGGCTCGGGGGTGGAATGGCTCCTTTCTCAACCTTCCTCATGCAGGGAAACTCTTGGCTGTGGCGTCGTCGTCGCGCAGCCGCGTCCGTTTTCGCTCGCGGAAGACGCGTTCTACGACCTTGATGATGCGGTCGCCCGAGACCAGCATCCCGCCGACGATTACCAGACCGAACACCACGAACTGGAGGGCGGTGGGTAGTCCAATGACCCGCATCATCTGATTGAGGCCGGCGAGAAAGAAGGCGGCGGCGAAGGTCGACAAGGGGCTGGCCAGGCCGCCCGTCAGGGAAGCGCCTCCGACAACCACGGCCGCAATCGGCGCCAGGAGATAGGTGGTGCCGGCGGCCACTCCCGGGTTGCGAATCAGCCCCGCCAGAGCCACACCGGCAACGGCGTAGAGGACGGCCGCCCCGACATAGGCGGCGACCTGGTTCAGGTTGACCCGCAGACCCACCACCCGCGATGCCACCGGGTTGGCCCCGACGATCTTGAACCTGCGGCCGATCGTTGTGTACCGAAAGGCGATGATGAAGAGGGCGGTGATCGCCACCCCGATCCAGAAGATGGGACTGACCCCCAGAATCCGGGCAGAGACCCATCCCGACCACCCGGCGGGCACCTGGCTCTGGACCGGGAAAGTACGTCCGTATCGATTGACCAACCCGATGACCACCTGACCGACGGCCAGAGTGACGATGAGGGCGTTGAGCTTGAGTCCACCGATAAGGATCCCGTTGACCAGACCGATGAGGGCGCCGACCCCGAGGGCGGTGAGTACGGCGACGCCGATGCGGTCGTCGGCCTGGTTGCCCACACCGACCATCATGGCCGCGGTCAACGACATTGTGCCGGGGATGCTCAGATCGATGCCCCCGGTCATGATCACCAGCATCTGGCCGAGGGCGGTGATCCCCAACAGTGCCCCGAAGGGAGCAACCGCGCTGAGCGCCACGGACCCCAATGCCGTTGGTGCCCAAATCGAGGCCACGATCACCAAGAGGACGAGTGCCAGAAAGACCGGCATGTACCGGGAAGCGACGACGAACGAGGTGACCGCCGACGACGGAGCCCGGGTCGAGGTCATTGCGCCCCCCGGACCGTCTCGGCGACAAGCCCGGTGGCCCCGGCGACCCGACGGGCCGCAGCCACCATGCTCTCGCGCACCGCGGCGACGTCGGCTTGGAGAACGCCGGCCCGTTTGACCGGCCGTCCGGCGACGAACACCCAGTCGACATTGGAAGTGTCCATGCCCCAGACCACGGCGCCAATCGGATCGTTGACGGGGAAGATGTTGGGACTATCGGTACGGAGGAGGATCAAATCAGCTTGGCGCCCGGGGGCCAGCGTCCCGACCGCCGGGCCGAGGCCAACGGCCCGGGT
>Ga0299914_10001714_pt1 | contig 14714 bp, 14 predicted proteins | sample RVTome_10_FD_201361 | JGI IMG/M metagenome (GOLD analysis project Ga0299914, IMG submission 201361) | Soil microbial communities from uranium-contaminated site in the Upper Colorado River Basin, Wyoming, United States - RVT153D57 (version 2) ...
TAGACCGCGACCTGCTGCGCCGGGTCTGGAGATACGGGCGTCCCTACCGCAATGGCCTGCTCGGGATTCTCGTCACGATCTTCATCATCTCGTCTCTGTCGGTGGTGCCCGCCATTCTGATCAGGGCCCTGATCGACGAGGCACTCGAGGATCAGAACATTCGCCAGCTGACCATCCTGGGCATCTTCATGGTGACGGTCCCGTTGGTGAATGCGGTCGTCGGGGTGGGCCAGCGTTGGTTGGCTTCGAAGGTCGGGGAGGGAATCATCTTCGATCTGCGACGTGAGCTCTACGCCCACTTGCAGCGCATGTCGTTGCGGTTCTTCACAGCGACCAAAACCGGTGAGCTGATGAACCGGCTCAACTCCGATGTTGTCGGTGCCCAACAGGCGATCACCGGGACTTTCATCACGATCGTCTCCAACGTCGTGTCAGTGGCGGTGATCCTGGTGGTGATGATCCGGGCGGATTGGCAACTCACGGTTGTCGCGGTGGCGGCACTACCCCTCTTTGTCATCCCGGCACGTCGGGTGGCCAGAGTCCTGCGTCGGATAACCCAGCAGCAAATGGAGCATGAGGCACGTATGTCGGGCATTCTCCAGGAGTCATTCAACGTCTCCGGTGCCCAGCTCACGCGCCTGTTCGGACGCTGGGACGAGGAGCAGACGCGGTTCTCGGACTCGGCCGCCAACGTCCGCGACTACGGCATAAGACGAGCGATGGTGGGGCGGGGGTTCTTCGCGGCGCTTGGCCTCGTATCCGCCGTCGGGATGGCCGCAGTGTTCTGGTTGGGCGGATTCAGAGTCATCGAAGGCACACTCGACCTCGGGATCGTCGTCATGTTCTCAACTCTCTTACCCCAGCTCTATGGGCCACTCTCCGCCATAACCAACTCCAGGGTCGAGTTCGCCACATCGATGGTCTCCTTCGAGCGGGTCTTCGAAGTCCTCGATCTCGACACCGACATCGTGGAGGCTGTGCACCCCACTCCTCTGAGCGGTACGGGTCGCGTCGAACTGCAAAACGTCTCATTCCGGTATCAAGGCGACGGACCGGAGGGTCTCGCCGCCGTCCAGAGATTCAGCTGGCACGCGTCGTCTGACGGGTCGGAGCCCGCTTCCAGGGCATCGTCCCGGGAGTGGGCCCTAAACGATGTCGGTTTCGTGGCGGAGCCGGGGACCCTTACTGCTCTCGTGGGGCCCTCGGGTGCGGGCAAGACCACCATCTCCTATCTGGTGCCTCGGCTGTATGACGTCACACGTGGCAGCGTCCGAATCGACGGAATCGACGTGCGTGAAGTGGCGCTGAGAGAGCTTGCCGGGTCGATTGGGGTGGTGACCCAGGAGACATATCTCTTCCACGACACCATCGCCGCCAATCTGAGATATGCCCGTCCCGACGCCACTCAAGACGAGCTGGAGGCGGCGGCCAAGGCGGCCAACATCCATCAGATGATCGAGCGGCTCCCCGATCGATACGAGACGATCGTGGGGGAGCGGGGCTATCGGCTGTCTGGCGGAGAGAAACAACGCATCGCCATCGCCCGGGTCGTTCTCAAAGACCCCAGGGTCCTGATCCTGGACGAGGCGACGTCACATCTCGACTCGAGGTCGGAGGCCCTTATCCAAGAAGCGCTTGAGGAGCTGATGCGGGGTCGCACCTCGATCGTGATCGCCCACCGGCTGTCTACGGTGCGAGCCGCCCACCAGATCCTCGTCCTCGATGAGGGAAAGATCGTCGAACGTGGGACTCACACTTCTTTGATCGCCCGGAACGGTCTGTACGCCGATCTCACCCGGACCCAGTTGTCGGGTATGACGGCTTGACTCAGTGAGCCGCCCCGGTCAGATTCTCGAACATCAGCCGTTGGGTCGTGGCGAGTAGCAGGACCTCACCATCGGTGGACATCCACAGCCGGGGTCCGGCTTTCAGCCAGGCACGACGAGGAAGGGCATCGAGATGACGTCGTTTGCGTGCGGACGGAGGCGTGTAGACAAGCACCTCTGAGGCGGGTGCGCCCAGTGCATCCATGGTCCCGGCCAGGTCGTAGCTGCCAAACAGCGCCGCCATGGCTTCGGCATGATCCACAGGCCCTTCGTTGCTCATCCAGTCGACCGCTCCGCAATCCTCGCACGCCGACACGGCAATCCGGCCGACCCATACCGGTCTGTGCTCACACCATGTGTTCTCGCTCATACCGGACAAGGTACGGGAGGGGTACGACAGAAAACTCGTGACTGCGGAAGTCCCCCGCTTTACGGGACTTTCGGCCGTGTTACTCGTTCCCTCCACGAGCAATCATCGGGATATCAAACGAAATACAGGAGGTCGTAGTGGAACTTCGTGAATTGATCAGCGGCGAAGTGGAGACGGTGTCTCCCGACACGACCATCAGTGACGCCGCCATCAATATGCAAGAGCTCGGGGTTGGCTCTCTTGCCATTCTCGATGAGGACGAGTTCAGCGGAATCTTCACCGAACGCGATGTGCTCGGCGTCGTCGCCGCGGGAGGTGACCCCTCGGTGGAGACGGTCGCCGGTTGGATGACGCTCTATCCCGACTCGTTTTCACCCGACATGGAGGTGAGAGAGGCGGCCGATTGGATGCTTGCAGCGGGCTACCGCCATTTGCCGGTGGTCGAACACGGTCATCTGATCGGCATGGCGTCTATCAAAGACATCCTTTGGGCTATCACGGGTCAGAAGGTGCAGTGAGGCGGTGAGATGGAGTCTGTCACGAGAGAAGAGGCGCTGACGATCCTGGCAGGTCAGCCGGTTGCCCATCTTGGGATCATGATCGACGGGGCGCCGTATGTGACTCCCATGTCGTATGTGGTCGACGGTGAGCGGATCCTCTTCCGCACGATGCCGGGCAAGAAGCTGGATGGGATTCGGGCCAACCCAGCAGTATGCGTCGAAACCGCCGAGTTCGACCCCGACACCGGAGCTTGGGCGAGCGTCATCGTTCGGGGAACGGCACGATTGGTCGACGACCCGGACACCAGACGGGACGTCGTGGCTCGCCTCTATGAGAAGTACGAGAAGGTCATGGGCTCGCCACTCTCCGGGGGCAACGGTCTGATACCGCTGGGCAACCCCTATGTGGTCGAGGTGCCGATAGACGAGATAACCGGGATGTCCTCAGGGCGAGGCATCCGAGTGGCGACCAGGCCGGGGAGACTGTGAGTGTTTGTCGAATATTCAACCAAGGTCGATGCGCCTCTATCTCAGGTTGAGAAGGCTCTCGACAGGGTTCGCTCCAGTCTTGAGGAGTGGGCCGACATCGCCTATCGAGAGGGAGAACAGCTCCGGGCCCGGGTCGGGCCGACTGCAAAGGTCGCCCGCGAGGTGAAGCTGGACATCGGGATGGCGGAGATCCACAGCTCGGGTCTCGTTTCTCCGATCCATTGGACTGCTCAGGGGGCCGGGCTCTTGTTCCCCGAGCTGGACGCCGACCTGGTTCTATCGAAGGCAGGATCAGACGGGACGATCTTGAAGCTGAGGGGTACCTATCAGCCACCTCTTGGACCGCTGGGTCGTCTCGTGGATCGGGCTTTGCTCGGGCGCTTCGCCGAAGCGACGGTGATCGACTGGATGGAGCGTCTGGCGGAGGCTCTCAGCGTCCATGCCGAATCGAGGTGAGTGGTACTCGTACCTCGATCCTGGTCCCGCTTCCCGGCTGACTTCGGACAGTCATCTCCCCACCCAATCCGAGGGCGCGAGTTTTCATGCTGGCAAGCCCGATCCCTGCAGACCCGATGTTCGCAGTGTCGAATCCGATCCCGTCGTCGTTGACACGCATCACAATGTCATCGTCTTCGCCCATCAGCTCCACCTGCACATTGTCTGCCCGGGAATGGCGAAGCGCGTTGGACAAGGCTTCGGTCACCAGTAACAACAGCTCGTCGTCGGCGCCATGGCCGGCCAAAGGCTCGACCGTGAGCTCTACGTTGGTCGGGTAGGCCGATCCCATCCGCGACACGAGCGCATGGACTCGCTCGTCGAGCCCCACCGAGGGAGCGGAAGTGTCTCGAAGCTCGAAAACGTATTGGCGGAGTCTGTTGACAGACGCGTCCAAAGTGTCGATCGAGGAGTCGAGGATGGAGCGGACATCGGCTTCGGCGACGCGAGTGCTCAACGCCTGGAGACCAAGGCCCACTGCGAAGATGTCCTGGATCACCGAGTCGTGTAGATCCCTGGCGATGCGGTGCCTGTCTTCCACTATGGCGACGTGACGGAGTCGTGTCTGCAGTCTGGCGGTCTGGATGGCCGCCCCCGCGATGCGACCCAAAGCCTGGACTACGGCCTGATCGTCATCGGTGAAGCCGCCTGGCTTGTGAGTGAGGTAGAGGTTGCCAAACGTGTCATCACCGACGGAGATGGGGACACCGAGGAAAGCTTCCATTGGGGGGTGGTGCTCGGGGAAGCCGATTGAATCGGGGTGATCCGAGATCCGGTCGAGGATGATGGTTTGGTTTTCCCTGATGACGGTTCCCAGGACGCCATGACCGGTGGGGAGATGGCCAATGCGGTCGGCTTCCTCCTCGTTGATGCCCTCGTACACGAAGTCGGAGAGGACCTGGTGCTCTCCGATGACACCAAGGGCCACATAGGGTGCCCCGGTGGCGGCCATCACCTCGGAGACCAGAGTGCGCAGCATCCGACCGAGATCGGCTTCCCCCTCCACAGAGGCGGCCTCGGCGATCAGCGGAGTCAGTCTGGAGAGCTCACTCAGATCGGTCATGATTCGACGATAACCCCCACTACCGTGGTCCACATGGCCCTTCGAGTTTTGCTTGTGGACGACCATGAAGTCGTACGCGCCGGTCTCAAGGCTCTCATCGACTCCCAAGACGACATGTCGGTCGTAGCCGAAGCCGGAACAGCAGAAGAGGGTGTCCGGCGTGTCGGCTTTGACGAGCCCGATGTGGTGGTGCTCGATGTGAGACTGCCGGATAGCAGCGGCGTCGAAGCCTGTCGTGACATCCGGGAGCGGTTTCCAGACGTCAAGGTTCTCATGCTCACGTCTTTCGCCGATGAAGAGGCATTGATGGCGGCGATTCTGGCCGGGGCCTCGGGATACGTCCTCAAGCGGATCAAGACTGAAGAACTCGTCGATGACATCCGACGAGTCGGAGCCGGGGAGTCACTACTCGACCCCGAGATGACCGATCGTCTCTTCAAACGTCTCCGCACCGGCTCTACCGAAGATCCACTCCTCGGCCAACTGACCAAACAGGAGCGAACCATCGTCGAGCACATTGCCGATGGTCTAACCAACAAACGGATCGCCGAGGAGATGTTCCTCGCCGAGAAGACAGTCAAGAACTATGTGTCCAACGTCCTTGCCAAGATGGGGATGAGTCGTCGCAGCGAAGCCGCCGCCTACGTCGCCCGGGTGCAAGCGGAGAAAGAAGGCCTCGACCTCCCGGAGAGCTGGGGTTGAAACCCGGCCAGAACGGATCAGGTCAGGTCGGGTCGAGCACGATGACCGGGATGTGATCGCGGGAGGTCTTGGTCTCGTAGTCGGCGAATTGGGGGAACATCTTCTTCCAGGGTTCCCAAATCCGCTCGTATTCGACGCCTTCTGCCACTCGCGCGCGAACGTCGATCTTGTCGGCCCCGATCTCGATTGAGACATCGGGGTTGGCGAGGAGGTTGTGAAACCAGTCCGGATTGGTGTCGGCACCACCCTTCGAGGCGAACACTGCGTAGGCGTCGTCGAGTTGGCGGTACATGAGAGGGCTGACTCGCTTGGTCCCGCTTTTGGCTCCCTTGTGGTGGAGAAGAAGAAGTGGTCTGCCATCGAAGATCCCTCCGACATTGCCCTCGTTTGCCCTGAACTCGTCGATGATGCCGCTGTTCCAATCACTCATGTCTTTTCCAACATGAATGGTGTCGCGATTATTCGACGTCGGCTACATCTCGATGATCGGCATCTCCATGGTGTCCTCGATGCGGGACCCGGGCACCAGGAGGACGGGGAGATGTGAGTTGACCATCACTCGCGCCGAGACGCTCCTCCAGGCCTCCTCAGTGAACAAACGTCGGGTTGCACCCATCACCACCAACTCGGCTCCAACATCTTGAGCAGTCCGGATGATCGCTTCGGCAGGATCGTCGCCGTCCACGAAGTGGATGTCACACTCGATTTCCTCGGCGGCGAGTGCTGCACAAATCGGGTCGACGGCGCGTCGTCCCCGTTCTTCCAGGTAGCGGGCCGCCTTCTCCTCGGCGGTCGACTCCTGATCGGCAGCGTCGTCGAGAAACGAGCGTCTCACGTCGTCGTCAAGAGCCTCGAGAAACGACCGGGGCACCTGGATCACGGTCATGACCGAGACCGAAGACTGACCCCCGATGAGCTGGCGGCAGAACTCGGCGGTCGGGGCCGCGGGCAACACGCCGGTCGTGGCTATGAGGATCCGCACTGCCGGAACATTAGGGTTCGGAGTCGGCTACGTAGAGGTGAAAGTGGACACGGATACGATCAACAACGTCACGTTCAAGATCCCCAACGCGTTGGCGTTGATCGGCTCGGCGTCGGGCGATGAGTGGAACGGCATGACCGCGAGCTGGATCACTCAACTATCGATGGAGCCCGTCATCATTGGTGTGGGAGTGGACAACAAGGCAGTGACCCACCGTCTAATAGCAGAAAGTGGCTCGTTCACCGTCAATCTGTGGTCTGCGGAGGACACCAAGCCATTCGTTCAATTCTCCAAGCCAGCCGTGCGCGACGGAGACACCCTCAATGGCCGACCCGTTTTCACCGCAACCACGGGCGCTCCTGTCTTCGAAGACGCCATCGCCTGGATGGACTGCGAGGTACGTCAGGCGATCAACATGGGGACGCACACCCTCTTCCTCGGTGAAATCGTCGATGCCTCCGTCAACGATGCCGACCAACGTGCCGCCGCGATGTCGGACACCAGGTTGAAGTACGGCGGTGTCAAGCGCGGCGGTCACTAGGCGCTATTGACGGCGCTCCTGGATGGACCAGTCCGTGCCAACTGATCGGCGGTCGGCCAAAAGGTGACTATCAGGGCCACATACAGCACCGATAGTGTGACCGACACAGCCGCCTCCCATCCGAAGATGATGTCGTTGGTGCAGGTGGTGGTTTCGCCGCTCCCCGACCCGCTCGTCGACGCTATGCCACCGAGCTGGAAGCTCCACCCGGTCCGGGCCCCATCCTCGACATATGTGCGCACTACAGACCCGTCGGGTGAGGTGACAGTGCACAACGGGTCGAGATGAACCAACAGCACCAGCAGCGGGATCAATGTGGCGGCGCCTAGCAACGGACGGATCCAGAAGGCACCGCGAGGCGCCACCGCCTCTCGCGGTCGTCGCCGCACGGCGAGATACCACAGGATCGCCGGCACCACCTCCAAAAGCCCGATGGACGTGATCAAGATCACGCCCTGGAGGACGGCACCCATGGCGGCTACAGCCAGAAGTGAAGGTCGGCGATCGAGTGAGGTGACTGCCAGTGAGGGCGGGATGGCCAGCCAGCCCAGAAATGCAAGTGCGCTGAGAAGGGTGCCCTCTTCGGTATTGAGATTGGCGATGGCGACAGCGAGAGCGATTGCGTATCCAATGGCGATTCCGCCCGAGATCAGTCGTCGTGAGGTCTTGATGTCTCTGTAAGCGCTCATTTTCCTACCTGCCACAAATCCCTGATGTCCAGTTGTAGAAGTCGACCGCCAACAGGGTGGCGCCGAGGTCCGATTCCGCGGCCAAGAACGCCGCCACTTCGTTGGATGGCCCGGTGACCACCAGGGTGGTGACCTCCGCGTTGGAGCGCAGCTCGGTGAGAATCGCGGAGACGTCATCGGGGTCGTCGTTGAACCGACCCACCACGTAATCCACCAATTCGTGGCGACTCTCGATGTTGACGAGCGCAGCGATCACCGATTCGAGCGCTCTCTCCAGCGAGCTCGGGCTGAAATTCGATGCGCCACCAAAGCCTGCCGACGTCGCCCCGAGGATCTCGTCGTCGAGAATGTCGTCGGCCAGGCAGGTCCCGTAACCGAGCGTCCCCCCAGAAGTCCATGCCGGCACCTCCTCACGCCCCCGTGAGGCGTCGAACCCTGCCCAAACCACGCGGACGTCCGTTCCGGGGTCGTCGGCGATCCCTTGCGCTCGCTCAATCGAGATCGGGGCGGGATAGCTGACGGCGACGGTCGCAACGGTGCCTTCACCCAGATTCGCCAACTGGTCGAGAGTCTGTCCCTGGAATTCGGCCAGAGCATCGATGGGGGAATCCTCAATTGGGAGGCTGGCGATTCCGAACACGCCGATCGAGGTCGACGTGCGCCCACCCGGTTCGAAACCAGCCCCGACCGGCAGGGCGAAGTCCAGGCTGACCACGCGGGTGAGCATTCCCGACTCGATCCGGCCGTCGATCATGACCGCACCGGGGTAGGTCATCATGGGGAGATCTATGCTCATACGGACCGCGTCGGCAGCTCGACCGCCACGGTTCACGGCCAGTGGCTGCACGACGAAGACCGACAGGAACCAGAGGATGATCCAACCCGCCACCAGCAGCAGTGCGGTGTTGAAGGCGGTACGGAACATCGATCTGCGCACAGTTCGTTTCATCGCCGCCTCGTCGTACGTCATCGGACCAAGTGCGGTCATGTCGACCTGTGCCACCTCGTCGAGAATTGCCCGGCACTCGTCGCAATCCTTGAAGTGGGCGTCGACCTCTCGGCGTTCGTCCCGGGTTAGCCGCTCGTCGACGTAGGCCTCGAGGCGGTCCTGTATCTCCTCGTGGGTCATGAGGTTGACTCGCTTTCGTAGATCTTTCGGAACGTGATTCGTGCCCGGTGGACGAGGACTTTCACTGCACCCGGCGTCGCCTTTAGGGCCTCGGCGATCTCCGCGATGCTCATGCCGGCGTGATCGGCAAGAAGGAGAGCGGCACGCTGCCGCTCCGTGAGACGGTCGAGGACCCGCATGATGGTGTCTGCTTCGGTGACGTCAGGATCATTGGTGGGCAGCTCGAGAGTGTCGTCGGTCGGCTCGGGCCTACGTTTGCGCACGTCGTCGATGAATACGCTGCGGGCAATCGTGAACAGCCAGGACCTGGGATCGCCTCCCCGATAGCCTCCGAGGGAGCGGGTGGCCTTGGCGAAGGTGTCCTGCATCAGATCCTCCGCCCAGACCGGATCGCGGCATAGGGACACCAGGAACGCGTAGACCGAGCGCGAATGCTCCCGGTAGAAGTCTTCGATTGCCGGTGATTTGGCCACACGACTCCAGTCCCTCCTCGAGTATCGATGTATGTGTCACGAGGGAGACGGATTTGGGAGGGCGATGGTTACGCGGCCAGATCGAAGAAGCCGGAGGCTGCGGTCTTATGATCGTTGTGCGGTCCCATCGGATAGGAGGAGCGATCCATGGAAGTATCGGTAGAGGGCAAAGTCGCACTGGTCACTGGAGGCAGTCGGGGTATCGGCCAGGAGACTGCACGGCAGCTGGTTGAGAGTGGCGCCAGGGGAGTGGTCATCACCTCCCGAAAACAGGAAAACATCGCCACATCGCGAGCCGAGCTCGTCGAGGGCGGAGTCGATGAGGACAGGATCCTCGCTGTGGCTGCCCGAGCAGACGATGAAGACTCGGCGCAAGCGGCGCTCGAGGCAACTATGGACGCATTTGGCTCTTGCGACATTCTCGTGAACAACGCGGGCACCAACCCGGCGTTCGGGAACCTGATGGAAGTTGACCTCGGCGCCCTGGACAAGACCTGGGCTGTCAACATGAGGGCCCCTCTTCTATGGGTGCGGGCGGCCTACAAGACGTGGATGAGCGACCATGGCGGTGTCGTCGTCAATGTGGCATCCGTCGCCGGGCTCCGACCCAGTCCGATGATGGGCGCCTACAACATCTCCAAGGCAGGTCTGGTCCACATGACGCGTCAGCTCGCTCTCGAGCTCGCTCCAGACATCAGGGTCAATGCCGTGGCTCCCGCGGTTGTGAAGACCAGACTCGCCGGGCTGCTCCTGGAGGACGAAAAGGCGACCGCCGCCATGCACCCCCTGCATCGGGTGGGTGATCCAGAAGATGTCGCCCGCCTGATCGTCTTCCTCGCCTCGGATGCCTCCAGTTGGATGACCGGGGCTGTCGTGCCCATCGACGGGGGAGTGACGGGTGCTGGCTCCTCGGGGATCTCCTAGTCGACCGCGAACCGTGATCAACTCCGATAGGTGAGTCCACGTGGTGCGGTGGCGAATCCCCATTCACTGAGGGGCGCCGCCAGCTTGGAGACGGCGGCCGGCTCGTCGTTGACTGTGACCAAGGTCAGTCGGCGGTGACGTCCGGCCACGTCTGCCATGGCCCTCGAAATCTCCCCAAACTGTTCAGGGGTGACGTCAAACAACGTGAGCCCTCGCCGTCCCTTGTCGAGATAACCCAAGAGTTCACCGTCCAACAGCAGGACATATGCCCCCGCGTCACGGGCGAGACGGGTCCCTTCGACATCGGGCCAGGGAAGGACGCCACCATACGGGTTGGCCGGATCGGTGGCGGCGAGGACCGTCAGACCCGTCGATAGCTCGCCGCGGAGCCGGTCAACAGCGCCGGGCAAGGCGAACTGAGAGCCTCCCAGACCCTCGACGAAATAGCCTCGTCTGATGCGGCCCGTCTCTTCGAGGTGCGTGTAGACCGGGTAGAGGGCGCTGAATCCACCGGGGAAGCCCTCGGCGAGGACGGTGGCACGAGTCACCACGCCATGCCGATCGAGCAGAAGCTGCGCCCAGGCAGCGTGTCGCTCGGTGTCGCCTCCAGTCGCTTGGATCAGCTTTCTGGTCAGCGACCATCGCCCCTGGGAGTGGGAGGGGAAGCGACTGGACAAAGAAGGCCTTGCTCCGCTGCGTGCTTTGCGGCGGCCCACATACGCCCGAACCGGAGCGAAGGTGTCGTTGGTGACGTGACCCGACCACACGAGCTCCCAGAGAGAGTCGAGCACCGCCTCAGGATCTCCGCCACCCACTGCGCTGTAGATGTCGCCGAAGAAGCTGGCGCCAGAGGACTCCAGCGTCTCGAGGATGGCGTCACCCCATTCGCCAGGATCGATCTCCCGGTCCGGGCCGTGCCAGAGGGTGGCCATGGATTCCCGGGGGTAAAGCGCCACCCGACCGTCCCGCTGTCCCAGCGCACCTCCACCCACCCAGACCAGGTCCCCGGCCAGCATCAGCTCATCGATGCCGGTGCCGGGGTCGGCCACCCGTGCTGCGAGAACGTCTCGTTCCAGCGTGGAGGCCGGTATCGGGATCCCTGTGAGCTGGCGGATGGAATCGGAGAGGGCGTTCTTGCCTCGGGGCGGCGGGGAGCTGATGCCTTGCCAGACCACCTCGAAACTGGCGAGTGCGCGGATCTCGACAGGCTCGATCTCCGAGCGCAAAACCGCCAGGGAGCGACGTTTCAGACGTTTGAGGACCCCTTCGTCCACCCATTCCCGGCCTTCGCCCCCCGGGCGGAAAGCGCCTTGGACAAGACGGCCGTATTGCTCCAGGCGGTCGAGAGCCGTTTCGACAACGCCAACGGGGAGACCGAGGGCTGTGGCCGCCTCCACCGCGACGAATGGCCCATGGGTTCGGGCGTACCTGCCAACCACATCTCCGAGCGGATCCTTCACAGGCTCGAGGAATGTATGCGGCACCCCCGGGGGCGGTTGGACACCCAGACCGTCGCGGAGACGGGCGGCGTCCTCGATTGCCGCCCATTGCCGTCTGCCGTTGATCGTCACCTCGACCACCCGTCGGGAGTCGACCAGAACGTCGACGGCGGCGACGACGTCGATGCCGCTGCTGCGGACTTCGATGTCGTCGGTGGACAATGGTCCGAGGACTCTCAGCAAATCATGGACACCGTCAACCTGTCTGACATGGCGGTTCTCGGTGAGATGCTGTAGTTCCAGCTCGACGGCTGCGACGACCTCGGGGTCGATGAGCTCGCGCAGTTCGCCTTCGCCGAGTAGCTCGCGGAGCAGGTCGCGGTCGAGGGTCAGGGCCGCTGCCCGACGCTCGGCCAGGGGAGCGTCCGCCTCATACATATAGGCGGCGACAAACGAGAAGAGCAACGACGACGCAAACGGGCTGGGTGAGTTGGTGTCGACGGCTACGACTCTGATCTTGCGAGAGCGGATCGCTCCCAATATCTCCAGGAGGGCGGGCAGGTCAAAGTCGTCCTGGAGGATCTCCCGGTAGACCTCGAGGAGGATGGGAAACGATCCGAACTGCTTGGCAACACTCAGCAGGTCTGCCGATCGTCTGCGTTGCAGCCACAGTGGGGTCCGCTCACCCGGCCGACGACGGGGCAGAAGCAGGGCGCGCCCGGCTGCCTCCCGGAACCGGGCAGCGAAGAGGGCCGTATCGGAGAGATGGTCCAGGAGGAGTGTCTCGACTTCTTCAGGGTCGAGGATCAAGTCGTCGGCCGTGGGTGGTTCGTCAGAATCAGGGAATCTGAACGCGATCCCGTCGTCGGCCCAGATGACGTCGACGTCAGTGCCATATCGGGACCGGAAGCGATGACGGAGCGCCATGGCCCAGGGGGCATGGACACGCGCCCCCAGCGGAGACAGGATCACCACCCGCCAGTCACCGATTTCGTCTTGGAACCTCTCGACGACCAACGACTGATCGGAGGGAAGGACTCCGGTGGACTCTTTTTCCTCATCTAGATAGGCCACCAGATTGCCCGCTGCGTATGCATTGAGCCCGAAATCCTGCTGTAGCCGGGCAACGGCCTCGTCGGAATCGAGCGCAGCCGTCTCCCTGATGAAGCGTCCCACGGCTCTTCCGGTCTCCAGGGGACGACCCAGCATGTCGCCATGCCAGAAAGGCATCTTCGCCGGGACTCCGGGTGCGGGTACGACCTCGACTCTGTCGTGAGTTATCTGAGTGATTCGCCAAGCACTCGATCCGAGCAGGAAGGTGTCGCCTGCCCGGGATTCGTACACCATCTCCTCGTCGAGCTCCCCGACGCGGCTTCCGTCGGGCAGAGTCACCCTGTAGAGCCCGCGATCCGGGATGGTCCCAGGGTTGGTAACCGCGAGCTGGCGGGCCCCGGGACGTGCTGAAACGTCCCCGGTGGCCCGGTCCCATGTCAACCGGGGTCGCAGCTCGGCGAAGAGGTCGGAGGGGTACCGACCCGAGAGCATGTCGAGGGTCTCGTCAAAGACGGCCCTGGAAAGATCGGAATAAGGAGCTGCCCGTCTGGCCATCTCGTAGAGGTGGTCAGCTGTCGTGTCGCCCGCAACGGTGTGGGCGACGAGTTGTTGGGACAACACGTCGATCGGGTTGGCCGGGATTCGGGTCGATTCCACCTTGCGCTGCAGCATCTGAGCGGTGACGACGGTGGCGACGAGCAAGTCGCCTCGATACTTGGGGAAGATCTTTGCCCGGGAGACACCGTCTACCTGGTGTCCGGAGCGACCGACCCTCTGCAGACCCGATGCCACCGAGTTTGGCGCCTCGATCTGGAGCACGAGATCAACTGCGCCCATGTCGATACCCAGTTCGAGTGACGACGTCGCCACGACGGCCTTGAGGTCACCACGTTTGAGAGCCTCCTCGATCTCGAGACGCTGCTCTCGCGCCACCGAGCCGTGGTGAGCTCGGGCAATTTCGGAACCTGCCAGGTTGTTGATCTCAGAGCACACCCGCTCGGCGAGCCTGCGAGAGTTGGCGAACACGATCGTCGAGTTGTGGGCCATGATCTGGTCGAGCAACTCGGGGTAGACCGCTGGCCAGATGGACCGAGTCGGCGTGTTGTCCGGATCTAGTGGATCGGGCTGACCGGGCTCGTTCATATCCACCACGGGGACCATGATCTCGACGTCGAGGCTCCGATCGTGGGGAACATCGATGACAGTCACCGGCCGCGCCGACCACTCATCGTCGACGATGCCTCCGCCGAGGAACGTAGCGATGGTCTCGAGCGGGCGTTGTGTGGCCGACAGGCCGATGCGCCGAGGAGATTGGTCGGTGATCTCCTCGAGTCTCTCCAGGGAGAGAGCCAGATGGGCACCTCGCTTGGATCCGGCGACGGCGTGCACCTCGTCGACGATCACCCAACGCACCGAGCGCAGCACCGACCGCACCGCCGAGGTCAGCATCAGGTAGAGCGACTCGGGAGTTGTGATGAGGATGTCCGGAGGATTCCGCTCCATGCGCCGACGATCCTCCGGGGGCGTGTCACCGGTGCGGAGAAAGGTGACCAGTTCGGGGAGAGGCTTCCCTCCGAGCCGTTCGGCGGCATGCCTTATCCCGGCGAGAGGTGCCCGCAGGTTGCGGTCTACGTCGTGAGCCAGGGCCTTGAGAGGGGAGATATAGAGGACACGGCATCGCTCGGTCTTCTCGGGAACGGGTTCGGTGAGGAGACGGTCGAGAGTCCAGAGAAAGGCGGCGAGGGTCTTGCCCGACCCGGTTGGGGCGTGTATGAGGGTGTGTTCCCCTTTGGCGATGGCAGGCCAGCCTTCGGCTTGAGCTCTGGTGGGCGCAGCAAACGAAGCCTCGAACCAGGTGCGGGTGGGGGGGGAGAATGAGTCCAGCGCGCTCACATCTCGAAGGTATCAGGCGTCGGTGACAAGTATTGACCGGATTGTCTTCATGCTGGGATAACGGGGCGGGGTGAGTGGGGGTGGCTCACTGTCCTGGCGGTGTCTTTCACCGACAAGTCTTCCACGATGTACACCAGGGTCTGTTC
>Ga0299914_10001715_pt1 | contig 14710 bp, 16 predicted proteins | sample RVTome_10_FD_201361 | JGI IMG/M metagenome (GOLD analysis project Ga0299914, IMG submission 201361) | Soil microbial communities from uranium-contaminated site in the Upper Colorado River Basin, Wyoming, United States - RVT153D57 (version 2) ...
CAGGGCGGCGATGCCGATGGCGATCATGGCGTTGGTGAGACTCGGCCCGAGGAACGCGGCCAGGGCGATGGCCACGATCAGGAAGGGGATGGCCAGCATCGCGTCGGTGATGCGCATGATGAGGCCGTCGAGCCAGCCGCCGGTGCAGCCGGACAGCAGGCCCAGCGGGATGCTCACCACCAGGGCGATGGAGACCGGGATCACGCCGGCCAGCAGGGACGCCCGCGCGCCCCAGATCAGCCGCGAGAGCACGTCGCGGCCGACCTCGTCGGTGCCGAGCCGGTAGGCGTCGGAGGGGGCCTTGCGGATGGCGCGGAAGTCCTGCTTGACCGGGTCGTACGGGGCCACGTGGGGCGCGCCGACCGCGATGACGACGAATGCCGCCACCACGGCGGTGGCGAGGACCGCCGACGGGCGTCGGAGCAGGCGCCGCACGACGGATGGCCGCTGGGTCTCGGCCGCTGCCGGCATGGCCAGCTCGGTGACGCTCACGCGCCCCTCAGCCGCGGGTTCGCCAGGAAGTAGAGGACGTCGGCGAGCAGGTTGAGCACCACGTAGAGGGCCGCCGACACCAGCACCACGCCCTGCACGACCGCGTAGTCGCGGTTGAAGACCGCGTCCACGAGCATCTTGCCGAAGCCCGGGATGGCGAAGATCTGCTCGGTCAGCACGGCCCCCGAGAGCAGGCGGCCGAACTCGATCGCCCCGAGCGTGATGACCGGGATCAGCGCGTTGCGCAGCGCGTGCTTGAGCACCACCAGGCGCTCGGGCACGCTCTTGGCGCGGGCCGTCCGCACGTAGTCGGCGCTGAGCACCTGCAGCATGGCGCCCCGGGTGTGGCGCATCATGACGCCGGCGACCCCGGTGCCGAGCACGAAGGACGGCATCAGGATCGTGGTGAGGTTGCGGCCGAGGTCCTCCCACGGCGGCACGTAGCCGGAGGCCGGCAGCCAGCCGAGCTGCACGGCGAAGAGCAGGATGAGCATGATGCCGAGCCAGAAGTGCGGCACCGACAGGCCGGAGAGCGCCACGGCGTTGGCGACCATGTCCACCGCGGTGCCGCGGCGGACCGCCGACAGCACCCCGGTCGGGATGCCGATCAGCAGGGCGACGAGCATGGAGCCGATGGCCAGCTCGACGGTGACCGGCAGCTTGGAGGCCAGCAGCTCGGTCACCGGGATCTTGTTGCGCAGCGACTCGCCGAGGTCGCCGCGCAGCACCTTGCCCATCCAGATGCCGTACTGCACCACCACCGGCCGGTCGAGGTGGTACTTGGCGCGGATGCCCGCGATGGCGACCGGGTCGCTCTCCTCGCCGGCCAGCGCGATGGCGGCGTCGCCGGGCAGCAGGTGCTGGAGCGAGAAGATCAGCACCGACACGAAGAAGAGCGTCGGTACCAGCACCGCCACCCGGCGCGCGATGAAGACCGCCAGCGGCATCTAGTTGAGCTTCATCCCTCGCAGCCGGATGATCCCGTCCGGGTAGGGGGTGAAGCCGGTGATGCGGGCGCTGTAGCCGGTGAACACGCGCCGGTGCCAGAGGTGCAGGCGCGGGAGGTCGCGGAGCAGGTGCTCGGTCGCCTGGTCGTAGAGCTTCTTGCGCTGGGCGGGGTCGGAGGTCTGGCGCGCCTTCGTCACCAGGGCGTCGAACTCGGCATTGCAGTACCGCGGATCGTTCTGGGCGCCCTTGCAGGTGTTGTGGGTGAAGATGTTGCCGTCGGGGTCGGGCCGGCCGCTCCAGAAGGTGAAGTAGGCGTCGAAGTCACCCTTGCGGCCGTTGGTGAGCATCGTGACGTTCTCCTGGGTCTGGATCGTCATCGTGATCCCGGCCTCGGCCAGCATCGCCTGGATGATCTGGGCGGCTTCCTGCCGGTCGCGCTCGGGCGGCACGATGAGCGTGAAGGCGAGGTTCGGCTGGCCGGCCTCCTTCAGGAGCTGGCGCGCCCTGGCCACGTCGCGCTTCCGCACGGGGAGCTTGGCGTTGTAGTAGGGGCTGGCCGGGCTCACCCACTGGTTGCCCGGGATGTACTCGTTGTTGAACACGGTCTGGACCAGCACCTCGCGGTCGATGGCCAGATCGATCGCCTGGCGGACCCGCGCATCGCCCAGCGTCTTGCTCCGCGGCCCGTTGTTCACGTTCATCGGGATCATCTGGTAGCCCAGCTCCGGCACCGCCGCCACCTTGAGACGGTTGTCGCCGCGGATCTGCGGCAGATCGGTGGGCGAGGCGCGCTCGATCATGTGCAGGTCGCCCGAGCGGAGGCTGGCCAGGCGCGCAGTGGAGTCGAGGATCGGCACGAACTCCACGCGGTCGATGTGCACGTTGCCCTTGTCCCAGTAGTCGGCGAAGCGCTCCATCACGATCTTGCCCTGGGCCACGCGCTCCACGAAGCGATAGGGCCCCGCGCAGACGGGCCGGGTGCCGAACTTGTCGCCCAGCGCCCGGGCCGCCTTGGGCGAGACCATCATGCCGGCGCGGTCCGTCAGCGCGGCCAGCAGCGGCACCAGCGGCTGCGACAGGTTCAGGCGGACGGTGGTGTCGTCGAGCACGTCCACGCCGGTGATCTGGCCGATCTCGCTCTTGCGGAACGAGCCCGGCGTGTTGATGTGCCGCTCGATGTTGAACTTCACGGCCTGGGCGTCGAGAGACTCGCCGTCGTGGAACTTCACGCCGGGGCGCAGCTTGACGACGACCGAGCGCTGGTCGGCAGCCCACTCGTAGCCGGTGGCGAGCTGGGGCACGATCTTGAGCTCCGGCGTGACGTCGAACAGCTTGTCGCAGAGCCCGGCGAAGACCAGCCGCCCGGTGTAGGCGCGGCTGATGGTCGGGTCGAGCGCGTCGGGCTCGTCGTTGAGTCCGATGCGGAGCACGCTCTGGGCGGTGGCGGGGCCGGCGGCCAGCAGGGCGAGCACCAGCGTGAGGGAGATCAGGCGCACGAGGCTCATGGACCAGGCTCCTCCTTCGGGTTCAGGGTCGCGCGGCCGTCGACGGCGACGGCGCCCTCGCCGGACCGGCGGACGATGAAGGGGTTCACTTCGAGGTCGCCGAGCCGGGGGCCGAGGTCGGCGGCCAGCCACGAGATGCGCGACACGGCGTCGGCGATGGCCGGGACGTCGACCGGCGGACGGCCGCGGGCGCCCGTCAGCAGCGGCGCCCCGCGCAGCGAGGCGATCAGCGCCCCGGCCCGCGCCGGGCTGACGGGGGCGGGGGCGAGCGCGACGTCGCGCAGGATCTCCACCGTGATGCCGCCCAGCCCCACCAGGACGACGGCGCCGAAGTGAGGGTCGCGGCGGGCGCCCACGATGACCTCGAGCTCGCCGCGGATCATCGGCTGCACGGAGAAGCCCTCGAGGCCGGCGTCGAGGCGGGCCGCCCGGAGCGTGTCGAGCATCTCCTGGGCGGCCGCCAGCACGGCCTCGGGGGTGGCCAGGCCCAGGCGCACGGCCCCCACGTCACTCTTGTGGACGATCCGGCGCGAGACGGCCTTGAGCACGACCGGGAAGCCGACCGCCGCGGCGGCGGTCGCGGCCGCCGCGGGCGTGGCCGCCGGCCGCTCGGCCGCCACCGGAACCCCGTAGGCCGCCAGCAGCCGCTTGACCTCGCCTTCCGTCAGCGGGCCCGCCGGCAGCGCCAGGGCGGGCGCGTGGGGCACGCCGGCGGGACGGACGGCGGCAGGCGCGGCCGAGGCGCGCCGCGCGTCGTAGCCGGCGACCAGCGCCAGCACGCGGAGCGCGTCCTCGGTGCGGTCGAAGTAGAAGTGCCCCAGCTCGCGCAGCGCGGCGCGCGGGGCCTCGGCAGCGGCGCCGGGAGTGAGGGCGATCATCACGGGCTTGTCGGTCGCGAGCGCGGCCTCGGCGATGAGCCGGGTGCGCCTGGCGAAGAACGGCATCGAGGTCAGGATGACCAGCCCGTAGGCGGCGCCGGGATCCTCGAGCAGCACGCGCGCCACGTCACCGGCGATCTCGATCTCCTCCGGTGGCCGGCGACCACCCAGATCGACGGGGTTGTCGGCCTGGGGCGGTAACAGGAGCTCGCCCAGGCGTGCGCGCGACTCGTCCGTGAGCACGGCCAGCGGGACGCCCAGCTCGCTGACCCGATCGGAGGCGATCCCGCAGCCCCCGCCCGACGAGGACAGGATGACGACGCCGCCGCGACGCGGGGCCCGGTGACGGGTGAGGAAGTGCGCGGCACGCACCATGTCGTCCGGATCGCGCGCGAGCACGGCGCCCTCCTCATGGCAGACCGCCTCGAAGACGTCCCAGGCGCCGGCCAGGCTGGCGGTGTGCGAGCGCGCCGACTTCACCCCGGCCTGGGTGCGGCCGGTCTTCACCACGAGCACGGGCTTGCCCGAGCGCCGGGCGGCGGCCAGGCTGCGCCGGAAGCGCTCGCCGTCGAGCAGCCCCTCGACGTAGACGCAGACGGCCTCGGTCTGCGGCTCTGCGACCATGTGCTCGAGGAAATCGCAGATCTCGAGGTCGACCTGATTGCCGAGCGACACCCCGTAGCGGAAGCCGATCCCGTCGGCGGCGGCGCGGTCGACGATCGAGACCATGAGCGCGCCACTCTGGCTGACGAGGCCGATGGTGCCGTCGGCGAGCCGGTCGGTGTCGAGCACGACCGAGGAGCAGAGGGCCAGCCGGTGGTGGGGGACGATCAACCCCATGCAGTTGGGCCCGACCAGGCGCGTGCCGCTCTGCCGCGCGATCCGGACCAGCTCGGCCTGGCGCGCGGCCCCCTCGGCCCCCGCCTCGGCGAACCCGGTGGAGATGATGACGCAGCAGCCCACGCCGGCCGCCGCGGCCTCGTGCACCGTGGATACCAGCGAGGCGCCCGGCACGGCCAGGATGGCGACGTCGGCAGGCCCCGGCGCCGCGGCGATCGCCGGGTAAGCGCGGCGCCCGAGCACCTCCTGGCGCCGCGGATTGATCGGCAGGATGTCGCCGGCGAATCCGTGGCGCAGCAGGAAGTGCATGATGCGCCCACCGAACTTGTCCTTGCTCTCCGAGGCGCCGAAGACGGCGACCGAGCGGGGATGCAGGATGCGCTCGACGTCCACGCGGGCACGCGCGCCAGGGCCGGGGAGCAGCGCAGCGTGCAGCGCGGTCGTCATCGGCGGTCGATCCTCGAGTCGGGTGGTGCTGCCTGGGGGAGGGGCGTCCTCCTCGCCAACGTCCGGGACTGTGGCCCGCACTATATCGCACGGCGCCCGCGAGGTACACTCTCCTGCAGAGAGGTCGAGCCATGACAATGCTGGTGGCCGCGGCCGTGATCGCGGCAGTGCTCACGATCTCGCCAGCCCCCGTCCAGGCCGGTGCGGCCGCGGACGCGGCCCTGGCGCTCGGTGCCTTTGCGGTCTTCAACCAGCTCTTCTTGCTGCCGGCCCTGGCCCGGCCCGTCTACACGGCGCCGCCCCCGGTCGTGTACGCGAGCCCGCCGGCCGTCGTCGCGCCCGCACCGCCCCCCGCCATCCAACGCGAGGTCGTGTACGCGCACGGCCGCCACGTGCTCCTCGGCGATGGCGTGACGGTCGCGTACCAGTGGGTGTGGGTGCCCGAGCCCCCGGCCGGGCCTCCACCGCCGCCGCCGAGGTAGCGTCAGCGCCAGTAGTGGCGATGTCCGCGGTGATGATGGCCGCGGTATCCGCCGCGATAGAACGGGCGCGGCCGCGGCGCGACGATCACCGGCCGGGGCGCGATGACCACGGGCGGGCCGACCGCGACGGGCCCGGGATGCGGCGCCAGCACGCACCCGGCCATCCCGGTGGCGGCGGTGAGGAGCAGGCCCAGGCTCAACGGACGAAGGGCTCCGGCTCGTGGCATCGCTCGGTCCTCCCACCCTCTGTGACGCGGGACGGGAGACGGCTATTCCGGGCCGGAGCCGGATCGTCTACGGCTGCCGGGCGAACTTCTGGAAGGTGTGGCAGTCCGCAGGGGCGTGCCCGCGGCTGACCGCGAAGGTCCACGTCACCTCGGCCACGTAGATGTCCCCGCGCGAGTCCACGGCGATGCCGTGCGGCGCCGCGAAGCTGCCCGGCGCGGTGGCGTCGGGCGTGCCCCAGCGGACCAGCACGCGCCCGTCGCGGTCGAAGACGCTGACCCGGCCGTGCCGCGGCTCGGCGATCGGCCCGTGCCGCTGCGAGGTCTGCCCCTTGTGCCACCACAGCTCGGACACGTACGCGCGGCCCTGGCCGTCGAAGACGACGTGGGTCGGCCGCTGGGTGTCCGTCCACTCGGCCAGGTACTCGCCGTCGGGGCTGAAGATCTGGATGCGGTCGTTCTCGCGGTCGCACACGAAGACGCGCCCGTCGGCGGCGACGGCGATGCCGTGGGGCAGGTGGAACTGCCCGGGGCCCTTGCCGGCCACGCCCCAGGAGCGCTTGAGCGTCCCGGTGGGCGAGAACTGATGCACGCGGCAATTGCCGTAGCCGTCGGAGACGTAGAGGTCGCCGGTGGGTCCGATCGCCAGGTTCGTGGGCCGGTTGAAGGGCCCGCCCGGGCGCGGAATGCTGATCGAGTCCTTGCCGTCGTAGCCGGTGTCCGAGGGCGTGTTCATGGTGCCCATCGTCATGAGCAGCTTGCCGGTGGGCGTGAACTGCCGCACGGTGTGATTGCCGTCGTCCGAGCAGTACACGGTCCCGTCGGGGCCGATGGTGATGCCGTGGGTGCGGTAGGTGAAGTCGCCCTCGCCCCAGGAGGACAGGAACGTGCCCTTCTGGTCGTAGACGATGATCGGGTGGTCGCCGCGGCAGATGAGAAAGACCCGGTCCTCGCCGTCCACCGCCACGCCCGCCACGTCCCGGTGCTCCCAGCCCGCGGGCAGCTGCTCCCAGCCCTCGACGACGCCGTACCGCATCGCGTTCACCCTCTCCCGACGAAGGGCATCTTCGTCGCCATGACCGTGAGGAACAGCACGTTGGCGTCCAGCGGCAGGCTGGCCATGTAGACGATGGCGCGCGCGACGTTGTCGACGTCCATCGTGGGCTCGATCTCGACGGCGCCGTGCGCCTGCGGCACGCCCTTCTTCATTCGGGCCGTCATCGGTGTCTCGGCGTTGCCGATGTCGATCTGGCCGACGGCGATGTCGTACTTGCGGCCGTCGAGCGAGCTGGCCTTGGTGAGCCCGGTGACCGCGTGCTTGGTCGAGGTGTAGGGCGAGGAGTTGGGGCGCGGCGTGTGGGCGGAGATGGAGCCGTTGTTGATGATCCGGCCGCCCCGGGGGTCCTGGCCCTTCATGATCTTGAAGGCCTCCTGCGTGCACAGGAAGACGCCCGTGAGGTTGGCGTTGACCACGGCCATCCACTGCTCGTAGGTGAGGTCCTCCAGCGGCACGGGCGGGGCGCCCGACCCGGCGTTGTTGAACAGGACGTCGAGGCGGCCGAAGCGCTCCTTCGCCTGGGCGAAGAGCGCCCGCACGGAGGCCGGGTCGCCGACGTCGGTGGGGACGACCAGCGTCGGGGCCCCGGACGCGCGCCCCTCCTGCGCCGTCGCCTCGAGCGCGTCCTTGCGGCGGCCCGCCAGCACGACCGCATAGCCTTCCTTCATGAGCGCCAGGGCGGAGGCCTTGCCGACTCCGCTTCCCGCGCCGGTGACGAGCGCGACCTTCTGTGACGGGGCCATTGTGGGCTCCACCTTTCCGGAGTGTCGGGCGCGCTCAGGGTAATCGCGGCGCCGCCTCGAATCAAGGCGGCGCGGCCGGTGGGGGGCGGCCGGCGCCGCGGCGCACGCTCACCGGAAGTGGGGCAGGACCTCGCGCGCGAAGAGCTCCATCGAGCGGCGCACCCGGGCCTGGGGCAGGCCGCCGAAGTTCATCCAGCAGAGCACCTCGCCCACGCCGAGGTCGCGCATCTGGGCCATCTTGTCGGCCACGGTGTCGGGCGAGCCCACCGCGAGCGTCTCGGCGATGAGCTGCTCCCAGGTGATGTGCGCCAGCCGCTCGGCCGCGGCGCGAAACCCCGGCTGCAGCAGCGGGTGGACGCGGTCGATGTCGTCGGGGATGAGGAACCGGCGCAGCGCCTCCTGGTACCACATCTCGGCGTCGCGGGCCTCGGCCCGGGCCTCGGCGTCGGTCGGCGCCACGTAGATGTGGCGCGAGACGCCCCAGCGGCCGAGCAGGCTGGCGATCTCGGCCTCGCTCCGGCCGGCCTTGCGGCACGCCTTCACGTAGGTGTCGCGCTGCTGCACGAGAGGGTCGATCGGGCCGCGCAGGATGGAGTTCAGCATCGGCCAGCCGCGCAGCGCGGTGGCCTCGATGGTGTCGGGGCTGACGCACACGACGTAGAGGGGCGGATGCGGCTGCTGCAGCGGCTTGGGGATGACGCGGATCTCGGGGATCCGGTAGTGGCGGCCCTCGAAGGCGAAGCGCTCCTTCGTCCAGGCCCGGAGCATGATCTCCAGGCCCTCCTCGAAGCGCTCGCGGTTCTCGATCTGGGGCACCCGGTAGCCCTCGAACTCGACCGGCCGGTTGCCGCGCCCCACGCCGACGTCCAGCCGGCCCCCGCTGAGCACGTCGACCATGGCCAGCTCCTCGGCGAGGCGGACGGGGTCGTGGAAGGGCAGGATCGCGGCGGCCAGGCCGATCCGCACCCGCTCGGTTCGCATGGCGGCGGCGGCGGCCAGCACGGCCGGCGACACGGACAGGCCGTACTCGATGAAGTGGTGCTCCGTCAGCCAGATGCTGTCGAACCCGAGCTCCTCGGTCCATCGCATCTGCTCGATCTCGTGGCGGACCACGTCGGGATGCGACAGCCAGGGCGGGGCCTGGAGGAAATAGTAGGTGCCGAAGCGCATCGGTGGGGGTGACTGTACCTCATCCCCCCGGGCCCGCGGTATGCTGAATGCCGATGACGCCGCGCACGTCCAAGGCGTCGGAGGGTGCCATGAGAAAGCTGGCCTCAGCCTCACTGCTCGCGGTGGCGCTGATTCTCGTTCTCGCAGCACCGAGCCTCGCCGGGGGGCGCCACCGCGGGCACGGTCCCCGGGTCTTCGTCAGCGTCGGTCCACGCTTCTGGTGGGGGCCATACCCGTATCCCTACTACTATTATCCGTACCCGTACTACGTCTACACGCCGCCCCGGGTGGTCGTCCGGGATCCTCCCGTCTACGTCCAGCAGCAGGCGACGCCCACCGCGCCCTCGGAGACCTCGGCCCCCGCCGAGGGCTACTGGCACTACTGCGCCAGCGCGGGCGGGTACTATCCCAGCGTGCCGAGCTGTCCCGAGGCGTGGATCAAGGTTCCGCCGAGGCAGGAGGACTGATGCGCCCGATGCGACCGAGAGCCGTCGCGGTCTGTCTTGTCGCCGGCCTGCTGACCACCGCCTGCGCCAGCGTGCCCACGGGCCCGAGCGTGATGGTCCTGCCCGGGACGGGGAAGAACTTCGATCAGTTCCAGCACGACGACGCCGTGTGCCGGCAGTGGGCGGCCCAGCAGACCGGCACGACGACCGAGCGGGCGTCCACGAACACGGCTGTGAGCGGTGCGGCGATCGGGACGGTGCTCGGGGCCGCGGCTGGTGCGGCGCTCGGTGCGGCAGCGGGCAGCCCCGGCACGGGGGCGGCCGCCGGCGCGGGCGTGGGACTGCTGGGCGGGACGGCGGTGGGCGCGGGCAACGCCAGCACTGCGTACGGATCGGTCCAGCGCCGCTACGACGCCAGCTACATGCAGTGCATGTACGCCAAGGGCCACCAGATCCCCGTGGCCCGTGGCTCGGCCCCCGCGTACACGTCGCCCTCGGCCCGGCCAGCGAGCACGCCGCCGCCGCCGCCGCCACCTCCGCCGGCGGGAACGCCACCGCCACCACCCGGGACTCCGCCCCCGCCGCCGCCGGACGCCACGCGCTGACGGCGGCCGGCGGCAGCTGCTGAGCCGCTACGCCGGTCGAGCCAGGGGACCGCGCAGCAGCCGGCCCGGCAGAGCCCCGGTGTGCTTGCCGTCCCGCAGCAGCACCTCGCCGTTCACCACCGTGGCGGCGATGCCGCGGCAGCGTTGCGTGAGGCGCCTGGCACCGGCCGGAAGATCGTGCACCACCTCCGGCATCTCCGCCGCGATCGTGTCCGGATCGAAGACGACGAGGTCGGCGGCCAGGCCCTCGCGGAGCAGGCCGCGATCGGCGAACCCCCACTGGGTGGCCGGCACCAGCGTGAGCATCCGCACCGCCTGCTCCAGCGTGAACGCCTGCCGCTCGCGCACCCAGTAGGCCAGCAGGTGGGTCTGCAGCGAGGAGTCCATGAGCTGCGAGACGTGGGCGCCGGAGTCCGAGAACGTGACGACGGCACGCGGCAGCCGCATGAGGTCCAGCGCGATGTCCTGATCCTCGTTGGCGATCGGCTGCAGGAAGAAGACGTTGAAGTCCGTCTCGAGGCCGAGGTCGATCATGGCCTGCACGGGGTCGCAGCGGCGCTGGCGCGCGATCTCGGCCACCGAGCGATGCGCGCCGTGCACGCTCTCCATGACGAAGATCCAGTCGAAGACCGCCGGCCGCGCCTCGGTCCCGCGGGCCTCGCCGCCCTCGTAACGGGCCCTGGCCGCCTGCACGAGCCGGGCGCACAGCTCCGGGTCACGGAATTTCGCCCGCTGCTCGGCCAGGGGCAGCGTGCGGATCTCCTTCCAGACGGGGAGCTTGTCGAAGGGCAACTGGGTCCGGAAAGACAGGACCGCCGAGAGCGCCCGGCTGTGGACCTGGGCGAACATGCGCCCGCCCGCGGCGGCCGTCTCGTCCAGCAGGTTCACGTAGTCCTTGTAGACGCCGGGCGCATCCTTGCGTGAGAACAGGCCGAACGTAATCGGGCGCCCGCTCTCGACGGCGAGGTCGCGCAGGCGCACGTGGTAGTCGCGGCGCTTCGCGGGGTCGACCTTGTCGCTGCGGTCGAAGCTCTCGCCCGCCAGCTCGAAGATCCCCGCGTTCAGCTCCCCCATGACGCCGACCAGGCCCCGGACCTCGTCCCAGGTGGCCAGGCGGCTGGCTACCGGCCGGCGGTCGGGTGTCTCGTGGCTGACCGAGCGGGAGGTGGTGAAGCCGATGGCACCGGCCTGGATGGCGTCGCGCAGCTCGGCCTGCATGGCGCGCAGGTCGTCCTCGGTGGCGGCGCCGTCGAAGGCGCGCTCGCCCATGACGTAGGTGCGCAGGGCCGAGTGGCCCAGATAGCCCGCGTAGTTGATCCCCTTGGGCAGGCGCTCGACGGTGTCGAGGTACTCGCGGAAGGTCGTCCACGACCACTCGATGCCCACGTTCATGGCGTCGGCGGAGATGTCCTCCGCCCTCTCGAGATTTCGCATGACGAGCTGCTTGTCCTTGTCCGCACAGGGGGCCAGCGTGAACCCGCAGTTGCCCATGACCACGCTGGTGATGCCGTGCCAGCACGAGCAGGTCCCGAGCGGGTCCCAGAAGATCTGGGCGTCCATGTGAGTGTGGCCGTCCACGAAGCCCGGCGCGACCACCCGGCCCTCGGCGTCGATCACCTCGCGCGCGCTCTCGCGGATGCGCCCGATGGAAGCGATGCGGCCGCCGCGCACGCCGACGTCGGCGCGGTAGCGGGGCAGGCCGGATCCGTCGATCACCACGCCGTTCTTGATCACGAGGTCGAAGGCCATCTGAGGCTCTCCTTGGGCCCGATCGGGGCCGCGCGTCCGAGGTGCCCGTATCGTACTGCAACTCGTTCCGGCGAGCACGCTGCTCGGGCCTATACTGGGCCCGCCGCCGGGACGGCGGCTCCGACAGGGGGACTGCGATGGGCATGCTCGACGGCAAGGTGGCGGTCGTGACGGGCGGGGGGACAGGTATCGGGCGCGCGGTGTCCATCGGGCTGGCGGCGGCGGGTGCCAGGGTGGTCGTCAACGACTATGGCGTGGGCGTGGACGGGCGCGATCCATCGAGCGAGCCGGCCAACGAGGTCGTCGGCGTGATCGAAAAGGCCGGCGGTCAGGCGATCGCCAGCCCCGAGAGCGTGGCCACGATGGCGGGCGGCAAGGCCGTCGTGCGCCTGGCGCTCGAACAGTTCGGCGACCTGCACATCCTGGTCTGCTGCGCCGGCATCCTGCGCGAGCGGATGATCTTCAACATGTCCGAGGAGGAGTGGGACGCCGTGATCGCCGTCCATCTCAAGGGCCACTTCACGGTGATGCAGCCGGCCACCGCCCACATGCGCGAGAAGAAGCGGGGCTGCATCATCGGCTTCACGTCCACGGCCGGGCTGGAGGGGAGCCCGGGCCAGCCGAACTACTCCGCCGCCAAGGAGGGCATCGTCGGGCTGATGCGCTCCACGGCGCTGGCCATGGCCAAGTACGGCGTGCGCTGCAACGCCATCTCGCCCACGGCCGACACGCGCATGACCCAGCGGCTGCCGAGCGAGCGCCGCGGGGCGGCGACGGCGACGCCGCCGGAGGCGATCGCGCCCGTGGTGGCGTTCCTGGCGAGCGACCGGGCGGCGCACATCACCGGGCAGGTGATCGGCGTGCGGGGCACCGAGGTGAGCGTGTACTCGCACCCGGCGCCCATCCGGACGGCGACGACCACCACGGCGTGGACGCCCGAGGACCTGGCCGAGGTGTGGGACCGCACGCTGGGGCAGGACCGGCTCCGGCGGCTGGATGCGATGAAGATCCCCTGGCCGCCAGGCCGATGAGCGCACCCGATGGCGCGCTCGTCTCCGACTAGATCTGTGAGTACCCGGTGCCCGCCGTCTCGACGCCCCGGCCGCGCGCCTCGGTGATCTCGCCGAACTCCTTGAGGATCTGCTGGCTGTAGGTCACGCGTCCGGTCACCCGGTCGAGCGGCTCGCTCGCCAGCAGCAGCACCGCGCGGGCCATGAGCTCGGGCCGCTCGCCGCGGGGGTCGTCCATGCCCTGGACGAGCTTGTGGTAGACGGTGCCGGGGGTGGGCACGACCTGCGACGGCGACACGCACGTCACCGACACGCCGAACGGGTAGACCTCCGCCGCCAGCCCCTGCGTGAAGCGCTCGAGCGCGGCCTTCTGCGCACCGTAGCAGGTGCCACCCCGGGCGCCGGCCGCGGGATCGGGGTAGGGGCCGCGGCCGGGGCCGATCGCCGCCCCCGAGCCGATGTTGATGATCGCGCCCGCCTTGCGGGGGATCATGTCGCCGAGCGCGAGCTGGCTCAGCACGAAGGGCGCGTGCACGTTGACGGCCCACGACGCCAGCCACTTGCCGACGGCGTAGTCCTTGATCGGGACGAAGTAGGTGAGCGCGGCGTTGTTGACCAGCACGTCCACGGGCCCGTAGACCTTGCGGGCCTCGTCGAGGAGCCGGGCGCACTCTTCCGGATCCGCGATGTTGACGGTCACGGCGTGGGCCTGGCCGCCCCGGGCGCGGATGGCGTCCACCGTGGTCTCCAGCGAGCCGGCGAGGCGATGGTCGCCCTCCCGCAGCGTGCGGGCGGCGCACACGACCCGGCCGCCCTCGGCGGCGAGCAGCGCGGCGATCTCGGCGCCGAGTCCCCGGCTGGCGCCGGTGACGACCACGACCTTGCCGTCCAGGCGGCCCATGTCAGTCGATCGGCACGAAGATGCAGTTGCGCAGCTTGCCGTCGATCGCCTTGGACAGGTGCCCCTTGCCCCAGGTGTCCTCGACCAGGAGGACTTCGCCGGCGCCGATGCGGCGCGCCTCGCCGTCGCTGGCGGTGATCTGCACGCCGGCGTCGAGGTTGATGATGTACTGCCGGCGGGGCGCGGGGTGCCAGTCGAGATCGTAGTCGGGCTGGACCTCGCGGAAGATGATGCCGGTGGCGGGCAGGCGGGCGGACAGCCGCCCGGCCCGGGACGACTCGACGTACTCGACCTCGACGTCCTGGAAGTGCGATTCGCCCTGTTGGTCGACGTAGAGCCTGTGTATCTTCATGGCTGCCGATCATAGCCTGGAGGCGCGATGCTTCGCTACGCCAAGCCCGCTCCCGACTTCACGCTGCCGTCCACCGAGGACCGTCCGATCAGCCTCACCGAGTACCGGGGCCGGGACGTCGTCCTGGCCTTCTACTGCTTCGACTGGGGCAGCATCTGAACGCCCGAGCTGAGCGGCCTCGGTGAGGCCGTGCAGGAGATCCGCACGCGCGGTGCCGCGCTGCTGGCGATCAGCGCCGACAGCCCGTTCAGCCACGCCGCCTTCGCCCGGGCGCGTGGCTTTGCCTTCCCGCTGCTGAGCGATATCCACCGGTCGGTGATCCGGGCCTACGGCGTCCTCGACGAGGAGCGCAACGTCGCGTATCGCTCGACGTTCGTGATCGACCGGGACGGCGTGCTGCGCTGGGGTCAGGCCGGCGACCGCCACATGACGCGCGACGGTCGGGAGGTAGTGCGCGTTCTGGACCTCGTCGCCTCCCTGCGCCAGCGCGACGGCTGACAGGCCCGTGGCTCGCCCGGGCACGCCCGCTGGCTTTCGGCTTGCAGATCGACGTGCAGATCGTGGCGCGAGGAGGTGCCGGTGCCGGTCGTCGCCGTCATCAACAGCAATGCCGACACCGTCGAGATGCTCCGGCTGGCCCTCCAGGGGCACGGCTTCGAGTCGGTGACGGCGCACGTCGACGAGATCAAGCGCGGTGCGATGGACTTCACCCGCTTCCTGGAGCGTCACGATCCCCGGGCGATCATCTACGACATCCCGCCCCCGTACGAGCAGAACTGGACCTTCCTCAACCTGCTCCGGACCAGCGAGGCCATGCGCGGCCGGGCCCTGATCGTGACGACCACGCACAAGGCCAACCTG
>Ga0299914_10001716_pt1 | contig 14710 bp, 14 predicted proteins | sample RVTome_10_FD_201361 | JGI IMG/M metagenome (GOLD analysis project Ga0299914, IMG submission 201361) | Soil microbial communities from uranium-contaminated site in the Upper Colorado River Basin, Wyoming, United States - RVT153D57 (version 2) ...
CGCGTGACATATAATTAACGCCAATACTGTAAATCATACAATTGTCTCCCAAAAGAAATAACCCTATAATGTTCGGTCTTGTTGTCAACGGTTCATAGGACTTTAACCCAATAAGGGAGGTAATGATGAATCAAACAGAAGTCCAGGCATTTATAGAAGGATTGGAAAATGTTCAGCAGACCGAGAACTTCGGCTATTTATTCTACTTCGTAGGCGACGACCACCGCCTGCCCTTTGTAACCATTGCCAATTCAGACAACGATTACGACAGTGTATCCAATCTCAATCGAGAAGGCATCTTCCGAATCAACATCGGCGTCAGCAAGGACACCTTTGATAAGCTCATTCCCGAATACGACGCCGAATCCGTTGACCATTCACTCTTGAACACCATTCTTCCCCATCCCGACTACGCCAAGCAGAACTTCATCTGTATCCTGAACCCTTCTGGCGAAAACGACGATAGAACAAAAGCATTGATTGAAGAAGCCCATTCCATCGCGGCCGTCCGCTTCCAACGCAAAGCCAAGAATTAAGAAAGCGAAGAATTAAGCCGCTGTCTTTCAGATTTCTCGCCAAAAGGCGGCTCGAAATGACAAGATACCGCTCCTCATCCTAATTCCCTTTGCGTCTCTGCCTCTTGGCGTCTTTGCGTTAAATTATAGTTGTCCGGCCGTTGCATCCCAACCATCCAACAAAGCCATGTAAGCGGGATCAACGTATCGGGCTAATGAAAGCGCCGGGGCATAATCGGGCAGGACACTGCCGGTGATATGGGCCGCCAACAGTTCGCCCCCTGCCTGAGAAGCCATAATCCCATACCCCGAAAGCGCCCCAAAGATATAAGCCCCCTCAATCGGCAGCGGGCCAATAAGCGGCCGATTTTCCCCCGTCTTGCAATAATACCCTCCATCCACATACGGTTTCGGCGGCCGTTCAAAATAAACTGACAGGTCGGGAACCATGCGAGCCATCCCCCGCATCACAACCTCAAAGTATTCCAGGTCAAAGGTCGGCGGCCAGACCGGTTCCTGAGGGTGAATGTCATAAGTCCAGAGCATAAGCAGCTGCTTGCTGCCGCCTTCCCCTTCCGGCCGAAAATGAGCGCCCGCCGGAATCTCTTCCGTCATCCAGCGTGTTTCCTCATCGGCCGCCAGCTCCTCCCGCTCCTCTTCCGACCAGGGCAGCATCACCGGGTCGCTCCAAATCATCAACGGCAAATCTCGCGGGACAACATCAAGGTAGTCGGTAAAAGAAACCTTGCCATGCAGTTCATTGAACACTGGAATCTCAACCCCCATCATCGCCCCAACCTTGCCGATATACGGCCCCGCCGCATTAACAAAATGGCGAGTCTGTATCTCCGTCACCTGGCCCTCTATCAAGGCCCTGACGGCCGTCACCCTCCCCTTCTCCACACAAACATCCAAAACACGGCCGTCCCACAACCTCGCCCCGGCCGCTTTCGCCTTATCCAGCAAATACATCCCCAACTGTTGGGCGCTGACCCAGCCGCAGCGGCGGGGGTGAAGCATGGCAACCGTTTCAGGGTTTAGAAAGGGGAACTGCTCCAATATCAACCCGCTATCCAGCAGCAGGTCGGCCCCAATGGGCTGATTGTGGTAATCGTGGGCGCTGTGGGGTTGGTAGGTCGGGTCTGTGGAACGGCCATCATAACGGCGAACCGGCCCCGCTCCCAGGCCGGATATTTCGGCCGCGTTTTGTTCAAAGATGGGAACACGGTTGGGATCGGCCGTCAGGAAAACGTAACCCCGGCGGTTGAGGCCGAAGAAGTTGTCGCTCTCGTCGGCCAATGATTCAAGCAGGTCAATGCTGCGGTTCATAAAGCGCACCATCGTATCGCCCGGCCCCGGCCACCAATTGCGGTAACATTCGGTGGATTTGTCGCTGGTCAGGGTCAGCGGCGGCCGCTCGTCAATGAGCAAGACTTTTTTGATACCATGTTTGACCGTTAGATGATAAGCGGCCGAAATTCCGGCAATGCCCGCACCACAGATAACGACATCGGCCGTGTTGCCGTTAGCCTTCGTTTTCATCGTCGTCCCGAATATTTAACTTCCAATTCCTTTTCCGTTCCAGGCGCACCGTCCCTTCGCGGCTAATCTGAAAGTGATCAAAGTCTCGCGCCACATAGGTGTTGGGGAAGACGGCCTGGGCTTCCTGGATAACGCTGCGTTCAAAGTAGCGGCGGGAGAGATGGGTCAGGATCAAGGTTTTTACATTGGCGTCAACGGCCAGTTGGGCCGCTTGCGCGGCCGTTAAATGGCCAAACTCCCAGGCCATCTCCGTCTCGGACTTCAAATAGGTCGCTTCGATAACCAGGGCGTCGGCGTCGCGGCACAGTTCGAGCAAGTTGTCAGTCCGGCCGACATCGCCGATGTGGACGTATTTGGTTCCCGGCAGGGCTTCACCAAGAACTTCCTCCGGAGTTACGATGCGGCCGTCGGGCAGCATAACCGGTTGGCCCCGAACCAGCTGCGCCCGCTCCGGCCCGAAGGGAACGCCCAGAGCTTCTGCTTTTTCAGCCAGGAACGGCCGCCGCGACTTCTCCACAAACATAAAGCCGAAACAGTCCGGCCCGCGATGGCTGACGGAAAAGGCCGAGAGGCGAAATTTGTCGTCTTCCAGGATAACGTCGCCGTCGTTCAAGGTGATTAACTCGATATTGGTAGGAGCATTCTTTTCCGGGAAAACGACGCCGAATATGAGCCGCGCCACTCGCCCCAGCGTAGCCCGCCCACCATAAATCTCCAGCCGGTCAAGCATCTCCCAACGGCCGAGGGTGGAAGCCAGCCCGCCCAGCCCTAAAATATGATCCAGGTGGCCGTGAGTGAGCAGCACCTTGTCCAACCGTTTGAAGCCCAGACCGCTCCGCAAAATCTGCTGCTGCGTACCTTCGCCGCAGTCCAGCAAAAAGCGGTACTGGCGGTGGAGGATCATATGGGCCGATAAGCCCCGATAAACGGATGGGGACGAGGCGGAGGTTCCAAGAAAAACGACTTCAAACATGTAGTGCCTGTGATTGGCGAGGACATTGAGGTAATGTGTAATGCGTAATGCGTAAAACGTAAAACGTAAGGAGCGGGTTATCAAAGGTTTTTTGCATTACAACCCCAATGGTTCCTGAATAGCCTTATTCACTAGAAAGTATTTTAAACCCAACCCCATCTATGGTAATTTCGGCCGCTTGGCCTGGTTCACCATTAATTTGGATGGAAACATCGAGCCATTGGCGCAGGAGGGCGCTGTTGGTAAGGGTGTGCCGGGTGAGGCGGCCGGTGGTCAGAGACGATTTTCCTTGAGCCAACGCCATCGGAATGAGCAGTTGGTCGGCCAGATGTTGGTCAACGGCCGTTCCATTGTCCAGGAAAGCGGCTAAATCGGCAACAGCGGCTTCGGCAACCTTGTCGGCCGGCAGGCCCCGACGGCCCAGGCTGCTGGAACCAGCCTGTTTTTGCCAGAGAACAATCCCGGCCCCCGGCCCGTCGCCCTTTTCCCGAACGGCCGAGACGGCCGGTTTCAGGCCCATCTGCTCGATAAGATTGTGCGCCCGGCGAGCCATGCGGTGGGGAATATGGCTGGGCAGATTGGTCACGGCCGCAACGCCCGCTACTGTTTCATCTTCAACCGGCTTAAAGTCAACGCCTTGTAAAGCAGCAATGGGCGCGATGGCCGCTTCCACTATGCCGCCTCCGGCCGTCATCCAGCCCCATTTGCGTAACGTGAGTGAAAATTCGGCTCCAAATCGCTGGAATGCGGGGCGGGCTGTTTCGGCCAGGTAATGATAGGGCGGGCTGAAAGGGACGAAGGTTCCACCTTTTAGGATAAGGTTGGTTGGTTCTTCGGCAAAGAGCAGCGGCCACAGCATGGCCTCAAAGATGAGCGTTACTGCTCCGGCTGATTGGCCGCTGGGGTTGGCTTCCGTTACATCTACCTCGTAGAAGCCGCCGGTTGGTCTGGTAATCGGCCGAAATTCTAGAACTGTGGCACCGATCTCGTCGCCGACCAGTTCGGCTTTGCACAGGGCCGCCACAGCCCGAACGGCCGCCAAATGTTGGGGGCGCAGGCCGGGCCGGGAGCGGTTGGCGCGAATATTCTCAATGCGGAACGGCCGTCCGGTAAGGGCTGAGAGGCTGAGACTGGTTCGTAAAACCTGCCCGCCCCCTTCGCCCTGGCTGCCGTCAATGTGGAGGGGAGTAGACATTTATTATCGTAATTGGTGATTGGTAATTAGGTAATTGGGTAATTGTGATGTCTGCACCAATTACCCAATTACCCAATTACTCAATTACTAAACCGCGGTCGCAATGGCCGTGAAAAACAAAACGGCCGCAGCACACACCAGATTCAGTCGTAAGAGCCGGGCCTCCTGGTGGAGCAGGGTCTCTTTTTCGGTCTGGGCCAGTTCCGGCTTTTTCTTGGCCAGCAGGTTGAGCCGTTCGAGGGCAGGATGAACCCGCCATTGAATGTATAGGCCGAAGCCCATCATGGCGATGACGGCCAGGTGTTTAATGAGAATGGCCTGCGCCCATAAGCTGCGAAAGACCAGAAAGCCCTCATAGTTGCTGTCGGTCGTCATCTGCAAAAGGCCCGTGATCCACAACACGGCCAGGCTGATGTTGGCCCAGGGGGCGAATCGCCGCCGGAGGGTTATCCATTGATCGGCCGTCAACGTTCGGCCCCGAACAGCAGGCCAGGCGATCAGGGTCATCAGCGTCAGACCACCCAGCCAGACAACCGTTGCCAGCAGGTGCAGCCAGTAGGAAAAGCTTAAAGCCCAAAAAGGAATTTCAAATTCATCCATCTTTCACAAATCTGTATTGGCAAAGGTTCTTCAAGAAAAAGAGCCACGAATTTCCAGGCAATAATTCGTGTCAATTTGTGTTAATTCGTGGCTGACTTCTTGCCATAATACCAGATGCCGGTGCATTCGGGTAAAAGGGTGATTTTATCGCTGGCGATGCGATCCGCCAATTTCGCCCCGAAGAAGAAGCGGGTTAGCGTCTCAGCCTCATCTACTGATTGGTAACGGTAGTCGGTACGAATCCACTTTTGCCGGAAGCCGTGCAGAGTTTCCAACCGGGCGTAGTAATCGGCCAGGGCTGGCGTTGGCGGTTGGGGGTTTTCCCGGCCGGTTCCTAAAGTTTCCAAGATAACGGCCGTCCCACCCGGCCGAAGGACCCGCTTCATCTCAGTCACAACCCGGTCAACACGTTGGGGCCAGTCGTCAGGATGCCAGCCGGTTTGATGGCCGATGCTCCAACCGGCAATGGCAAGGTCGGCCGAATTGTCAGCAACGGGGAGACGGCCGTTTTCGGCTACGGCATAGTAGCAGCGGCCGATCTCCTGCCGCTTGCAGGCCATGTCGAGCATGTGAGGTGAAATGTCCGTTACCAGAATATGTTTGACCAGGGGCGCAAGCAGGCGGGTCAAACGACCCGTGCCTGCGCCCAGTTCGATGATTTCAAGGTTGATTAACGGCCGAATCTCCTGCAGAGCCTTCAGGATATTGCCCTGGTAATCCTCCCTGCTAACCAGCAAATCATACCGAGCCGCTTCACTATTGTAAATCCTCTCAAAGTCCATTCTAAACCTACATCTCAACTAAGAAAATAGCCATCCTGTCCAGGACAGGCTATTAACACAAATTCCCACGAATTATTGATCACTTCACTACCAACCCTTACGTTTTACGCATTAGGTTTTACGCATTACGCATTACTTTCCGGCATCCACCACGCCAGAGCCAGCATCACCGCCATTGCGCCAATCTGGACCAGGAACATGGCCCCGGTAAGTGTAATCGCTTCAGCCAGCAAGCCAAAAAAGAGAGCCACCGGAACCAGCGCCGTCATAGAATGGATGGCCGACACCGCCCCACCCTTGCCGGGGATACTGGCTAAGGATTGGGATTTGCCGATGGGCCAGAAAACGGCCGTCAGAAAGTTGAGGGGCAGGGCCAGGACAAAGCGGGTTAATATCCCCGGCAGGAAGAGCCAGGCGGGATAGAGTATGATGACGCCCAGGCTGGCTATCTGGAGAATGCGGCGCTGGCTGGTGCGGGCCAGCCAGCGATCCAGGTAGAGGAGGCCGATAATGCCGACCGCCATCTCGATGGCAACGTAGATGCCGATGAGAGCCTGGCTCATGCCGACCTGTTCCCGAAGCCAGATGGCCTCGAATTGGAAGGGGGCTTCGGAAAGTTCGTGGACGAAGAGGAAGAGCAGCCACAGCCGGGCGTTGCGGTTGGACAGCACGGCTTTCAGGTTTTTCTTCATGGCCTGCCGGATACCCAATTCTTCTTCCTCGTCGTCGCCGTTTAACGGCCGAGGAAAACGGGTTCGGAGAATAAGGACGGCATAGACCAGCCCGGAAAGCCCCAGGCCGATCATCAGCCAGCGCCAGGAGAGGTTGAGCCAGAGAGTGGCGGCAACAAGCAGGGGAGCCAGCAGCGCCCCAAAGGTATCCACAATGGTAGAACGGGTATAGATGCGGCTGGGAGCGTCGGGATAGGCTTCGACCATAACGACATCGGCCGTATGGGCCAGAGGGCCGGAGCCGATACCATAGATGGCGAAGCCCAGAAGCAGGATACCAAAAGTGGGAGCGACTCCCATAACGGCCGTTGCCAGGCCAATGACGGCCGCGCCCCCGGCCATCAACCAGGGTCGCTTCCAGATATCAATTAATAGACCGGCGATGGGTTCGATAACGGCCGCGACATAGTTCAGAACCAGGCTCAACAGGCTGACCTGGACATAGCTTAAACGGAATGTTGCCCGAATGGTGGGCATCAGAACAGTGGGCAGGCCGCTTAGTATTTCATCCATAAACCGGGCCGCCAGACTGACAGTCATAACCCGGTTGGATACATCCCCACGACGAGGAATAGAATCAATTTTCAATTTTAAGGACATCTTTTCTCCAAGTTGGGTAATTGAGTAATTGAGTAATTAGGTAATTGGCCGAAAACGGCTCACAATTACCCAATTACCTAATTACCAATCACTTATGATTGTGGTTAAAACAGGGAACGCAAAACCAACCGGCTCGACGTTGAGCGGTCGGCAGGAGAAAAGATGGGCGGAGGGGATCGGGCCTAGCGGGGTACTTTTTCGGGGTGTGCGGTTAACATGATAGATGCCTTATGTGGCCTCAGATTGGTTCAATCTGGTAGATTGAACCAATCTTATGGTTACTTATTCAAAAAGGGAGCCGGTTGTGAAGGCTAAGTCGCCAAGTAAGGGTGAATGTACCGGCTCATCCAGGTTATATTCATTGTGAAGATTATACAAGCCATCTTCCAGGTTGTAAATCTCTAAAGACTGCGTTTTGGGATTCAATATCCAATATTCCTGAATACCGCTCGTCTCGTAGGCTTCAAATTTAGTCACTCTGTCATAGCGAATTGAGGAAGGCGAAAGAATTTCGATAACCAAATCCGGGGGGCCTTCGATGCGATTCTTTTTGATGATGCTGCGCCTTTCGTTGCGGACAAAGACCAAGTCGGGCTGAACGGGAGTTGCTATTTCGGGCAAAATCACTTCAATGGGGGAGGCATATAAGATGCCCTGGGCATTGGTTTCGATCAGATTGCCCAACCGCATAATCAATTTTGTCACTAAGAGCTGGTGTAATGTTGAAGGGGGCGGCATTTTATATAAGACTCCGGCGATTACTTCGTAGCGGGTGTCGGTTTCGGCCGTTAATCGCTGGTAATCAGCCAGGGTCCATTCTCCCGGTTGGGGTGGATTTTCAAGGCGGGTGACGAGAGAGACATCTTTTATCATAGGCATACATTATAAGGATAAATGGGGCATTTCACAAAGATTCCTCGCTGAGCTTGATTGTTTTTGAATGATTGGAGAAAAGCCGCTGCCAAGATTCAGGTAGCCTTCTTGGTGGGAGGCTGGAAAGATTCTTCACTCCGCTGCGCTGCGTTCAGAATGACAATTCACGGTTTCTGAGGGATTTGAGCAGCCGCTTTGGGCTGTGAGTTTATTCGGAATGATTGGGGGGACGGTTATTAGATTCGTCTGACAACCTCTGGGTTTCAAATAACAAGAAGATGGGAATGTTCCGACAAAAAGCGACGAATTCCTCATCTTCTAGACGTGTTCCCGGAATATGGGTTGGTTCGTAAAATCGAGTCACGACTAATTGGTTCATCCGCAACTGGTCGAAGTAATAGGTGAGGCTGCGGTGATAGTGATTATGTCCGCCAAACCCCTCTATTCGCCAAACTTCTTGCGTAAGATAGCCATGTACACCCTTAATCCACTGCGCTGCTTCCTTATCATAACGAGCTTTGTAGTTGAAGAAACAGGGGTGGGGAATGGTGAAGATGAAACGGCCGCCGGGTTTTAATACTTCCCTCACGGCCGTTACCAAAGGGCCAATTTCAGGAATATCCATCAAAACCATATAGGCGATTATACGGTCAAAGGATCTGTCTAATGGTGGCAGGCCAGAGGCCAGCTCGTGTTGAATAAAATCAATGTCCGGATTGTTAGAGCGGGCATGAGCTAACAAATTGTTAGACCCGTCAATACCTATAACATGAGCACCTGCCTCAAACATAGCCTGGCTAAACCAACCATGCCCACATCCAACATCCAGCACTTCTTGGCCATTTAGGTTGCCGAGAGATTCCCACATGACCACCTTAAATTGTTCATAAATCCGGTCTTCTGCGCCGCTGATTTGATGCATGTATGTTTCGGCTATGTTATCCCAATCCTGGATATCCTCTACTGATTGCCTTGTGCTACCTTGGCTAACCATGTTCACCTCCAACAAGAGAACGCTCAATTAGAAAGTTGGCAGCTTTCATATTTGATGCCCAGTTAAAATCTTTATGCATCTCCACAGGAGCGACTATGCAGAGAGTGTAACATATTTCTATCTTTTCATGGCTTAGTAATCCCTGTTACCTGTCCATGCAATTTTGGCTGGTTGCCTTCTGTTCGTATTAAGATTATAAGGTACGGGCAATAGCAAGACCGGTTTCGGTGACGGTGTAGTTGGGGAAGATGTCGGGGAGGCCAGGGTTGTTGAGCCGTTTGCGGATGATTTCGCCGAGAATGTCGCGGTAGTCGGTGGTGATTGCCAGGTCGCCGGGGCCGACCAACTGTTCTTGGGCCAGGCCGGGCCAGCGGCTGTAGACCTGGCCGCCGTTGATGCCGCCGCCGATGACCATCATCATGTTGCCGTGACCGTGATCGGTTCCCAGGCCGCCGTTTTCTTGCAAGCGACGGCCGAACTCCGACATAACCACCACCGTAACATCATTGATCCGGTCAATAATATCCTCATAAAAGGCTGCTAACCCTTCGGACAGGGTACTCATTAGATTCGCCATTGAACCGCCGGTGCTGCCCTGAGCGACATGGGTGTCCCAACCTCCCAAATCCACGCAGGCCACTTCGACGCCGACATCGGAGCGAATGAGTTGGGCGATGGTTTTCATGGACTGCCCAAAGCCTTCGTCGGGATACGGCCGTCCTTTCGGCTGGTAATTATTGAGGTCAATGGTGCTTAGGATGTCAATGGCAGCGAAGGTTTTATCGGCCGTGAGGGCCAGCATGTCGTCCTGGCGGTTGTAGAGAGCTTGCAGCAGAGTCTCCATCTCGCCGATGCGCTCTTCTCGGCCGTCGAGGTGGTATTCGGCGATAGATTGCAAGGCGGTGGCGGTTACGGAGCCGGTCAGGGAGGCGGGAAGGAGATCGCCGACGCCGACCGCCCGCAGGGCAGACTGATTGCCGGTGTCGAGCGAGGCCAGGTGGCGGGCCAGCCAGCCGGTGTAATCGTTGAGAGCCGCGCCGCGCTCCATAAGAGCCATCGCTTCAAAGTGGGAGCGGGACTCGTCGGGCGAACCGGTGGCGTGAACCAGGGCCAGATGACCGGCTTGATAAACGGCCGACAGCGGTTCAAGGGCGGGGTGGAAACCGAAGAAGCCGTCCAGATCAATGGCCCTTGCATCGGCGTTGTTGTCGTCGGGACGGGGAACGCCGATGGTGGGACGATGGGCGTAATACTCATCGTCGCCGTGCGGCACAACAATGTTCATGCCGTCGGCCCCACCGCGCAGGAAGATGCAAACCAGAGCGTCGCCGCGAGGGCCGATGTGGGGGTCGGCCAGGGTGACGCGGGGCATCCAGTAGGGCAGGGCAACGATGCTGTTGCTAAATAATAGGGCAGCGGCCGATTTAAGACTGCCGGCCAGAAAGTCGCGGCGGTTAAGGCGGTTTACCTGTTCGTATTCGGTGCAATGACCGCAGGAAAGGACGGGGTTGTCGGTGGTCATGATCTAACTCCTTTGTTTAGCAAACTTACTCAGGGTGGTAATTAGGTAATTGGGTAATTGGGTAATTAAGAGCTATTGCTAGAATTACTTAATTACCTAATTACCCAATCACCCCTCACGTCCATTGGGAGGGCGGGCCAGCGAGCATAAGGGCAATGGATTCGCGGAGGCGGAGGGTGGTGTTTCGGCTCTGGAAGGGGTCGGAGCCGATGTAGTCAGCGAAGAGGGTGTGGTCGGCCGTTTCCAGAGGTGCGCCGTAAATTAGCCCGGCGAAAAAGTCGAGGGCGTCGGCAGCGTTGTCAATCTCTCCGGCCTCCAATAAGCGGGCTACCGGCACATTAGCACCGGCAAAGTTAATCTTTAGCAAGGACAGGGCAAAGTTCCAGCGGGGGAGGAGGTTGGACATCCAGGCGGCCGAAACGTCGGGGTAGCCGTTGGGGGCGGCCCAATTGAAGGGCAGCTGGCCCATTGACTCCAGCGCAAATCTCAGGGGGCGGTAGTTGGCAATGTCGGCATTCAGGGCGCGGAGGGCGGAGACGACGAAGGTGTACGGCCGTTTCAGCTTGGGCGGGGCGGTAGCAAATTCCTCGCTGAGAAAGATGACCCGCAGCATACTCTTGATGTCGCCTTCCGATTCCAGGAAGGTTTGGGCGACCTGTTCAACCAGGGCTGCGGGCGGCTGATCGGCCACAAAGCGGCGAACCAGCTTATAAGCAATGAAGTTGGCGGTGGCCGGGTGGGTGGCTAACATTTCCAAGACCTGGTAAATATCTTCTTCTCCCTGTCCGGCGGGCAAGGTCAGCTCTAATATCTGTTTGGGATCGGTGTCGTGCTGGTCGGCATTGAAGACGAATTCGCCCTGATTGGTTCCGCGCAGGACAGCCCCCCAGCCGGTCAGGGCGCGGGCCAATTCCTGAACATCCTCTTGGCTGTAACCGGCATTGACGCCCAGGGTGTGAAGCTCCATTATCTCGCGGGCATAGTTTTCGTTGGGATCGCCTTTGACGTTGCGGACGTTATCGAGGTAGACGAGCATGGCCGGGCTTTGGGCGGAGGCGAAGAGCAAATCGCGAAACTTGCCCAGGGCATTCGGCCGAATCACATCCCGATCATCTACCACTTTCAGGGGGATCATGAATTGATTCTTGCGAATGTAGATGTTGAAATGATCCGACCAGAATTCGACCATCGCTTCGTAAAGCTGTTTTTTGGAGTAGACGACCCGGCCGATGGTGGCGGTAGTTAATTCGGTGGCAACATCGGGGATGTTGTCACGGCCGACTATCTGGTCTATGTCCATATGATAATAGGTAAGATTTCGCATGATGAGATCGGCGGCCGTATCGTCAATACTGTCAGGGTTAAGCTGTTCCTCCAGGTATGCCTCGAAGCCCATGTCGGATACATGGGCCAGGTCGCCGGGGCGGGGGCCGTAGCCGGCGCGGTTTAGCAGCCGGTGAATGACATTTACCGTTACAGTGGGAAAGCCGGAGACGGAGGCGGTTGAGCCAACGCTGGTAGGGACGGCCGTCGGCACCGGCAGGGTGTCGGGTATCTCATCCTGGGCAACATAGCGGCCGACGACGCTGCATGATGTGACGGAGGCGGCAGCGGCCGTCAGGCTGCCTAGTCTAAGGAAATCACGTCTTGATAAAGGCATCTTTACCTCCGGTGATTGGTGATTAGTAATTGGTAATTGGGTAATTGAGCAATTGGCCGCGATCAGCTCCCAATTACCCAATTACCTGATTACTTAATTACTTCAGATATTGGTTGCCAAGGGTTGGTGAACCTGGATATTCGGCGGGGTCTGGTCTATTTGTTGGATTTGGGGGCGGGGGAGCCAGCCGAGGAGGCCGAAGACGGCCGCACCCATGACCATCACGCCCGCCAGAGGGATAAAGAGGAACCAGCCGACGATGGGGAAAAGGCAGGCCAGTTCGTAGACCAACGCGCCCCGAACAAGGCTGGAAAGGGTGGGAGAGGGGCCGGAAAGGGGCTTGAGCCGTTCGCCCAGAACGCGGGCCATTCCGGCGGCCCCGATAGTTCCGAGGCCCATGCCGGCGATGGCGGCCAGAAAAGAGGTGGCCCGGATGGGGCCGAAGGGAACCTGGCTGGCGATGGCGATCCAGAGCAGGAAAGCGGCCGCTACGGGAACGCCCAGGATGAAGGAACGGCCGGGGGTCTTTGAGAGGCGGGCGGCCGTGTTGATCGTCACTTTGGGCAGCAGCAAATTCAAGGCCACCAGCAGGGCCGGCAAGCTGATCAAAATGCCTGCCAGGGTAAATACCACAATATAAACGTCTGTCATCGTTCTCATCTCCTGATCCTTTATGGCCGAAGACCATCAAAAGGGTTCCTACAGCAATCAAAGATCTGGTTTTTGGGTGAGTTTTAGCCAGTTATTGGAAAATCAACCAGTTACTTATCATTTTCTTAAGCTGAACCAGATTTTGATTTTTCTGTTTGGAGACAGTTACATCTCAAACAGAAGACCATTACTATCTGATAATACAGGTTAGATGTGGAAAAGTTGCAACGTGATTGTAAAGGGTTTGTAAAATGGGGGGCGTAATGCGTAATGCGTGAGATTGTATTGGGGTTGGGCGGGGGGTATAATGCGGGCAGTCGGTTGACGGCCGAGCGTGCCGGTCGAGCGTCGTGGCCGCATTTGCCGGTTTGAGTTGCAGCAGGGAAGTGGATAAAATGGAGAAAATACGAACGCCATTATTCGTCGTGGCTCTGATATTGCTGGGTCTGGCGGTGCTGATCGAAATGGGGTCAACGGCGCTTTTGTCGCGGCTGGGCGTGGATGGGGCGGAAGCGGCCGTGTCTGCCGGTGAACTGGTAGGCGACAGCTTGCAATACTTCCCTGAAGATATACGGGGCGAAATTGAAGATGTGTTGGGGGATGAGGATACGGCCGACGAGATCAGCGAGGCGGATGTTGAGGATGTGCCGGGTTTTGGTATCCCTTACATGATGCTGCTGGACGGCATCCTTTTCTTTACGGTGGCCCTGATTGGGGTTGCGCTGGTTATGCCGGATTATGCCCAGGGGAAGCTGCAAGGAGTGGCGACGCTCATTTTTTCCATCCTGATTATTCTGGCAGCCATTGGGATGATATTTGCTGCCATTGCGGCCGTGACAGTTATGGTTGTTCTGCTGCTGGCAATCCCTTTCGGAACGATTGTCTACCTCATTAAATACGGCTCCTTTGACCGGGGCGGAGCCAGCGCTATTTTGAGCCTGTTGATGTTCCTGAAATTTGGCTTTACCGTCTGCCTGATCCTGGCCCACCAACGATTTCTCCAGGGTAAGGGGCTTATGCTTATCATCCTGACCTCATTTATTGCCAACATTATTGTTGCCTTTCTGCATGGTCTGGTTCCGCGAATCCTGGTGAGCATAACCGACGTCATTGCAGGGATTGTAGTGGCTGTTATTGCCGTTATTTGGGCAGTTATTTTGTTGATTGGCTCTATTCCGGCCGTTATTAAGGCGGTTAAGAAGGATTAGATTGGTTCAATATTGCAGATTGAACCAATCTTTACTGTCAGCCGTCGTCGGCCGCATCGGCCACGGTCAGGTTAATGGTGCAAGCAACGGCCGAATCATCGTCTCCGGCCGGACACTCCCCAATTATCAAGCGGGCTGACCCTTCATAGACCTCCAACTCCACCCTCTCGCCAAACGGCAGCTCCTTATTGACCGTCAGGGCTTTGTCAGAGTTGGGCTGCTCCAGCCGGACTTGCAGGGCTGCACCGGGCGGGCCTCCTGCAAAATGGAGGGTTATGGTTCGCACGGAATCGCTGTCGTCTTCTTCAGCGGCGTCTATATCGAGCCGGCAAGGGAGCGAGACATCGGCCGGAATGGTCATCTGCTTGTTTTGGAGCAGACAGCCGTCGGGCGAGGCGCCGGTATTCAGGGCGATCTCGTCAAGCCGGACCCGGGTTGAGAAACGGGCGCGAATGTCCTGGGCCAAAGAAGAGTCGAAGAAGTTTATCTCACCATCGCTGCCGGGGTCGTCGGGCTGGGAACCAATAACGATCCCGGCGGCAAAGATCACTATCAAAACAATGAGAATAATGATAAAGATTTTCGGGTTCATCTCATTTTTAGGGGAACGTCGGCAACTGGAATACCGGCGTTGGGAAGAACGGTATGATCTCGAAGTTGGGAATAAGGATTTGGACCGAAATCAGGGAGCCGTCGTTGCCGTTGCTCGTTGAGTCGTAAATGGTATTACCGGCTACCTGGTCGAAGCGCCAATAGCCCACCAGTCCGGCTTCATTACCTTTGAGAGGCTGGTTCATCGTCGCCTGAATCTGTTCGTTGCTACGAGCAACATTCCAGATTCGTAGTTCATCTACGGAACCGGCA
>Ga0299914_10001717_pt1 | contig 14709 bp, 15 predicted proteins | sample RVTome_10_FD_201361 | JGI IMG/M metagenome (GOLD analysis project Ga0299914, IMG submission 201361) | Soil microbial communities from uranium-contaminated site in the Upper Colorado River Basin, Wyoming, United States - RVT153D57 (version 2) ...
CTCGTCGACGTCCTCGTGCACCAGCAGCTCGAAGCCGGTCGCCTTCTTCACGTCGTCGACCGAAACACCCGGCTGCAGCGCACGCAGGCGCATCCGCCGGCTGTCCGGCGCGAAGTCCATCAGCGCGAGGTCGGTGACGACCCGTGACGGCCCGCCGTGGATCAGCCCGGACTCGGCCCGGCTGTCGCCACCGGCGAGGTAGCCCGGGCTGGTGATGAAGTCGACCTGCTCCACGAAGCGCCGCGGCTCGTGCTGCGTGACCACGAGGGTCTCGTTGCACATCGAGATGATGTCGTTGGCGCCGCCGGGCCCGGGGAGCCGGACGGTCGGCTGGTCCGGCGAGCCGATGATGCTGGTGTTGATGTTGCCGTGCGGGTCGATCTGCGCCACGCCGAGGAAGCCGTAGTCGAAGAACCCCCGCTGCGCGAACAGGAAGATGTCGGTCACGCTGGTGAACATCTCCGCGCCGATCGCCGCGCGCATCTCGTTGGTGGAGCTGGGGAGCCGCCCCGGGCTGAGATGGGTGCCGATGATGCCGCCCTCGAGGATGACGGTGAGGTTCGGAGCCTGCCGGCGGCGAGCGAGCACGGCCGCGACCAGCGGGAGCCCGATCCCTGCGAAAACCACCCGGTTGTCCCGGAGCAGCCGGCTGGCGGAGATCGTCATGAGCTCGTCGGGCGTGAGCGACGTCTCCAGCATGGCGGTCATCGGGGCATCATCTCCTCGGCCTGCGCACGAAGGTCGTCGAGCCGGCCCTCTCCGGCGCTCTGCACGAACGACTCGAAGTCCGGGTAAGCGTTGACGTACCGGTCGATGTAGTCAACCGCACCGGCCGGACCGCGCGCGCGTACGGCGGCGACGTACTCGCTGATGTGCTCGGTGTCGGCGTCGTACAGGCCGTAGCACTCGTGCGGGTACGACCCGAAGCGCATCTCCACGACCGCGTCCACGGCGAAGTGCGGGATCACCGTGCGTTCGGGTGCGGCGCGGATCACGTCGGTGCTCACGATCTCCTCGGCGCTGACGATGACACGGCGAGCCGCGCGCGAGACGTCGACGTCCATCAGCGAGTAGCCGTCGATCTGTGCGTTGCCGAAGACGTCGGCCCGGTGGACGTGGATCAGCGCGACGTCGGGGTTGAGGCTGGGCACGGCGAGCAGCTTCTGCCCGGTGTACGGACAGTGGATCTCCTGCGCGCCCGCGCGGCCGGCGAGGTCGGACCCCATCATGCTCATCGTGGGCAGGAACGGCACCCCCATGGCGCCGGCCTTGTACCGCAGCGCGAGCCCGAGGTGGCTCCACTCCTCGTACTCCGCGAGGTCGTTCTCGACGTAGTGCCGCAGCACCCGCGCCAGGCCCCAGGTGTGGCCGATGCCGACCCAGCTGGTCACGACGCGGTCGGCCATGCCCGCGGCGAGGAACAGCTCGGCCTCGTAGCAGGTCAGCGCGCGCGACAGAGACAGGCCGGTGACGCCGCGGCGGAGCAGCTCGAAGATCAGGCCCATCGGCGTCCGCGCGTAGTTGGTGCCACCGACGGCGACATGGTCGCCGTCGCGCACCAGCTGGACCGCCTGGGCGGGGGTCATCGTCTTGTCGTCGACGGGACGCTCGCGGCGCTCCAGCTCCTCGCGGGCGTCCCGAACCGGGTTGAGAGTCACCCGCGGCCCCCGGCCGACGCGGAGTCCAGCAGCGGGCGGACGTCCTTGGCGAACCGCTCCACCTGCTCGATCTCGTAGCGGTAGGGGACGAGGCAGATCTGCTGCACACCCGCCTCGATGTGCTCGGCCAGCTGCTCCGCGCACTGCTCGGGTGTCCCGCGAATGGCGCTCTCCGGCGCCGCATCGCTCCACTCGGGCATGTCGAACGAGTCCGCGAGCCATGGCCCGGTCTTGCGGTCTGCCTGCTCGAAGGAGGAGTCGATGCACAGCGGCAGCTGCGCGACGTTGCGCAGCGCGTCGGGATCGCGACCGGCCTCCTCGGCGTACTGGCGGATCGTCTGCCAGGACCGTTTGAACGCCTCCGGCGGGTAGAAGTACGTCAGCCAGCCGTCGCTCAACGTCGCCACCCGCTTGAGCACGCGGTCGACGTAGCCGCCGATCAGCACCGTGGGCCGCGGCTGCGGCTTGGGGAGCATGCGGACCCGCCGGAACGCCAGGTCGTCCCACTCGCCGGTGACCTCGTCGTCACCCCACAGCCGCAGGCAGATCTCCAGGTTGCGCTCGAAGACCTTGCCGCGCCCCTTGAACGGAGTGCCGGTCGCGGAGAACTCGCGTTCGTACCAGCCCGCGGCCATGCCCAGCGCGAGGCGGCCCTTGGACACAGCCTGCAGGGTCGCGGCCGTCTTCGCGAACAGCGCGGGGTCGCGGATCGGCAGCACGAGGATCCCGGTGCCGAGCGTCATCTCACGGGTGTGGGCGGCGAGGGTGGTCAGCGTCGTCAGCGCCTCGAGTTGGGGGAACGGCTGCTTCGACCCGAGGAACAGGTGGTCCCATGCCCACAGCGACCGGTAACCCAGATCCTCGGCGCGGACGGCGTACTCGATGATCTGGTCGATCTCGGGGTTCTTCTCCGCCGGGGTGAAGTTCTCGATTGCCAGCCCGTAGTCGACACCCATGACCCCACAACTCCTACCCGTGACGTGTACGGCGACGTCTCAGAACCCTAGGTGCGGACCGCCCCGCGAGAATTTGGCGTGAGGTGACCCCGCCGTCTGCCGACTCTTGTCAAGATCCGCCATAGACAGGGTGTGCGGTTCCCACCCGGCAGGAGCTCGTCAGCGCAGCGGCACCAGGTCGGCGCCCGCGTCGAGCAGCGCCTGCCGGGTGGCCCGGGCGATCTCGACCGAGCCGGCGGTGTCGCAGTGCACCAGCAGCGCGTCGGCCTGGATCTGGACCGGTGTGCCGTCCACGGCGTTGATCTGACCCTTGAAGGCCATGTCGACCGCTCGGGCCGCCGCCTCGCGCGGGTCGGTGAGCATGGCGTCGGGCTCGGTCCGAGGGACCAACAGGCCCTCGGGGGTGTACGCCCGGTCGACGAAAGCCTCGGCCACGGTGCGGATCCCGGCCTCGTCGGCGAGGCGCCACGTCTCGGTCCCGACCTGGCACAGCAGCGGCAGGTCGGCGTCGAACAGCCGGGTCGCCTCGACGATCGCCGCGGCGTGAGCGGTGTTCTTGGCCGCCACGTTGTACAGCGCGCCGTGCGCGCGGACGAAGTCGACCTTGCCGCCGGCGACAGCGGCGAAAGCCTGCAGCGCGCCCATCTGGTACAGCAGGTCGTTGGTCAGCGTCTCCTGCGACACGTCGACGAACCGGCGGCCGAACCCGGCGAGGTCGCGGTAGCTGACCTGCGCACCGATCGCCACTCCGTTGGCGACCGACGTCGCGCACGTGCGACGCATGATGTCGCCGTCGCCCGCGTGGAACCCGCAGGCGATGTTGGCACTGGTGACGATCTCGAGCAGGCTGTCGTCGTCGGCGAGCTGCCAGCGGCCGAAGCCCTCTCCGATGTCGGTCGTCAGGGCGATCTGCCGGGTCGTTCCCGCTGGTGTTGGCTCTGAGGGCGTGGTCATGGCTCCGAGTATGGAGCGCGCTGCGGACGCGTGAACAGTGACCATTGGTGACGCTGACCCGTCATCGCAGCTGTCGTGTCACCGCCGCCGAATCGTGCAGCGCCTCGCCGAGGGCCTCCCGTACGGCGAGGACCGACGCGTGCGTCTCGCGACCTCGTCGTACCAGCGTGAAGATCGTCCGCGCCTGGTTCAGCGGGTGGGTCGCCAGTGTCGTCGGCAGGGCCTGGGACAGCAAGCGGGGAAGGAAGGCAGCCGCATGCCCGCGCGCCGCGAGCTCGCGGTGCACGAGCATGTCACCGGACTCGAACGCCACCGCTGGCTCGAACCCTGCGGACCGGCACACGTTGGTGGCCCACTCCCGCGACATCGTGCCCGGCGGCTCCATGACCCAGGCGTGGTCGGCGGCCGACGCGAGCGGGTCCGCGTCGCGCGCGCTGCCGTCACCGGATGGCAGCACCAGCTCCATCTCGTCCCGGCACAGGTCGACCCGGTCGACGTCCCCGGACACCGGGGCAGGCACCCCCGGGTACTCCTCGCTCACGATCAGGTCGAAGTCGCGCGCCAGCAGGGCCGGTAGCGCCTGCTCGGGCTCGGCCTGCGCGAGCTCGACGCGCAGCCCGGGGTGCGCGGCCAGCCGGTCGAGCATCGGCGGGACCAGCGCGAGGGCCGCGGTCTGGAAGGTCGCGATGCGCACGGTGCCGCCGGGGCGGTCGCGAGTCGCGGACAGCTCCGCCTCCGCGCGCTCGAGCTGACGGATGACCGCACCGGCGTGGCTGGCCAGGAGCCGGCCGGCGTCGGTGAGCCGGACGCCGCGACCGACCCGCTCGAGCAGCGGCACCCCCACCTCGCTCTCGAGCTGCGCGAGTTGTTGCGAGACGCCGGACGGGCTGAAGTGCAGCGCCTCGGCCACCGCGGCGATGGTCCCCTGCCGTTCGAGCTCGTACAGCAGGCGCAGGCGCCGGACCTCCAGCATGCCAACAGAATAGGGAGCGGCCCGCGCGTCCCGGCAGCCCGATTGCCGAATGCCCGGAAGCAACGACCGCTGTTCTGCCGCCCCGGCCGTACCTACGATCGGCGGATGGCCCGAGGAGACACCGCCGTGGACGCGCAGTGGTACGCCCGCCCGCAGGCGCGCACCTGGCGGTGCGAGGCACCGCCGGCCGAGCCCGAGTGGTTCCACCGCAGCATGCCGGGATACCGCCCGACGCCGCTCGTGGAGTACCCATCGCTGGCGACCGAGCTCGGTGTCGGTCGCGTGTTCGCCAAGGACGAGTCGTCGCGGCTCGGGCTGCCGGCGTTCAAGATGCTGGGCGCCTCGTGGGCGGTCTGCCGGGCGATCGGCTCCCTCGCACCGGCCTCGCGTGCTCCGGAGACTCTCGACATGCTCCGTGCCGTGCGTTCCCGGCTCGGCCCGCTCACGCTGGTCACCGCCACCGACGGCAACCACGGCCGTGCGGTCGCGCGCATGGCGAACCTGCTAGCCACCGACGCGCGGATCTTCGTCCCGGACGTCGTCGACCCGGCCGCGGTCGAGCTCATCCGCGCCGAGGGTGCCGAGGTGTCCGTGCTCGCCGAACCGTACGACACGACCGTGCGCCGTGCCGCCGAGTTCGCGGCCGGGCAGGAGCAGAGCATCCTCGTGCAGGACACGTCGTGGCAAGGCTACGAGGAGATCCCGCAGTGGATCGTCGACGGGTACTCGACGTTGTTCCGTGAGGTCGACACCCAGCTCGAACGGCGTTCCGCCGGGCCTGCCGGGCTGGTCGCGGTGCCCACCGGCGTCGGGTCGCTGGCGCAGGCCGCGGTCACCTTCCACCGGTCGGTACGCCACCAGCCCGCGGCGCTGCTCGCGGTCGAGCCCGACTCCGCGGCCTGCGTGACCGTGAGCCTGCACCGCGGCGAGCCGGTGTCGGTCGAGACCGGACACACGAGCATGGCCGGGCTCAACTGCGGTACGCCGTCGAGCATCGCCTGGCCCTATCTGCACCAGGGCATCGACGCCGCGGTCAGCGTGACCGAGGACCAGGCGGCAGTCGCGGCTCGCGACCTGGCGCGCGGAGGCGTCGTCGCCGGCCCGTGCGGAGCCGCGACGCTGGCCGCGCTGCGCACTGCGCTGCTCGGTCGCGACGGCGACCTGCACCGTGAACAGCTCGGCCTCACGCCGGACTCGACCGTCGTACTGCTGAGCACCGAGGGCGCTCCGCCCGGTGACGGCACCGCCGCCTGAGCACTCCTCGCGCCCAAAACCTCCCGCCGAGATTGCGCGAACGGCTCACCGGTAGCGCCGTCGTTGAACCACGCTGGGCAGCTAGCGAGCCGTCGCGGGCGGGTCGTACCTCGGCTCGTACAGCATCATCTCGCCGGCCCCGGGAACCAGCAGCGTCGTCGTGATGCCCCAGCCCTCGTCGGCGAGGTCGCCCACGAACTCCGCTCCTCTGCCCGCGAGCTCGGCTCTCGTCTTCTCGATGTCGTCGCACATCAGCGACACGTCGAACCGCTGCTCGGTCGAGCCGCTGCGGCCTTCGTGCTCCCACGAGCTCGGATGCACGCCCAGCTCGCTGGGCCCGGTCTTGAAGATCAGCCAGCCACCGCCGGTGTCGGTGGCCGGGAACCGGAGGACGTCGCGGAAGAAGGCCCGGGCGGCGTCCGGGTCGTCGGCGTAGACCAACGTGTGCAGTGCGGTGATCATGGTCGTCATCGTAGGCCGCTGCCGCGGCCCCTCTGGCCCTTCGAGCCGCCGGTCAGTCGCCGGACCTGGACCCCTCGTCGTGCACCGACGACGGTGCTGGGTCGTCCTCGAGCTGGGTCGCGGCGATGGAGACGACCAGGCCGCCGAGGAGGAAGCCGACGATCCCGAAGGCCAGTGCCTTGGTGTCCATTGCTGGGTGCTCCTATTCGGTCGTGGGTCGGGGGTCAGCCGTGGTGGGCGCGCTCGGAGTCACCGTGCCCCTGGTGGTACTGGTGCGTGAGGGCGTGGCCCTTCCCCTTGGTGAGCAGGTAGCGGTTGACCGGGAACGCCGCGACGTACGCCGCCCCGAGCGCGAGCGACATCGAGAGCCAGAAGACCGGGTTGACCAGGCCGGAGTCCATGGCGCCGGGTATCAAGGCCATCACCACGTTGTCGACGACCTCCATGGTGGCGATCGACAAGGTGTCGGCGGCGAACACGACGCTCAGCGCGGCGAAGAAGCTCAACCCCGCTTGAAGCAGCGGCAGGGTCGAGAGCGCGTAGCCGAAAAGGAACGCCAGTCCCACCGCGATCGCGATGGTGACGCCGGCCGACAGGCCCAGGGCAGTGCCGATCATCAGGCCGACGATCTCGCCGATGGCACAGCCGGTCAGACAGTGCAGCGTCGCGCTGGCCGCCAGGGCGTTCAGGCTGCTGTTTCCCGCGTTCATCCAACCCCACCTCTCAGATACCCACCCAGGGTATACAGCAGCGCCATCAGGATCAACCGGCAAACCCGCCGCGCGGCACGGCCGAGGCTGGAGAACGCCATAGTCAGGCGAGCTGCTGTTCCAGCCAGTCGTACATGCGCTCGTGCGTGAGCATGCGGCCCATCGGCTGGCAGTGGAAGTTCGCACCCTCGGCGGCGGTGAACCGCTCCAGCACGCTGCCGCGCACGCGTGCCGCCAGCTCCTGCGACTGCCCCGGCCAGAACTGCTCGTCCTCGGGATCGCAGATGAACAGCGGTGTGCGGATCTCGTTGCCGAGGTCGCCGAGCTCGTAGCGGCGTACCTCGGTGAAGACGTCGAACCAGCTGTCGCGCAGGAACGGCCGCGCACGGAACCGCAGCTGCCGCCCGAGCGAGGGGACCTTCGACGCGTAGCCCATGTCGCGGTTGAACGCCGCACGCTTGCCGTCGTCGAGCATCTTCACCATGTTCTTCGGCAGCTTGCCGGTCCATGCGGTCGACACGTCGACCACCCCGGGGTCGGCGACGGCGGCCACGAACCGGTGCTCGAAGGCCAGGGCACGTGGCAGCCAGTACCCCGCCTGGCTGACGCCGTACGCCGTCAGGCGGTCCGGGTCGACGTCGACGCGAGCGACCAACGTGTCGACCACCGGTGTGAGCACGGCCTCCCAGTCGTGGCGGAACGGCACGGCATGCTCGAACAGCATCGACTGCTGGCCCGGCCCGTCGTAGACGAACGCGTTCCAGCCGCGCTGCAGGGCGGCGGCCGCACCCAGTCCCCACAGCGAGGTGATCGCACCGTCGCTGCCGTTGGTCATCACCAGGGTCGGACGCGGCGCACCCGAGTCGTCCGGCCGCAGCAGCCATCCGGGCAGCGTGCCGCCCTCGTACGGCACCTCGACCGGCTCGTGCCGGCCCTGCGAGGACTCGACGAACCCGTCCCAGCACGCGCGGTGCGAGCGGAACGTCCGCCGCATCCTGTCGGAGTCCTTGGCGCCGAGCAGGCCCTCCATCGCGAGCGCCCAGTAGCCGGCAGCACGCAGGTACGCCGAGGCCGCACTGTCGTGGTGACTGCCCTTGGCACTGTGCTCGGCCTGCTCCTGCAGGTGCGAGGCGGTGGAGCTCCACTCGCGGAACCAGCCCGCCTGGTTGGACACGCGAGCGATCGTCGACAGGATCTCGCCCGCGTCGGCGCCGCCGTAGGCGCACTGGCCCAGCGCGATCCGGGTCGAGAAGTCGAGCCCGTCGTCGGAGAAGAAGCCGGCCTCGAACACGTCGTGCGAACGCCCGCGGCGTACCAACATCCCTCATCCCCCTCACGCCCGGTCCGCGGCCTCGACAAGGCCGGGGACGCATGGGCACCTACTACTGATGGCTACCACAGATTCCGGCCGCCCCGCGCCGAATCGGGCAACCGCGCGGCCGCACTGAGCGGTCTCTGCGCGGCATCGCAGGACTGCGCTATATGTAGCAGGAGTGCTATCCTGGCGGCTCTCACGCGGGAGGAGGCTCCATGACGGTCGAGCAGCGGCCTGACCCATCGAAGGCCACCGAGCCGACGGGCGACGAACCCGTGGTCGAGGTCCGTGACCTGCGGATGCGCTACGGCACCCACGACGTGCTCACCGGCGTCGACTTCGAGGTGCGCCGCGGTGAGGTGCTGGCGCTGCTCGGTCCCAACGGGGCCGGCAAGACCACGACCATCGAGATCCTCGAAGGGTTCCGCGCGCGCTCCGCAGGTGACGTGCGCGTGCTCGGGTCCGACCCGGCCCATGCCGGCGAGGACTGGAAGGCCCGCGTCGGCGTGGTCCTGCAGTCGTGGCGCGACCATCCCCGGTGGACGCCGCGGCGGCTGCTCACCCAGCTCGGCGGCTTCTACGCGCCGTACTCCACCCCGCAGCGACGGCGACCGCACGACCTGGACGCGCTGCTGCAGACGGTCGGGCTCACCGAGCTGGCCGACCAGAAGATCGCGACCCTGTCCGGCGGGCAGCGGCGCCGGCTCGACGTCGCCGTCGGCATCGTGGGGCGGCCCGACCTGCTGTTCCTCGACGAGCCGACGGCAGGCTTCGACCCGCACGCCCGCCGCGAGTTCCACAACCTCGTGCACCGGTTGTCCGACCTCGAGCAGACGACGATCCTGCTCACCACCCACGACCTCGACGAGGCGGAGAAGCTCGCCGACCGCATCCTGATCCTCGCCGGCGGTCGCATCGTCGCCGACGGGAGCGCCGACCAGCTCGCACGCCAGGTCGCCACCGATGCGCAGGTGACGTGGACGCTCGACGGCGAGCGGTTCGTGCACGCGACCGCCGATGCGACCCCGTTCGTGCGGCAGCTGTTCGCGCAGCACGGCGAGCAGGTCGCCGACCTGGAGGTACGCCGCGCGAGCCTCGAGGACACCTACATGACGCTGGTGGCCCAGCACGAGCTCGGCGGCAAACCCTCCGCCGAGGTCCGGCTGTTCACGGAGGGAGCGCGATGAACGCGACGACCGGCGCGATCCGGCTCGGCCTGCGCCGGGGCTGGACGGAGTTCATGCAGAGCATCCGCAGCGCCCAGGACCAGGGGTACTTCCTCTTCACCGCCCTGGCGGTGCTCGGCTACCTCATCCTGCGGCGCAACAGCGAGGTCGAGGGCAGCGATCTGCTGTACCCCACCGTGGCGCTGCCGAGCATCCTCGGTGCGCTGATCGCGTTCGGGATGGTCATCGGTCCGGCGTACGCACTGGCGATGGAACGCGAGGACGGCACGCTGCTGCGCCTCAAGGCCGCGCCGCACGGCCTGACCGGCTACTTCACCGGCCAGCTGCTGTTCCACAGCCTCGGCATGCTGCCGCAGCTGCTGGTGATCCTGGTGCCGAGCTTCCTGCTGTTCGACGGGCTGATGTCCGGTGGCCTCGGTGGCTGGGTGACGATGGTGTGGGTGCTCGTGCTTGGCCTGCTGGCACTGCTGCCGATCGGCATGATCATCGGCGCCGTCGTACCCAACACCCAGAAGGTGGGCAGCTGGGGCATGCTGCCCGTGATCGTGCTCGCCGGCATCTCCGGCATCTTCTACCCCATCCAGCAGCTGTGGGTCTGGGTTCAGGTCGTCGCGCAGGTGTTCCCGATGTACTGGCTCGGGCTCGGGATGCGGTCGGCGTTCCTGCCCGACGAGGCGGCCGCACTCGAGATCGGTGGCTCGTGGCGGACCGGCATGACCGTGCTCGTCCTCCTGTTGTGGACGGTCATCGGTGCCGTGCTGACCCCCGCCGTACTTCGCCGGATGAGCCGGCGCCAGTCGGGGTCCCAGGTCGAGGCCGCACGGCAGTCGGCCACCCAGTGGGTCAAATGAGCGCACGCGACTCGGCGCGTGGCCGGGTTGGGAGGCTGTGGCTGTGAGCGACGGGGTGTACAACCGCATCGCACTGCTGCGAGCGGAGCAGAACGTGTCGCGGCGGGAGCTCGCCGACGCCCTCGGGGTGCACTACCAGACCGTGGGCTACCTCGAGCGGGGCGAGTACAACCCGAGCCTGCATCTCGCGCTGCGCATCGCGGTGTTCTTCGACGTGCCCATGGAGACTGTGTTCTCCATCCGGCCGTTCCCGCGGATCACCGACTCCCCCCGCTCGGCCTGACTGCCCTCCCTTCGCGGTCAGAAGGCAGCGGTCAGGAGTCGCAGCCGACGCCGTCGCCGTCGGCGTCGAAGCCGTGCGGGTCGTCGCCGGTGATGCGGATGGGTCCGTCGACGTCGTCGCAGTCGAGGTCGGGCGGGTACGGCGGGACGCACGGGTCGTAGCCGGGGTCGCAGTCACCGCCGGGTCGGGGCCGCGACTCGGGAGCGGGTTGCGCGAGCGCGGTGTCGACACCGCCGCAGCGGTTCCAGATCCCGCGACCGGTGCCCTGGGCCGTGCGCTGCGCGGCCTGGTAGCGCGCCTGGCGCGCGTAGGCCGAGTCGTAGGTGTACTCCGCTGCGCGGCCCTGCCGGATCATGGCCAGCCCGAAGTCGCCGATGCCCGGTGCCTGCAGGTACGCCAGCGTCCGGTCGTAGGCGTCGGTACGTCCCTGCGAGGGGTCGAAGACGAGGCGGACGCGCTTGCCCGTCAGCATCCTGACAGCCGCGGCGGAGGCCTGCGGGCCACCGCACTCCACCGGCTCGCTGGGGTGCACGGTCTCCGGGGTGTCGATGCCGATGACGCGCACGGAGACCTCGGCGCCGCGGTAGGCGACCTTGACGGTGTCGCCGTCGACCACGTCGAGCACCCGGTGGCGCGCGCCGAGACGGCGCACGGGTCTCCGCGTCGCCGTGGCCTGCGGTGCGCGCTCGATGCCCTCGGCCTGCGCACGCCTTCGGGGCTGCTGCTCCCGCTCCCGCTGCGGGGACTTCTCGCGCTCGGGTGAGAGCGCCTCGTCCAGGTCGCGATCCGCGGACGGTGTCGGTCGTTGTGCCACCGGGGGAATCTCCGTGTCGGTGGTCTCGACGGATCCGCCGAAGCAGCCCGCGAGCAGCACGAACCCCACGACCGTCAGCGCGGTCACCCGCATGTGGTTCCCCCCGGAACAAGAGACGCGCCGGATACCTGTCCAACGGCGCCATGCAAGTGTCACATCAGGCGGTCCCAGCGTCTCGAGAACGCCGACTCTTCGTGCCGAGTGTGCGCGACGTCATGCGGCGCCGCGCACACCGCTCCTTCTCGCCGAGGTGACTCTCAGGCCTCGAGGTTGGACATGACGTGCTTGACGCGGGTGTAGTCCTCCAGGCCGTACATCGACAGGTCCTTGCCGTACCCGGAGTGCTTGAACCCGCCGTGCGGCATCTCGGCGACCAACGGGATGTGCGTGTTGATCCACACGCACCCGAAGTCGAGCCGCCGGGCCATCCGCATCGCCCGGCCGTGGTCCTTGGTCCACACCGACGACGCCAGGCCGTACTGCACCCCGTTGGCCCAGCGCACGGCCTCGTCCTCGTCGGAGAACTGCTGCACGGTGATCACCGGACCGAAGATCTCGTCCTGCACCGCCTCGTCGTCCTGCAGCAGACCGCTGAGCACGGTGGGCTCGAAGAAGAACCCGTTGGCCAGGTCGCCACCCGCGCGCTGCCCACCGGCCTCCACGCGCGCGTGGCTGGGCAGCCGGTCCACGAACCCCTTCACCTTCTCCAGCTGGGCGCCGCTGTTGACGGGTCCGAACAGCACGTCCTCGTCGTCCGGGAGTCCGGTGCGCGCGCCCCGGGCCTGCTCGGTCAGCGCCGCGACGAAGTCGGAGTGCACCCGCGGACCGGCCAGCACCCGGGTCGCCGCGGTGCAGTCCTGACCCGCGTTGAAGTAGCCCGCCTCCGCGATCGCGGCCGAGGCCGCGGCCACGTCGGCGTCGTCGAAGACCACCACCGGCGCCTTGCCACCGAGCTCGAGGTGGGTGCGCTTGAGGTCCATGGCCGCGGACTTCGCGACCTCCATGCCCGCGCGCACCGAGCCGGTGATCGAGACCATGTCGGGCTCGGGGTGCTCCACCAGCGCCCGCCCGGTGTCGCGGTCACCGCACACCACGTTGAACACACCCGGTGGCAGGAACTCCGCGGCGATCTCGGCCAGCAGCGGCGTGCTGGCCGGGGTCGTGTCGCTGGGCTTGAGCACGACCGAGTTGCCCGCGGCCAGCGCCGGCGCGTACTTCCACAACGCCATCAGCATGGGGTAGTTCCACGGCGTGATCTGCGCACACACGCCGACCGGCTCGCGGCGTACGAACGACGTGAAGCCGCTCATGTACTCACCGGCCGACTTGCCCTCCAGCACGCGCGCCGCACCCGAGAAGAAGCGCAGCTGGTCGAGGAACATCGGGATCTCCTCGGACTTGGTCAGCGCGATCGGCTTGCCGGTGTTCTCGCTCTCCACCGCGACCAGCTCGTCGACACGCGCCTCGTACGCGTCGGCCATCTTCGCCAGCGCCTTCTGCCGTTCGGCCGGCGTCGTCTGGCCCCACGACTCGAACGACGTGCGCGCAGCCCGCATCGCCCGGTCGACGTCCTCCTTCGACGACATCGGCGCCGTCGCGTACACCTTCCCGGTCACCGGGCTGACGATCTCCGACGTGCGGCCGTCGGCCGCGTCGACGAGCTCCCCGTTGATGAAGTTCTGAATCCGCTTCTGCTCGGCCATCGCCGGTCCTTCCTTCGTCTGCTGTGTGTACTCAGCCGACCTGGTGTCGTCTGCCCTGTGTTCGTTCTTCGGGTACGGCGTCGCCCGCGGCGGCGCTTCCTCGGTCGTACGGCTTGGCTACCAGCATGTAGACCACGCCGGCCCCGATCACAACCAGCCCGGACAGGGCCACGATCCAGTTGTCGTACCAGGGCACGCCGGGGGTCCGCGGCCAGGCCATGTTGACGATCGCGCCGACGCCGTATGCCAGTGCGGCCACGTTGACGGCCATCCCCCACCGCCCGAGGGTGAACGCGCCGCTGGGCCGCCAGCCCTTGGCCCGCGCCCGCAACGCAGCCAGCACCACCATCTGGAAGCCCAGGTAGATGCCCAGCGTCGCGAACGACACGATCTTGGTCAGCGCGTTCGCGGAGAAGATCGATCCCACCACGATGACGGTCGGCACCGCTGCCGCGAGCATCAGCGCGTACGGCGGCACGTGCCGGGTGCCCGAGAACCTCGACAGCAGCCCACTGCCGGCGAGCATGTCGTCGCGCGCGTAGGAGTACGTCAGCCGGGTCGCGGCCGCCTGCAGGCTCATCGCGCAGGACAGGAACGAGATCAGCACGACGCCGAGCACGATCTTGTAGCCGACGTCGCCGAATGCGCCGACCAGGACGGTGGCGACCGGGTCGGCGTCCTCGCCCGAGATCACCGCGCCGATGTCGGGCACCGACAGCACCAGGGCCAGGCAGACGAACGTCGCGGCGGCACCGCCGACGTAGATCGTCATCCGCATGGCCCGGGGAATGCTCCGGCCGGGGCTCGGGACCTCCTCGGCCACGTCGCCGCAGGCCTCGAAGCCGTAGTACTGGAAGATGCCGATCAGGCCGGCGGCGAGGAACGCGTAGACGTACGCGTCGCCGGCGCCGGCACCGAAGCTGTCGAAGAGCACACCGAAGCTCTGCTCGCGGTGCGCGACCAGCAGCCACACTCCGACGACGATCGCGCCGAGGATCTCGGCGACGAAGCCGATGATCGCGGCCTTGGCCAGCACCCGGGTGCCGCTGTAGTTGATGACCGTCGCGACCGCGATGATGCCGAGAGCGCACAGCACCGTCGTGCTCGGTGTGGCGCCGATGCCCAGGAACACCGCGAGGTACGGCCCCGCGCCGTAGCTGACCGCCGCGATCGTCACCAGGAGCGCGACGAGGTAGACCCAGCCGGTGATCCAGGCCCAGCGCTTGCCCCACAGCCGGCGCGCCCACGGATAGACGCCGCCGGCGATCGGGTACTGCGACACCACCTCACCGAACACCAGCGCGACCAGGAACTGGCCTGCCCCGACGATCACCAGGCTCCAGATCATCGGCGGCCCGCCGGTGGCGAGCGCGAACGCGAACAGCGTGTAGATGCCGACGACCGGGGACAGGTAGGTGAAGCCCAGCGAGAAGTTGGCCCACGGGCTCATCTTGCGCTCGAAGTGGCTCTCGTAGCCCAGGGCCGCGAGATGGCCGGCGTCGTCCGCGTGCTCGGTGGCGCCCGAGCGGGGCTCCTGTTGCGGCGGGACGGTGGCCATCGCGGTCCTCCTTGTCAGTCCGCGCGGCGGG
>Ga0299914_10001718_pt1 | contig 14707 bp, 15 predicted proteins | sample RVTome_10_FD_201361 | JGI IMG/M metagenome (GOLD analysis project Ga0299914, IMG submission 201361) | Soil microbial communities from uranium-contaminated site in the Upper Colorado River Basin, Wyoming, United States - RVT153D57 (version 2) ...
CCACCGTCAAGACCACTGTGCTGGAAGCTGGGGGCTTGCACTGGGCGACCTCCGTGGCCGTCGTGGAGAACGTGCTGGCCCGCCGGCCTGGTGTGCTCGGCGTCCAGGCGAACGCCGTAGCCCAGACCGCAACAGTGCGCTATGACTCGGCCCGCACCTCGGTGGCGCAGCTGTCGGGCTGGATACGCGATTGTGGCTACCACTGTGCCGGGCAGTCCCTGCCCGACCATCTCTGTGATCCGATGGTCGAGCCTGCCGATCCTCCGGCGGTTTATCCAGGTCCGCGCACGCGGCATGGCGACCATGCGGCCGCGGTCGGTGTCCGGCCCGTCATGGAGGACACCCAGTGCGCCGATGTTCCTGTCCCTCACCACGAGCATCGCACGCATGAGGGTCGGACACCGCAGGATGTGATGGGGCACGGCGGTCATCACGCCGGGATGTACCTGGACGACATGGTCCGGGACATGCGGAACCGGTTCGTGGTCGCCGCGGTGCTGTCCATACCGATCCTGTTGTGGTCGCCGATCGGGCGTGAGGTTCTGAGGTTCACCGCGGCGGCGCCATTCGGTCTGCGCGACGATGTGTTCTCGCTGATCCTGTCAATCCCGGTGATCTTCTACTCGTCCTGGATCTTCTTCGACGGCGCCTACCGGGCCCTGAAGGCCCGCACGTTGGACATGATGGTGTTGGTGGCGGTGGCCATCGGGGCCGGCTGGCTGTACAGCCTCGGGGTGACGCTCACCGGCGGTGGCGAGGTGTTCTACGAGGCCGCCACGGTGTTGGCCGCCTTCGTCCTGCTGGGCCACTGGTTCGAGATGCGGGCCCGCGGTGGCGCGAACGACGCTATCCGGACGCTGCTTGAGTTGGCGCCGCCGATGGCTGTCGTGTTGCGCGACGGCCAGCCGGTTGAAGTGCCGACGGCTGCGGTTCAGGTGGGCGATCTGTTGCTGATTCGCCCGGGAAGCAAGATCCCGGTCGATGCGGTCGTCGAGGATGGGCAGTCGGAAGTCGACGAGTCGGTGGTGACCGGCGAGAGCCTGCCCGTCACCAAGAACGTCGGCGCGGAGGTGATCGGCGCCTCGGTCAACACATCGGGGACGTTGCGGGTGCGGGCGACGAAGGTCGGTGCCGATACCGCATTGGCACAGATCGTCGCACTCGTTCAAGAGGCGCAGAATTCCAAAGCGCCGGGTCAGCGGCTGGCAGATCGAGCCGCGTTCTGGTTGGTGCTCGTCGCGCTCATCGGCGGCACCGCGACCTTCCTGGTGTGGCTGGGTGTCGGCGAGACCGTCCAGGTCGCTCTGCTGTTCGCGATCACCGTCGTGGTCATCACGTGCCCGGACGCTCTCGGCCTGGCGACGCCGACCGCGATCATGGTGGGGACGGGGCTGGGTGCGCAGCGCGGCATCCTATTCAAGAACGCCACCGCGCTGGAGGCGTCCGCGCGGATCGACACCGTCGTGATGGACAAGACCGGAACCTTGACCAAGGGGGAACCGGCGGTCACCGATGTCGTCGCCGGGGGGATGGCCGAGAACGAACTGCTGGCGCTGGCCGCCGCCGTCGAACGGGAGTCGGAACATCCGTTGGCCGCCGCCGTGGTCCGGCACGCCGAGGCCCTCGGTGTGCCCAAGTTGACCGCGACAGGCTTCCGTAACGTTCTCGGTCACGGAGCCCGTGCCGACGTTGCCGGACGCCACGTCGTGGTGGGAAACCGCAAGCTCATGGGTGCGGACGGCATCGCGATGGGGACCCTCGCGGCCCGCCGCGACGAGCTCGCCGCCGATGGGCGCACCGCAGTGTTCGTCGCGGTCGATGGCCGCGCGACCGGGGTGGTGGCTATGGCCGACGCCGCGCGCGAAACCGCCGGACCTGCGGTCGTCGCACTGCACGAGGCGGGCGTGGAAGTCGTCATGCTGACGGGTGACAACGAGGCGACGGCTCGCCGCATCGCCGCCCAACTCGGCATCGAAACCGTCATCGCCGAGGTGCTCCCTAGTGACAAGTCCGCCAAGGTCGCCGAGCTGCAGCGGGCCGGCAACAAGGTGGCCATGGTGGGAGACGGTGTCAACGACGCTCCCGCGCTCGCGCAAGCCGACCTCGGAGTCGCGATCGGCGCGGGCACCGACGTGGCGATCGAGACCGCCGATGTCGTGCTGATGCGCTCGGACCCACTGGACGTGCCCATCGCGCTGCGGATCGGGCGAGGGACGTTGCGCAAGATCCGGCAGAACCTCGGGTGGGCGATCGGCTACAACACGATCGCCCTCCCGATCGCGGCTGGCGTCTTCGAACCCTCGCTCGGGTTGGTGCTGCGCCCGGAGATCGCGGCCCTGTCGATGTCCGGTTCGAGCTTCATCGTCGCCGTCAACGCGCTGGTGCTCAAGCGACTGGAGCTGCCAGCGCCCGCCAAGCAGATCGTCCCGGCCGCCCAGCCGGTGCCCGCGCCGTCCCCAGCCGCCCAGCGCTGAGTGGCGGCTCCGGCGGCACTTGGCGCCTTGTGGGAGCTGCCGGGCCCTTCGGCCGGGATGCATCTCTGCGCTGACTTGGTCGTCGCCACACGTCAGTGCCCCAGCATCCGCTCGGCGACCCGACGTCGAACCCGGAGATCGGCCGCCGGTTGTCCATCAGCACCCGCACGGTGAAGTACCACCTGCACAAGGTCTTCGCCAAGCTGGACATCACCTCCCGTGCGCAGCTCGAGCGGGCCCTGCCCCGCGACTCGGCCAGGACCAGGGCGAAGTAGCCCACAGGGCAGTCGGCATCCCGGCGTGGCCAGCCCACGACTGGCCACATTGACTGTCCATGGGCGGATGCGAACACGCCCGGCCGCCAACGACACTTTGGCGGGCCGTATGCACCGTGTCGACACAGCAAATTGCGACCGAGGTCCCGGACGGTCGAGGGGGCTGTCCGTCAGGGCGTCCCGTGCACCGATGAGAGAGGAAACGGCAATGTCTGAGTCAGCCGGCGCCACAGCGATCCGGCCGTTCGCGATCGAGATCCCTGAGGCGGAGCTCGAGGAGCTGCGTGCGCGAATCGCGGCCACGGCTGGCCTGAGAAGGAGACCGTCGCAGATCAGTCGCAGGGCGTGCCGCTCGCAATGATTCAGGAACTCGCGCGCTATTGGGCGACAGTGCCGCTCATCGTCACGCACGGATGGCCCGGCTCGGTCGTCGAGCAGCTGAAGATCATCGATCCACTTACCAATCCCACCGCACATGGCGCGAGCGCATCAGACGCGTTCCATCTGGTGATTCCGTCGATGCCCGGCTACAGGTTTTCAGGCAAGCCGACCGCTACCGGGCTGGGATCCCCGACCGCATAGCACGTGCCTGGACAGAACTGATGAAGCACCTCGGCTACACCCGCTACGGAGATGAGCAGCATCAACGTCCATAACGGACCCGTCACCGAGACGCTCCCCAGCCCGATGCCGGCGTATCGCTTGATGGCAGCGCTCCTTGGTCGCCGCTGCGAGTGCCACGCCCTCGATCGACTGCTGCAGAGTGTGCGGGCGGGTCAAAGTCGGGTGCTGGTCTTGCGTGGCGAGCCGGGGGTCGGCAAGTCGGCGTTGTTGGAGTACCTGGTCGGGAGGGCATCCGGCTGTCGCGTAGCGCGAGCGGTGGGCGTTGAGTCCGAGACGCCGCTCGCATTTGCGGGCTTGCATCAGCTTTGCGCCCCGGTGCTTGATCTCCGGGAGCACCTGCCCGCTCCGCAGCGCGATGCACTCGCGACGGCGTTCGGGCTGAGCGCGGGACCGGCTCCGGATCGTTTCGTCGTCGGTCTGGCCGTACTTGGCCTGCTGTCCGAGGTCGCTGGGGAGCGGCCGCTCGTCTGTGTGGTTGACGATGCCCAGTGGTTGGACAATGCCTCAGCGCTGGTGCTCGCGTTCGTTGCGCGCCGCCTGCTGGCGGAATCGATCGGCTTCGTCTTCGTGGTGCATGAGCAACGCGAGGTGTTCGCGGGGCTTCCGGAGCTGGTGGTCGGTGGGCTGACCGAGGGTGATGCCCGTGCGTTGCTGGAGTCGGTGCTGCCCGGACGCCTGGACGAGCGGGTGCGAGACCGCCTCGTCTCCGAGTCACGCGGTAACCCGCTCACTCTGCTCGAGTTGGCGCGTGGCTTGGCGCCGGCGGAGTTTGCGGGCGGGTTTGCGCTTCCCGACGTCATGCCGGTGTCGAACCGCATCGAGCAGGGCCTCGTGCGAACACTCGAGTCGCTCCCGGTTGAGACCCGACGACTGTTGCTGATTGCGGCGGCGGAGCCGCTCGGCGACGTGAACTTGTTGGGGCGCGCGGCCCGGCGGCTCGGGCTCGGGGCTGACGCGGCTGCGCCGGCGCAGGCCGCAGGATTGATCGATATCGGCGCCCTCGTCCGGTTCAGTCATCCGCTGGTGCGCTCGGCGGTCTACCGCGAGGCATCCCTGCCTGACCGACGGCGGACGCATCGGGCGCTGGCCGAGGCGACCGATCCGGAGGTCGATCCCGATCGCCGAGCGTGGCACCGCGCGCACGCGGCGGACGCACCGGACGAGGACATCGCCGCAGAACTCGAGCGCTCGGCGGGCCGGGCGGAAGCTCGCGGCGGCGCTGCGGCGGCGGCCGGGTTCCTGCGACGGGCGACCGAGATGACGCCGGATCCTTCCCGGCGAGGCCAGCGTGCGCTCAAGGCCGCACAGGCCAAACTCCGGGCAGGGGGGTACGAACAGGCGGTCTCGATGCTCGTTACAGCGGAGACAGGACCCCACGACGAACTCCGACGCACGCGGATCGACCTCATTCGTGGCCGGATGGCGTTTGCGCAGGGCCGTAGTAGCGAGGCTTGTCCGCTGCTGCTGGCCGCCGCGCGTACGCTCGCGCCGCTCGACGTTCGGCTCGCCCGAACGGCCTATCTCGACGCGCTCTCGGCCGCCATCTTGGCCGGCCACCTCGCGAACGGCCCAGGCGTGTTCGAGGTAGCGCAGGCCGCCCGCGAGGCGCCACCAGCGCCCCAGCCGGATACGGGAGACGTGCTCTTGAATGCTCTGGCCGTACGGCTGACGGACGGGTACGGGGCGGCGGTGCGGCTCTCGACACAAGCGGTGCAGGCGTTCGATGACGACGACTCCGCCCAGGAGGGGCTGGGCTGGCTCTGGCTCGCATCCGCTACTGCAGCGGATCTGTGGGACGACGAGCGCTGGGACACCTTTTCCGCCCGCCACGTGAAGATCGCCCGCGAGTCCGGCGCGCTCGGCGAGCTTGTGCTCGCACTCACCTCACGCGTCTACGTCGACCTGTTCGCCGGCGAACTCGCGGAGGCTGCGTCGCTGGTACAGGAGGCGCACACGGTGAGCGAGGCGACCGGGAGCAATCTCGCGCCCTACGGTGCCATTGGACTCGCTGCGTGGCAGGGTCGCGACGATGAGGCCCGCCGGCTGATCGATGCCACTAGGAGCAAGCTCGTGGCCCGTGGCGAGGGAATCGGGGTGACCCTCACCCACTGGGCGAGCGCATTGCTCTCGAACGGCCTGAGCCGCTACGCGGAGGCGCTGGCCGCGGCCCAAGAGGCAGCGAAATACCAACAGGTACTGAGCACGCCCAACTGGGGCTCGATCGAGCTGGTCGAGGCAGCCGCACGGAGCGGCGCGGCCGAACTGGCGACCGACACACTCGAGCGTCTCTCCGAGACGACACGCGCGAGCGGGACGGACTGGGCGCTCGGCGTCGAAGCACGGTCGCGCGCCCTGCTGAGCGAGGCGGATGCCGCGGAACGTCTCTATCGCGAGGCGATCGAGCGGCTCGACCGCACTCGCATCCGTGTCGACCTCGCCCGCGCCCGTCTGCTCTACGGCGAGTGGCTGCGTCGCGAGAACCGGCGCATGGACGCGCGCGAACAACTTCGAGCCGCCCAAAACACGTTCAGCCGCATCGGAGCCGAGGGGTTTGCCGAGCGCGCCCGTCGCGAATTGCTCGCAACGGGCGAGACGGCTCGTAAACGCACCGACGAGACGCGCGGCGAGCTCACCGCGCAGGAGACGCAGATCGCGCGACTCGCTTCTCAGGGGCCTACCAACGCGGAGATCGGCGCCGAACTGTTCCTCAGCCCGCGCACGGTCGAGTGGCACCTGCGCAAGGTGTTCGCAAAGCTCGGGATCCGCTCCCGCAAACGCCTCGGTGAAGCGCTGCTGAGCCGCGACCGGGAAACCGCGCTCGTATAGCGCTCCGGCATCCCTGACGCGACGGCCAGGGCATCGGCCAGGGGGTCCCACTGGCGCGACCGCTCAACGCGAGCGCAATCCTGACGAGCGTCATGTCCAACGAGCGCCAGGAGGCGCTATGGCTGCTTCGACGTCGAACGAGTCGACGACCGCGGTCCTCGAGAACGTCGCGATCCGGCCCTTCCGCATCGAGGTCCCCCACGTCGTGAAGAACCTCGTGTTGCTGGCCGCCACCGCCTCGCTGGCCGCGCATCCGCTCGCCACCCGGCCGGCGACTGAGACGCAAGGGGTACGCCAATGAGCGAAAACACGATACGCACGACAGACGCCGCGTCGGCACCGGCCGCGCGTCATGCACGTACGGGGTGGGCTTGGGTGCTCGTCACCCGCGTGCTGGTCGCCGGCGTCTTCAGCCAGGCCGTCTTCGCCGGCGTGCTGCTGTCTGGAGTGTCCTGGGGCAGGACCGTGCAGGAGTACGAACCGAAGAGCTGACCATGGCGCGGAAGCACATCGCCCGAGCGACGCGCGGTGAGACGCCGATGATCGTCGGTGTCACATCGCACGGCCGCGCCTACGCATACTGCGAACACTGCGGCGAGTTCGACACGCGCGACACCCGCGAAAAGGCCCGGCGGTGGCTAGACCTCCATTTCAACTTCATGCACGCGGGCTTTGGTTGCACGTCGTGCGCGCACGCAGCGCGAGCCAACGGCCAGCCTGTCCACACCCGATAACGACCGCATCGGCCACCGACGCGCGAGGCGACGCCGCTGATGGCAGAGCAGACCCACACGAAACCGTGGACTCCCCCGCTGTCCCGCACGGGCATGCGCCAGCGGCCGGGAGGCTGCCGCCGTCTGCGTTCGGCGACCGGGCCACGCCACGGCTGTCAAAGGAGGTCAGCCATGACACCCATCCAGACCGCCTGCCCGTCATGCGGCGCGACCCTCAGGCTCGAACCTGATCAGATCCTGCTCGCAATCCGACCGGAGACGCCGGCGACCTACACCGTCTGGTGCCGAACCTGCAGCGCGATCAACGTGAAGCGGGCTGACGTGATTGCCGAGGGGCTGCTGTGTAGCGCCGGTGTGGTGCCGGTGTCCGCCGCTTCCGCACATCCTGAGTCGCCGCCAGGTGGACCGCGTCTGGGCTATGACGACTTGCTGGACCTCCACCTGCTGCTCGCCACCGCTGAGTGGTTCGACACCCTGCTCGCCGACGTCGCCCGCCACACAGGCGGCAGGTTGAAGACGCCTCGTAATCGCGCAGCACTGGGCCTCCGCAGCAGCACCATTCGCTCGTGACCGGGCCTGCGCATGCTTTCGCGCGCCCGCTGCCGCAGCGGCCGCGCTCCATCGGTGTCTGTACAACACCTCGAGAGGGTCGTGGCCTATTCCGCTGCCTCTTGCGACGCGGAGAACTCGCTGTGCGCATCGCACCAAGCGCGTTGTGGATCCGTTGGCGAACGGGTCGGTACCGCCGTGCATGCATGGTTGGCCGATGCGTTCGCCACGGACAATCAGCGCTTGGCCGCACAGATCCCTTCAATGGCCTCCACGCAGAGTTCTTCCGGGTGTCGTGTCCGCCGGCCTGTCGTCGGACGTCGCGAAGGATCCTGCCCGAGTCGGATCAGTGGAGGGCTTTGGAAGCGCTACCCGCGTTCATACATGCGCTGATGACGGACACTTGGCGGTGTACCTATACCGGGATAGTGTCTTCGAGCCACACAGGAACGTGACGATTGCAGCCATGGTCGCAATGACGGCTCCCGAAATACCTGGCGCGTAGGGCGAATCGAAATCATCCGAAACAATGTTTCGCTGATGTTACTCATATCATGAAGGAGTATTGTCGGCCGAAAAGACGTCCGGTTCACAGGCCAGCCGAAGGCTACGCCCATCGGGTACGCCACAGCATCGGGCAGTGCCATGCTCTCTCGAACACCGCCGCCCACCAACGCTGCGCACTCGGTGAGCACAGAAGCCGTGCAAGCTGCGACAGAATTAGCGGAACGCACCTGACCCGACCATGCCGCGGCGGCGCAAAATCCTTCGGCTTCGGCCAACGGCGGACGCTACGTCTTGCGCCACCACCGTGCACCTTCGACAGTATCGGAGATGAGAACTCCCTCCGACGCAAGTTCTGCACGGATCTGGTCAGCTTCCTCGTACCGCCCTTGTTGCCGAAGCTCATCCCTCGCCCGAACACGGGCATCGATCTCATCATCCTTCTGCTGGTCGAGCACGACGACGTCGAAAAGGGAGTTGAACTCGGCTAGAAACTCCCAAGTCCGCCCACCTGGAGGTTCGTCACGGCGGTTTGCCTCACGAATGAATGTGAACAAGCTGGCAAAAGCGCCAGGAGTATCGAAGTCATCGTTGAGGCGCCGGTAGAAGGCCTCCCGTGCTGCGTCAGCCCCAGCGTCCGGCTTGTTGTCGTTTCTGTCGACTGAACGCACAAACGCCTCAATCCGGGTTCGGGCGGCATGTGCGGCGTCTAGCACGTCCGAGGTGAGTTCCATCGCTGAACGGTAGTGATGAGAGAGAAACGCGTAGCGGAGCGTCCGGTAGTCGACATCACGTAGGGCCTCGCGGATGGTCTGGAAGTTTCCTAGACTCTTCGACATCTTCGCGCCGCCGGTCCGGAGAAAGCCGGCATGCATCCAGTAGGTCGCGAGTGGCGCGAGCCCCGACGCCGACTCCATCTGAGCGATCTCTGCCTCATGGTGAGGAAAGATCAGGTCGGCGGCACCGCCGTGGAGGTCATACTGAGGGCCAAAGATTGACTCCGTGATCGCCGTGTCCTCGATGTGCCATCCGGGTCTACCGGGGCCGAGTGGGGTGTTCCAGCACGGCTCACCTGGTTTGGATCGCTTCCAGAGCGCGAAATCGCCAGCGTTTCTCTTGCCGTGGTGTTCGTCGATTCGAGAGACGGCGTCATCCGCCATTGTCATCGTGCGACCGGAGAGCTTGCCGTAGCCAGAAAAGGTCGACAGATCGAAATACCAACCGTCGTCCAACTCGTAGGCGCAACCTTTGCGAATCAAGCGCTGCACCTGATCAACGATCTGAAAGACGAAGTCATGAGCTCGTGCGTAGGTATCAACGGAGTCGATGTGGAGAGCGCGCATGTCGTCGATGAATGCCCGCTCGAAGCGTCGAGCAAGGTCATGCGCCGGTACACCAACCTCGTTCGCCCTCGCGATGATCTTGTCATCGACATCAGTGATGTTCTGAACATGTTCAACGCTGTAGCCGCAAAAGCGGAGATACCGAGCCACAATATCGAACTGCACGAACGTCTTTGCATGACCTACATGGCTCAGGTCATAGACCGTTGGACCACACACAAACATCTGAACGTGACGGTCGTGGCGTGGGACGAATCGTTCCTTGCGCCTGGTGAGTGTGTTATAGATCGTCAGCTCGGACATCAGATGGGCTCTCGCGGTATGCCTCGTCTGGCCTGCCGGGCCTGACCGGAATCGTCTCCCAGGCGCGACCGTCCAGATGGTCTGCAGCGTTCCTACCGTAAGGCCTCGGCGACAGCCCTACACTCTGTGCAACCCTTCCGCGGCCATATGGCCAGGGAGGGCGTGACGCGGAGCCCGGGGGGTGCGAATGCGCGAGGTTCGTCTGTCTCCCTTCTGCAAAGTCGGAGGTGGCGACGTTCGCGGCCAGCCCCGCCGCCGTCCTAGAGTTGCCGCACGCGGAGGTGCCAGAGCTGGCGGCGCTGGTCGCCGCGTTTTCGTCGGCGGGAGTGTCCACGGCTCAGGAATCGCGGGAGCTGCCCCCGCCGTTCCCCAGCAGCGTGGGTGTGCCCGAGTTGGACGACCCGACGGTTGTGTGGCTGGCGAACGATCAGAACATCAGCAGAGCCGATGCCGCGCGCCGCGGGGCCTGGCAGCTGCGCGCCGAGCTGCTGATCGAGAAGGCCGGCCGGGCGCTGGGCAGCCGGTTCGGCGGCATCTGGATCGACGAGGCGGACCACGGCAGGATCAAGGTAGGCGCGGTGGGCGCCAAGGCCGCGGACCAAGAGTGGCTGGACGCGCAGGGGTTCCGCGGAGCCGCCGACATCGTCGATGTCCCCAGAAGCCTCAGCGACCTAGAGGCCGCCGTCGACTGGTTGTGGTCGAGAGCGGCCGCGCTCAACCAAGAGGCAGTCGACCGCGGCGCCAGCTGGACACTCGCGGTCAGCATCACCCCCAGCCGTAGTACCGCCAACCTCTACGTCCCGCCGGCCGCGCACCGATCCGAACAGCAGCGCGCCTTCATCGAGGAAGCGCAGACCAGGTTGGGTTCGGCGCTGCACGTTGAGGAGTACGAAACCCCGCCACACGAGGGCGCCTGCACTTTCAGCCTTCCCCCGTACTGCGACCCCACCCCTTCGTGCAGGCATCGCCATCGACTACCCGGCCGACTGCACCGGCGGGTTTCCTGCGCGCAGCCGCAGCGACAACAAGCTGTACCAGCTCACCGCCGGGCACTGCACCCGCAACCGCGAGAACGTCTGTGAACCGCTCTGGGTCTGGTGGACGTGGTTCCCCGATGACAGCAGCCACGACATCGGGCCGGTGCACCGCTGCGTGGCCCGCTTGGGGCCAGCGAACAACTGCGAACAAGGCGGCGGCGACTACGCGATCCTCCGAGTCAACAACCCTACCGGATGGGACCAGGGACGCGGCTGGGTGTTCGTCCGCGCCTTGCCGCGCGCACTACTGCGCGCAGCTCGGGGACAGCGGCAGCCCCGTCTATGCGTTCCACCACGCCTACGGGATCCATCAGGGACCCGATGAAGACGTCAGCTGCACGACCTACTTCCAGAGCATCGTCAACGCCCAGAACGGAATGAACGTCGACGTCATCCTCGCGCCCTGACCCGGGAACTTTGTTCCTGCTGCTCGGCGTCCTACAGAGTGACAGCATCGCAAGACATACGGAGCAAATGATGCGGCCCCTACATCTCGCGGTCGTGCTGGTGACGCTTGCGCTGGCGGGCTGTGGCGATGCGACGGCTAACGAATCGCCTGCGGAGGCCTCACCACCACCCGCGCATGACGCCGCGATCGTCATCCCCGAAGCCGAAGACGACGAGTCACCGCAGGAACCATCGTCGAGGTCATCTACCCCGGCGGGGAGTCACGAGGCCTCGGCCACTTCCTGCAACGCTGGGACGGCCAAACCTGGTCGGACGTGTACCACATCGGCATCAGCGACCCAGATCAACCCTACGATCAGAAACTCACCGAGAACGCGTGGGCACCCGTAGGCGAGGAGTTCCCGGTCGAATCCATCGGGTTCGACGGGTCGGAGGGAGGCCAGTTCACGATCATCCCTCCACCGACGGAGCCCGGCACCTACCGGATCTGTGGTAACCAACCGGACTTGAGACTGTGTAGCGCCGCCTTCGACGTCACCAACTGACACCAGACCGGGCCCCACCTGAGACCGGGCCCCACCTGTCCACGACAGCAGGGCGGGCTCATGGGCACCATCGTCGGCGACAGAGGGCTGCGGGAACGTGATTTCGTGCGGCCCTTGCGTCCTCTGTCGGGTTGCACCTATCCACCCACGGTCGAACCCACACTCCTGGTCTTCCGGCGGATTGCGTTCACGACGGCCCGTCCGACAGCCGCAGGATGCACTGCCCGTGCCAGTCTGTGCAACTGCTTCGTCGGTTGATTTTGCTGGTATCTGAGGTCTCGCTTTGGCATTTAAGTCTGCTCGATCAGGTAGTCCTCTTGGTCTGTCTGGAGGTCCGTTGCAAGGTTCGATGCAATGTTCAGCATGGTTGCTCTATTGTTGTGGGAGCTGCTGATGCAGTCGTGCGTCGTGGCTTGGCTTGATCGTGTGGTCGTCGCTCGTCGGCGCGATCAGTTCGATGGCTCGCGTACCGAGCGGTGGTGCGAACGTCCCGGGTGCCTTCAACTCACGCCCGCTGTCGTCGCACTCGACGTCCCTGCTGGCTGAGGAACCGAGCGCGCAGCGTCCGCCGTCCGACGCAGCGGCCGGCCTATACACGCGATCCGCTGGGCCGAGAGGTCGCTTCCACTCGCTCTCGTGTGCTGACGTCGAGCCCGCCCCGCGCACGAAGGCAGCGGTCCGTCCAAAGGACGCGGCCGCGACGATATCCGGGAACAGCGACGCGCTCATTGGGTACGCGTGAGAGATGGACCGAGCCGCCCGGTGCGCGGGCGGTCGTGTACGAAATGCGCGCGGAGCAACTCGTCGGCGGCGGCCCTGACATGGGCGCGAGAGCATGCGGCGAAGTGCATCCCGCTGCGCGCGAGTGCGCAAGCCCTTGCGTGCTTGATTGCGTGCGAAGGCCGCCGCGCAAGAGACTTCGCCGGCAGCGCACTCCCTTGCGGTCAGTTACGGCGTGCAGCGCCGACACACAGCCCGACCGGCGTATGGCGCTGCGTCGTCCAGTCGCCTCGTGACGGGGCTCCAGTGACATTTGCAGCGAAGACCGCGAGCGGCGCCACCGAGCAGGACTGCTCATTGCGAGTAGGTGACCCGCCCCCGCGGATCGGATACCAGCGTCGGTGCGACGTTGCAGGTGCTCGCTGCGAGGAGATCAATCGTCGGCTGTGCCCGGTGGGCTAACTGCGGTGAACCTGTGCTGTGCGACGACCCCCACTGCGTGATCGGCGATGACCTCTTGCGTCGCGCAAGCGCACTGGTGCGTGGCCACGCTGCGCGCGAAGTGGCGCGCAAGCGGGCCCTCGCTGCGCGCAGCGGTGTGAGCTCACGTCGGTTGGAGGTTGCGCGGCGCAGGACGCCGTCGGCTGTGTGCGCTGATCGATGGCGTCGACGTTGCAGCCTGGCGATGCCACCGCTGCATTCCCGCTCGCGCTCGATGCCGGCTGGGAGCGGCGGCGTGAGCGGGCAAGAGCCGCAAGCCAGCGGCCGCTGCAGCGAGGCGGCGGCCGTGGGACAGGTCGGTCGGCGTTCTCCCCGCCATGCCAGATGTGTCATCGTCGTGACGGTAATGGCATACGACACCGAAGCCGAAGTCATGTTGGAGGATGCGACCGCATGACGACTGACGACTGCGGCACCGGGATCACATCGCCGGGTCGCCGCGTCGACGACCGCACAAGCAAGGTTCGTCGACGTGGCGGGTGTCAGCGGCTGGCGAGGCTGTGGGCGGCGGCTTCGACGATGTCGAGCAGGCGGGTGCGCAAGTCGTTGACCTCGAGGACAACGTCGGTCAGCTGGCGGAGCAGTGCGGCGACATCGTTGTCGAGACGGATCACCGCCACCAGCGACGGGTCATGCCGCCCGGCGCGGACGACGTGCTCGGAGGTGACGTGGAGCACGGCTTCGCCGTCGCGGACGGCGGCCGCCAGCTCCTTGGGCGAGGTGATCGGCCCGCGCTGCGGGCTCCACGCCAGCACGCCCGGTGCCATCTCGACGTCTTCGGGACTCGATACGCAGCGCCTCATCGCACATCACGGCCGCCGCAGCTGACGTGCGCGTGCGATGTGGTGTGCCGATCCGTGTCGTCGCCCAGATCGACGTGGACCACATGCTGTGGTTGAGTGTCACTGTCGGGACCTTCCTAGTAGGTCTCGGCCACGTCCCCGGCAGTTGGCGCTGCGCGGGGACACTCCCGTTATGCAGTTGTCTCGCGGAGCGCGTGCTTTGCGACCACTGTGCAGCGTAGTCGAGGCCCGCGAACGGCCCGTGACTTATCCACAGCCCCGTGACGCAGCGGGCCGCGATGCGGTAGAGCCGAGCACGAGTTGCACCGACGGCGCAATCGGCGCACCACGCCCGCACACGGCTGCGCATGCGTCACGCGTCGGCTGCGCCAGAGGCGTGGAACACGCGATCAGTGCTACCGGCGTCCGACGTGCCTTCGTCATCGGCCGCGAGCCCGAGCGCGGTCGCGAGCGCGTCGCGTGGGATGCGGATGGAGCGGCCGATGCGGATCGACGGGATGGCGCCGTCGGCGACTGCGTTGTAGGCGCCGTTGCGGCTCAGGCGCATGACGTGCGCGGCCTCGTCGACCGTCAGCAGCAACGGCAGTTCGTCCAGGATCAACGGCGTCCCCCTTGGAGCCACGACGTACAGGTCACGAACTCCGACAGTTACCCGACGAACTGGCGCCGTCGTTGCCGCAGTCCGCGCAACCGGTATGCACTGCATGCGTGTCCGGTGGCTCCGAGACAGCAGGGCAGCGCAACGGGCCGGTCTTACGCGCCGAGGATCACGCGGGCGAGCGTGTTGGCCGCCTCCTCGTCGGCGGCCGGTAGGACGTGCGCGTACATGTCGAGCGTGATCGCGATGTTGGCGTGCCCGAGCCGCTGGGAGATCACCTTCATCTCGTGCCAGCCGGTCGCGTTCGCCAGCGCGGCCGACGCGTAGGTGTGGCGGACGTCGTGCAGTCGGATGCGTGGCAGCCCGGCGCGGTCGCAGTGCTTGACGAACCACTTCGAGAGCCGCTGCGGATGGACCAGCCGCCCGTCGGGCCAGGTGAATGCCAAGTCGTCGCGGTGCTGGC
>Ga0299914_10001719_pt1 | contig 14706 bp, 11 predicted proteins | sample RVTome_10_FD_201361 | JGI IMG/M metagenome (GOLD analysis project Ga0299914, IMG submission 201361) | Soil microbial communities from uranium-contaminated site in the Upper Colorado River Basin, Wyoming, United States - RVT153D57 (version 2) ...
GCCGCGTTTGACGGTGGCCGGCGAGATGTCGAGCGCTTCTGCGGTTTCCTCGACCGTCATGCCGCCGAAGAAGCGGCACTCGACGATGCGACAGTGCCGCTCGCTCTCCGCCTCGAGCCGCTGCAGCGATTCGTTGAGGGCGAGCACGGCTTCTTCGTGCGCTTCCGAAAGCGTGGGCAAGGTACGCAGAATCTCCTCGACCTCGTCGAGTGGCACGCGCCGGGAGCCGCCGCCACGCTTGGCCGCGTTCTTGGACCGGACGGAATCGATCAGGATCTGCCGCATCGCCCGGGACGCGACGGCCAGGAAGTGGGACCGATTCACGTACCGTCCACCCGTCCGCTGCGCTAGCTTGAGATACGCCTCGTTTACGAGTGCCGTGGTCCCGAATGTTTCGCCGCCTGTCCATTGCCGGCGATGGCGGTGCGCGACGGAACGAAGCTCCTGGTAGACGAGCGGGATCAGCGCGTCGAGGGCGGACCGGTCGCCCTGCTCGAACCGCGCGAGCAGCCCACCGACTGAGTCGGCATCGCCGGCATCCACGGCGTCATCCATGGTCGTACCTCCCGGGGCCCCGCCGGACCCTGCGTGAGCCGTCGAGCCGCGACACTTCGTTTCCTGAGGTAACGGACATCACGATCCACCCTGCCTTGGAGAGTCACGATGCCGCACTGCAAGCAGTGTCGAGATGGGTCCGTCGTCTGCGGGAACCCGCCGTCCTGTGGAGGCGACGAGGAGGAGGTGAGCCTGTCCGGGAGCAGCGGGCTGGACCTCGAGCGTGTCGCGATCACCGTCGTGAACGGCGCGCTGCACGTCGAGTCGAAGCCGGATTCCCTCGGCGTCACGCCGACGACGATCATCATCGACTACGCCAGTCACGAGGACGCGCACGCGGGGAACGTGCGCATCCGATTCATTCCGTAGGTCGCACTCAACGCAGACGGGACGAGCGCCGCCGCTGTTTCGCGGGACCGTTGCGATCCGGCGGCACCACGCTGCGGTGAGTGCAACGGTGGGTGGGGCCTGCGCCGCCAGGCCGTATTGCGTCATGCTCTCGGACGAGCGGGTGCGCAGCGCCAGCGAAAGCGCCCGGAGGCCCCACCCGGGGTCCACGTTGTCGACGGCGAGGACCGCCTCGTCCATGCGCTCGAACAGCTCCGCCGCGAGGGCGTGGCGACCGAGCTTCTGCGCGAGCACAGCCGCGACGTAGAGCGCCGTCGGTTGAGGTGCGCGGAGCGTACGGACGTGGGCGTCCAGTGCGGGTTGTGCGTCTGCGGCCTTCCGGTCCGCGGCTGCGAAGACGCTCCAGGGCGGGGGCAGTGAGTCCCAGCCGCGGAACCAGGCTTCGCGCAACTCGTCGTCCAGCGCGAGGGCCGGCGCCACGTACGGCGTGGCCCATCTTCGGAGCAGCACGGTCTGCCTCGGCGAGAGCCCAGCTTCGCCGAACACGCGGTCGAGCGCCTGGAAGGCCTCCCGCAGACCGTCTCGCCGCCCGATCGCGCCGAGCACGTGGATGCGGGCGAGGATCGGCGGCGCATCGGCGACATGGAGGGAGCGGCTCTCGAGAGGATCAGGCACAGCCATGCTGAACCACCGCGTCCAGTTCGCCTCGACGATCCGGATCGCATCGTCGGCTTCACCCGCGGCGAGAAACGCGTTAGCTGCAGCGATCGGCATCAGCCACTCGCCGGCCTCGAACCGATCCCCCGCACGCTTCACGGCCTCGCGCGTGGTGGCAAGGGCGCGGGCCGGATCGCCACTGGCGAGCTGGAGGCTGCCGAGTCGCACGAGGTCGTCCGGGATGGTGTCGCCGCGGAGCTCGAGCGCACGCTCCACCTCGCGTTGCGCTTCCAGCGCGAAGCTGTCGGCTGCGGCGTGGTCCGGTGCGCGCGGGACGCCCATCCGGCGAGCGAGCCACCAGTCGGCACGGACCTCGTGCGGCCGTGCCGCTTCCGGTGCGGCGTACTCCCACCGCTGGGCCTCTTCACGCACGATGTCCATGAGCGTGTCGGCGACGGCCCTCGCCGCCAGCGGATCCCGGCGCCGATCGGCGGAGGCGAGCGTCCACTCCAGCACGCCTGCCGTGTAGTCAGGGCAGAAGAAGATTTGCTCCGAGGCGATGCGCCTCTCCCATGGCCGGATCGTCCGTTCGCGCGGTCGCTCGAACGGCTCGCAGTAACCGCCCGCGATGCCGCTCGCCAGCGCCAGGTACACGTCGAACAGGTGACCGTATCCGAGGAGGAAGCCCGGCTTGCGTCCGACCGCTTCGGCGAACGCCATCACCGCGAGCATGCGATCGCCGCGCGGTCGCAGCGATCCGTCCGGCGCGTGCACGGCCCACGGGTCCGTCGCCTCGACGAGACCGAGTCCTAGCCAGGCGAAGACGTCCGAGGAGTCGCGCGCGATCAGACGGTGGTAGCCGGCGCGCGCGGCGTCGTACTCGCCGGCCTGGAACCGGTCGAAGGCACGGTAGTGCTCCGCCTCCTCGGTGGAGACCGCCCGCGCATGGCGGACCGCTGCCGCGGCGGACCGGCCGACGCGCGAGGCCAGCCCGAAGCGGTTCGGATTCCACGACTGAGCCGTGGCCCAGTACAGCGCCAATGCGTGGCCATGGTGCGCACCGGCGAACGTCGAGTCGGCGGCGATGGCATCGCGGAACCGCTGTTCTGCGATGCGTACCTCGGCGTGTTCCAGGTGGCGTCGGCCCTCCAGCACCGCGCGGACAGCCGCGGTTCGCGTCGACTGGCGCTGGAGCATCGCCAGCTCCTCTGGGTTGCCGTCCAGCTCGAGGACAGCGTAGACGATCTCGTCGAGCGATGCCCAGTCTACGCTCCGGATCGTGGTCGCGATGGAGCGAAGGATTCGGCCGGTGGCGGCATCGTGGACGTCGGCTACGACCCGTAGCGAGTCGGCGCGGGGGTCCGCTTCGACCAGCACCACGGTCGCCGCCATCGAGCTGCCCGCCAGGGAGAGGGCGTGCGCGGCTCCGCCGTCGCCCGCGCGCGCGCTGACGAGCTCTGCAAAGCGCGCTGGCGCAGGCTCCCATCGGTTGAACCTGCGCGTCAGCTCTCTCGCGGTCTGAGAACTGATCGCGTCCGGTCCAGCGGCTGCGATCAGGACGGGCGGACCGTCCGCCGTCCGTCCGCCAACCAGGTTCCACAGCGCGTACCCGCCCGCCACCATCGTCAGCACGACCACGCCGCCGAGCCCCACGCCTCGGGCGACTCGACGCTTCGCAGCGCCGGTGAACCGGCGCTGTCCGCGCGATGGGAGCGGGGTCGCGGCTTCGCCTTCTGCGCGCCGCAGCGCATCGGCGAATTCGTTCGCGTCAGCGAACCGCTCGCTACGGTCCTTGGCGAGCGCGCGCTCGACGACGGCCGCGACTGCGGCCGGGAGGTCGGGTCGCGACGTCAGGAGCGGCGACGGTTCCTCGAACAGGATCGCCTGGATCGTCGCCGCCTCGCTCTCGCGGTGGAACGGTGAGCGTGACGCCAGGCATTCGTACAGCACCACACCGAGCGACCAGAGGTCGGTGCGCGCATCCACGGCTTCTGCACGGAGTTGCTCCGGCGACATGTACGCCGCCGTACCCACCGTGCCGCCGGTTCCCGTCAGTGGCGCATCGGCGCGTTTCGCGACGCCGAAGTCGAGAACTTTCGCCACGCCATCCGACGTGATCAGGATGTTGCCCGGCTTGACGTCCCGGTGGATGACGCCGCGTGCGTGCGCTGCACCGAGCCCCGCTGCTACGCCGAGGGCGTGCCGGACGGCTACATCCACGGGCAGCCGCCCGCGCGAGATCTTCTCCCGCAGTGTCTCGCCGTCGTAGCACGGCATCGCCAGGAACGGCGAACCATCCTCCGTGACACCGACCTGGTAGACCGCGCAGATATTGGGATGGTCGATCGCGGCGGCCGCGCGCGCTTCGCTGAGGAACCGCCGGCGCGCCGTCTCGTCACGGACGAGCGATCGGGAAACGAACTTGAGCGCGACCGGGCGGTCGAGCGTACGATCGCGGGCGCGGTAGACCACGCCCATCCCCCCGCCGCCGAGCCGTGCCTCGATGACGTACTCGCGGAGCACGCGGCCGATCATCGGCTCGTCGTCGGCCTCCGGGAACCCGGGCTTCGAGCTGCCGGCGACGATCGCAGCGAGGTGGGGGAGGAGGAGCTCGTCGTCCGAAGCGTGCGCGAGCAGCGACTCGAGTTCCGCGTACAGCGCCGCGTCACCGGCGCACGCGCGATCGAGCCAGGCCGGACGCTCCTGCTCCGGCACCAGGCGCCCTTCCGCGAAGAGCTCGTCCAACCGTTGCCAGCGGATCGAGCGATCGCCGGCTTCGTCCTGACCGTTCATGAGCGAGGCGCTCCCAGGGGTGGGCTCTCGACCGAGCGCCGAGACAGAAACATGGGCTCCACCGCTGCCGGTCTGCAACGCCCAGCGCGGCGCGGCACAACCTCGAGCGGACGACGATGAGCCGCTTCGAACCGGGTTTCCGTTACTCCCCCGACGCGGCGAGTTGCCGCGGAACCACCTCGGACGGAGTAACGGCCATGACCCTGCCAACGGGATCCAATGCGCGCCCACTCGGGGCTCGCGCTCGCGCCACGAAACGAGCACTTCGCCGCCTCGCCGTGGGCACCTTCCTCCTCACCTCGCTGACGGCGGCCTGTGCACCTCGGGCGGCCGTGGAGCGTGGCGGAACCACGACCGCGCGGGACCGCTTGAAGCTGATCGTCGAGAACGACACGTTCGAGGACCTTACGATCTACGTCGCCAGCCCGGGCTGGCGGCGCCGCATCGGCAGGGTGTTGGCGGCCTCGAGCGCGGTCGTATGGATCCCCACGGCAGCGATCGGATCCGGCCTCAATATGCAGCTGCTCGCGCGGCCGCTCGCCTCCAGCCGAACCATCGTTTCGGATCCGTTCACGTTCGTTCCGGGCGAGACGTACCTGTGGAAGGTCGGTCTGTCGCGTGCGAACACCTATCTCATCCAGCGCTGAAACGCTCTGGAGGCGGCCGCCCAGCGCGGGACTGGGCGGCTGCGAAGGTCGAGCGGCGACGTGGAGTGCTCGCGCGCGGTCGTAACGAGGTCGCGTCGTCGACGCATACTTTGGTGAGTCAATGCAGGCCAGGGCGGCTCCAGCGCGCCGAAGCGGTCGGGCCGCGCCGGCACGCGTCCTGCCTCGGCCCCCGTGCATGCAGGCGTACGCGGGGGGTATGCACGCAGGTGCCGGATCCCGAGGACGTGGCGAGCCGACGAAGGCAAGAATGGCGAGGGACGCAGCTACGCCCCGGGGCGTAGCATCCGGCGCGGTCGTTTTCCTCATCGTGGTTTCCGTGTTCGCCGCGGGATGCCGCGGACGTTGGTCTGTCGATGAGCTGGAACCCGATCGGATCGAGACCACGGTCTTCCTGATCGGCGATGCCGGCGAGCCGGATCCGCGTGAGGTCGGAGCACCGCTGGACTCGGTCGCCGTGCACGCGTCGGAGGCACCCGACCGGAGTCTGATCGTGTTCCTGGGCGACAACGTCTATCCTGCCGGTATACCGGAGGAGGGTCGCTCCGAGTGGGCGGACTCGCGGCGCAGGCTGGCGGCGCAGGTTGCGGCGGTTCCGGCGCGGGCCCGGGCGATCTTCGTGCCCGGCAACCATGACTGGGCGGATGAGGGCCCGTTCGGTCTCTACTCGATCCGGCTCCAGGAGGAGATGATCGCGTCGCTCGCGGGCGACCGGGATGTCCGCATGCTTCCGGGGAACGGCTGTCCCGGACCCGTGGCGGTCGACATCGGCCGATTGCGGCTGGTCGTGCTCGATACGCAGTGGTGGCTTCACGACTACATCGTGCGGGATGACGAGTCGGCGTGTACGACGGACGTCGGCGAGGTGACGGCGGCGCTGCGCGAGCAGGTCCGTCCGGACCGGGAGGACCGGGTCGTCCTCGTCGCCGGCCACCATCCGCTCATGACGGGCGGCGAGCATGGCGGCTACTGCGGGATCACGGGTCCATTCCACCGGTTCGGCGGCGACAGCCAGGACATCATCTCGACGGCGAACCGGACCCTGCGCGACTCGCTCGAGAGCGCGTTCACGGAGCATCCGCCGCTCGCGTACGTCGCGGGACACGAGCACAATCAGCAGGTGCTGCGCGGCGGCCGCGCGGCGGACTACCTCCTGGTCAGCGGCGCGGGCTCCTACGCCAAGACCTCGTGTGCCGTCCGGTTGCGCGAGAGCTACTACGTCAGCCAGCACCGGAGCGGCTTCATGCGGCTGGACGTCATGAGGAATCGGGGTGTGCTGCTCCGTGTCTACCGGTACACCAGCCGGGGCACGGGCGGCATGTCGTACTCACGATGGCTGGAGCAGCCTTGACCCTTTCGACCTTCTTCCGCGCGGCTCGGACGAGGAGGGTGTGGCTCCTGCTGGCAGCCCTCGCCTTGCCCTTCCGTGTGCCTTCGGCGGCGGCGGCGCAGACCGTCGAGGAGCTGTTGCACATACTCCGGCTCGAGGCCACGCCGATCGGTGCGCTGCCGCAGATCGCGATGCCGATGCCGGCCAGCCGGAACCACAACTACTGGGGCATCCGCCTCCAGGCGGGCGAACGGCGAGGCCGTACCGGCCCGGACCTGCGGGCGCTCGCGGGCGGCATCGACCTGCAGTACCGGGGCGGATCGATCTTCGGCATCACGGGCGGATATCAGTCGCGCGATTGCGAGCTGGCCGGCGAGGATTGCGGCGGGCACACCTTCTTCGGTGCCCGCGGCCGCTTCAACGTCATCTCGGGCGGCCCCACGATCGGTGCGGTGCTGGGCGACTACAGCGCGACGAGCACGCTGGGCACGGAGATCGGCTTCGGCTACGCGCCCGACGTGATGCCGGAGCTGGACGCCTGCACCTTCGACATCGGCGTGCCGCTCTCGCTCGCCATGCTGCAGACGGTCCGGCTGGTATCGTACGTTACGCCCTCCATCGTCTGGGATGTCCGCTGTTCCGACGACGGGCCGCCCACCCGCGCGAGCTTTCTCGCAGCGATCGGCGTGGGTGTACAACAGATCGGCGCGCGCGGTCTGGACGTCTATCTCGGCTTGCAGAAGATCTTCCGCAGCGGGACCGGCTACCAGTTCGGGCTGAGCGTGACCTACGTGCGGCTTCCCTGATCCCCTCCTCGGCGGGAACGCGCCATCTTGCGGCCGGGAGCACCGGATGCCCAACGTTCGGCTCGTGATCCCGCTCGGTTTCTCTCCACACGCCCGCCCGGTCGGCAGCGGCCGGGCCTACACCGTCACCGTCGTTCTGCGGTGACGTCCATGCGGCCTTCCCGCGACCCCGGTCGTCCGGTGATCGCCCGCTCCGATCGCCGGCGACGCCCATGCCGGTTGGCACTCCGACATCGCCCGTCTGCTGCCGCGTGGTCGCTGCTCGCTGCCCTCGTGGTCCTCACGGGCTGCGGCGACGCATCGTCGCTCTACCAGCGGGTGGAGCGGGATCTGCTGCTCCGGCAGCGCGAGGCGCTGGTCCGGGAGCTGGGACGCGCGACCGACGCGGACCACGAAACGGCCGCGGTCATCGTCGTTCCCGCCGCGCTCGTGGACCGCTTGCTGACGGTCGCCATGCCGCTCGAGGTGACGGTGGATGGGCGGTTTCGCGTCACTGCGGACAGCGCTGCCGTCGACTTCAGTGGCGGACTGGCGCTGGTCCGTCTCCACGGCCGTGCCGAATGGGTGGGACGTGATGACGTCTCGGCGGGCGTGGATGTGGTGGGCGCATTGCAGGTGCTCGACCTGGAGGAAACGTCGGGCACATTGGCGGCCCGCATCGAGATCCTCGGTTTCGAGACGCGCGACGTGCGGCTGGGCGCGCTGTCGCCGGCAGCCGAGCGGCTGCTGGACGAGCTGGCCGACCGGCCGGCCAGCGAGCTGAATGCGCTGCTGGACCGGATCGAGATTCCCGTTCGCCTCTCCCGCACCGTGACGCTGCCGCCTGTCCAGGAAGATGAGCTCACGATCGCAGGCGCGACGTTCCCTCTCCGCGTCGCACTCCACGACGTCCGCGTCGGTCGCGATCGGCTCTTCGTCTACGTCGACCTGGAGCTGGCCACCGCCGATCGGGAAGCCGTCGCCGGCTCGACGCCCGACGGTTCATGAGCGTGACGCAGACGGATCGCACCATCGGTCCCGCAACGTCGTCGGGACGTACGGACGGGCTCATGAAATGCCGCGCGCTCGCGGAGCGGATGCTTCCGCTCGCCCTCTCCGCATGCGCTGTTGCAGCCGCGGCCTGCGGGGGGAGCGTGCCCGGCGCGGAGCAGGAGCTCATCGATCTGCGTCGCGAGGTGGCCGCCCTGCGCGAGCAGGCCGCCTCCGGAATCGGTGACGAGGCACCGGTCACCGTTGCGCAGGAAGATCCCGACGCCGTTCTCGTGGGACTGCGCACGACCATGCTGCGTTCGGTGCTGGGACGCGCCGCCACGGTCTACTTCGATGACGTCCGGCTCCACATCCGCGATACCGTCGTCGTCACGGAGGAGGACGAGGTGCGCGTCCGGATCGGTCCGGTCCGCGCCTACGCAGGACGGTGGACGCTGGCAGTTTCGATCCTCCGTATCGATGCGCGACTCCGCGCCGATACGCTCGTCCTCGCCTTCGACGACTCCAGCCGGATCGGCGTGCACCTGCCCGTCCGCGTCACGGACGGGAGCGGCGAGGCGATGATCGACTTCGCGTGGGACGCGGCGACGGTGACCAGCGTGGTCTGTGGCGACTTCGCCGTGCGCGAGCGGTTCTCCGGGTACGTCGAGCCACGCACCCACCAGGTCGATGGCGCGTTCCTCCTCGATACGGGTGACGATCAGGTCATCGCTCGACCGGTGATGACGAACCGGGTCACCGTAAGTCCCCAGCCCACGGCCGCGAGCTGGGCCCGCGTCCGCGAGATCCTGGACCGGCAGAACCACATCTTCCGCTGTGGCCTTGCCCTCTCGCCACCACGCATGGAAGCGATGCTGCGCGACCTGCTCACGCGCGGGTTCCAGTTCCGTCTCCCCGAATCCATCCTGCGGCCGCTGCCGTTACCCGCATCGATCGGCAACGAGGTGGAGGTCGCGGGCAGCCGCGTCCGCGTCGAGATCCGGCCGCTCACGCCACGCTTCAGCGAGAACTGGCTGTGGCTCGGCGCCACCGTCGATGCCGCAGTGCTGAGCCGGGCACCCGCCGTCGTGGGTGCGGTTGGACGTTGACGCGGGCACGGCTTCGTCGGCCATGCACATCGAGCCGGACGGCGTCGCGCTCCATTCGTGGACCGGTTCAAATGACGCGCCATCCCCTGGCTCTTGACCTTTCATATAAGAGTCTTAGATAATGCGGGCAGCCCTAGGGCCGGCCGGCCGCCGGACGGACTGGCTCGAACGGCGCGACCGCTTCACCGACCCTGACATCGAAACCCGTGCAATGCCCGAACCATTGGCCGTCCTCAAGGGCACGCTCGACATGCTCGTGCTGAACGCGTTGACGTGGCAGCCGATGCACGGCTTCGCGCTGACGCGCTGGCTGGAGGCGCGGTCCGGCCGGCGGCTCGCACTGGAGGATGCGGCCCTGTATCAGGCGCTCTATCGCATGGAGAAGCGCGGTCTGGTGGAAGCGGAGTGGGGCGTCTCCGAGCAGAACCGCCGGGCGCGGTACTACCGCATCACGGCAGCCGGCGAGTCGGAGCTCGCGCGGCAGAAGGCGTGGTGGCTCCGGTACGCGGATACGGTGACGGCCCTCGTTTCGGAGATGCCGGGAGCGGCGGAACCGTGAGACGGCTGCCACCAGGTGTCCGTCGTCTGCTGCGCCTCAGGCCGCGGAGCCGCCCGGACGTGCGCCACGACGTGGACGAGGAGATCCGGGAGCACATCGCGCTACGGGCAGAGCAGCTGGAGGCGGAAGGTCTCGACCGGGCGAGCGCACTGGAGGAGGCACGCCGGCGCTTCGCGATGCGCGCAGAAACGATGCGGGGGCTGTACGATGCGGCGCTGGAAAGGAACAGGCACACGCGGATGACGGAGCGGTGGGCGTCGTGGTGGCAGGATGTGCGCTACGCGGCTCGCGGCCTCGCGCGGGACCGGCTTCTCGCGGGTTTCGTCGTGGTGGCGCTCACGCTCGGGATCGGCGTGAACGTTACGGCGTTCAGCCTTCTCGACCGGCTGCTGCTGCGCGATCCGCCGCACATCCAGGCGCCGCGCGAGCTGGTCCGGCTCTATGGCACTGTGACGACTGCCGTCTCGGGCGAGAGGACGTCGTCATGGATCCCGTACCCGGCGTATCAGCAATTGAGCGAGGCGATCACGGGTTTCGAGCGTGTGGGCGCGTACCGCGTGACGGAGCAGATCGTGGGCCGGGGTATGGCTGCGCGGAAGCTGCGTGTCGGGCAGGTGCTGGGCGATTTCTTCGGCACTTTGGGCATCACGCCGCTGCGCGGCCGGTACTTCGCCGCGACGGAGGACGAGGCCACGGCCGGCCGCCTGGCGGTGGTCGGTGAAGCGTTCTGGCAGGGTATGTTGAGCGGTGATCCGTCTGTGATCGGCCAGCCGCTGGTCGTGGGCGAGGCAACGTATCAGGTGATCGGCATCGCGCCCGCGGGTTTCACGGGAACGGAGCTGCGGCGCGTGGACATCTGGCTGCTGGGCGATACGCGGCGCGCCGGATCGACGAACTGGAACATCGTGGGGCGGCTGCGGGCGGGCACCACTCAGGCCGGAGTCTCGGCAGAGGCCGCAGCGGTCCACGCCCGTACGAGCGAGACGTCGCCGGACTGGTTCCGCGAGGCGAATATCAGCGCGGGACCGATCCGTTTCGACGATACCGGCAGAGAGCCGTTCGAGGTGACGATGGCTCGATGGTTGACCGGCATCTCGTTGGTGATCCTGTTCGTTGCGCTCGGCAACGTGGTGAACCTGCTGCTCGCGCGTTCGGCGAGGCGACGGCGCGAGCTGGCGGTGCGGGTGGCGCTGGGTTCCGGGCGGGCGAGGCTGATCCGTCTGCTGTCGCTCGAGGGTGGGCTGCTCGCGGTCGCAGCGGGCGTCCTGAGCCTTGTCGTCGTGCGGACGGTCGAGCCGCTCGTGCGGGGCGCGCTGCTCGCAGGCGATGCACCGTGGACGCTCACGCTCCTCGATCTGCGGCTGCTCGGGATGCTCGCCGGTGTCATGCTCCTGACCGGATTCGTCGTGGGCGTCGTCCCTGCGGTTCAGGCCGGCACCACGAAGCTCGCTGCGGTGCTCCGCGACGAAACGCAGGGCGGCGTGCGCGGCGCCCGTGTCCGCGCCGGGCTGACCGTGCTCCAGGCGGCGCTGTCCGTCGTGTTGCTGGTGGGTGCCGGGTTGTTCGTGCGCAGCATGGCACGCATCGATGCTCTGGATCTGGGCATCGACCGCGACCGGACGATGGTCGTTCGCGCCGAGCTGCCGCCGCTGTCGAGGTTCACCCAGGCAGCCGTCGATTCGCTCATGCAACATGAACGGCGGGTGTTCCAGCTTGCGGTCGAGGCCGTGCGCGCGTTGCCGGGCGTCGAGCGCGCTGCCGTCGCTGTGGGGCTGCCGCTGGACGGCGGCAGCTTCTCGGCCGGCGTGCACGTGCCTGGCCGCGACTCGGTGCCCTCGCTGCCGGGCGGCGGCCCCTTCGCCAGCGCCGTGGGAACTGATTACTTCGCCGCGATCGGGACGCCGCTACTTCGCGGTCGCCCGTTCGACGACGGTGATGTCGCCGGATCCGAGGCCGTGATCATCGTGAACGAGACAATGGCGCGAGCGCTCTGGCCGGACAGCGATGCGCTCGATCGGTGTGTACGGGTCGGGTCCGCGGCGGCGAGGTGCGCGCGGGTCGTCGGTATCGCGGCCGATGTGCACCGGGTCGGACTCCGCGAGCAGTCCTCGCTGCAGTACTACCTGCCGCTCGAGCAGCAGACGATGTTCGGCGGCGCGACGCTGGTCGTTCGCCCCACCGTAGACTCTCCCGTTTCGCCCGCCGCGCTGCGCCAAACGGTCCTCGCCAGCGACCCGTCGTTCCGCATCGCGGAACCGCAGCCGCTTCGGCAGGCGCTGGACGGCGAGATGCGTCCGCTCAGACTCGGCACCGTCGCTTTCGGCCTCAGCAGCAGTCTGGCCCTCGTGGTCGCGGTGCTGGGGCTCTACAGCGTGATGGCATACATGGTCGCGTGGCGGACCCGCGAGATCGGCGTGCGCGTGGCACTCGGCGCGACGCGCGCGCAGATCGGCCGGCTCGTGATCGGAACGGGCGGCCGGCTCGCCGCCACGGGCGTGGCCGCCGGCCTCGTGCTCGCGGCCATCGGCGGGCGGCGGCTCGAGCCGCACCTGTTCCTGACATCGGCAACCGACCCGATCGTGTTCGGCACCGTCGCCATCGTGCTCCTCGGGGTGGCGCTGCTGGCGGGCTGGCTACCAGCGAGACGAGCGACACGCATCGATCCTACGGAAGCGCTACGGGCGTAGCGTGATCCGATCCCATGTGGAACTGCGCGTAGAAGGAGAAGACGCGGAGCGACGATCGTCGACGCGGGTCGTCGCTCCTTCCCGCTCAGATCCACCAGGACGAATCCTCATGAAGACGAGTCGACTCAGAATCGTCGGAGCCGTTCTCGGCGCTGCCACACTGCTGTTCCCTACGGCCGGATCCCCGCAGGCGTCGACGGAGCCCGAGAGGTACGCGATGATGTACGTCGAAGCGGTACAGCGGCGGGACTATGACGCAATGGCCGCGCTGACATACCAGGATGATCTGCGTCAGCTCAGGGAGGCGGTCCGGCGGATCATCGCGTCAGACACGGAGGGCGAATGGGTCGCCACGCTCGAGGTCGCCGATTCGGCGGAGTTCCTCGGACTCTCCGCACCCGACGTCTACGTCCGGTTCCTCAGGTCCACCATGCCCGGGCCCGAAGCCGACGAGTTCTTCGGCAGCATGACCGTGGCGATGATCGGTCGGCTCCTGAGCCCCGACCCGGGGGTCGTCGTCGTTCGCTACGAAATGTCGGTCGATCTCGAGGATGCGCCGCCCCCGATGGAGGGCTCCGTCCGGATGAAGCAGCACGGCGACGCGTGGCGTGTTCTGCTCGACACCGGCGTGCTGGACTGGTTGGAGGCGCTGGCCGCGCAGGCGTGAAAAGGGGCCGCCAGGATCGCAGACCGCCGGTCCACCAAAAGCGGTCGTGCAACCCTTTGCTGCCCACGGGTCAATGAAAGAGTGGAGGCGATCGCCCACTCCTCGACCCGGAGCTCCCAGATGCGCCGCAGTGTTGCCCTGTCCGCGATCCTTCTCGCCGTTCTGCCTACCGCCGCCCTCGCGCAACAGGCGCCGGCCGACCTTCCGCCCCTGCTCGACCGCGCGACCGAGATCGCGCTGGCCCGAAGCGCTGCGCCGCCGGAGGTCTCGGATGACGCGACGGTGCTCGTGCTCGAGCGTGGCGGCTTCATCGTCGCCGAACCGGGGGCGAGCAGCGTGACGTGCCTCGTCGACCGCAGCGATCCGCGCGCGCTGGAACCGCACTGCTATGACGCGGAGGGGAGCGGGACGATCCTGAAGATCCGGCTGCGCGAGGCCGAGCTGCGCGAGCAGGGCCGCACCGCCGGGGAGATCGAGTCGGACGTGAGCGATGGCATCCGCACCGGCCGACTCCGTCTTCCATCGCGGCCGGCGATGTCGTACATGATGTCGGCCGGGCAGGTGCTCTACGACGGGAACCGGCGCGTCGGCGCATGGAAGCCGCACCTCATGGTGTACGTGCCGTATCTGACGACGGCGGACATCGGCCTGAGCGGCGAACCTTCCACCGCAGCGGCCACCGTGTTCGACGAGGGGACCGCGACTGCCTGCATCGTGGTGGCGCTGGAGACCTTCATCGAGCCGAAGGGTGCGGCCTTCGCGAGATGATCGATGAGACGCGTCTGCTTCGTGCGTTCCTGGACGGACGCGACGAGCGCGCGTTCCGGGATCTGTACCGTGCGACGACGCCGCCGGTCTACGGCCTCGCGCTGCGGCTGGCCGGCGGCGATGAGGCGGAAGCGAGCGAGATCGTGCAGGAGACGTGGGTTCGCGCCCTCGCCCGTCTCGACCGCTTCCGCGCCGGCGCCGGCTGGACGCCGTGGCTTCGTGGTATCGCCGTGAACTGCTGGCGCGAGCGGATGCGCCGCGTGCGCAGCCGCCTCGAGGTCGAGCTGGACGACGCCCACCTGCCCTCACCTCCCCAGCCCGTGGACGACCTTCTCGTTGATGCCGCCGCGGTGCGCGCCGCCGTGCTGGCGCTGCCCGCCGGCTACCGTGGCGTCCTCGTGCTGCATGATGTCGAAGGCTACACGCATGAGGAGATCGCGGTTCTGCTGGGCGTGACGGCGGGCACGAGCAAGAGTCAGCTGTCGCGCGCCCGCGCCCGGCTCCGCGCCGTGCTCGTGGACGGCGATCCCGGCAGCTCACGCAACGAGTCCACCACGCCAGCGAGCCGTCCCGCAGGAGGAAATGCCGATGCGAAACGATGAATTGCCACCGGGCCGGCTTCCACTGGACGATGCGCTCCGCGCGCTGGGCGGGCCGGAAGAGCCGCCTGCCGGATTGGAGGCGCGCGTCGTCGCCAGACTGACCGATGGCCACACGCTCCATCCGGCCGGCGATGCGCAAGGCGCGGTCGCTGTCGACCGCCTGCGATCGCGCTGGCTGCGTGTTGCCGTGG
>Ga0299914_10001720_pt1 | contig 14703 bp, 12 predicted proteins | sample RVTome_10_FD_201361 | JGI IMG/M metagenome (GOLD analysis project Ga0299914, IMG submission 201361) | Soil microbial communities from uranium-contaminated site in the Upper Colorado River Basin, Wyoming, United States - RVT153D57 (version 2) ...
ACGAAGGCCTCCGGTGGGCGGTTCGGCACCGGCCACGACAGCGTCACGGACTGCACGCCGACCGATGCAGTGACCGCTGGAGCGGGCGCCACGCCCACGGCCCTGGAGTGGACGCGGCGCGGGCCCAGCGCCCTCACCCGCAAGCGCGGCGGACGGGACGGGTCCGGGCTGGCCAGGAGGTACGAGGTCGCCCCACGGTCGAGGCGAGCGACCACGGCGCCGCCCTCCAGGATCTCGAAGCCACTTACCGCTCTGTCGGTGGACCGCCACCGCATGAGCACGCCTCCGTTGGCCAGACGCTCAGCCGACACATCGGCCGGAGGGCCCACCGGCGGAGGGGCGGCGGCGGACAAGGCCCGGCGCGGTGCGATCAACCCGTGGCCGGAGGCGATGTCGGGGCCGCGCACGTCCACGTCGGTGGCGCTGTCGACGATGACGGCCCGGACCTGGGCCTGGCTCAGGTCCCCGTAGAGCGAGCGGATCAGCGCCGCCAGGGCACTGGCGTGAGGTGCGGCCTGCGACGTCCCTGTCATGGAGACATAGGCACCCGGCGTGCCGCCCAGGGAGAGGATCCCGACGCCGGGAGCCACGACGTCGACGAAGTCCCCACGGCTCGACCGCGGCCACACGGTCCTGTCCCTCTCCACTGCACCCACGGCCAACGTGTCTGGGTGTGCCGCGGGATGGATGACGGGGTTGCCCTGGTCGGCCAAGTTGCCGGCGGATGCCACCACGACGACGTCGCGGTCCGCGGCGTAGGCGACCGCAGCGGACACGGCGTCGCTCTCGGCGGTGGCGCTGAGGCTGAGGTTGATGACGGCGGCGCCGTTGTCGGCGGCCCAGAGAATGCCTTCGGCCACGTCCGACGACAGGCCCCCGCTGGCCTCGATGACCCTGACAGGCATGATCCTGGCCCCCGGGGCGGCACCGTGGATGCCGATGCCGTTGTTCACACCGGCGGCGACGATCCCGGCCACGTTGGTGCCGTGGTCGCCGTCACCGACGGCACGGGCCGGGTCGGCCGGGTCGAAGGGTCGCTCGTCGATGGCATCCCAGCCAGGCGTCAGACGCCCCGCCAGCTCGGGATGGCCGGCGGCTATGGCCGCGTCGAGCACCGCCACCGTCACCCCTGCACCGGTGGTACGACGGTGCAACGCCTCGAAGGGGAGCAGGTCCAACGCCCACTGCTCCACCCGCAGGGGATCGGCGTCGGGTCGGAAGACGACGGCACGCTCGAGCGCTCGCAGCTCCCCCAGCGCACCTGCCGCGGCCACGAACGGGCCCAGTTCGGCGGGGTCGTCGACGACGGTCTCCAGCACCTCCAGCCGCCCGCCCACCGCACGCACCGCGGCCACGTGGTCGGGTCCGGCGGTGGCCGCCACCTCGGCCGCCACCGCCGCCGTGTCCTCGGCCGTCACCGCCGGCGTCGGCGGGGTAGGGCTGGTCTGCGCCCCGACGGCACCGGGTCCCAGCGAACCGCCGGCGGGCATGGCCCAGCCCACGGTCAGGGCGGTCAGGGTGACCAGGACGACCGCGGTCGCCCGCCGCCGCCAGCACCACGCACGGGCGCCGGGCCGGCGCCATGTCGGCGGCCGGCGGGGCGCGCTGGTCCGGCCCACAACGGCCACGGTACCGTCGCACCCGCCTCGAGGGCAGGCCGGGCAGGGGCCCCGAGCCGCAGTTTCGCGCTTGTTGGCCGGATCCGACCCCGCCGCGGCCGTCCGGGTCCGTAGCCTCGGGCTCGTGACCGTCGCCGCCGGTTCGCCACCGTCGGGCCCAGGGTCGCCAGGGCCGTCAGAGGCGGCGCCCGCCGTTCCCGACGGCCTGTCGCACTCGGCGCCGGCCTGGGCCGCGGCGCTGGCGGGCGGCGTGGCCGCCCTGCTCGCGTTGGGGGTGGCCGAGCTCGTGGCCGGGTGGTGGCGCTCCGCTCCTTCCCTGGTCGTGGCAGTGGGCGACACCGTCATCGACGAGGCCCCGGACCAAGCCGTCAGCACCGGCATCGACCTGTTCGGCACCAACGACAAGCAGGCGCTGGTCATCGGCACCGTGGTGCTGTGCGCAGTCCTGGGCGCACTCACCGGTCTGGCCTCCCGGCGGCGCCCGGTCGTGGCCCCAGTCGTGTTCGGCGCCTTCGCTGTGCTGGGCGTGGCCGCCTCTACGTCGAGCGAGGGAAGCTCGCTGGCCAGCGCCGCGGTGGCCGGCGGCGTCGGCGCCGGCGCCGGGGTGCTGGCGTTACGCCTGTTGCTGCGGTCAGCGGAGCGCTGGACACCGTCGGGCGCAGCGGCCGAAGGGCCGGCACCGTCCCCATCGGTGCTCGGTCAGGAGCCGCGACGTACCTTCCTGGTGCAAGCCGGCCTCGTGGCGCTGGGAGCGGCCTGTGCAGGCGGGCTGGGACGACGGCTGGCCGGTCGCTTCAGCGTGGCCGACATCCGCGCCGGCATCGACGTCGACCCGGCGTCGATCGTCACCGGTGAAGCCGTCCACCGACCGGCCTTCTCCGTCCCCGGCCTCGTCGACCGGGTCACCACCAACGAGGACTTCTACCGGATCGACACCGCCATCGTCGTGCCCCAGGTGGACCCGGGTCGGTGGCAGCTCGACGTGACCGGGCTCGTGCGCGAGCCGGTCAGCTACACGTTCGACGAGCTGGTGGCGCGGGCCAGCTTCGACGACGAGGTGACCCTGGCGTGCGTCTCCAACGGCGTCGGCGGCGATCTGGTGGGCAACGCCCGATGGACCGGAGTCCCGCTGAGGGACCTCCTGGAACCGGCTGGGGTCCTGCCCCGGGGGACGCAGCTGCTCGGGGTGTCGGTGGACGGCTTCACCGCCGGGTTCCCCACCGACCTCGCCCTGGACGGCCGCCCGGCCATCGTGGCCGTGGGGATGAACGGCGAGCCGCTCCCGGTAGACCACGGCTTCCCGGCTCGCCTCGTCGTCTCCGGCCTGTACGGCTATGTCAGCGCCACCAAGTGGCTCAGCGAGATCAGGCTCACCAGCTTCGACGACGTCGACGGCTACTGGATCCCACGCGGCTGGGCCAAGGAGGCGCCCATCAAGATCCAGTCCCGCATCGACACCCCCCGCACCGGGGCCACGATCGCGCCAGGGCTGGTGCCGATCGCCGGCGTGGCCTGGGCCCAGCCTCACGGGATCGAGCGGGTCCAGGTCGAGGTGGACGGCGGTCCTTGGACCGACGCCCGGCTGGACGACCTGGCCACCGTCCATACGTGGCGCCAGTGGTACCTGCCCTGGGAGGCCACACCCGGCGAGCACGTCCTGGCCGTACGAGCCACCAACGGCTCTGGCACCGTGCAGACCTCGCACCGGCAGGGGCCGGTGCCAGACGGGTCCACCGGCCACCACACCGTGACGGTGCAGGTCAGGGCAGGCGCCTGATCGCCGCTGGGTGGGACCGCCAGCCGGCGGGCCGGGGCCGCCGCGCTCCGGCCGTGCACCCCTACCATGCGGGCATCGGCCCCGACCCCGCCTCCAGCTTCTCCGTGCTGCCTCCGCGGCTCGACCCGGCGACGGGTCACGTCGAGCTCGACTACGCGTTCGACGACTCGTGGCGCTTCACCGAGGTGGTCGAGCTGGGTGCGCCCGTGCCCGCCCAAGGGCCCGTAGCCGATGCCGTCGACGCCTGCCTGCGCCTGCTGGCCGTGGTGTCTGGCGTCAGCTACTACAAGGTGGCCGCTCCCCCCCGCATCGTGGTGGCGGAGCTCGGCGGTCCGGCTGAGCTGGCGGTGGCCGAGGCGGTCTACGGTCCCGGACTGGCCGAGCTCCGCTACGCCAACGGCCTCGACCTCGACGCCCACCCGGCCATCAGCATCGACCGGCAGGTGGCGGCGGCACCGGTGCGCCTGCTCGCCGACGGTCCCTTCCTGGTACCCGTCGGGGGCGGCAAGGACTCGGTCGTCACCATCGAGCTGCTGCGTGACCGGTTCGCACTGCAGCTGTTCGCCGTCAACCACCACACCGCCATCGACGCCTGCATCGCCACCGCCGAGCTCCCCGCCCACTGGGTGACCCGTCGGTTGGATCCCCTGCTGTTCGAGCGGAACGAGCAGGGCGCGCTCAACGGCCATGTACCGGTGACCGCCATCGTGTCTGTCCTCGCTGTGACGACGGCCGTGCTGTCCGGCGGCCGGGCCGTGGTGATGTCCAACGAACGGTCGGCCTCTGACCCCAACCTCGTCGTCGACGGCGCGACCGTGAACCACCAGTACTCCAAGTCCCTCGAATTCGAGCGGACCATGGCCAGCGCGGTCGCCGGCTCCATAAGCCCCGACCTCGGTTACTTCTCGCTGCTGCGGCCTCTGTCGGAGCTGGCCATCACCCGCATCTTCGCCCGGCTGGAGCGGTACCATCCGGTCTTCACCAGCTGCAACCGGGCCTACTCGGTGCTGGCGCCCCTGCGTACGGCGTCGTGGTGCTGCGACTGCGACAAGTGCCGCTTCGTCTACCTGGCCCTGGCTCCATTCCTGGAGCGGGCGTCGATGGTGGCCATCTTCGGTCGCGACCTGCTCGACGACCCCGACCAGCTACCCGGCTTCCGGGCCCTGGTCGGCTTGGACGGGTACAAGCCCTTCGAGTGCGTGGGTGAGCTGGACGAGTCCCGCCTGGCTGTGCAACTGCTGGCCCACAGCGACGAATGGGCGAAGGCCTCGGTGGTCAGGGCCCTGACCGACGAGCTGCGGGCTGCCGGCGCCCATCCCGACGTCGGCGACGTCTTCTCCGTCGGCGGCGAGCACCTGGTGCCTGCCGAGCTGATGCCGCTCGTGGAGGGGGCGGCGGCAGCGGTCGGCGCGCCTCGCTGAGCCCGTCCCCCGCCCGCCGACTCGCTCCTGACCAGGCTCAGGACACCAGGCTCAGGACACCAGGCTCAGGACTCCAGGCCCGTGGCGGCCGTAGGTTGGACGGGCCGGCTGGGACTGCCGAACACGGCAGCGTGGCCCTCCCGGGCCAACGGCACCGCCAACAACGCCGATGCGGCCACGCCGACGACCATGAACAGGCCTGTGCCGGCGAACAGCGGTCCCGGTCCCCAGACGTCGTAGACCACGCCGGCGACGAGGGCGACGAGCCCAGCCGTGAGCTCGAGCATGGCACCCAGGAGGCCCTGGGCCGAGGCCAGCTGGCTGTCATCCGCGGTCATGGCGGCGCCCACCTGGGTGGCCGGGAACGTGACGGCGTCGCCCACCCCCTGCAGGAGGGCCAGCAGGGTCAGGGCCAGGAGGCTCCCGACGAAGCCGTAGGCGACCACGCAGGGCACCACCAAGAGCACCCCGATACCCGCCACCCGCAGCGGACCGTGCCGCTGAGCCAGCCGACCCCCGACGGGGGCCAGGACGATCATCGGCAGCACGATGATGGACAGGGTCACGCCGATGAGCCATGTCTCGGCCCCGCGATCGGTCAGCAGCACCGCCCAGACCGCTTCGAAGGTGCCGATCATGGCGAACCACCCTGCCGCCACTACGAGCGCGGCCTGCATGCCCCGACGCCGCAGCAGCACGCGCACGACCTGGCGCTCGTGGGACACCACGCCGGCGTCGGTCGGGAGCCGGGTCACGAAGGGCAGGAAGGAGGCGGTGGCCAGCGCCAGCACGACGAACGGCGCTCGGAAGCCGATCGCCTCGGTGAAGATGGCGGCCACCAGCGGACCGACCACGAAGCCGCTGACGTCGAAGGACCCGAGCAGGCCCAGGTTCGAGCCCACCTGGGCTGGGTCTGCGGCGATGACGATGCGGCGGACCGACGGGAAGATGGCCCCGATGCCGGCGCCCAACAGCATGCGGGCCCCCACGAACTGCCACAGCTCCGTGGCCACCACCATCCAGCTCAGGGAAGCCACCACGCAGGCCAGGCCGAGGCGGATCATGGTCTTGGAGTGGCCGCGGTCGGCGAACCGGGCCAGCAGGATCTGACCGGCGAAGGCAGCGAAGAAGCCCATGGCCACCATGAGGCCGATGCCGGATTCGCTGAGGCCCAGGCGGTCCCGGAACTCCGCCAGCATGGTGAACACGGCGCCCAGGCTCATCGTGGTCACGCCGATGAGCGCGAAGTACGGAGCGAGGGTCCACCGGTGCGACATGGTCGCTGGAGCGTACCGGCGGCCGCCGGAGCCGCTGCCGCCGATATCGGGACGGGCCCAGCGGTCCGGCGACGTTGCCGCCACCTCCGGCTAGGGTCCCGCCGTCACCCGGCCGCGGGGGAGCGATGTCTATCGCTGAGGTCAACGGCACGACGTTGTTCCACGAGATCGTGGGCACGGGCCCCACGTGCCTCGTGCTCCATGGCGGCCTCGGGGTCGATCACACCTTCTACCGGTCCCTCGACCGCTTGGCCCACCGGCTGCGGCTCGTCTACCTCGACCATCGCGGCAACGGGCGCTCCGGACGGCCGCCGCCGGCGACGATCACCATCGAACAGCTCGCCGATGACGCCGCAGCCCTGGGGCGGATCGTCGCCGACGGCCCGATAGTGGTGCTGGGCCACTCCTACGGCGGCTTCGTGGCCCAAGAGCTCGTCCTGCGCCATCAGGACCAGGTGGCAGGCCTCATCCTGTTGGACACCACACCGGGTCAGCTGGGCCTCCACGAGGACCCGTCGGCCGACCAAGGTCCGCCGCCGCCGCCCGACCTGGCCGCTCTGCTGGCCACCGCTCCGGCCAACGACGAGGAGCTCGAAGCCACCATGCGCCAACTGCTGGCGCACTACCTGCACCGTGCTGATCCGGCGGTGTTGGAGCCGCTGCTCGACGGGACGATCTTCGCGGCCGACGCGTGCGTCCGCGGCTTCGAGGTGCTGGCGAGCTGGAGCTCGGTCGATCGTCTCCCCTCCATCCGGTGTCCGACGCTGGTCGTGGTCGGCCGCCACGATCCGGTCACCTCGCCACCCCAGAGCGTCCGGATGGCCTCGCTCATAGCGGGCGCCGACCTGGCGGTGCTGGAGCACTCGGGTCACATGCCGTGGATCGATGAACCCGAGCAGACCTTCGCTGTCATCGAGGGATGGCTGGACCAGATCCCGTGACGCCGGGACGGTCGACGATGGCTCAGGCGAGCCCGACGAGCAGGTCGGCGATGGCAGCGTCGACCTCGTAGAGGTTGTTGACCTGCTCGATCCCGTCCAGCTCGACGTGGCCACAGCTCACCCGCCCGGCCACGTCGAACGCCTCCACTGCCGGTGTGGCCACTGTCGGCGCCGAGTGGAAGGGCCGGTAGCGACGCCGGACGGGCGACATCCCGCCGTAGACGGTCGACCCGTCCGCCGCCACCGCAGCGCCACGGCCCCACCCCACCGTCGGCACGGTGGCCAGGCGGGCCCAGCCGGCGTCGAACACGACCACCTCGCTGCGGCCGCTGTCGAACACCCACTGCTCGCTCCCCACTACGCGTGCGCTGTGCGGGCCGCTCAGGCCCAGGCCGTGTGAGCCGGCCCCGTCCACGTCCAGGATCCCACCGTCGCCTTGGCTCTTGACGATGCGGGCCGCCACCCTTCTCAGCAGCTGGCGGCCGCCGACGTGGTGCACCAGACAGCAGAGCGTGCCGTCGACGGCTTCGAACACCTGGTTGACGTGGAAGCGGTTGACCTCCTCTACATCGTCCCCACCTCGGGTTTGGCCGGCTCGGCGGAACTGCGCCAGGCCGCGGCGGTCGACCACCCGTCCGTCCAGGTCCACGGCCACCAGCTCGTCGCGGCCGGTGTTGGCCAGCCAGACCCTGTCCCCGACCACGGTCATCTCGTGCACGTCGACCAGGTCCTCGACATCGACGCAACGACGCGAGCGGTGCCCCAGGTCGAGCTCGATCAGGTCGGCGCCTGTCGAGCACAGGAGCCGCTGCGACCCGGGGAGGAAGACCAGGCTGCTCACCCCCAGCTCACCCATGCCGTCGAAGTAGGGAGCGGCTGAGATCCCCTGCGCGGTCAGGACCTGCACGCTGCGGATGGCCGAACGGGGAAGTGACCGGTCCTGGGCCTTGGCCGACAGGCTGCCCACCACCACGAGCGCCCGGTCGGGCGCCAGGCGGAGGTGGGCGTGCGAGGCGGGAGCTCGTTCGGTCACCAGATGTCGCAACGGGTGGACCCTCGACCGGCTTACGCAGGGGTGTCAGCCACCGCATCCTCGATGCGGGCCATGACCTCGTCGTCCAGCAGGGGCACGACGTCGATGGCCTGCATGTTCTCGGCCACCTGGGAGGCTCGGCTGGCACCGGTGAGCACCGTGGTCACGTGAGGGTTGGCCGCGCACCAGGCGATGGCGAGCTGGGCCAGGCTGCAGCCCAGGGACTCCGCCACCGGGACCAGGGCACGCACCTTGGCCAGCGCCGACTCGTCGGTCAACTGGGAGCGCAACCAGCCGTAGCCCTCCAACGCCGCCCGGCTCCCGCTCGAGATTCCTTCGAGGTACTTGCCCGTCAGTAGCCCCGAGGCCAGCGGGCTCCAGATGGTCAGGCCGAGGCCGACGTCGTCGTAGAGCCTCGAGTACTCCTCGTCCACCCGCTGTCGGTGGAACAGGTTGTACTGGGGCTGCTCCATCACCGGCTTGTGGATGCCCCTCGCTGGCGTCCACCATGCCCGACCGCTGCCGAGCACGGCCAGCGGTCCAGCACAGCCCGGCAGGTCACGTCGGTGGGGAGGGACTGGCCCGACCCAGGGGATGGGGGGTCATGGGAACAGACTCGGCCAGATGGGGCTCGAGGGGGTGGGTCGACGCGTACCAGGCGCCGTAGCGCCGCGCTGCCGGCGCTGCGGTGAGGCCGTGGGCGAAGACGCTGACCACCACCGTGCAGGCGACGATGCCGAAGATCTGCCCGTCGCTGGCCAGCACCTGTTCCTCCACCACGATCAGACCGAACAGGATCGAGGCCAGGCCACGCGGGCCGAACCAGCCCATGAACACGACCGTCGGGCGCCTCAGCCCGGCGCCGATCATCGCCACGGAGACCGGGATCATGCGGATCACGGTCAGGCTCAGCACGGCGTACACGACGGTGTCCAGCCCGAAACCGGCAAACCTGGGGCCGAACAGCGACGCACCGAACACGACGAATATCAGCATCGCCAGCAGCTGTCCGATCTGCTCGGTGAAGGCCGCAGCCTCGGCGGCGGTGCCCCGAGCGATGAAGCCGAACGAGGCTCCGGCCGCGAACGAGGCGATGAACTCGTTCCCGCCCGACTGGTGCGCCACGGACATGGCCATCACGACCAATCCAGCGACGGCGAGTTGCCGGTAACCGGCGGCCATCCAGCCACGCTCGGAGCACCAGCGAACCAGCACCCCGCCGGCGAGGCCGACGCCGATGCCGACGGCCAGGCCCCAGCCGATCTGCTCGGCGATGAAGCGGACCCAGCGGTCACCGGTTCCTGGTTCGGAGGATGCAGCGAGCGCCAGGAAGATCGTCACCGCGGGGAGGGCGATGCCGTCGTTCAGGCCGCTCTCGACGTTCAGCGCTTGGCGGATCCGGACCGGTACCAGCGGGCTGGAGACGATGGCCAGGCCAAGAGCGGCATCGGTCGGGGCCAGGATTGCGCCGATCAGGGCTGCCTCGGCCATGCCGACGTCGAACACCACCAGCGCGCCGAGCGCGCCGAGGACGATGGTCAACGGCAGGCCGATGCCGAGAAGCCGCGCTGGGAGCTGCGCCTCTGCACGCAGTCGGCGAACGTCGATGCGGAGGGCGTCGCAGAAGAGAACGACACCCAGCGCCGCCTCGACGAGCATCACGATCGCATCGTCGTCGAGCTCGACGGTGACCCAGCGGAGCCCTTCGTTGCCCAGCACGATCCCGAACGTCACGAACACGATCGGGCCACTGAGCCCGAGGCCCTCCACGCGTGCCGCCACCAGCCCGTAGGCGATGACGAAGACCGCGATGACGGCGATCTCGTTGACCGTCACTGCCCACTCCCGTGGGAGTGGCCGCGGTCGGGGCGACGCCGCCCCTCACACACGAGCCGAGGGTGGCGGCCAACGGGTTGAGCCCTCGTCACCCGGCGACCCTACGGCGCCAGCGTCGGTGGGGCAGGGACGGGCCCGTGCCCGGGCTCGCCCTATCGTGCGGGGGAGCCGGCGTGGCCGGCCCCGAGGAGCCGCCGTGACGACCGAGGGCGTAGCGCCCGCACCCGACAGGCGACCACTCCTGGACTTCGGCCCGGTTCCCGGTGGGCCAGCGGCCACGGCGGCCGAGACCCACATCTCCGTGGTCTTCTTCGCAGGACGCACCGCCCTCAAGGTGCTCAAGCCCGTCGACCTGGGCTTCATCGACCTGACGTCGCGCCAGGGGCGCCGCCACCAGTGCGAGCGGGAGCTGGCCATGAACCGCCGGTTCGCACCCGACGTCTACCTGGGCGTGGTGGACCTGACCGACGCCGCCGGATCACCGCAGGAGCATGGCATCGTCATGCGTTGGCTCCCGGCCGACCGGCGCCTCAGCGAGCTCCTGGCCAGCCCCGAGGGGCACGAGCAGCTGCGGACGGTGGCCCGCACCATCGCCGCCTTCCACGGCAAGGCGGCCCGCAACCCGACGGCGGCGGCATCGGCCTCCTGGGAGAACGTGGCCCAGCTGTGGCAGGACAACGCGGCCCGCATGGCGGCGCTACCGGCCGGCACCTTCGAGGCCGAACGGCTGGACGAGCTCGAAGAGCTCTGGCGCGCATACATGGACGGCCGGCGCGACCTGTTCGACCGGCGCATCGCCGATGGGCATGCCGTCGACGGGCACGGCGACCTGCTCGCTGACGACATCTTCTGCATGGACGACGGGCCGCGCGTCCTGGACTGCCTCGCCTTCGACGACCGCCTCCGCTGCGGGGACGTGCTGTACGACATCGGCTTCCTTGTCATGGACGTCGAGCGACTGTCCGGGGCTGACCTGGCCGCCCGTCTGCTGGCTGACTACGTCGAGTTCAGCGGCGAGAGGCACCCGGCGTCCCTGGCCGACTTCTACGTCGGGTACCGCGCTCAGGTGAGGGCTCTGGTCAGCGGCATCCGTGGGACCCAGGGAGACACGGAGGCAGCGGCGCTGGCCAGCGCGTTCCTCGAGCAGGCCTGCACGCGGCTGCGGGCCGCTGTGCCCCGCCTCGTGCTGGTCGGCGGCACTCCGGGCACGGGCAAGTCGACCCTGGCCGAAGGCCTGTCCCAGCGGTTGGGCTGGAGCGTCCTGGGCACCGACGAGCTACGCAAGGACCTCGTCGGGGTGACCCACGCTTCGGACCAGTCGGCACCCCCAGAGCAGGGCATCTACCAGGCGTCGACCACAGAGGCGACCTACGGCGAGCTGCTGGCCCGGGCGGCCCGGCTGCTGGCCATGGGGGAATCGGTGGTGCTGGACGGCAGCTGGGTGGACGAGGGCCATCGCCGCCGGGCCAGGCAGGTAGCCGCCGACGGCACGGCGCGCCTGGTCGAGCTCCGCTGCGAGCTGCCGGCGACGGTGGCGCTGCAGCGGCTCCGGACCCGCCGCAACGCCGGCCCGGGACCCTCGGATGCCACCCCCGAGGTCCTGGCCCACATGCGGGCCCGGATGGCGGAGTGGCCCGAAGCCCACGTGGTTGACACCACACCTCCCTCCGACGAGGTGCTGGACGCGTTGATGGTCCACCTGGCGACCGACGGCGTCACGCCCCGGTAGCCGGTCGGGGCTACCCGTCAGGCGTGACGGGGCACGATGTCGGTGTCGACCTCGCCCTCGGGCTCGACGCGGGCGAACGCCTCCTGCAGGTCGAGTGAACGGTCCTCTTCCAGGAGCGAGGTGGCCTCCTCGATCATGCGCTGGGCCTCGCTGGGACCGAACTGGTACTCCCAGATCTGCCGCTGGCGCTCGACGCGTTGGTTCGCCTTGCCGTCCATGGCTTCAATCGTCGTCCAGGGCTACCTCGTGGGCAAGGCCGGACCGCCACCGCTCTTCAAGTCCGCTCTTCAGTCCGCCGAGCGGGCGATGACGTGCTCGGAGAACCCAGCGAGCCGGTCGTCCATGCCCTGACCGGCGAAGCGGAAGGCCGGCACCACGGCGCGGCTCACGCCGAGCGATCTCAGCTCCTCCACCGCGCCAAGCGGATCGTCACCGAACAGACCGGCGTGGCCCGCTGTCAACTCGACGGCGGCCGGGTCGCGGTTCGCAGCGGCGGCGCTCTGGCCGACGATGTCGAACAGCTCGGCCAGGTCTCCAGTGCCGGGGAAGAACCCATCGCCGATGCGACCGGCCCGCTCTGCGGCAGCACGCGAGTGGCCGCCGATGACGATCGGCACCCGCCCCTGCACCGGCTTGGGGTTGCTGCTCACCCGCTCGAAACTGGCGAAGCCCCCGTCGTGGGAAGCGCCGTCGCCGTCCCAGAGAGCCCGCATGGCGGCGATGTAGTCGTCGGTGCGCTCGCCCCTGCGCTCCCACGGCACGCCCAGGGCGTCGAACTCCTCGCGCAGCCAGCCCACGCCTATGCCCAGGAGCATCCGGCCCCCGGACAGCTGGTCCAGGGTGGACAGCTCCTTGGCCAGCACCAAGGGGTTCCGCTGGGGAAGGATCAGGATGCCGGTGGCCAGCTTCAAGGTTGTCGAGCAGGCAGCCACGTAGCTGAGCCAGATCAGAGGGTCGGGGATGGGCGTGTCCCGGTCTCCTGGCATCTTTCCCTTGGGGCTGTACGGGTAGGTCGACTCGTAGCCATCGGGGTAGACGACGTGCTCGACGGTCCAGAGGGACTCGAAGCCGGTGGCCTCTGTCCCCTGGGCCAGTGCCCTGGCTCCCTCCGGTTCTGTGAACCCCATCGTGTTGGCGAACATCACTCCGAACTGCACATGTCCTCCTGCCGTCGTCCATCATCGACGGTATGCACTTCGGACTCCTGGCCACCAATGTCGGTCCCGCCGCCCGGCCTGCGGCCGCCCGCCAGCTCGCCACCGCCGCCGAGGAGTCCGGGTTCGCCTCCCTGTGGACGGCCGAGCACGTCGTGTTCCCCGCTTCCTACGAGTCCCGCTACCCCTATCGCCAGCGCGGGCTGGGCGAACCGAGCGAGAGCCCCGAGCTCAGCGATCCCCTGGTGTGGTTGAGCTACGTGGCCGCCTTCACCGACCGGATCCGCTTGGCCACGGGGGTCGTGATCCTGCCCCAGCGCAACCCGCTGGTGTTGGCCAAGCAGGTGGCCTCCCTCGACGTGCTCTCGGGGGGAAGGGTCGACCTGGGCGTGGGCGTGGGGTGGCTGCGCGAGGAGTTCGACGCCCTGGGCATGCCGTGGGAGAGGCGAGGCGAGCGCACAGACGACTACATCGCCGCCATGCGTGCCCTGTGGACGGACGATCCGGCCAGCCACGACGGCACCTTCGCCCGCTTCGGGCCCCTCTACTGCCGGCCCGCGCCGGACCAGGGATCCGTTCCGATCTTCGTGGGTGGTAGCACCCAGGCCGCGGCCCGCAGGGCCGGTCGCCTGGGAGACGGCTTCTTCCCCTTCAACGTCGACACGGATCGTCTCCGCGACCTGGTCGCCATCTGCCGCCGTACGGCCGAGGAGCACGGCCGCGACCCGGGCTCGGTCGAGATCGTGACCAATCTGCGATCCTCGGAGATCGAGCGTGCCGCCGAGTTGGCTGCGGCCGGGGTCGCCCGGGTGGTGATGATGCCGATGGGCGTCGACGCAGTCGAGCGGTTCGGCGAGGTGATCGCCGCTCACGCCACCACCACCCGACAGGCCGAAGGGACCGGCCACAGGGAACAGCTGTGAAGCTGACCGCGCCGGCGCCTTGACCGGCGGCATCGACGGGCGGCCTGAAACACCGGTGAAGAGGTGGCGAGGAGTACCCTGAGCCATGCGCCGCACGCGCACGCGTGCGACCGGCGGATTCGGCGAGGGCAATCGTCGCCGTGCGAAGGAGGCCGCCGATGAAGATCCGTTCGATCCTCGCCTCCAAGGGGTCCCAGGTCGTGACGGTCCGCCCCCAGGTGTCGGCCACCATGGCCGCCGAGGTGATGCGCACCGCGGGCGTCGGGGCGCTCGTCGTCGTGACCGGGGCAGAGGAACGCATCCAGGGCATCATCGGAGAGCGCCAGATAGTGGCGGCCGTGGCCTCGGGTCGGGGCTCCATCGTCGACCGATGCGTCGCCGACATCATGACCGTCGGCGGCCCGACCTGCTCCCCCGACGACGACGTCAAGGACGTGATGGCGCTGATGACGCGCAGCCGCAGCCGCCACCTGCCCGTGGTCGAGGGAGGCCGGCTGGCCGGGGTGGTCAGCATCGGCGACATGGTGAAGCACCGCCTCGACGAGATCGAGCTCGAGTCGAGGGTAGTGCGGGAGGCCTACCAGGCCCGTCGGTGACGTCCAGCCCCGCCACCTGGCCAGGCCAGCCCCCCTCAGCGGGCCAGCAACGCCGCCACCTCGGCGTCGGGCACCTGATGGAAGTCGTCGTACCACTGCCCTATGGCCACGAAGGTGATGGGCGTCACCGCCGCCACCACATCGTCGGCGACGCTGCGCAGCTCGGCCACGGCGTCAGCAGGTGCCACCGGCACCGCCAGCACGATGCGGGCCGCGCCACGCCGGCGCAGCAGCTCGATGGCCGCCCTGGCCGTGTAGCCGGTGGCCAGACCGTCATCGACGACCACGACCGTCCTGCCCTCCACGGCCACGGGAGCCCTGCCCCGCCGGTAGGCGGCCAGGCGCCGCTCGACCTCGTGGCCCTCCCGCTCGGCCACAGCCGCGATGTCGCTCTGCG